>CAAGKR010374240.1_pt1 | contig 15810 bp, 12 predicted proteins | sample 2556971 | NCBI WGS metagenome assembly CAAGKR01 (sample SAMEA5207829, study PRJEB30636) | soil metagenome | biome: forest; feature: boreal; material: soil | place: USA | collected 2011-09 | depth 1 m | reverse complement strand
TTCCCGACGACGCGCTGCGCGAAATTGCTCGCTCGGGTGAGGGTTCGATGCGCGACGCGCAATCAGCCTTAGATCAAGTAATTAGTTTCGCGGGATCGGAGATTAAGAAGGAAGATGTCGAGATGGCCCTCGGCGTGGCCGGCGCAGACATTCTTATTAGAGTAGTTAATGGCATTGCGAACACCCGGCCGGCGGAGGCGCTTGCCGTCGTCGATGACGTGGTGATGCGGGGCCACGATTTGCGAAACTTCTGTCGTGATCTGCTGGCACACTTTCGCGATCTGCTGGTTACCCGCGTTTCCGGAAGCGATGAGTTGCTGGAGGCAGCTATCTGTGATCGAGAGGAGCTGAAGAGACAAGCGGGACTATTCTCCGAAGCGGATCTGGTGCGCTTCTTTCACTCTCTGGCGGAAACAGAAACTCTGCTCAGGACAGCCGCGCATCCTCGTTACCAGTTGGAAGTTGGCCTGGTGAAATTAATGGAGATGCGACGACTCGAGTCTTTGGGCCAACTAATGGAACGACTTTCAGCGCTCGAAGAATCTGTGCGCACAGGCAAATCGTTACCCGTAAAACAAACAGCCGCGCCCCACGCGTCACAAATGCCACCGTCGTCTTTGTCTCCCCAATCTTCCCGGTCTTCATCGGCCGCATCTTCCGGGACGTCGCAGGCTCCAGCGCCTAATGTCCCGACACCCGCGAGTTTGGGCGCTGCGTCTTTTTCTGCGAGCTCATCTACGGGTGCGGCTACTAAGACTGCTTTGGAAACTGAACCGACCGTCTCATCTAAAGCAGCGACAGAAGTAACGAATCCGGTTGTCGAGACTTCCGAAATTGGACGAATCAAATCATCACTGGAAAAAAGGCGAAAGATGTTTCTGGTGACCGCGCTGGAAGGCGCAAGTCACGTCGGGATCGAAGGCAATGAGTTGTGCATCGAATTCGCACCCGACACCAGGCATTTGCGCGATACGCTGGCTAAAAGCGACAACGTAAAGATCCTGCGCGACGTTTGTAAAGAGATTACCAGCCGAGATCTGGGCGTGCGCTTTGTGATTAGAGACGCGGAAGCGAATGACGTTCCCGGTTCAAAGGAAGACTCGGAGCGACGCGAGAAAGAGAGCTTGCGCGAGACGGCGGAAAAAGATCCGGTAGTCCAGCAAATGCTACGCACCTTCCGCGGTGAGATCGTCGATGTGAGACGAGTGGATGGTGAGCAGTAACATATTTGTGTCCGGCGAACTCCCGTGAAAGCATGTTCAGCCCATTGGCGGGAACCATTCTGGAAACGCCAATAGCGATCTGGCAGTAATATTGTTTTAGTAATGTATTAAAGCAAGACCGGCACCGTGGGCGCCTGTGCCGGTCCTGTGCGCCATGCTCACCCTCGTGCGTGGCGCCTTCGCGACACTTCAGTCCCCGTCGAAACAAAAGTGTTCGCGGACCGAGGAGCACGCCGCTTTTCGTGCTCCTGCGGCCATTCAAGTGTTGAGCGATCCTTCCCTTTCGGTCTCATGATGTCTGCGGGACCGGCGGCGAATTGGAGAACGCTCTTTCAGTAAATCTTTGTGCCTTGATTCAATAACGTAAGCTAGAGCTTGATAACTCATTTTTAATAGAGAAGCGGCCCGCGTCACGCTACCATTGGCTTGGGCAAGCGCTCGTCGAATCAGCCCTCCTTCAAACTTCAAGACTTCGAGTTGCAGGTCACAGGATTTATTAAAAATCGCCTCAGTCGCATCCTCAGCTTTCAGTTCAACCCGAAGCGTAGAGAAAACTTTTTTCGCTGCAGCATTTAATCTGAGCAAGAGGTCCGGGCTCTGCGACTTTGAGAGCCATTCACTCGCTCTATCGTAGGCGGCAGACAGAGTATCCGGCGAAAGCTCTTCCAACTCTTCTATCAAAGTGAGAGCGGCGAGTCCGGCTTTGTTGAGCGCTCCAACCTGGTGAGCGACTTCAATGGCTCTTTGAAAAGTGAATTGAGCTCGCTCGGTGTGCTTGAGGCGCGCTAAAGCAATGCCGTGGGTGATGAGGGCATCCGTCAATAGACATTGATGTCCGCTTTTTCCTAAAACATGAACTGCACTGCGCGATACTGCTTCGGCCTCTTTAAATCTTTTTTCGGCAATTAGAACTTGCGCTCGAGTGTCATCGATTTGAGCAATTCCTACTTTATCCCTAACACTAACCGTAAGGCGTCGAGCCTGAGCGAGATACTCGTGCGCCTTTTTGAATCGCGAGAGCTTATAGAGAAGGAACCCGAGATTGTTCTTTACGTCTGCACGAAAGATGATGTTGTTAGCCAGTCTAAAATGATGATCAGCTTCTTCATATTCACTAATTGCGCGTTGGAAGTAATCTTCTCTCTTTTCGGAAGTAGCAAGATTTCTTAGAACGATCGCAAGTTCATTATGATAGTTTCCCTTGATGGTGTGGTTAATAACTCTGTTGAAAAGGGAAGCATTGTCAGTAAGGATTCCTAAGGCGACATGGTATCGCGAGGCTGACCACTCGACAGTTGTTAACTTAAGAAGGGCCTTGGCTCGTGTATTCCCTTCGATGGTCAGCTTTTGCAGAGCTTCATTGAGCATGATTCGCGCTTCATCGAATCCGCCCTCACGCCAGTAGCAGTAGGCGATTTCTGCTCGGGCGGCAGCAACCTTTTTCGCGTCGCCGACTGATTCGTAAAAAGTAATGCTCTCGCTGATGAAATTCTTCGCCACCTCTTGAGCTCCCTCAAGTCCCTCTTTACTACCTATCCATCCGGTCAAGACCCCCACGCAAAGCAGAACTTCGGCAGAAACGGAGGCGTCAAGACCCTTAATTTCAGGTCGTTCTCCGACGCGCGCCCACAAGGATCCCATTGCTTCCCGGGCGGCTTCGTAGTCGCCCTTTTCTTTCAACTCCAAGGCCGTCTGGCACCTAAGGAGCGCTTCTTCGTTAGCCGAAATGTACGATGTCTGCAGTTTCGGTGAGGTTATCTTCATGTGAGATAGACCCTTCAACGTGAGTGTAAGAAAGCTTGCAACAACGAGCGGATAATAGTTGTCCTGCCTAAGCCTTGCAAGAATTTCCAGATGTTGTTCTATTCTCACCTGATGTAAGAAACCTTGCATCCTCAACTTTCAAAGGAGAAACAAACATGAAACGATTATTAATCGCGATAGTCTTAGCATGTGTACTTTCCACATCAGCTTTAGCGGGCGAGATACCCACTAGTGGTTCTCCCTCGCCGGCGCCCCAGGGAACGACGCAAACCACAACCACGACTTCGCCAGGTGAAACACAGACTGGGGTCGTTACCGAGGAAATGTCCAGCGCAGCGCTGTCTGCCTTACTGGCAGTGCTCGGCTTGTTAGCTATAGGGTAGTCAAGCCTCGGTAGCTCGACCGAGAAGGTGGCCATTTAGACCGCTTGCCCTTCTCTGTAGCTAGGAGATTGTCGCCTTAGGATAGTTCAATAAAAAAGCCGCCTCACGGCAGCAAGGGATTGGTGTGTCTGAAAATCTCAATAGCCTCGGCCCTTCTTCTCAGCGCTCTGACACTGGAGAGCACTACTAGTAATTACCTCGCCTCTCTGTTGCCACTTCGTTTTTCACGCGCCACTCCAAGAAATGCTCGTGCGGCGTGTGAGAGAGTTGCGCCCTTGCGATAGATTAGGTGGATACCTCTTTCCAGCCGCATCTCGCGTACAGTCAAGGCTACAACTTGTTTGCGAGCTATCTCAGACTGCGCCGTCAAGCGTGGCACCAGGGCCACGCCCATCCCCTGCTCAACGAATCTCTTGATGGCTTCCAGGGTGGGCATCTCCATTGAGATGTTGAGCGGTGTCTTATATTTCTCAAAAGTACGAACGACTTTTTCCCTATAGGGTGAAGCAACATTGTGAGCGACGAATGACTCTGCCCCTAACTCCTTTATCGACACCACGTCTTTACTTGCCAGCGGATGATCCGGCGCAACTATCAGGGCCAATTCGTCTGTCATCACCTGAACGGATGCAATTGCGGCATCACCCGGCTTGTAAGAGACAACTCCTATTTCAATGTCACGGCCCAAAATCTCCGAAGGAATTCGGCTGCCCAGGCTTCTCTTTACTTCAACTTTGATGTGCGGGTGACGCGCGCGGAAAACGGGAATCACCGGCAGCAGATACATCACGGTGTACTCATTGGCGCTGAGGGTCAGCTTCCCGCGATGGAGATCCTTCAGTTCTTTGAGCGCGGCGTGAGCACTATGTCGCAAGTTGAGCATCTGCTGCGCCACTTCGTACAACACGCGACCCGCCGCAGTCAAAGTCCCGTCTTTTGACGAACGATCGAAAAGAGATTCGCCCAATTCCAACTCAAGCCTGCGTATTGCCTGGCTGACTGCGGGCTGCGTGCGATGCAGAGCCTCGGCCGCTCGCGAGAAGCTCTGCTCCTGAGCAACCGTAACCAGCACCTCAAGCTGATTTATATCCACTCGCCCCCCCTGACGCCGAAAGTTATGACCGCACACCCGAGCGGTTATCGTATCATAAATAGTTATGCTTCTATAAAGATTATAACTTTGACTTTGGCTGGTGTCCGCTCGTAGCATGGCCGCTTTCAATGTACGGAGGCCACCATGAGCACAAGAAGAATCGCAATTTTTGACACTACACTGCGCGACGGCGAGCAAAGTCCGGGCTGTTCGATGAACCTGGATGAGAAACTGCGGATGGCCAGACAACTGGAGCATCTGGGTGTCGACATTATCGAAGCCGGATTTCCTATTGCGTCTGACGGCGACTTTGCTGCCGTGAAAGCAGTAGCCGCGGCCTGCCGTGAGGTGACTGTAGCGGCGCTTTGCCGCACGTCGGTACAGGATGTGGCCCGAGCTGCTGAGGCGCTTTCGGGAGCGTCGCACCCGCGCATCCACACTTTTGTCGCGACATCGGATATTCACCTTGAACACAAGTTGCGAAAGACTCGCAGCGAAGTTCTCGAAATGACCAGGGCGTCTGTGCGGATGGCGCGAGATCTTGCGGAAGAGGTGGAATTCTCGGCGGAGGATGCGACCAGAAGTGACGTGGACTATCTTTGCGAAGTCTTCTCGGTGGCTGTGGATGAGGGAGCGACGATTATTAACGTTCCGGATACAGTCGGTTACACGCTACCTGCCGAGTTTTCGCAGCTGGTATCCACTGTCCGCGAACGAGTTGTCGGTGATAGAGAAGTAACGATTAGTGTTCACTGCCATAACGATCTCGGTCTCGCGGTCGCGAATAGTCTTGCCGCGATTGCTGCGGGTGCCGGGCAGGTTGAATGTACTGTCAACGGAATCGGCGAACGCGCGGGCAATGCTTCTCTGGAAGAGTTAGTTATGGCAATGCATGTTCGATCAGACAAGTTGGCATTTGAAACCCGGGTGAACACGCGCGAGCTTTATCCCTCCAGCCAGCTACTTTCGGAAATCATTGGATGCGATGTGCAGCCCAACAAAGCGATTGTCGGTCGTAACGCCTTCGCGCACGAAGCAGGCATTCACCAGCATGGCGTAATCAACAATCCCCTGTGCTACGAGATCATGACCCCAGAGTCTGTCGGTGTGCCAAATAATAACCTGGTACTTGGCAAACACTCAGGTCGTCACGCCTTGGGATTGCGTTACGAAGAACTCGGGTATTCCCTTGAGCCCGCGGAACTCGAGGCCGCTTATGGGCGGTTTAGCCAGCTGGCTGATCGTAAGAAACGAATCTACGATCAGGATCTCCTTTCGTTGCTCTCAACAGACACGAAAAGACACGCTGAGGCAGTCATTATTGAAACCGCTGCTGCGCCGCGCACTCGGGCCTCCAGTTACAGGTAAGCTGCCGGATTATTTTCAGGCGGGACCCTTGGGCGGTTTCGGAGGTTGCCTGGCGGCTATTCGGTGAATGCCTATACGTTTGAACGGGCTAGACGATAAATAAATAATGACATGAAGATAACTGTGCTTCCAGGTGATGGCGTAGGTCCCGAAGTGACTGCAGAAGCCGTACGAGTCTTGCGCGCCGTGGCTTCCATCCACGGTCATGAACTTGAGTTTGCAGAGCAGGCAATCGGCGGCATCGCAATCAAGCAGACCGGTTCACCTTTGCCCAGGGTAACGTTGGACGCGTGTCTCGCAAGCGATGCTGTGTTGCTTGGCGCGGTGGGTTTAGCCGAGTACGACTCACTTCCTACCAACAAGAGGCCTGAAGCGGGGTTACTTCTTTTACGCCGTGCGCTGGGCGGCTTTGCGAATCTGCGCCCGGCGATCTCCTACGATGCAATTGCTGATACGTCTCCCCTGCGTCGAGAGATCGCCCTGGGCGCGGATATTTTGATTGTTCGGGAGTTGCTTGGCGGCCTCTATTTTGGAGAGCCGCGGGGATTCTTGAGCTCAAACGGCAACTCGGTGGCAAGGAATACGATGAGTTATTCCGTGGAGGAGATCGAGCGGGTTGCACATATCGCTTTTGCAGCTGCACTCAAACGCCGCCGAAAAGTCACGTCAGTGGACAAGGCCAACGTGCTCGAAACATCTCAACTTTGGCGGCAGACTGTCTCGCGTGTGGCCCAGGAATATCCACAAGTGACTCTGGATCACCTTTATGTCGACGCTTGCGCCATGCACTTGATCACAACGCCACGAAGGTTCGACGTGATACTGACCGAGAATCTCTTCGGTGACATTCTTTCAGACGAAGCTGCCGCGATCACGGGAAGCCTGGGAATGTTGCCATCGGCCAGCATCGGCGGCGTTGTTGGTCTTTACGAACCTGTGCACGGTTCAGCCCCCGATATTGCCGGCCGGGGTGTTGCCAACCCGTTCGGCGCAATTGCGTCGGCGGCAATGTTATTGCGGTATACGGGGCACCTCGAACAGGAGGCTGACGAAATTGAGGAGGCAATTCGAGTCGTGCTCAAAGCGGGCTATCGCACACCTGACATTGACGGCAAAGGAAGTAGATACATCGCTAAGACGTCTGAAATCGGCCAACTCGTCTGCGATGCCGTCGCCGAGATCGCCGACATGCGTCACGCTTATCATGCGGTTTAAATCTTTGTGCTTTGTGCTTAGTACTTAGTGCTTTAAACAATTTCTGTCGAGCTCTGAGCTCACCGGCTATAAGACGCGTATAAGCAGACGCCAAGTACACAGCACAAGTTACTAGGTACTGCATTATCGTTATGCCCCGCACACTATTTGAAAAACTTTGGGACGCCCATGTCGTGCGCGAGCACGCTGATCAACCTGCGCTTCTCTATATCGACCTCCACCTGGTTCATGAAGTTACTTCACCGCAGGCGTTTGAAGGACTGCGCGCGGCAGGTCGCGGCGTTCGACGTCCCGACCTAATAATCGCAACGGCCGATCATAATGTGCCCACGACCGATCGAGGGTTGCCCATCGCTGATCCGATTGCGGCAAAACAGATTGAGACATTGCGTCAGAATTGCAAGGAATTCAACATTCAGCTTTTCGATATTAACTCCGCCGAACAGGGCATTGTTCACGTCATTGGACCAGAGCTGGGCTTGACACAGCCTGGAATGACTATCGTTTGTGGTGATAGCCACACCAGCACGCACGGCGCATTCGGGGCGCTGGCTTTCGGCATTGGCACCACCGAGGTTGAACACGTTCTCGCCACGCAATGCTTAACGCAGAACAAGCCGCGCACAATGCTGATTCAAACGAGTGGCGCCTTGCCTGAAGGTGTGACTGCAAAAGATTTGGCGCTGGGAATCATCGGCCGGATCGGGACTGACGGTGCAACAGGTCACGTCATCGAATATGACGGGGAGGCCGTGCGTTCGCTTTCGATGGAGGGCCGCATGACTCTCTGCAATATGAGCATCGAAGCGGGCGCGCGCGCGGGAATGATCGCACCTGATGAAAAGACTTTTCGCTATCTGAAAGGAAGGCGGTTCGCTCCGGGTGAGACGCAATGGGAAGCGGCCATGGATTATTGGAAAACGCTTCGAACTGACAATAGTGCAGCTTTTGACCGGGTAGTAGAGGTTGACGCGGCAGCGCTCGAGCCTTTCGTGACCTGGGGTACGAGTCCGGGCATGGTCGCACCCGTCTCGGGAAACGTTCCCGATCCTGCGGAGGCGAAAAGCGAGGTTGACCGCCGCGCGGCTGAACGGGCACTTGAGTACATGGCACTTGCTCCGCGCACCAGCATCGAAGACATCGCCATCGATCGCGTGTTCATCGGTTCATGCACGAATGCCAGGCTTGAAGATTTGCGTGCGGCTGCGCGCGTTCTCAACGGTTATCGAATCAACGGCTCAGTGCAGGCAATGGTCGTCCCCGGTTCACAAAGTGTTAAGCGTGCCGCCGAGGCAGAAGGCATCGATCAAATCTTTCGCGCAGCTGGATTCGAGTGGCGCGAAGCTGGTTGTTCGATGTGCCTGGGGATGAATCCGGACATCCTGCGGCCGGGCGAGCGCTGTGCGTCCACCAGCAATCGAAACTTTGAGGGCCGGCAAGGCCGCGGCGGCCGCACGCACCTCGTAAGTCCGATGATGGCTGCGGCAGCGGCGATAGCCGGGCACTTCACGGACGTAAGAAAATGGCAGTTCAAAGACTAGTCCAATCAGTCCAATGCCCAATGTCCAATGTCCAATGTCTAAGTTCGGTTCACCTTCTTATCAATTCTGTGTATGCCATCAGCCAGATGAAGCAATGTTGGACATTGGACGTTGGACATTGGACGTTGGACATTGGACATTGGACGTTGGACATTGGACATTGGACTGTAATGCACTGTGAAACCATTCCGTAAACATACTGGTCGCGTCGCTTTGCTCGATCGAGCAAACATAGACACAGACCAGATTATTCCGAAGCAATTTCTCAAGCGCATCGAGCGGACAGGCTTCGGTGAGTTTCTCTTTTATGATTGGCGCTACCTGCCAAACGGCGAACTCAATACTTCCTTCTCTTTAAATTATCCCCGCTATCGCGGTGCCTCAATTCTTATCGCCGGCAAGAACTTTGGTTGTGGCTCTTCACGCGAACACGCGCCCTGGGCGCTCGCTGACTTCGGCTTCTGCGCGATTATCGCGCCTTCCTTCGCCGACATCTTTGCAAATAACTGCATGAAGAACGGATTGCTGCCCGTCGTCCTGACTGAAGCAGAAGTGGCGGAACTGGGAAGACGAGTGCTTGAGATTGAAAACTACCAGGCTACGGTTGATCTCGAGCAGTGCAGGGTCACGGACTCTTTGGGCTTCTCTGCGATCTTTGCTATTGATGAATTCCAGCGCCAATGCCTTCTGGAGGGTCTCGATGATATTAGCCTCACACTTCAGCATGAAGCGCAGATCTCCGCATATGAAAGCCGTCGGCCTACCTGGATCCGCTAGTCTTCCGGCGCCCTCATAGGAGCGGATCTCTGCCGCCAAAATTCGATTGAACAAACCCGGATTCCCTGTCGTATGTTTGGCGCGGAGGAATTATCTACATGCGCGATCCATTTACAGCGGGATTGCTGAGCTTCATCATTCCCGGCGTGGGCCAGCTTTACAATGGCCGCATTCTGGCGGGGATTCTTTGGTTGATCATCACGCCGGGGTTTTGGATAGGCACTGGGGGCACGCTGGGATGGGTTTGCCACGTGATCGCAGCCTACACAGCTTACTCGTACGCCAGGAATCATCCCGTCCGTTATTAAATAGATTCCCGATCCATAAGCAGAGCACGAGTGGATTCTTAGGCGACGCCTTGCAAGGGTCAAGGAATTGAAATCTCAGGTGCTCTTATTGCTGGAAAGCAATTAACGGCGTTAGCCGCAAACTAACCAGTTGCGTTACAGCGGACCTTTAGTGGCTGAGCCGCGAGCTAACGGTTTGCGTTGCTACAGACCTTCCGTCACAACCCTCACGGCGTGTTATTCTTCCGACGATCGTTAAAAGAAAAGAAGAAAGACCGGCAGCAGCAATGGCAGCGACAACTATTAACCCGCCTCGCGCCGGTGAAAATCCGTTACGCGCGGGAATGCGGCTCGAGCCCACAGCCCCGCCGTGCGCGGTACTCATTTTCGGCGCCACCGGCGACCTGACGAGGCGCAAACTCCTTCCCGCGCTCTATCGTCTCGCGCAACAGGGACTCGTCCCCAGTGAGTTTGCGATTTTGGGCGCAGCGCGGCAGGCGATGAGCGATGACGAATTTCGCTCCCTCATGCAGAAAGCCGTCGCGGAGTTTGGACCTGACGACTCGCTGGATGAATCGACCTGGCAAAGCTTCGTTAAGCGGATTTTCTATCTCGCAGGTGATTTCAACGACGCACAGCTTTATCAGAAGTTAAAAACCAAACTTGAGGAGATCGATAGCGAATACGATACACAAGGCAACCGCATTTTCTATTTGGCAACTGCGCCTGACTACTTCGGATTGATTGCCGGGCAATTAGGCGAAGCCGGAATGGCGCGTTCAAAGAAACGAGCACAAGATAAGGCCTGGCCGCGCATCATCGTTGAGAAGCCATTTGGCCATGACCTTGAGAGCGCGCGCGCTCTTAACAAAGAGCTGGCATCAGTTTTCGATGAAAAGCAGGTTTACCGAATTGATCATTATCTGGGAAAAGAAACTGTTCAGAATCTTCTCGTCTTTCGTTTTGCAAACAGCATCTTTGAGCCGTTGTGGAACAGGCAGTACATCGATCACGTTCAGATCACTAATGCTGAGGTACTCGGTGTTGAAGGGCGAGGCGGTTACTATGAAAAGGCCGGCTCTCTGCGAGACATGATTCAGAACCACGTCTTTCAGGTTACCTCATTGATTGCGATGGAGCCGCCGGCGTCGCTGTCTGCCAATAGCGTTCGTGACGAGAAGTTTAAGGCGATGCAGTCCGTGCGTCCGCTTCCTCCGGATCGAATAGACGAGTTTGCAGTACGCGGGCAGTATGGGCCTGGCATTGTGCTGGGAGATAGCGTCCCCGGTTATCGCCAGGAGCCAGGTGTCGATCCGAATTCTTCCACGGAAACATTCGCCGTTCTCAAGCTGTCTTTTGACAACTGGCGCTGGGCCGGGGTCCCTTTTTATCTGCGCTCAGGAAAACGTTTGCAGAAACATATCACCGAGATTGCCATTCAGTTTAAAGACGTTCCCCATCGTCTATTCACGGATTCTGATTCGCCGCTTCAGCCCAACGTGCTGGTGATTCGCATTCAGCCAAACGAGGGAATCACGCTGCGTTTTGGAGCAAAACTCCCGGGCCAGGCGATGCGAGTCCGCGCCGTAAACATGGACTTCCGCTACGGCTCATCGTTCGGAGTTAAACCGCCGGAAGCTTACGAGCGCTTGCTGCTTGATTGCATGCTGGGCGATTCGACGCTCTATGCCCGGCGCGATATGGTTGAGCGCGGCTGGGAAATCGTCGCGCCCATACTCGAAGCATGGAAGAAACCAGCGCCGAATTTTCCAAATTACGAGGCCGGCTCGTGGGGACCGCAAGCGGCGTTTGAATTGATTGAACGCGATGGAAAACAATGGCGGAAACTTTGAATTGTCAGTGGTCAGTGGTCCGTTGTAAGTTGTTTAGTTGTCAGTTATCACGAACTGAACTTTTCCAGACCACTGACCACTGACTACTGACAACTAACTACGGACTACGCTTTTATGCACCAAATCCAACTAGAGAAAACTCTCGACGTAGAAGTTGTCGAACGCCAGCTTTCCGAGCTCTGGAAACAGGCGACAGGTGAGCGTGACTCAGACAGCGACGCCGCGGTGTTGCGCGCACGAGTTGCCAATCTCCTGGTGTTTGTCGCGGATGATGCATCATTGGACGACGCACATCAGATGATGCGGGAGCTGACTGCAATTCATCCGTGCCGCGTATTAATGATGCTGGGTTATAGAGAGGCCGCCGATCGCGACATTGAGATGTATGTGGCCTCCTTCTGCCAGAGCGACAAGCGCACCGGCGCTAGGCGATTGAGCTGCGAGGAGGTCACATTGAAAGCCCAGGGTAATTTCGCCGCTGAATTGCCGAGTGTTGCCCTGCCGTTGCTTGTTCCTGATCTCTCCACTTTCCTCTGGTGGCGGGATGCTTTGCGTGTCGCTGACAAAGTCTTCGATACTTTAATCCGGGCTACCGACCGTCTGATTATCGATTCCGACGAGTTTAAAAACCCGCCTTCTGAGCTTATCGAAACAGACAAACTCTTCACCGCAGAAAATTGTGAGCACCTGGGAATTAGCGACCTCAACTGGGCCAGGCTTACCTTGTGGCGCGGGTTGCTGGCGGATTTTTACGACGTTCCAGCCTATTTATCGTGGCTTAACGAAATTGAATACGTGCGAATTGATTACGTGGAGCCCGAGCGAGCCCCGGGAGCCGTCGCGCCGCAAGCATTGTTAATTGCCGGATGGCTGGCGAGTCGCCTGGGATGGGGTTTCCAAAGCAAGCAGCCTCAGGGGAAGGACGAAACCGTTTCGTTCGAGTTCTCAGGCAAGGGAGGTAGAACAATCACGCTGGAGCTTAATCGAGTGGAGCGAGCTGAGCGAAAGCCGGGACGGCTCGCGCGAGTAGAACTACAATCCAACCCCAGATCCAAATCTGAGCAAACTGCTTCTTTTGTAGTCGCCCGTAGTGCGGACAATCTTCATCTACTGGCAGAAGCCAGATTAGGAGCAAACACTCATCGCGGACGCGTGTTGCCCGTTAGAAACCGCAGCGCTGCGCAATTGCTCAGCCGCGAGATGGAGATACTATGCAACGACGATGTTTACGAAGAGGCGCTAGCGATAGCGACAACCCTAATTGATCGTTCGACGCCATCTCCGGTGGACCAACCATAAATGAACGTGTGTTTAGCGAAAGGAAAGACGATGGCTGGCTTCTACCTCTATTCCTACAAGCGTTGTTGCAAAGGTTTTTGCTAGACAGGGCAGTGAGTGCCTATATTGACAGCCAGAAGCAGGCCAACATCACAATACTTAATAAGAGTGGTAAGGGGATCCAAGGTTTCGCAGTGTCGTCTGGCAACTTTATGGACATCACGGACAACGGCCTCCTAACCGACAATCCAAACACAATCATAGTCCCAGACGCTAAATATACAATTCAGATTCCACTTTCAGACTTGAAGGCGACGGTACCAGTAGTTATCTTTGGCGTCCTATACGACGATAGCACTGAAGCGGTTGATGAAACGGTTCGGAAAAAGATGCATGACGCGAGGCTTAAGGAAAAAGAAAGGCGGCTTTCAACTTCGAAATGATAAGAAGGAAAATTGACTTATGTCGCGAATCCTCACTAAATCAGCATTACACCGCCTTGTCATTTTCGCATCGGTGACTCCGCTCTTGTTGACTTTGACGTTTAATGCATTCGCAAGCGGCTGTGGGCTTCTCGAAGGTGCGATGAAAGCCTGGAACAAAGGGTGCTTGGCGTCAGGGCCGCGCCGGTTTTTTATCAGGCGGAACAGCACGAGGTATGTCGCCGTCGTCGATTGGATTTTGGGCGTTCTGTGGCTGAATCTTCGGCGGGCTCCCGCGCAACCCGGGTGGCAGCTTTGGGGTGGGTATCCTGACAGTAGCAATAGGCTCGGTACGTCGCAGAATTGCTCCACCACCACCCGCTACCCAGATGTTGAATCCTCCCCGGTATGCAACGGAAAAGAGAGGCGAATTCGTGATTGTGGGTTGAATCTGCCAGGTTGTCCCGGCGTCTTTGCTGTGAATGATTCTTCCCTGTTCGCCGGTCACCAGCACGCCGTCACGTCCTCCCAGCGCTATTGCAAAAAGATTGGTGGTGATACCACTCTCCAGATCCTTCCAGGTTGCTCCGCCGTCATCGGTGCGAAGAATGATACCGTGCGCACCTACAGCGTAACCTCGTTGCCCGTCGGCAAACGCCAGCGCATAAAGCCACTCCTTCAAATTCTTGTCAACGCGTTTCCACGTCTCGCCCGCGTCTTCCGTGCGCAAGATAGTTCCGTTGGAACCCACTGCAATGCCGTGCTGCTGATCCGTGAAGCTCACGTCTTCGAGCCAGTTGAAGGTGTTCGCAGGTTGAACGCGCCAGGTTTGTCCACCATCCTCAGTATGTAAAATGATTCCTCGGGCTCCTACAATCCAACCCCGTTCCGGTGAAACGAAGTGAACACTAAAAAGATCTTCGGCAGCTTCGACGGTTATGGGATCCCACGTCACGCCCCCATTCACGGAGCGAATTATCGTTCCATGGTCCCCAACCGCGAACCCGATTTTTTGGGTTATGAACTGAATCGAATTTAACCGATTTGTAGTGCCCGAGGGACGCACTGTCCAATTCTTGCCGCCGGAACTTGTGAAGAGTATTTTCCCGCGCGAGCCAACCGCCCAACCGTGGGTGTTGTCGAAAAAGAAAATGTGAGAAAGATCTTCACGCCCGCCTTCAGTCAAACGGCGCCAGGAAAGTCCGCCATCGTCTGTGCGCACGACCAAACCGTCTGCGCCCGCCGCCCAACCAACCGACTCATCAGCGAAAAAGAGCGTCCTGAGTTTGGGACTGGTGCGAACGTTGACCGGCAACCAGATCGTCCCGCCATCACCTGTCGTTAGCACCACACCGCTGTCTCCAGAGGCCCATCCGTGATCCTTATCCGTGAAGAAAACGGAGAAGAGGTCCGTCGTGACGAGCGCATCCAGGGGCCGCCAGGTCACACCTGCGTCGTCGGTTTGAAGTATGGTTCCTCCATATCCGACCACTACGGCGCGCTTCGAAGAAACAAAAGCCACTCCGGTTAATAAGACATTGCCCAGACCACGATGCGGCTTCCATTCTGCCCCGCCAGTGTTTGTTACCAACAGCGTGCCTCGCGACCCCACTGCGATACCTATCTTTGCATCAAAAAATGCGACCGAGAATAGATGCGCAGTTGTGTGTGTGTTCTGAATCTTCCACGTCACACCGCCGTCGGCGGTGGCGATGATGGCGCCGAAAGTTCCCACGGCCCATCCGTGCAGCGGATCTTCAGGAGCGAAAGTCAGGGCAAAGAGATGATCTCTGGTGCCGGTTGTCCTGGCCACCCATTTACTGCCGCCGTTCGACGTGGTGAGAATCAGGCCGCCTGCACCGGAAATAACCGCGCGCAACTTGTCCTTTACATAAAGACCATAGAGCGTGGTACTAATTGGCGAGCGCTGCTCTTCCCACTCGAACCCACCGTTGCCTGTACGAAGAATGGCGCCGTTGCTTCCCACCGCCCATCCATGTTTCTTGTCGGCGGCGAATTTGATCGAGTTAATCGTATTGCCCTGCGGTAGAGGATTTTGCCACTCCCACCCCCGCTGCTGTTGGCCCATCATTGACACCGGAAATACAAGGGCAAGGCAAACACAACTCAACAAACCAGCCCGGCACAAACGGCCAGCTAGCGAGGAAAAACTCGACCTGAGTAATCGACCGAGAGCCATTTCTATGAATGACGAGATTTATTATTCCGGGGAGACCCTAGCCTAACGGAAGGCAGAATTATAGAGATCAAGCCATGTGAAAGCGAATCACCGATGCAGCGCAAGCTGTTATTGGGCGGCTGTTGAATATAAAATTACTGAATGTAAGAATCCTTGACAGCTTTTCCGTGCATGAGATATAGAGTGGCTCCAGTCGAGCCAGTTGTCGGCCACCCTGAATGTCAGTTTCAGTGAGCCGGAAGGTAAAGTATTCGAGGCTGGGCCCTTGAGCCTGCTGCACTACGGCGCATCCTCTTCTGTTCAGCCATTCGGCAGCGCGGATCGGACGGTGGAGCACGCGCGGGCAGCCCCGATCGCGCGCCATCGGGCGCACCGAGCACCGATCCGGCATCACTGCAGCGTTGCA
>CAAGKR010022200.1_pt1 | contig 15810 bp, 15 predicted proteins | sample 2556971 | NCBI WGS metagenome assembly CAAGKR01 (sample SAMEA5207829, study PRJEB30636) | soil metagenome | biome: forest; feature: boreal; material: soil | place: USA | collected 2011-09 | depth 1 m | reverse complement strand
GGAAGTGATCGCTGACCACGACGCTGTCGAAGCCGGCTTCCTCGGCCTTTACAGCGAACTCGACAAGTGCCCTTGGGGCGAACTGCTCAGCAGAGGCCTTGTATCCGAGTTTCAACATTTTGGCTCCTCCACGATGCTGGTCGAGACTGATGGTTTCTTAGATCGCACCGGTTTGGCCGCGACAAGTTCCGGGTTGACCAAGAAGAGGCCGATAGTTCTACAATACGACTGTTCAACAGATGGTTGAGCTTGAGTGTCTAGCGTTGGTGCGGTTTTCGGCCTACACACCAGGAGGAAAGAATGCCAGTCGTACGCGTGAGCTTCATTGAGGGTCGCACTGAGGAGCAAAAGGACAAGCTGGCGTCGGCTATTGCCGATGCGATGAGTCAGATAGCAGGCTCGCGGCGCGAGGGCGTACACGTCATCTATGAAGACGTGGCCAAGGAAAATTGGTACATCGGCGGTAAGCCAACCGCCCGAGCGAAAGCTACCTAAGTCGACGGCATCGATGACTCTACCTCTCGGCCTTCTGCTTAATGCTGAGTACCCGATACACGAGCTGATCGAAACCGCAAAGCTTGGTGAGAGCTTGGGCTACGACCAACTTTGGTACACAGACGTCCGCTTTCAAAGGGACTGTTTTGTTGGTCTGGCGGCGCTGGCCACGAATACCCAACGCATCCTGCTCGGTCCGGGCGTTACCGATCCTTATTCGCGCCACCCAGTGCAAACTGCCGCAACAATCGCATCTCTCGATGAACTGTCGAACGGTCGGGCACTACTCGGGTTGGGAATCGGCGGCGCTGGCTTCAACCAGATCGGCCTGGAAGCACCCCTGCCAGTCGCGGCTATGCGCGAAGCAGTCGACGCGATTCGGCGTCTGCTCGCGGGAGAAGAGGTAACCATAGAGGGCAAGGTAATCACCGTCCGCAATGGCCGCCTGGACTTCAAGCCCATTCAGGACCGTATACCGATCTACTTCGCCACACATGGCGCGCAAGTGACACGTTTGGCAGGCCAGATCGCCGATGGGGTCTTGTTCGCCAACATGCTGGTGCCCGAAGCGGTTGCCTACTACCTTGGCCTGTTGACGGAAGGGATGGAGGCTGCTGGGCGTGACCGCGACGCAGTGCGGGTGGCTTTACGTTTTGAGGTGTCCATGGCGGACGACCACGTGGCTGCCACCGACGTGATGAGACGGCGAGTTGCGACGCGCCTTGTCGGTCAATATCCAAAGTGGGAATACCTGGAGCATCTGGGTGTGACACTGCCTGAGGAGTTCCGTGAGGTAGCCGCTCGCAAAGACAAGCGACTCGTGAAAGAGGCCATGGCCGCGCTGCCGGACGACGTTCTTCAACGGACCGTGTTGGTCGGCCAACCCGAACAGATCGCTGCTCAGATTGAGCGGGTATTGCGGCCAGAGGTCAAGCAGATAATCATTCGACCCCACGTGATTCCGGGCCAGAGCGTTGACGTTGTTATCCGGAAATTCGCGGAGACCGTGATGCCGCTGGTCGGGTCGGGCTCGGACCGGGTAGTCGCCTGAACTGGATTACGGCCGCAGTGGCGAGTCTTTTGTTTCCGGCTTGCTGTCAGGCGCCAGCGACAACACCCTTGGTTCGAATCGGATGGGACACCTTGCGGCGTTGATTGCGCCGGCGGGAACGCGGGGAACGGCCTAGAGCCCCGAGAGCGCTGCCCTTGACCTCTTGGGCCGCGTAGACCTTGGCTTCGAAGTCTTCGAGTAATGCCTCGCATGATGCTACCCACTTTCGGGCATCTACTTCGCGCGGGGAGCCAAACCAGTCCCGTTCGCTGACCCGCTCTAACCAGCTGCAGATCTTCTCGAACTCGATTCTGATCTCTTCGGCCTCTTCGTAAGTGAAATTAGCCCGAAAAGTCTCGAACTCGATCTCTTTGATGAAGTTGACCTCGCAGTTCTCGATGATCTCCTCGTAGTGTTTGGTTGTCTGTTCGAGGAATTGGTCGGCAAGCTTGGTTCCCTCCTCGGCCGAAAGCTTGCGCAAGGGCAGAAGGTGGTACTCACCTGAGCTTGCCTCGATGCGTTTGAGAATTGGCGCCAGCTCCCGCCGCAAGGGGGTGGTATCGGGAAAAACACATAGTGATTGCTGCAGATAGATTGCACCCGTTTTCTTGAGCAGGCGCCAAACCGCAACTCTGCCCGCAGTTGGGTTAGTGGGCATCCGGTAGACAAGGAGGACGAACTTGGACGGACGCTGACGCGTCACCAATGTCTTCTTGGTAGCCATGCGACGGCTAAGACTACGATCCGGTCAGGTGGATTGAGGCGCTTTGGCCGGATCCAACCACGTCGAGTCACCCATTGTTACCGCCAGGTGGGCCATGGCCTGATCGCCCGCTCCATGCCAGTGCTCTTCGCCCGGATCTGAGGCGACCACGTCCCCGACTTCGACTCGTTCCGGCTCCTGGCCTCGCTCTTGGACCCACCCCTCGCCGTGCACGATGTATAGAAGCTGGCCTCCAGAGTGACTATGCCAGTCGCTTCGCGATCCAGGCTCGAGCGACACTAGATTCACTCTAAGCGGATGTAGTTCGGTGGATTCGTGAAGGCGACTAAAGCGGGCCGGTCCGCTGAAATGCGACGTCAGAGCTTCACCGCTCAGCGACCCTGCGCCGCGAGTAATCCGCATTGTCGCCATCCTATCAGACCCTCATATGGTTGCTTCCTCCCCGGTTTGGTCGACCGACTTCGAGTACATGGCCCGCAAAAGATGACCTTCCAAGCCTCAGATGTTTCTCGAGAGCCATCGAACCCGTACTCCTCGGAATTTAGGTCTCCGAGTCCAGCACCACTAGGTCTTGGGCCAGCGCGACGGATGAGCGAACGATCAAATTCATTTTGGGAAGGATGGCAAGGGCGGCGACCAGAGTTGCGACTCCCCCAAGCGCCAGGCCGGCACGAGCACCGAACTGCCCTGAAACCCAACCAGAGGTGGGACCGCCGATTGGTGTCGTGCCCAGAAAGGCGGTCACGTACAGCGACATGATGCGGCCACGGAACTCACGGCCCGAGTTGATCTGAAGAATGCTGTTACCAGTCGCCTGGCAGATGGTCATCGCAGTCCCCATTGGGATCAAAGCGACCAGCACCCAGGTCAATGATGGTGCTACGGCGGCCACCAGCATGAGGATTCCGAAAATCAGTGCCGAGTAGACAAAGAGGTGTTGGGTGGGCCGCGTGCGGCCGGCGGAGAACAGGGCGCCGGCGAACGCCCCGATTCCAATCATTGAGAGCATCGCACCGTAGGTCGCCGCCCCTGAGTGAAACGTATACCGCGCAAGGAGAGGAAGGACGACGTTCCAGTTGAACGCGAACATGCCAATGACAAGAAGCAGGATGAGGGTATATCGCAGTTGCGGACGTGACCATGCATAGCGCAGGCCATCTTTGATCTGGCCGGCGCCGCGGACGATTGGAGATACCTGTTGAAGCTCCGACGGTCGCATTGATAGCAACGCGACGACGACGACGAAGAAGGAGAGTCCATTCAATAGAAAGCACCAACCCGTCCCTACTACGCTGATCACGAGGCCCGCCAGCGCCGGCCCGAGCATTCGTGAGGACGTGAAGACCGCACTGTTCAAGCCGACCGCATTGGCGACCTGATCCGGTCCGACCATCTCAACAATGAAGCTTTGGCGGCCTGGATTGTCGAAGACATTGACGATCCCAAGGCAGAGTGCGAGCGCGTACACCATCCAGAGCTCCACAGCGCCGCTCAGCGTGAGAAACGCCAGAACTAAACCGAGAACCCCGGAAGCGGCCTGTGTGGCGACAAGGAGAAGGCGCTTGTCCGTGCGGTCTGCAATGAGCCCGCCCCAGGTCCCAAAAATCAGCATCGGGAGCGTTTGAAAGGCAGCCGTCAACCCTAATGCGAATCCGCTTCCCGTCAGATGCAGAACCAACCAGAACTGGGCTACTCGCTGCATCCAGGTGCCATTCATGGACACCAGTTGAGCTACGAAAAAGATCCTGTAATTCCGAATTCTGATCGAAGCGAAGGTGAGATTGAACCAGCTGCCGATAGCCCTCAATCTGTCTCCCTCATGCTGTCAGTCAAGAGAAAGGTGAGGTGTCCAGAGTCAGAGGGTCGCGAGGGAGGGATGCCCTCGGGATTCCGTTTCGTGGAAACAGTCCACTCAGGGGTCACGTCTGTGTGACTCGCAGAATCAAACCGCGCTCCAGGCTTGAACGGCCACCATCCGTGGCCGCTGTAATCTCACGTACTCGGCGTCAACTCCAATCGCAACGCGCCGAACATTCGTGTGAGCCCAGAAACACACGTCTGATGTATCATGCGTTTCATATTAACGCCCGTTCCGATCAGTCCTATGGGGGGTTCTGACCACGAATGAATGCCCTGGTCATGGGGGCCACATTCCTCGCCGCGTCAGTGGAGTGGGTTGAAGCTCTAACGATCGTACTGGCCGTCGGTCTCTTCAAGGGTTGGCGAAGCGCGCTCGCTGGCACTGTCGCCGGCATCCTGATTTTGGGGATCATCACGGCCGCCTTCGGATTCGCGATCACATCGCATGTGAATGTTGGCTTTGCGCGCACGCTGGTAGGGGTCTTTCTGCTTCTCTTTGGCCTCAAGTGGCTGCATAAGGCCATTCTCCGTTCAAGCGGTCTGAAAGCGCTACATGATGAGGCCAAGGCTTTCGAAGAGACCAAGGCGATGCTGATCATGTCTGGGGCAGCTCACCCCTCAGCGCTTGATCGCGTTGGTTTTACTACGGCCCTTAGCGGTGTATTTCTCGAAGGCTTAGAGGTCGTCTTCATCGTTGTTGCACTGGGGGGATTGCACAGCCTGCCAGCCGCCTCAGTCGGTGCGGGCGCTTCGCTCGTCGTCGTGGTTGCAGCGGGTTTCATGTTCCGACGTCCGCTGACGCGGGTCCCGGAGAACACCATGAAATATGTGGTTGGCATCATGCTGACCTCATTCGGTACCTTCTTTGCCGGAGAAGGCATCGGAGTCAACTGGTGGCGCAATGACCTGAGCCTCGTCCCACTCATCATTGCGTATGGCTTGGCCTCCGTGATCGCGGTGTGGCTGCTCCGGCATCCGGTCGGAGCAGGATTTGAGCTCAGGGTCTTGCGCTCGGTCCGCGGCGCCTTTCTTGAGGTGTGGGGACTATTCGTGGATGACGGCGCCCTTGCGATCGGGACTGTCGCCGCCCTTCTAGGCCTGGCCGTCTTTGTGGACCATGTGAGTAGTCAGAAGGAATTCGCGGGAGTCCTCCTTGTGCTGGGAGTTTTGACGGCCCTAGCCATGGGATTGTCCGGCGCAGTCAAGCAGAGTTGGGCCCGAACCAGGTCTGCTGAGGCTGCCTCTGTCGTTGAGGCGGTGCTCGCGGACGAGGAGCTCCCGCTGCGGCTACCGGCCGACGCCGGCTCGAAGTCTATGAGGTAAGGGACTCGGCAGCAGGTCACGCCGCCGTATACCAAGGCTCCGTCTCCCAAAGTCGTGCCGCGTACGCTTCGCCATGAAGCGACCTTAAGGCTTTACTCCCTGATCGCTGCTGGAGTCCAGGTCTCAAGACTGCTCTGCACCGCAGTCATGAAGCGACCTGCCTGGAGGCCATCGAGGATTCGATGATCGAATGACAGGCTCAGGTTCATCATGTCCCGAAGCACAATCTGCTCATTCCTGCCCACTGGGCGCCGGATGATCGACTGGGTGGTAAGAATCGCTGCCTGGGGGTGGTTGATGATCGACTTGCCCGCGAACCCGCCGATTGCACCGGCGTTGTTCAACGTGAAGGTTCCGTCCCGCACGTCCGTAGGCCTCAGTCTGTTCTCGCGAGCGCGAGTCGTCAGGTCGTGGACAGCCTTGGCCAAATCGACGAGACCCATCTGATCGGCGTCCCTGATGACTGGCACGATCAGCGCGTCGGAGAGGGCGACCGCAATGCCGAGGTTGATGTAGTGCTTCACCAATATCCCGTCCTCTCGCCAGGTCGAGTTGAGGATCGGATTAGCCCGCAGTGCGTCGCACACGACCTGAATGACGAATGGCATGTAGGTGAGCGAGACGCCGTGCTCCTGACGAAAGGCATCTTTGTGCTCTTCGCGATAGAGCACGAGCGAAGTCATGTCGACCTCGCGCATGCCCCATGCATGGGGGATTGTGGTCGCGCTTCGAACCATGTTCTCAGCGACCTGCCTGCGCACCGCTCCCAAGCGAACGAGCTCCTCCCGCGGACCGACTGGGCCTGGGCTCAGGTGGCGGGAGCGGGCCGCGATGTGAGCGACCACGTCGCTCCGCGTGATTCGGCCGCCAGCGCCGGTGCCATGAACCAACGTGAGATCCACCTCGTGCTCTTTGGCCAGGCTTCGCACCGGTGGACTCAACAGAAGCCGGCCGCCCTCTCCGCTGGAAGCACCCGCAGTTGGTAGATCCTCGGCATGTTTGTTCGACTCGTGGGGGTCAGTTCGGGCCGAATTGGGCAGAGATGCATCTTCCTGCTCCACGACTTCCATCTGGGCGATGGTGGAACCGACCCGCGCTGTCTGCCCCTCGGCCACGTCGATGCGAACCAGCTTGCCTTCGAACTGCGAATTGATCTCAGCGCTGACCTTGTCTGTCACGACTTCGAGCAAGGGTTCGTCTCGAGCGACCGAATCACCCTCCTTTTTGAGCCAGCGTTCGACCGTTCCCTCGGTGACGGATTCACCGAGCTGCGGCATTTTCACATTCACAAATTCCATGAAATCCTCCCCGCGTCAAGCAGCTTCAGAGACAACCCGGCAGTGAGCCCTAGACCGCGAGCGTGCGGTGCACCGCCGCCACGATTCGCGGAACACTCGGGAGCCAATCGGTCTCCATCGACGAGGGCGGGTAAGGGGTGTCGTACCCGGCAACCCTCACCACTGGAGCGTCAAGAGAAAAGAAGCACTCCTCGTGAAGCGTGGCCACGATTTCCGCGCCGAAACCAGCGGTGAAAACTGCCTCGTGCACGACGACGGCACGACCAGTTCGCACCACCGATCGAGTGATGGTCTCTGTGTCAAGCGGCACCAGTGTGCGGAGGTCGATGACCTCGATCTCGACGCCCTCCGCAGAGAGTTGCTCGGCCGCCCGCTCGCAGACCTCTACAGCCGCCGACCAGGCGATGACCGTCACATCGTCTCCTTCGCGTGCGACGCGAGCCTTCCCAAAAGGCACCGTGTAGTCCTCGTCAGGTACCCACATACGCGAGCTTCGGTACAGCCTCTCGGGCTCGATGTATAGCACCGGGTCGGGATCGCGAATCGCTTCTAACAGCATCCCCTTGGCGTCATAGGGATTGGTGGGCATGACGATCTTAAGAGCCGGGTACTGGACGAACTGGGCCTCGATTGCGTCGGCGTGAAACTCTGGGGTCTTGGTTCCTCCGCCCATCGGCGCGCGGACGGTGACCTGGAGCGGATAGCGTCCTCGCGAGCGGTAACGGAACCGGCCCAACTGGGCACCCATCTGATGGAACGCCTGGTGGGTGAACCCAAGGAACTGGATCTCGGCCACCGGCACGAGCCCGGAGACGGCGAGGCCGATTGCCGCGCCAATGATGGAGGCCTCGCCGACCGGCATGTCAAAGACACGCACGCGGCCGTATTTGTCGATGAGCTGGTCGGTGGCGCGAAAGACGCCACCGAGCTTGCCGATGTCTAGCCCGAGCATCACCAGTCGCTCGTCGCGCTCCATTTCGGATGTGAGCGCGGACCTGATCGCTTCAAGAATGTTCATCTCTGTCATGGTCTGAGGTCCTCAGTCACCGGCCAGTAGTTCGCGTCGCTGCTGCTCCTGCCGAGCGGTGCGCGCGGCAAAGATGTGGTCGAAGATTTGTGACTTGTGAGGCGGCGGCGCAGCGATTGCTTTCGCCAAAGCGTCGTCGATTTCCTTATTGGTGGCCGCCGCGAAGTCCTCCTCGGCTTGTTGGTTCCACAGGTTGCGCTCAGTGAGGTAGGCCTTGACCCGATCGATGGGATCGCGTTTCATCGCTTTTTGGAGTGCGGACGGGTCCTGATACCGGGTCGCGTCGTCGGTCGTGTTGTGGAAGGACATTCGATAGGTGATGGATTCGATTAGAGTCGGCCCGCCACCCCCACGCGCGCGGTCGATCGCCTCCTTGGTGACCTCGTAGACCGCGACCAAGTCGTTTCCGTCCACAACGCGACCGTTGAACCCGTACCCCTTCGCTCGGTCGGAAAGGCGCTCGGCGGCGGATTGGTATGCACGCGGCGTGGAAATCGCCCATTGGTTGTTCTGCAGGAAGAAGACAATCGGCGCCCCGGTTACGCCGGCGAGGTTGCAGGCTTCATGGAAATCACCCTCGCTGGACGCTCCCTCGCCAAAGTAAGTGAGGACCACCCCCTCCCTCTTCTGGATCTTGAGTCCCCATGCAAGGCCTACTGCGTGCGGCAGCTGGGAGGCCAACGATATCTGGGTTGGCAGCATCTTGACGTGGTCGGGAATTCGGCCCTCGATTGGATTCCCCCTGAGGTTGAGTATGTGGTTGGCGAGAGGCAAACCCCAAATCAGATAGGCCGGAAGCTCGCGGTACTGCGGCACCAACCAATCGATTCGGGGATCAAAGGCCATGGCCGATCCGACAACACTCGCCTCTTGTCCCATCACCGGCGCAAGCGTGCCCAGGAGGCCCTGACGTTGGAGTGCGATACCACGGACTTCGAAAGTTCGACTCAAGAGCATCCAGCGGAGACCCTCGAGCAAGAACTTATCGTCTGGGGCCGGACGAGAACCGTCACGAAGCTTCCCGTCTGGCCGCAGCACCTGGTACGCGTCCCGGTCCTCGGGTAGCTCCAGCCGATTGTCGTCCTGCGGCATTGTCAGTAGCCACCTTGAAGATCGACGACATTTAGGAGCTCATCACCGTGAGCAAAACGGCGAGCGTTGTCGTCGAATAGCCGCATCTCCCGAGGCACGAAACCGGAGTCCAACCAGGCGATATGCGGCGTGAGTATGACGTTCGGTAGGTTCCATAGCGGGCTGGATGACGGCAGCGGTTCCTCCCGAAAGCAGTCGAGTGCCGCGCCGCCCAAGCGGCCATCCAAAATCGAGTCAGCCAAGTAGTCAACATCGAGGATTTCGCCTCGAGCGACATTGATGACCAGAGCGCCTCCTTTGAGGCGCGCGAGCTCGCTTCTGCCCACGAGATCTCGTGAGCTGCTTGTCAAAGGCACCGCAAGTACTAAGAAGTCCATGTTTGGTAGCAGCTGCCTCCAGTCGTCTCCCACGACGATGCCGTCATCGTCAAAGGAATGCTTCTGTCTAACTACTCTCACGTTAACGCCGAGTGCTCGGGCCCGACTCACTACCGCCTTGCCGACGTGGCCATACCCGATGACCAGTGCATCGCTACCTTCGAGACGATCGGCCCGACCCATTTCAGGGCTCCACGTTGCCTTCGCTTGGGCTTGTAGCAGAGATGGCAGGCCGCGGCGAAGGGCAAACATGCACATGATGACGTGTTCGGCAATCGCCTCTGACGTCAATCCGGCGCCATTGGTTAGAACGATGTCGCGGCGGGTCATCTCTTCGAGAGGCAGAATATCCACGCCGACCCGGCTCACATGAAGCCACAACAGCCTGCTGGCGTGCGAGATCAGGTCGGTACCTTGCGCAATGGTGATATCAGAAGGGCGAAGCCACATGGCCTTCACCGTGGGCGCCAGTTGTAGTGCGTCGTCGAAGCCGTGATACCACGCCAGCTCATACGACGCTGCCACTGAAGGAGAGATTGCCTGACGGACTGATTCCGGCAAGGCAAGTCTCAGCATCTCGCGCGCCCTCGAGCCAGGTCGGTGAGTACTGAGGCGACCTGTTCGGCTGCGCGACGGCGGAGCACTTGCTCCGAACGCTGGCTGTACCACGCCATGTGGGGAGTCACAATGACATCGGCTCGGCGTAGCAATGCTGACGCCGTATCCGGCGGCTCTGTCTCAAACACGTCGAGCGCGGCGGCCCGCAACTGCCCGGCATCCAGCGCCGCAACGAGAGCTTCTTGATCAATGAGTCCACCGCGTCCGGTGTTGACTACGGCAGTGCCGGGTCGCATTAAGGAGAAAGCCCGTGCATCGACCAGGTGATGGGTCGCCGCCATGAGTGGAACGTGGAGGGTCACGTAGTCAGAGCCACCGAGGAGCTCATCGAATTCAACAGACGGAGCCCAGTCGACGATCGTGTTTGGGTCGTGAACTAAGCAGTGGAAGCCGAGCCCAAGGAGTTTCTCACCTACGCGCCTTCCAATGGTTCCGCCACCGACGATTCCGACGATCTCGTCCTGGACTGCTTTGATGCCATCGAGCCTCCGCGACCTCCAGTTGCCAGAACGAACCTCGGCATTGGCGCTAAAGAGCCGCCGGTTCAACGCCAGGATCAGGGCGACGGTGTGTGTCGCCACCTCTTCAGTGCAGTAATCCGTGACATTCAACACAGCGATGCCGCGCGCTTCCGCGGCTACCGCGTCGATGTTGTCCACCCCGATGCCGTAACGGACTACCGCTTTGCATCGGCGCAATCGCCGGAGTACCGCCTCAGTGAACTTAGGGCCTGTACCTGTCAAAACAGCGTCCGCGTACTCCGCCACCTGCAGGATGTCGTCAGGTTGAGTACCGGCTCCGACGACTAGACGTGCATTGAGCCCCCGCAGAACCCGTGTCTCGATGTCTAGATTCTCGAAACGAGTGCCCACGACAGCGACGGTGAAAGCGGGCGATTCGCCGCCAGTCACGTGTTCAGACTAGCCGGTGGAGAGTGACCTCGAGCGCCTCGAGGATGTGATCCCGCGCGATCCGCTCAGCCGCGGCAGCGCCGTGATTGCGCAAGGCTTCTAGTAAGCGGCGATGGCCCTGTGACGATTCCCTGAGTTCTTTCGTCGTGTACAGGTAAGCCAGCCTGTAGTTGAAGAAATAGGTCCGAGTCCGCGTGATCATTTCCGTCAAGACGGGGTTTTGGGCAGCCTCGATGACTGCGTCGTGGAAGGCGTTGTTCCTGTCGACAAGGTCTACGCGGGAGATCCTTTCGAGTTTCCCCGAAGCAGGAACGAGAGGCTCGAGTGAAGCTAGCCTACGTAGTTGTTCGGGGGTGGCACGTTGACCGGCGAGATAAGCCGCGAAGCCCTCAAGGGCCGCCCGTGTCTCGTAAATGTGCCGGATTTCGTCCGGCTGGTGCTCCTTTACGGTCCAACCGTGCGGAGTGCTCAAGACTAAGCCGTCGTTGGCCAACCTCTGCAGGGTCTCGCGAACCGGGGTGCGGCTCATCCCCAGGCGGTCGGCAAGCTCAATCTCAATGAGCCTGTCATTCGGTCTGAGGACGCCACGAACTATCTCGGCCCGCACGGTCTGATAAGCCACATCGGAAAGTCCCTTCAGCCGGGCCTGACTGTTGGTTGTCCCGCCCAATGCGGTGGCGCCGGCCAAGATGGCGGGCTGGACCGCTTGCATGCCGAGCAGTATACAATGACTTTTTTACTGAGTTCGGTCTACGAGGAGGAACGCGGCTTGGTGGGCTCGGTAGATCCCTTCGCACGAATCACTTGGACCGACCCGGTCACAGGTTGCCAGGGCTATGCCGTAATCGACAGGCTGGTCGAGGGCATCTCCCGAGGCGGAATCAGGATGCGACAGGGATGCAACTTGGATGAAGTCAATCGCCTGGCCCAAGTCATGACCAATAAATACGGGGTTTTGAACCTTCCGTCGGGTGGCGCCAAAGGCGGCATCGATTTCGATCCGCACGACTCTGCTGCCGGCGGCGTGCTTCAGCGTTATGTGGCTGCGCTGAGACCGATCTTTGATGAATGGTGGTCATCGGGAGAGGATCTCGGTGTCACTCAGGATGATCTCGATCATGCGTTTATTGACGCAGGCCTTCAGACCGCGTCACATGCAACACTCAAGCGACTCGCCGATCCGGCGGCCGCCAGCAGAGCAAGAGCAGCTGGAGTTGCCGTGAAAGTCGGCGACATACATCTACCAGATGTGATCGGCGGGTTTGGTGTAGCGGAGGCTGCGAAGGCTGCCGGCGAGCAGATTGGCATTCCTCTCGCAGGGTCCGACGCCATTGTGCAGGGCTTCGGTTCCATGGGGGGCGCCAGCGCCCGTTATCTCGCACAGAATGGCGCGCGGATCGTTGCCGTGGCGGATGCTCACGGAGTGATCGCTAACAGCGACGGCCTGGATGTAGAGGCTCTTTTGAAATCGCGGAATTCGTTCGGCGAGATCGATCGAGCGGCGCTGCGACACGGTGACAAACAGCTTCCAGGTACTGATTGGCTGGACATACCCGCAGACATCTTGGTGCCGGCAGCCGTCGGCGACGTGATCACGTTGCAGAACTGCGATTTAGTGCGCGCTCGTCTGATCGTAGAGGCAGCCAACATGCCGACCACGTCTGAAGCCCGCGCCAGTCTGCACCAGCGCGGAGTGGTGGTAATTCCTGACTTTGTGGCCAACTCAGCTGCGATCGCCTGGTGGTGGGCAATCATGAGAGAACAGATCCCGGCTAATGCGGATGCCGCCTTTGCCCACATCTCTCGTCTGATCCGCACCACAGTGCAGACGATCCTGAGGGTTTCAAGCGACCAGAAGATCACCCCCTCTCAGGCCGCTGTTGTCCTGGCTCGCACGAACCTCGATCGGTTCGATCGAGAGCACGTCGCCGGACCCCTCGCCGGATCGGCTTAGTGAGCTGGTGCTTTGAACGGGGCAGAGCACCTACTCAGGGCGGCGTCACAAAGCGGAATTGAAGTGTGCATCGCGAATCCAGGGACGACTGAGGTCCCGTTGGTCGCTGCCCTGGAATCTGCGCCGATACGGTCCGTCCTCGGACTAGCCGAGAGTGTCTGCGCCGGCGCTGCTGACGGTTATGCTCGAATGGCTGGCAAGCCTGCTCTGACCCTGCTCCACCTGGGCCCCGGCTTAGCCAACGCTCTCTCCAACCTTCACAACGCGCGACGCGCCCGGACTCCCGTCGTAAACATCGTCGGCGATCATCCGCTTTGGCACCGAAACTCTGATCCGCCACTTGCATCCGACATCGAGGCGCTGGCCCACACCGTGTCCAATTGGGTTCGGACGACCCATCGTCCGGAAGATGCCGGCCCAGACGTCACTGACGCCATTCACGCCGCAATCGGCTCATCAGGAATCGCCACTTTGGTAATACCTGCTGATTGCCAATGGGGCAATGTTGAGGATGGTCGCCTTCCGCCCATAGAATCACGTCACCGCGCCTTTTCGAGCGATGCGGTCTCGTCTTGCGCCGAGGCTCTCCGCGGGCGTGGCCACTTGTCAACACTCCTGCTTGGAGGCGATGCGCTGAGCGAGCGCGGCCTGCTACAGGCAGCGCGCATCGCTGCCGCGACTGGATGCTCGCTCATGTGCACACGCCTCCCTGCTCGCATCGAACGTGGCTATCACCTCCCTGTGCCGACGCGCCTTGGCTACTACACAGACCAACTCGCGCGTCAGTTCGAGACCGTCGAGACACTGATCCTTGCAGGAAGCTCGCGGCCAGTTGCTTTCTTCGCGGAGCCGGACAAAGCCGATAGGGTGCTGCCCATCGATTTGCGAATGGAAACCCTCGCCGGGCCGAACGAGGAGATTGTTGGCGCGCTCGAGGCTCTTGCCGACATGTTAGGGGGCAGTTCACCCCCCGTCCGATTGGTCGAAATGAGACCGGAGCTACCATCGGGCCAACTGGGCGTTGAGACTTTAGGGCTGGCGATCGCAGCGCTCCAGCCCGAAGGGGCAATCGTGGTGGACGAATCCATAACGCTCGTGCGGGCCAGCCAGTCCTACTTTGCGGCGGCCGCAGCCTGCCCTTCACATACGTTGCTTTCGCTGACGGGCGGTGCCATTGGCATGGGCATTCCATGTGCAACCGGAGCTGCCCTGGCCTGTCCAGATCGGCCGGTAATTTCCATTCAGGCGGATGGATCTGCTCTCTACACGATTCAAGCGCTTTGGACGCAGGCCAGAGAGAGTCTCAATGTCACGACGGTGATTTGTTCAAATCGCCGCTACGACATCCTCCGCCACGAGATGGCACGGGCCGGTCACCCGGAGTTGGGACTGGTTGCCAATTCGTTGACCGACCTGTCTCGGCCCACGATCGATTTCGTGGCGATAGCGCGAGGTTTGGGAGTTCCAGCCAACCGTTGCGATACCATCGACAGCCTGGCGGCACAATTGCGCGGTTCGCTAACCGAGCCCGGGCCTCACCTGATCGAAGTGCCGACTTAGCCGTGTTGTGTTTAGGGATCGCCCTTCTTCGCCAGGACCAGCCTCAAGCAAGTCGTTCAAATGCTGTCTCTTATCGGTCCTACACGTAATACATGCGGCACACCACAGATCTTGATCTTCAATCGCCACCCAACCAAGGACTAACCGGCTCGACCCTTATCAAGCTAAAGGGCGCATTGTCAGATCTCACGTACGATCCGGACCAGTTGATGGGCCTCGACCCAGCTGACGGTAAGCCTCTGCTTGCCCAGTACGATTTGGTCCGCGCAGCAAGCGCGCTGACGATTGAGCAAATATCGAAGCGCCGCTCGACCGGGTTGTGGCGCTGGCGAGAGGTGCTTCCGGTGCGCAAATGGGAGAGTGTCGCCTACCTGGGCGAAGGATCGACCCCCTTGACATTCGCCCGGCGTCTCGGTTCGTGGATGGGTCTGACGAATCTACAACTAAAGAGAGAGGGCCAGAATCCGACTGGCTCGTTCAAGGCGAGGGGAATGGCGGTAGCCGTCAGTAGAGCAACCGAGTTGGGGGTTAAGCATTTAGTGGCGCCCTCAGCTGGCAATGCAGGTGGGGCGTTGGCAGCTTACGCGGCCGCTGCGGGGACGAAGGCTACGGTGATCATGCCAGTTGACGCTCCTGAGTCCAATCAAATCGAAGTCCTGGTTGCGGGAGCCAACCTCATCCTGGTTGATGGTCTTATCTCGGATTGTGGGAGGCTCGCCAAGGCAATCGCCGACAAGGTGGGCGGTTTCGACCTAAGCACGATGAAGGAACCCTACCGAGTCGAAGGGAAGAAGACGATGGGCTTTGAAATGGTCGAGGAACTTGGATGGCGCGTACCGGACGCCATTGTTTATCCAACCGGTGGTGGAACGGGTCTGATTGCACTCTGGAAGGCGTTCGACGAGCTTGAGCACATGGGACTCATCGGCTCGACGCGTCCCCGTATGTTTAGTGTGCAAGCCGCAGGCTGTGCCCCGATAGTTCGCGCCTTTGAAGAAGCCAACCGATTCGCATCACCTTGGGAACACGCTGAAACCAGCGCTGCCGGCATTCGAGTACCTGCAGCAATTGGCGACTTTATGGTTTTGGATTGCCTTCGCGCCTCGGGAGGCGCTGCGGTCGCCGTGCCCGAACACGACCTAAGGGACATGAGGGTGCGTATGGCCGGTCTTGGCGCAGGCTACGTAAGCCTTGAGACTGCCGCCGCTGTAGCGGCGCTGCCCTATCTGCTCGAAGGAGGCCACCTCGACGCAACCGATCGAGTTGTAGTGTTTGATACCGGCGCAGGCTTCAAATCTGAGAATCCGGCCGGATTACGACAACCCCTGCGTACTGGCTCTGATCCGGATCGCTGGGACGAAGTGATCAGTCGTATTTCGAACGATTCTTAGTCCTGGCGCCGTTGATATCCAGGGAATACCGCAGACCAGGCGCCTACCTCGTGGTCGGTCCTAACGGCCTACTTAATCCCGCCCGTTACGGGTAGATTCGAGCGTCGGCTCGTGCGGCGAAGCGCCTTT
>CAAGKR010230721.1_pt1 | contig 15822 bp, 16 predicted proteins | sample 2556971 | NCBI WGS metagenome assembly CAAGKR01 (sample SAMEA5207829, study PRJEB30636) | soil metagenome | biome: forest; feature: boreal; material: soil | place: USA | collected 2011-09 | depth 1 m | reverse complement strand
TGTCCCTTAGTTCTGCAGCTGCTTTACTCTTGAGCTTGCGCAGGCGGGTCAGCTTGGTTTTGCATTGCAAACCCCCATTACGAGTTTCATCGGCTGGATCTACATAATCATTCGAACCCCCTACCGCGTCGGAGATCGCATAAAGATCGGGGCGGCGACCGGCGATGTGATAGACCTCGGTTATCTCGATACGACGTTATGGGAATTTGGCGGGGAATACTTATCCACCGATCATCCCAGTGGCAGGATCATTAAGTTTCCGAATTCGAATGTTCTTAGCTCCGCCGTTTACAATTATTCCTGGCCACTATTTCCCTACATCTGGAATGAAATCAAATTCTACGTCGCCTATGAAAGCGATCTCGAATTTGTTTCGAAAACGATGCGGCAGATTGCGGAGGAAGAAATTGGTGAAGCAATGCTTGAGCGCGTGCGTACTTTTAGATCATTACTTTCGGAAACTCCGGTGGACCAGTTGGAGGTTAGGGAGCATCCGGCAGTGTTATTCCGCGTGAGCGAAAACACATGGTTGGAGGCAATTGTGCGTTACCTGGTGGAACCGAAGCAGGCGGGAAAAGTGAAGAGCAAGTTAATTGAGAAAATGCTGGCAACGCTAAACGCCGCGCCGGACAAGGTCCTGTTTCCGAGAGGGCCCTCCAGGTAAGAGGCTACTTGCGAAATCCTGGGCCGCTCCTTTGTCGACTATTCAATAACGCCAGATTTTCAGCTATCGCTCTCTAAGCATCCCTTGCTAGAATTCCATCCAAAATCGCCCGAAGGGACAACTATGCCGGAACAACGTGGCAAACAAGCTACTGCCGATGTGAAATCGGAATGGACTCGTGCTTACGAGATATATCTGCGAGCGCCAGGTGATCGCTACGATAAGAAGAAGGACCGAACCGCACGTATCGACTCCGTCGCCCAGCAATTGAACCTCACGCGCAAACAGGCCAAGCGCCGCGTGCGAAACTACGAGGCCTGGCAGCGTAATATTAAAAAGGGTTTGGTCGAACCGTAGATTGGTTGCAAAATAATTCATAGGCTGTGCCTCTTGCCGCCGTTTGGCATCAACTCGACCCCACGAACCGCTACGTCTTGATGTGCGACTCGCCAGCATGGAAACTTTGGACCAAGGTATGTCCCCGAGCTTGATGGCCTGCGCGGGATTGCGATCATTTTAGTAGCCATTCACCATCAACTTACGCCGTTTTCATTGAGCGGAGGTTTTCTGGGTGTCGACGTGTTTTTTGTTCTGAGTGGGTTTCTAATAACCGGTCTTCTCATGTCTGAATTTGAAAACACGAAATCAATCTCATTGCGAAATTTCTATATGCGTCGGGTTTTGCGGCTCGGACCTGCACTATTAGTTTATTTGCTCGCCTGCCTTCTCGTTACCTATCACACGCACCTAATTGAGGTCACGCGCGAGATCAAACTAATAGCAATTGCACTCGTCTACTCAACCAACTGGCGAATGGCTTTGGGGTGGGATTCATTTCTGGATCCGACTGCAATCATCTGGTCGCTTTCGATCCCTCGAGCGAGCCCCGGTAATTAAGACATCACTCCAGCATCGAACGCAGGGAGTTGGCCCCTGGAACACCGCGCAACATTTTGCTTCGACCATGCGAGGTTGAAGAATCCGACGTGCTCTGACCTCCGACGTGATCGCGCGTAAACATTCGCGCCGTCCCTTTTCAACCTCCTCGCTCTCTGGATACAATCCTCCGCATCCTGGCAATTCGCAGTCAATCAATGGAGGCAAGCATGAATTTTATTTGTCGTGGTGGCCATCTGTGGACGGGCGCGTTTCTCATGATGAGCATTGGTCTTGCGCTTATGGCGTCTTGCACTTACAACCCAAACTCCGTTTCTGTGTCAGGCGCGAAGGGCACGCCAGCCGAGGCTGAAAAGTTTATTATTGACGCGGAGAAGAAGTTATTTGAGCTAAACCTTAAATACAGCCGTGCAGATTGGGTGAAGAGCACCTTCATTACCGACGACACGGAAGCGCTTTCCGCGGATGCCAATAACGCAGTAATTGCGGCGGTTACTGAACTCGCTGACCAATCTCGTCGTTTCGACGGGCTTGATTTGCCTTACGACGTAGCGCGCAAGATAAAGCTCCTGAAATTGTCTCTAGTTTTGCCTGCCCCAAAAGACCCGGCCGAACGCGATGAGTTGACCAAGCTGGCAGCATCCCTTGAAGGCGACTACGGCAAAGGCAAGTATTGTCCTGAGGGCGACAAGGGAAAATGTCTGAGCCTCGGCGACATGGAAGAGATTATGGCGAATAGCCGCGATCCTGAAGAGTTGAAACGCATCTGGCTTGGCTGGCATCAGGTTTCGCCGCCATATAGGAAGAATTACGCGCGCTTTGTCGAACTTAGTAATAAAGGCGCACGCGAGATGGGGTTCAAAGACACAGGAGCAATGTGGCGTGACAAGTATGATATGGACGCCGATGCTTTCACTGCGGAGACTGAGCGCCTGTGGCAGCAGGTTAAGCCGCTTTACGATTCGCTTTACACCTACACGCGTCGGAAGCTATCAGAAAAGTATGGCAAGGAGATCGTGCCTGAAGATGGGCTAATCCCCGCGCATCTGCTAGGCAACATGTGGGCGCAACAGTGGGGCAATATCTATCCATTGCTCAAACCAGAGGGCGCTGGCGACCGTGGTTACGATCTGACGCAAATTCTCAAAGCGCGCAACACCGACCCAAAGCAGCTTGTGCATTACGGTGAATCCTTCTTCACTTCGCTCGGTTTCGATCCGCTTCCATCCACTTTTTGGGAACGTTCAATGTTAGTTAAGCCGGTGGATCATGAAGCGGTTTGTCATGCCAGCGCCTGGGACGTCGACTTCGAAAAAGATGTGCGATTAAAAATGTGCATCCAGATTAACGAAGAAGATTTCACCACGGTGCATCACGAGCTGGGTCACAACTATTACCAGATGGCGTATGCGGGACAGCCATTCCTGTATCGCGACAGCGCGAACGACGGTTTTCATGAAGCCATCGGTGACACGATGGCTTTGTCGGTAACGTCCCCTTATTTGAAACAGATTGGTTTGATCGACAAAGTGCCTGACCAGAGCGCTGACATAGGATTTCTCTTGCAACGCGCGCTCGATAAAGTCGCATTCCTGCCGTTTGGTTATCTGGTCGATCAGTGGCGCTGGAAGGTTTTCTCAGGTGAGGTTGGGCCAAACGACTACAACAAGGCCTGGTGGGATTTGCGCGCCAAGTATCAGGGGGTGGCGCCCCCGGCTCCACGTACTGAGCAAGACTTTGACGCAGGCGCGAAGTATCACGTCCCGGCTAACACGCCCTATGCGCGTTACTTCCTGGCCGCGATTTTACAGTTTCAATTTCACCGAGCGTTGTGTCGTGAAGCAGGATTCAGCGGTCCGCTGTATCAATGCTCGATCTACGGCAATAAGAAGGCGGGTGAGAAACTTAAGCAGATGCTGGCGATGGGACTAAGCAAGCCCTGGCCGGAAGCGTTAAAGGCAATGACCGGCGAAGACAAGATGGATGCGACCGCGATCATCGACTATTTCGCGCCGCTCAAAACCTGGCTTGACGCAGAGAACCAGAAAGCTGGAAGCAAGCGATGAGAGAAGAGTACTTACGCGTCATTTGCGAGTAATCACTTCCGCCGCGATAAACCTTTCAACAACGTATCGCGGCCAATGGCGGTGAGCGTTGCTTTCACGTACCGTCGCGCGGTTGACGTGAATTTCGTCCGTCGAGGTAAGAGGTGGCTGACCATAAGATAAGATAGTCGATTCGTCTCTTAAAGTTTTTTCGTAAAAAAGTATCGGCCTCACCGAATTGAGGCACCCGTCAAAGGGATTACTCAATATGGCCTCGTCCTCGTCCAGACACAAATCGACGAGTTCGGATCCGGAAGAAACAATGGAAAGCGGACTGAATTGTTGGACAAATTGTTTCATGATTGATTCGGGACAACCTTAAACAACTCCTAATCCCGCTCGAATTCCAATTCCCAGGCCAACCGTGCGCACGAAAGTGCCAAGGCCGGAGCTTTGATAACCCCAGCCCCAGCTGCGCTGCTGCTTGACGTGCTGGTTTTTAAATTGCTGCCGTGCTACTTCGACGGCGAGCTTATGTTGACATCAACCTTCTTGTTACCACCGAATAGCCTTCCGCCAAAAACAAAAAGCGCTGCGACGACGATGATCACGAAGATCACGAGTATCGCAACGACACCTGTACTGCCTGAACCGCCGTTGTCTCCCATAATTTTCCTCCTGTGAATAGTTAAAAAACTAACCTGCGGTGGTGTCGCCACCGAGGAGCGTTAAGACTTCACCGGTCACATAACTCGAATCAACTTCTGACGCGAAGTAAACAAAGGCCGGTGCAGTCTCCTCCGGTTGCGCTGGGCGCTGCATGGGCGTATCAGCGCCAAACTCGACCACGGCTTTTGCCGGCTTGTCTGATGGATTTAGCGGGCGTCCATACTGGCCCGGGCGCAACGCAGTTTACGCGAATGCCTTTCTCCACAAGGTTCTGGGCCAGCGACTTAGTGAATGCGTGGATCGCGCCTTTTGTCGCTGAATAATCGAGCAGATGCTCGCTTCCCTCCAGACCGGTGATCGATCCAGTGTTGATGATCGCACTTCCCTTCTTCAAATGTGGCAGCGCCGCCCTGGCCATTCGAAAGTAGCCGTAGATGTTTGTTTTAAAGGTGCGATCCCACTGCTCCTCGGAGAGGTCCTCGAGAGTTTTCTGATGTTGCTGGTGGCGGCATTGTTAACGAGGATGTCGAGCTTTCCGAGTTTGGCAATGGTTTGCCTGACAGCGCGACGAGAGAACTCGGGATATTGTATGTCGCCGGCAATAGAAAGAGCCGAACGTCCCTCTTCTTCTATTCCTTGTATTGTTTCAAGCGCGTCGCTCTTCTCTTCCGGAAGATAAGTGATTGCCACATCAGCTCCTTCTCTGGCAAACAAGATAGCGACGGCGCGACCAATACCTGAGTCGCCGCCGGTAACGAGTGCCACCTTCTTCCTGAGCTTTCCAGATCCTTTGTACTGTGGCGCCTTATATCGAGGCTGCGGGCTTAACTTCGACTCAAGGCCCGGCTTCTGCTGATGTTGAGCGGGCATGGGCGACTTTGGTTCCCTGAGCCGGCCTATCTCAGTGGAAGCCTCACTGGACGTTTCTTCGGATGCGTGACTGGATGCTCTTTTCTTACTAGTGCCTCGCTTGCTCCCTTCAGACGTTTTCGCTCTTGTGCTCTTCTTGCCGCTGGCAGATCTTTTGGTTTTACTCGTCATAGTGGATTGCAACTTACTTCTTCGTTGCTTTGCGTCCTGCCTTCTTGCCAGCCTTTTTCCTGCCTTTCTTCCCACCCTTCTTGGACGAGCTGCGGTTTTCTTTTTTGCCGCGACCGGAACCACTCTTCTTCCCACCGCCCGATTCCTTGTTCACGGTGGCCCAGGCACGAGACTCTGCTTCCTTTTTAGACACGCCGCGCTTTTCGTAACCTTCTTCGATGTGTTCAGCTTTCCGCTTCTGCTTATCGCTATATGTACCCTTGTCTCCTCTTGGCATTTTTCTGGTCCCTTTCTGTTTTTTATTTTCATGAACAACTCTGCAAATACTGCGCCCCTTTGAGGCAACCGAATTGTTCGAAGCCTCGGCTAGATTGGGCCATGCAATCAACGGCGAGTTTTTCCCAGAAAAATACTGGCATTACGATTGCCGCTATCCTGAGTTCCTATTTGTTAAAGCGAAAAAGGTAGTCTGTTACTAAACAAGTGCTTCCGCAAGATGTACAGGAAGCCTACACAAGATCGAGGAGGGCGGAATGCCAAAGAACAATGTACTACTTCCAGTTTTATAACCACGAGCGCTTGCACCAGTCGCTCGGTTACAGAACGCCGGCTGTGGTGTACCGCGGCAAAGGGACGGCATGAAGGAGGACATAGGAGTGACGAACGAGGCTCGGTCCTGGCCGGCGTCGTGCCTCCGAACGTCAGCAAAGGGAACTCACGCTGAGACCCACGGCGTGTGGCAACAGCGGCAGAAAACCGGCAGTGGTTTCATATCTTAATCGAGTCGCTTTTTTGTCTAGACAATGGGGAGCACCTTAGAGGACAATAAAATGTTCCAGGATAGAGAAAGCCAAGGTGGTGGTGGTGGTCAGCAAAGTGATGGCAGCCGGGGTGGTCAACAAGGTGGCGGCGGCCAACAAGGTGGTGGTCAGGGTAGTCAACCGGGTGGTGGTGGTCAGCAAGGCGGCGGCGGTCAACAAGGTGGCGGTGGCGGCCAACTAGGCGGTGGCGGTCAGCAAGGCCGGCGGCGGTCAACAAGGTGGCGGTCAGGGTAGTCAACCGGGTGGTGGTGGTGGCCAGCAGGGCGGCGGCGGGGGTCGTTAGCGGACCAGTAAATCAATCACAACAACATCGCTTGTTCCTCATTTGAATCTCGGTAACTACTTTGCCATTGAGAGCTTTAATGCGGAATGCGCTTAACAAGAGGTGAGTTCTACAGGGCTCACCTCTGATTCATGCGGCGTCAAACACGCCCAGGACAATCCGGAGGAAATTATGGATGCTTTTGAACTCCTGAAGAACGATCATAAGAAGGTTTCCGAACTCTTTAAAGAAATCGAATCAGCATCTGGCCAGGCCAAGACCCAGTTATTTTCCCGTATCAAGAATGAGTTGGACGTGCACGCGCATATCGAAGAGAAAGTCTTTTACCCAGCTTTGGAGAATACCGAGGCGGCCCGAGAGATCACACTCGAAGCATACGAGGAACATAAGGTCGTCAAAGATCTGCTGGCTGAACTTGCTAATGGCGCTCCAAATGATGAGTGGGATGCCAAGCTTACAGTCTTAAAGGAGAATGTCGAGCATCACGTTGGGAAAGAGGAAGGTGAGTTATTTAGCAAAGCTCGCCAGGCTTTAAGTAGAGAAGAGATCAAACGATTTGGCGCGGAGATGGAAGCGGAAAAAGCGCGGAAGCTCGATGGCACTCCTCAGGAGCAACGCACGCCCGCACGAGCGACGCGCCAGGCTGAACCCGCGAAGGGTCGGTCAACAAAAGGGTCGAAGCAGGGCAACAGTTCTGGGTTTCTACAGCGCATAGCCAGCCTGGTTGGACTTGGTGGTAGTTCTTCAAAGACTACGAAGAAGAGGTCGACCGGCAGAAAGGCGGCAGTCAAGAAGAAAAGTTCGGGCAAAACAAAATCGACCAAGGCGAAAACAAAGTCTGCCACTAAGAAAAGCGGCAGCAAAACCACGAGTGCCAGCAAGACCAATACTAACAAGATCAATAAACGTCAGGCTTCCGCGAGGTCGCGCACCTCGGCAAGTAAAACTGCTCCGCGGGCTGGGGGACCCAAAAAAGGGAAAGGCCGGGCGACAACCAAGCGCAGTAGAGCAAAGTAATTTCTTCATCAGACGATTCGGCCCGAGCTTGTCTGGCTTGGCGTCATAGTGGTCCAAGTTTCGCAAACGAACGGTAAGAATAGAAATTAACTCAAATAAGTAGGGGTTAGCATGAACGCTTTTGCGTTATTGAAGGCTGATCATAAGAAGGTCGCTGGAATCCTCGAGAAACTCGATTCCACAACAGAGCGCGGGGTGAAGACACGTGAAGAACTCTTTACTCAACTCAAGACCGAACTCGATGTGCACGCACGTATCGAGGAAACGATTTTCTACCCAGCGCTGGAAAAGGCTGATGAGACTCGCGACATAACGCTTGAAGCATTTGAGGAGCATCGCCTGGTGAAACAACTCCTCGGTGAGTTGCAGTCTTTGGCTAAAGACGAAGAACAGTGGACGGCGAAGTTTACCGTTCTTAAGGAAAACATCGAGCATCACGTTGAGGAAGAAGAAGGCGAGATGTTTAAGAACGCGCGCAAGGTCTTGAGCGAAGAAGATGTCGAGGCTTTGGGAACGCGTATGGAAAAAGCTAAAGCCGAGCAACTGAAAGCCGCCGCAGCCAGCTAAAAGTTAATCGATCCGCGCAATCGTAGTGGCTGCGCGGATCGATTTCAACCTTCCTGGTGCTGCGCCATCGCGGGAGAAAAATATGCAGGGACCTTTACGTGGACTGCTCGCGGGTGCGGCAGCCTGGAAATTTGGCGGTGGTTGCATTTCGACGATTCTGATTTTCATTATCGTTTTTTGGCTGCTCGGCTATGTAAGATGCTAATAAGAAAAGGGGCTAGAGCAGTGAAGCTGCCGATTTGTCGATCAGCCATTCCAGCGAGCCCTCAGCCGGTTGGATTGTCTGAGCCGGCAATCGCTCTGAGCCCGATGGGGTGTGCAAGACTTCGGCCAGCCGCTTGGCTTTGCCTTTGCCAGTTACCAGAAAGATTGCGTGCGCCGCATGATTGAAGACAGGGATGGTGAGTGTAATGCGATCCTGCCTTGACTGATCCATCCGAGTTTTAATAACCCATCTGGATTTTTCGTTAAGTGCTTCGCTACCGGGAAAGAGCGACGCTGTATGCCCATCTTCACCCATACCGAGCAAAACTAAATCAAAGCGCGGCCACAATAATCCAGGGAAGAACAACTTCAATTCCTGTTCATAAGACTGAGCATTAGTATGTGCATCGCCCTCACCAATAATGCGGTGGACGTTCTCCGCTGGAATCGCAACTTTTGAAATCAGAGTCGCATAAACCATTCGATAATTGCTGTCGGGATGATCAGGCGGAACGCAACGCTCGTCACCGAAGAAGATATAGACGCTTGACCAGTGGATGCGATCTTTGAATTCGGTGGCGAGCAGTTCGTAAACTCGCTTGGGCGTGTTGCCACCAGCCAGCGCAACGGTGAATCGGGCGCCGTCGTGGACAGCTTCGTGCGCGTACTCAACAAACCGTTCGGCTGCAGCGAGCGCGAGCTGTTCAGGATTGTCGAAAATAAGAATCTTTGCAGGGTTTTCCATGCGAGCAGAGCGGCCGGCATGTCCCAATTAATCGAAGTCCATTGACTAGCTCTACTACTACGTACCACTGACTACTGACCGCCGCGCTGTTTCTCCAGCAGCTCTTCCCATTCGGTATGAATGAATCCTAGTTCTGGTTTATCAACGCGCTCATATGTGTGCGAGCCAAAGAAGTCGCGTTGGGCCTGGGTCAAATTGAGCGGAAGGTTGGCCGTGCGATACATGTCGAAGTAGCCCAGGCTTGCGGACATTGCCAGAACAGAGACGCCTCGCTGGATCCCAGTGCTCACTACCATGCGCCACGAAGATTGTGCGTGCTCTATTTGAGACTTGAATTCAGCATCCAGCAGAAGGTTTGAAAGTTCTGAGCTTCGCAGGTACGCTTCTTTGATTCGTCCCAAAAACTTTGCCCGAATGATGCACCCTCCTTGCCAGATGCGCGCTATTTCGCTGAGATTGATTTTCCAATCAAACTCTTCTGAGCCCGCCTTTATCAAATTCATTCCCTGAGCATAGGAACAGACTTTGGAAGCGTATAGCGCTTCGTGAATCGCAGCCACCATTTCTTTCTTGTTTCCGGAAAAAGGCAGCGTGGCGGGCCCGGTAAATTGTTTACTAGCTTCGAGACGCGCGTTTTTTTGAGCTGAAATATTTCGCGCCGTGATGGCGGCGTCAATGGTAGGTATGGCAGTTCCAAGATCGAGGGCGATCTGACTTGTCCACTTTCCAGTTCCCTTTTGGCCAGCTTCGTCCAGAACAAGATCGATCAACGGCTTGCCAGTTTCCTCGTCCTTCACGCGCAGAATCTTGGCAGTTATTTCAATTAGATATGATTCCAGATTGCCGTGGTTCCACTCATCAAACACATCTGCCAATTCATCCACTTCCATCCCCAGGCCGTACCGCATTAGCCCGTAGGTTTCAGCGATCAGCTGCATGTCGCCATACTCTATGCCGTTATGGACCATCTTCACAAAATGGCCGGAACCTCCGGGGCCGATATAGGTCACGCACGGCCCGTCGGGAACTTTCGCTGCAATGGCTTCCCAGATCGGCCGAATTTGTTCGTAAGCATCCCGGTCGCCGCCCGGCATCAGACTTGGCCCCAGTAATGCGCCCTTTTCGCCACCCGAAGTTCCAGATCCAATCATGAATAGACCCGACGCTTTCAATTCTCGTTCGCGGCGCTCGGTGTCTTTGAAATGGGAATTACCGCCGTCAATTATGATGTCGCCTTCGTTAAGGAAGGATTTTATTAAATTAATCGTCCAGTCGACGGGATCGCCGGCTTTGACCAGAAGGATTATCTTGCGCGGGCGTTCGAGCGCGCAAACAAACTCTTCCGGCGAGTGAGCGCCAATAATATGCTTTCCGCTTTCGCGCGCGATGAATGAATCGAGCACCGGCGGTTCACGATCGTAAGCGGCAATTGGATAACCGTTGCGCTCGATGTTGAGTGCCAGATTTTGCCCCATTACGCCGAGGCCGATCATCCCGATCTTTGCGGTGGTTACAGGCATAGTTTCAAAAGTACAATAAATTTTAGTCCGTCCGTTTAACTCAGTATCCAGTTTCCGATCCCAGACCTAAGATCTGTGCGACTACGCAAATACTAGCCGGAGACCGGCATAACTACGGCAACCATCTCTTTTAATTTTCTAAGACCAACTACCACATTGTCAGCCAGGTCAACCCGAATAGCGCGCCGGCCGTGCGATAACAACGACTGGAAATCGCCTTGCGCCTGTGCCTGCTTCAGAATACTGAACGTGTACGGCTCGCCGGGAATCTCCAGGTCAATTTTGTCCGGCGCCGTTATTTGTATAAAGACACCTGAGTCTGGCCCACCCTTGTGCAACTGGCCAGTCGAGTGTAAAAACCGCGGTCCGTATCCAGTGGTTGTTGCACAGCGAGTTACATCGCGCAAAGTCATGCGAAGTGCCTGAAGGGCCGCTTCTATTTCGGGCGTTTCTTCAACATATGCCATCAGCGCAATGTAGTCACCGGGGTTTGCGCTGGCGGTGTGCTGACGCAAAAGCTCTGCAACCGACGTTGGTGTGGCAGATGCGCGGCTTTGATCGCCGGCATAAATTGTAAGTGCTCCATCGCTCACAAGGGGAGACTGCTCCTGCAACTTCCCTTCTTTGGCGAATTTGTCGAGCAGCGCTTTTGTTGCATCTTTCGATTCCTGCACATTGGGTTGGTCAAACGGGTTAATGCCGAGCCGCCATCCAGCAAATGCCGTCGCCATCTCCCAAAGGAAAAATTCAGCACCGAGATCGTGGACGTCTTCTAAGATCCGATAGACAACCGGATGCTCCGCAGCCTCGAGAGCTTTCAACTTTGACTGCGTTTCCTCCTCGGTTGTCCCAACCGCAATCGAAACAAATAGACGGTCATTGCCGTAAGCCGCAACTCCTTCCAGCGGCTCACCAACAACGGGCACTATTCCTTTTCCTTGCTTGCCGGTGCTTTCAGCAATCAGTTGCTCAATCCACAAACCCAACGCCGAGAGTTTTTGATCGGTAACGATAGTCAATTTATCGCGACCAGTAAGCGCGCACTCAGCCATAATCGCTCCCAGCGATGCAGCGGGGTTCTCTTTTGCCGGCACACTCGAGCCGCACGAGTCAGCCATCGTCCTGGCTCTGCGCAAAAGGTTTTCGACATCCAACCCCATCAGCGCGGCCGGGGCCATACCGAAATATGAAAGTGCGGAATAACGTCCACCAATGTCCGGCTGGTTTAGAAAAATGCGTTTGAACTCTTCATCGTTAGCAGTCTTGGCCATTTTTGTGCCGGGGTCAGTGATGGCAATAAAGGCCTTACCCGGTTCGTCACTCTTCCTGGCGACTTCCTTGTACCAGTATCTGTGAAACACGATGGGCTCGGTAGTAGTCCCTGATTTCGATGCGATAATAAATAAGCACCGACTAATATCGATCTGCTTTGCAAGATTATTGACAGCGTCAGGATCTGTTGAGTCGAGAACGAGTAATCCGGGAAAACCTTCTTGCGGCCCAAAAGTTTGCCGCAGCACTTCAGGACATAATGAAGAACCACCCATTCCGCACACCATCACGTGTTGAAATTCACCTGACGCCCGCACGCTGTCCGCAAAACTTGTTAACTCATTTGCAGCGTCGAGCATTTGGGCGGGTACCGTTAACCACCCCAGGGCGTTCGTGATGATCTCTTGGTGAGCGGCTTCGCGCTTCCAGAGCGAAGCATCCTTATTCCAGATTCGCTGGATGACTTTCGCCTTCTCTGCTTCTTCGAGCGCTGCCCGGACAGGTGCCTCATGTTTTCCCAACGACGCAGCCAACGACCGCCTGACTGTAAGGCCAGAGGTGTCTCGCTTGGCTTCAAATCCTGCATCCTTCATAATCAATCCTCGAATCGAGACAAAAGTGACGCGGTTATAACTCGTAGAAGGCAGCAGTTTAGCACGGGTCGGAGCCAACAGCGGCGAGGCGGTAACGCGTGAACCCAGGCGTGCAACCCGCGAGCTTTCGCCGCAAACTAACAGTTTGGGTTGCAAGGACTAAAACCACGCCACGGGCGAATGTGATGCGTTGAGAACAATATCTATTACGACAAAGTGTGGGCTGCTAGTTCTTTGTACGCTGTTTGCGATAGCGCCTGCTGCCCAGGCAAGCAAGATTAAGACAGCCGGAGAGTTAATCGCAGTTATGAGAAAGAAGTATGCGAAGACGTGGTACAGGAATACAACGTTCAGACAGGTTACTACGGAATTTGAAAAAGATGGTTCGAAAAAAGCCTCTGTGTGGTATGAGGCGATCTCAATTCCGGGGCGGCTCCGCATAGATTTTGATCCTGTCAAAGCTCGTAACGGAATTCTTTTCGCTAATGACAATATTTATTCATTTAAAAACGGCAAGCTCGAAAATTCCAGACCATTGATCCATCCGCTGGTCCTGCTGGCCTTCGACGTTTACTTTCTTCCAGTGGACCAAACTGTCGACAAACTCAACAAACTAAAGTTTGACCTCTCCATTCTGCGTGAAGATACCTGGCAGGGACGGCCGGTTTTCGTCGTAGGAGCAAAGGCGGGCGATATGCATTCGCCGCAGTTTTGGATCGATAAGAAGCGGCTATATTTCGTTCGCATGATTCGCCCTGTGGGCAAGGATGGCGCGCTAACATCAGAAACACAGTTTAATAAATATCAGCGTCTCGGTGGCGGCTGGATTTCACCGGAGGTTATCTTCATGATTGATGGCAAGACCATGACAACCGAGGCGTATACCGAAATGCGCGCCAATGTGGAGCTCGACGATAATCTTTTCGAGCCGGAGAAGTGGACCACGGCAAAACATTGGAAAGAGTAGCTTCTGTTTGACTTGTACCAAAGTTCCATCCAAGTCATGATAAGAGTGGGCCAGGCGAAACGATCAAAGGAGTGCTTTAAAATTACGTATGCCAGATAAGAAAAGAGCGTTGATCGTGGTGGATGTACAGAACGATTTCTGCCCGGGCGGGCCCTTGGCCGTCGCGCACGGCGACGAAGTTGTGGCTCCATTGAACAAGCTCATCGACGAGTTTCTAAAACAAGGCGAGCCGGTTTTCAAAAGTCGCGACTGGCACTTGGAGAAGACTAAACACTTCGCTGCCTTTGGAGGCACCTGGCCAGTTCATTGTGTGCAGAACACCAAGGGCGCAGAGTTTCATCCCGAGCTGATCGATGACATCCACATTCGCGTAATATCGAAAGGATTAGGCGACGAAGATTGTTATTCGGCATTCGATGGCACCGACCTGGCTTTACAACTTCGCCGGCTCGGCGTCGAAGAGGTTTGGATTGGCGGGTTGGCAACGGATTACTGCATAAAGAACACTGTGCTCGATGCTGTGAAGGAGGGTTTTCGAGTCAAGGCTCTGAGAAATGCGATGCGGGCCGTCGACCTCCAACCGGGGGATGGCGAACGCGCGATTGAAGAGATGCAGAAAGCCGGAGCAGAAATCCAGAAGCAGGAGGCAGGTGCCGGTCAGCAGCAGATAGATGCCTCTAAGAGCAGGAGGCAGGCGCAGCCGGCAGATAGTCATCTTTGAATGTGTTTCGCCCTCCTGCCGTCTGCTTCTGCCGACTGCCCTCTGCCTGCTGCCTACTTGAATCATGGGCACTTTAAACATTGATCGTTATCACGCCGCGATGGGCGACGCATCTTACAAAGACGTCGCTCGCCTCCACGACTGCAATCTTAGCGACGCTCAGGCCACCTTCTACGTTACTCAGCGAAAGTTATCGTTTGCCCCCTGCCTCGGCCATGAACGCCTCGTTCGTTTACTTATCGACAGTCAAATCGATCGGCCGCGTTTAAGGTTTCTTGAGCAGGACCGCGGTGGTCTGAAATTGTTTGCCAAGGCAATCGAGGACATTCAATTCATCGGCAAGATTCGCGCGGTTCGCCCAGGGACCATTGTCTTCGCGCAACAGCCTTTTGCGGACATCGCAGGGGCTTTTGGCCTTACACAAGCACAGGAGATTAAGTTTGAGCACGCCTTCGATTTGCCAATGACAACTGCGAGCACAGCAATGCAGTTTCGAATGGCAGCGGGCGAGGAGCGTTGGCTGTCTGACTTTTCACTGCGAAGAAACGGAGACATTGAACGAGCCGTAGATATTGCTGTCTACGCATTTATTGGCGGTTTCAACGACACGTCAAACATGGAAGCCGCGCATCGTCTGGACATTCCAGCCGTAGGTACTGAAGCTCACTACTGGCAACAGTCTTACATCGAATATATGTATCAGCCGGAGATTGAACCGCGCACGGGTAAGCCAAAACATTTCGAGCAAGTGGCGTTTGAGCGGTGGCTCGATGCGAATCCCAACGGCACAACTCTGTTGCTCGATACGATCGACGTTTACATGGGTGCAGTACATGCGGCGCTGGCTGCAACTTCTACTAAAGCGCGACGACTGGCATTCAAAGGATTCCGCGTTGACTCGGGCGATCTGGCTGAGCTTGGAGAGTGGTGTTTGCGCTTCTTTGAAGCCAACGGACTTAAAGGTTTGAGACCCAACCTCACCGGAGATCTCGACGTAGAAAAAGTGCAACGTATTGTCAGAGACTTTCCGAAAGCTGCCGGCTTTGGCATAGGAACGAAATTATCGAGCGAGGTTCGAAGCGTAGCGGGAGTAATCTTCAAGCAATGCATGATTGAAGATCTGCCGACTTTGAAAGCTTCCAACTCACTGGAAAAAACAACTCTACCTGGTCGCTTACAACTATTCCGCGGCATCGATTCACACGGAAACTACGTGGGCGATGTTACCGGGCTTGACGATGAGGAGATTGAGATTTCCGGCGCCGCGCACGTCGAACGTTTGCTGGTTCCGTTCTGGGAAAATGGTCAGCACGCCTCGATTCCGTCGATCGAGAAACTAAAGCTATTTGTCGCCGACCAACGCAAGCGCTTTCCCGATCTCAACAACTACCCCTGTTTGCTAAGTGACAAGTTGCGTAAGCTGCACGACGATCTCACCGCCCAAATGCGTGCAGACAACTCCGGCTGGCAGGAGGTAGTGAAGATGCCGGAAGATGTCCCCGATAAAATTCCGCAAGCGAAGTAAAAACCACAAGAGTCCGCGTAGCGTACGTCTGATAATAGCCGACCGATTACGTCGCGCTTTTGAAAGAATTCAAAATCCAGATCAGCATGAGCCGCACCGGCAACCCCTACGACAATGCTAAAGCCGAAAGGTTCATGCGCACGCTCAAGTACGAAGAGGTTTACATGAACGACTACGAAACGCTCGCCGAGGTCTTAGCCTCAGTCCAGCATTTCATCGAAGCGGTCTATAATCGGAAGCGACTTCACTCGGCCATCGGCTACCTGCCGCC
>CAAGKR010251840.1_pt1 | contig 15823 bp, 15 predicted proteins | sample 2556971 | NCBI WGS metagenome assembly CAAGKR01 (sample SAMEA5207829, study PRJEB30636) | soil metagenome | biome: forest; feature: boreal; material: soil | place: USA | collected 2011-09 | depth 1 m | reverse complement strand
GGCCGTACCACGTGGCGGCTGAGGCCGAGCTCCTTGGGCTCGAGGCCCAGCGCGAGGCCGACGAGCTGGGGCAGGTGCAGGACGGGCATGTTCAGCTCGCGTCCGACGACGCCCTCGGCGAGCGGTTGCTGCATGTCGAGGTTCAAATGGCACAGTGGGCACGGCGTCACGAGGCAGTCGGCGTCGGCGTCGACTGCGTCGCCGAGGTGGCGGCCGGCCTGCTTGAGCGAGGCCTCCTTGTTCATCGTGATAATCGGGAAGCCGCAGCACTTGCGCATGCCCGCGTACTCGATCACGGTGCCGCCGAGCGCCTCGATCACCTGCTCGAGGTAGTGGTCGCGCGGGTGCTCCTCGTCGATCCCCAACCGCGGGCGGGGCCTGACGATGTAGCAGCCGTAGAAGGGGCCGACCTTGAGGTTTGTCAACGGGCGCTTGACGCGCGCGCGCAAAGCGTCGAGGCCGATCTCCTCGACCAGCAACCACAGGAAGTTCTTGTTCGTCAGACCCTTCTCATAGCTGAGACCCTCGGCTGAGAGGGTCTCGTTGACGTGCCCGCGGTACTCCGCGTTCGCGTCGAGCCGTTCCTGGCACTCGCTCTGCGCGCCCTGACAGGTCGAGCAGATGTTCATCATCAGCTCCGCCCCCTCCACCTGCTGGGCGAGCGCGAACGTGCGCGCGTTCAGCGTGTCCGCGAGCTCCTGGTTGTGCTCGGCGATCACGCCGGCGCCGGTGCAGCAGGCGCGGTCCAGTTCGACCAGCTCGATGTCGAGCAGCGGTGCGACCTTGGCCATCGAGCCGTGCAGCTCGGGGGTGAAGCCGCGGCTCACACAGCCGGGCCAGTAGGCGACCTTCATCAGCTGGCGCTCCCCTCGGGGCCCGGCGAGGCCGCGACCATTGGCGTTGGGTCCTGCGTGGGTTCGTCCTCCCCCGTGATGTAGAGGTTCAGCTCATACCGCTCCTTGCGGCCCTCGACCTTGTCGTAGATCGCCTGCACACCCTTCAGGTCCTGCTTTCCGATCTTGTGGCCGAAGATCGCGATCTTGATATTGACTTTGCGCCGCAGAACGCCCTTGATCACGATCGGCAGCGAGGACAGCAGCTCCTTGCCGGCCGCCGGCGTGAACTTGGCGAACCACGAGTTCCCGCCGTAGGAGCGCGGCACCATCTCGGCCTCGTGCAGCAGTCCGTAGTCGCGGATCAGGCCAACCATCGTGGCCTCGTGGCGCTCGCCGTTGTTCTGGTCGACGATGCCGAAGTCGTTGCCCGCGATCCGCCGCAGGCGCATGATCTGGCCCATCGGGTTGACGTCCTTGGGGCAGGCCTCAACGCACTTGAAGCAGTGCGTGCAGTCGTAGATCCCCTGCGGGTCTTCGGCCAGGTCGCGCAACCGGACCTCGTGTTCGTCGTCGCGCGGGTCGCCCACGAAGCGGTAGGCCTTCGCGAGCGCGGCAGGCCCGATGAAGCCGGGGTCCACCTCCATCGCCAGGCAGTCCGACACGCACGCGCCGCACTGGATGCAGCCCATCGTCTGGGTCACGTCGACCATCGACTCTTTCGAGACGATGTACTCGCGCTCGGGCACCGGCTGCTTGGCGAGCAGCCACGGCGTGACGCGCTGGATCTTCTTCCAGTGAACCGCGTCCATGTCGACGATCAGGTCCTTCAGCACGGGCATGTTGCCCATCGGCTCGATCTCGATCACGCCGTCCTTCGCGCTCCGCTTGGCGGCGTCGAGGTGCGTGTGGCACGCGAGCGCGGGTTCGCCGTTGACGCGGATGCCGCAGGATCCGCAGATCGCCTGGCGGCAGGAGCAACGCACGCCGATCGAGCCGTCAAAACGGTCTTTCGCCTGCAGGATCGCCTCCAACACCGAGCGGTGCGGCGCGAGCTCGATCGTGTGCTCGTCCCAGTAGGGGGCCTCGCCGGCCTCGGGGTCGTAGCGGCGCAACCGCAGCGTGAACTTCTCCGGCGGCTTGTGTGTTTCGGCCATCAGTCGCAGTTGGTTGGATTGAAGATCATCAGTACTTCCTCTCCTCGGGCTGCCACTGGGTGATCGTGACCGGCGAGTAGGAGACCTGGGGTTCTCCATTTTCATCGAGCGCGATGTCGATGTGCTTGAGCCACTCCTCGTCGTTGCGCTCGGGGAAGTCCGTGCGGAACTGCGCGCCGCGGGACTCCTTGCGCTCGATCGCCGCGACGACGGTCGCCTCTGCGCAGTCGACCATATAGCCGAGCTCGATCGCGCCGAGCACATCCTGGTTGAAGACCGTGCCGCGGTCGTCGATCCACGCGCTGGCGGCCTGCACTTTGAGGCGCCCGATCGTCTCGAGCGCGCCCTGCAGCCCGGCCTCGTCGCGGAACACGGCGGCGTGCTTGTTCATCACTTCGCCGAGCTCGTTCTTGATCTCCGACACGCGCCTGTTTGATCCATTCCCACCCTCCCGGGCGATGATCGCGTCGATCTCAGCGGCATCCTCGCGCAGGTGCGGGCGCGTGTCCACGCTCGGCATGCCCATCGTCGCCGCGCGATGAGCGGCGTGTTCGCCCGCGCGACGTCCGAAGATCAAAGTGTCCAGCAGCGAGTTCGCGCCCAGGCGGTTGCCGCCGTGCACGGACACGCACGCGACCTCGCCCGCCGCGTACAGCCCCTCGATCGGCGTGCGCCCGTCGACGTCGGTCTTCACGCCGCCCATGATGTAGTGCTGGCCGGGGCGGATCATGATCGGTTCGCGCGTGATGTCCACGCCCGCAAAGTCGCGCCCCAGGTTGACGATCTCGCGCAGCGCCTCCAGCGTGCGCTTGCGCGGCACGACCGTCACGTCGAGGTAGATGCCCGCGCCGTCCGGGCCGGCGCCGCGGCCCTCGTTGATCTCGATCTGCTCCGCGCGCGAGACGACGTCGCGCGAGGCGAGCTCCATCTTGTTGGGCGCGGATTTCTCCATGAAGCGTTCGCCATTGGCGTTCAGCAGGTGCGCACCCTCGCCGCGCGCGCCCTCGGTGATGAGGATGCCCGTCTCGAGGAGGCACGTGGGGTGGTACTGGACCATCTCCATGTCCATCAGCGGCGCGCCCGCTCGGTAGGCCATCGCGATCCCGTCGCCGGTGACGATCAGGCCGTTGGTCGTCGGCTTGTACGCCTGGCCGGCGCCGCCGCACGCGAGAATCACGTTCTTGGCCGTGAACGCCTCCATCCGCCCGCTGCGGATGTCGCGCGCGATCACCCCGCAGCAGCAGCCGGAGTCGTCCTTCAGCAGCGAGGTGGTGAACCACTCCTCGTAGCGTTCGACCGTCTCGTGGTGGCGCATCAGCTGCTCGTAGAGCACGTGCAGCAGCGCCTGCCCGGTGATGTCGGCCACGTAGGCGGTGCGCTTCATCGACGCGCCGCCGAACGCGCGCAGGTCCATCTCGCCCGCCTCGTTGCGGTGGAAGGTCACGCCCATGTGCTCCAGGTCCATGACCTCCTTCGGCGCCTCTGAGCACATGATTTCGATCGCGTCCTGGTCGCCAAGGAAATCCGAGCCCTTGACAGTGTCATAGGCATGGGAGTGCCAGTCATCATCGACGCTGATCGCCGCATTGATGCCGCCCGCGGCCGCGACCGAGTGTGAGCGCACCGGGTGGACCTTGCTCATGATCGCCACACTGGCGCCGGTTTGTGCGGCCGCGAGGGCGGCACGCTGGCCCGCAAGGCCGGCCCCAATGATCAATACGTCGTGTGCTGGCATGGCTTTCTGAGGTCGGCTGGGAGGGGAAGGAGGGTCGCTGCGGGCAGGACTCTATAACGCTCGGGTGCCCGGACCGTCTTAGGGCACGTTCTTACGCTCAGATTGCCACTCGCAGCGCTTTACGGACCTCGGCCAGCGTGACCACGCCTTGCAGCACGCCGTCGTGATCGACTGCGACCATCGCGCCGAGACGCCCGAGGCCGTCTGACCCGAGCAGCGATTCGAGCGGTTCGGCTTCGTTGATGCGCACGTGCATGTCGTCCTCGAGCACGTCCACCACCGGCAGCGCAGGGCGCCCGGCGGAGATCTCCGCGTCGACGCGCGCAGCCGCGACTACGCCGAGGAAATGGCGCGCCGGGTCGACCACTACGAACCATGGCCAGCGGTAGCGCAGGAAGAACTGCTCGTGCGCGTCGAGCAGTGTCGCGCTGGCTGGGATCGTCACGGGCTCGCGATCCATGATGTCCGCCACCGTGAGGCTCTGGATACGCCGGCCGAGCGCCCCCTGCACGACGGCCGCCCCAGCGGACTGGTAGAGGAAGTAGGCGAGCAGGATCGACCACAGGCCCGCCGTGCCCACGCCGTTGGCGAGCCACCACAGTCCCAGCGCGCCCAGCAGCAGCGCAAAGCCCTGGCCGGCGCGTCCTGTCGCGTGCGTCGCCCGGTTGCGGTCGCCAGTTCGCCACCAGATCGCGGAGTGCGCGATGCGTCCCCCGTCGAGCGGGAAGGCCGGCACGAGGTTGAACAGCAGCACAAGCACATTGATCGTCGCCAGCCATGTCAGCCACACGAGCGCGGGCGTCGCATGCGGCCCTTCTTCGCCGATCGCGAGTTCGAAGAAATCCTTGCTGCCGGTCAGCAGCAGCCCGGTCAGGATGCATGCGGCGATTACACCGAGCGTGACCAGCGGGCCGGCGAGCGCCACGCGGAACTCGGTGCCGGGATCTTTGGACTCCTCCGTGCGCGTCATGCCGCCGAGCGCCCACAGATCGATGCCGGCGACCTGCAGGCCGCCGCGCCGGGCGGCGAGCGCGTGGCCGAGCTCGTGCAGCACGAGCGAGGCGAAGAACGACAGCACCGAGGCGACGGCAACGAGATAGGCAGTCGTGCGCGACCCGCCAAGCTGAGTGTGGAAGACCGGCGTGACGAAGATGATGAACACGAACAGCACGACGAACCAGCTGAAGCCGACACCCACGCGGATGCCGAAGACGCGCGCAAGCTGGAAGTTCGTGCGGGGCCTCATGTCTCAATGTTAGGCCCAGCCTGGGCTGGGCCCGGAGCTATAGGTGCGGCCGGCTCCGCTCGATGATCGTCTCGAAGCCGGTGCCCGCTGGCAGCGTGCCGTACTCGAGGCCGCCGTCGCCCGCCAGGCGCGAGGCACAGAAGGCATCGGCGACGGCCGGCGGGGCATTCCGGACGAGCAGCGAGCCCTGCAGTGCAAGCGCCATGCTTTCGACAACGCGCCGCGCGCGGGACTCGAGCGTGGCGGGGTCGGTGAATTGACGCTTGAGCGCCGCGATGTGAGCGTCCAGCCGCGCGTCGGCGCCGCCGGCCTGCTCCACCTCGGCGAGGAACACCTCGAGCGATCGCGGTGAGCGCGAGAGAGCGCGCAAGACATCGAGGCTGATCACGTTGCCCGAGCCCTCCCAGATCGAGGCCAGCGGCGCCTCGCGGTAGAGGCGTGGCATCCCGGACTCCTCGACGTAGCCGTTGCCCCCGAGGCACTCCATCGCCTCGAAGGAGTGGTTGGGGGCGCGCTTGCAAGCCCAGTACTTGCCGACTGCGGTCGCCACACGCTTGAACAGCTGCGCGTCGCTGTTATTTTCGTTGCCGGGCGGGTGGGCACCGATACCGATTTCTACATCGTTCGCGGCTTCGTCGTAGGCACGGGCGAGGCGCATCGCGAGCGCCGTCGTGGCCTCCGACTCCAAGCAGAGGTCGGCGAGCACATTGCGCATCAATGGCTGGTCGATCAGCGTGTTGCCGAACGCCGAGCGGTGCGCCGCATGGTGGGTGGCGTTGACAACTGCCACGCGCATGCCCGCGGCGGCGCCGATCACGCAGTCAAGGCGCGTGTGGCCGACCATCTCAATGATCGCCGGCACGCCGCGGCCGGGGTCTCCCACCATCTGCGCCCAGGCGCCGTGCAGCTCGATCTCCGAGGAGGCGTTTGAGTGGTTGCCGAGCTTGTCCTTGAGGCGTTGGATGTGGAAGGCGTTGCGCCCGCCGTCGGGGAGAATTCGCGGCAAGAGGAAGCAGGAGAGGCCGTCGGGGGTCTGGGCGAGCACGAGGAAGATGTCGGACATCGGCGCTGAGCAGAACCACTTGTGGCCAACGATCTCGTACTCGCCCCCCGCGCCGCCGCCGTTTATGGGTGTTGCGATGGTGGTGTTGGCGCGGACGTCGGAGCCGCCCTGCTTCTCGGTCATCGCCATGCCGGCGATCGCTGAGCCCTTCCCGGCGGCTGGAACTGGGCGTGGGTCATATGTGGTGGCGGTGACTAGCGGCTCCCACTCCGCCGCCAGCTCGGGCTGGGCGCGCAGGGCGGGCACTACCGCGAAGGTCATCGTGATCGGGCAGCAGAAGCCCGCCTCGGCCTGCATCGCGGTCATGTACATCGCCGCGCGTGCGGTGTGCGGCGAGGACTCGTCGCTCGTCCACGGCAGCGAGTGGAGCTCGTGCTCTACACCCATCCGCATAAGCTGATGCCAGGCCGGGTGGAACTCGACCTCGTCGATCCGGTTGCCGTAGCGGTCGTGGGTACGCAGCACCGGCTTGTTCTCGTTCGCAAGCCTTCCCCATAGCTGCTGCGGCTCGCCCCCTACGACGCGGCCAAGCGCCGAGGCCCGCTCGCGCACCCAGCCTGCTCCCTCACGCCCGGTCGCCTCGACGAGCGGGAGGTTGCTGGAGAACACGTCCAGTCCTTCGAGCGGCGGGGCCTGGTTTGCGACCTCGTGGGTCCGCCACGGTGCGCTGCCCTCCCCCGTCACTGTCCTCGGCATGGTTGCCATTAGGTAAGGATACCTGTCCGCTCTGCCCATCCCACCAGGCCGCCGGCTCGCCCGCGATAGCATCGCCCGCCGACGAGCACTCCCAGACCCCAAGGACGAACATGGCCAAGATCAAGGTGCAGAACCCAGTAGTTGAGCTCGATGGCGACGAGATGACGCGGATCATCTGGTCGTTCATCAAGGAGCAGCTGATCCTGCCGTATCTGGACGTGGACCTGAAGTACTACGACCTGAGCATTGAGAGGCGCGACGCCACGAACGATCTCATCACCGTCGAAGCGGCCGAAGCGATCAAGCGCTATGGGGTGGGGGTGAAGTGCGCCACGATCACACCGGACGAGGCGCGCGTGGAGGAGTTTCACTTGAAGGAGATGTATCGCTCGCCGAATGGGACGATCCGCAACATCCTCGGCGGGGTGATCTTTCGCGAGCCGATCGTGATCGCGAACATCCCGCGCCTGGTGCCGAGCTGGACGAAGCCGATCGTGATCGGCCGTCACGCGTTCGGTGACCAGTACCGAGCGACCGATCTCGTTGTCCCCGGCGAGGGCAAGCTGACACTGACATACACGCCGAAGGACGGCTCAGAGCCGGTCGAGCTCGACGTGTACGACTTCCCGGGTCCGGGGATTGCGATGGCGATGTACAACCTCGACTCCTCGATCCGCGACTTTGCACGGGCCTCGCTGCGCTATGGGCTGGACCACCGGTTGCCGGTGTATTTGTCGACGAAGAACACCATCCTGAAGCGCTATGACGGCCGCTTCAAGGATCTCTTTGCAGAGATCTACGAGAACGAGTTCAAGGCGGACTTCGAGGCCGCGGGTATCTCATATGAACACCGGTTGATCGACGACATGGTCGCGGCGGCGCTGAAGTGGGAGGGCGGGTATGTGTGGGCCTGCAAGAACTACGACGGGGATGTGCAGTCAGACACCGTCGCGCAGGGATTCGGCTCGCTCGGGTTGATGACGAGCGTGCTGATGAGCGCCGACGGAAAGACGGTGGAGGCGGAGGCCGCGCACGGCACCGTCACGCGCCATTATCGCCTGCACCAGCAGGGCAAGGCGACCTCGACGAACCCGATCGCCTCGGTCTTCGCCTGGACGCGGGGGCTGCAGGCCCGCGGGCGGATGGACGGCACGCCCGAGGTGAATGCCTTCGCCGAGACTCTCGAGCGGGTCTGCGTACAGACTGTTGAAAGCGGGAAGATGACCAAGGACTTGGCCCTGCTCGTCGGCCCCAGCCAGGAGTGGCAGACGACGCAGGAGTTCCTCGGTTCGATCGACGACAACCTCAGCCAGGAGATGAATCAATGAGCAAACCCAGCGCGAGCAAGACCCCCATACGCGTCACCGTAACGGGGGCCGCCGGTCAGATCGGATACAGCCTCGTGTTTCGCATCGCCTCGGGGCAACTGCTCGGTCCTGAGCGTCCTGTCGATCTGCGCCTGCTCGAGATTCCGCAGGCGATGGGGGCGCTGGAGGGTGTGGCGATGGAGCTGGTCGACTGCGCCTTTCCGCTGCTGGCGGGGCTCGATCTGCACGACGACCCGAACGACGCCTTCGACGGTGTGAACATCGCGCTGCTGGTCGGCTCGCGTCCGCGCACGAAGGGCATGGAGCGCGCGGAGCTGCTCTCAGAGAACGGCAAGATCTTCACCGTCCAGGGCAAGGCGCTGAATGATCGCGCGGCGGCGGACTTGAAGGTGCTCGTGGTGGGCAACCCGGCGAACACGAACTGTTTGATCGCGATGAACAACGCGCCGGACATTCCGAAGGAGCGGTTCACGTCGATGATGCGCCTCGATCACAACCGCGCGGTGGGTCAGCTCGCCAATAAGGTGGCTGTACCGGTGAGCGACATCACCCAGATGGGGGTGTGGGGAAACCACTCGCCGACGATGTACCCGGACCTGTTCCACGCCCAGGTGCGTGGCGAGCAGGCGGCGAAGGTGGTCGACGACCAGGCTTGGATCGAAAACGATTTCCTGCCGAACGTCGGTAAACGCGGCGCGGCGATCATCGAGGCGCGCGGCTCCTCGAGCGCCGCGTCGGCGGCCAGCGCGGCGATCGACCACGTCAACGACTGGGCCGGTGGCAACATCGACTGGGTGTCGATGGGGGTCCCCTCCGATGGCTCCTACGGCATACCCGAGGGGCTCATCTGCGGCTTTCCCTGCATCTGCACGGACGGTGAGTGGGAGATCGTGCAGGGGTTGGACCTCGATGATTTCTCTCATGCCAAGATCGACGCCTCGGTAGCCGAGCTGGTGAGCGAGCGCGACACGGTCAAAGATCTCGGCTTGATCTAGCCAGAGGGCGCCTCGGCGCCCCTGGACGGTGTCCTCGGTCGCTCGCGTACCGATCGTCGATCAGATGCGCTCGACTGATCGGCCAGCACGCCACGCTTCCTGCGTCCTTGCCAGGAACGTCGATCCATCCGTCTGGTGGCACACAGATAAAAGAAAGGGCGCGGCATCCATGCCGCGCCCTTTTCATCGCCAGTGGCTAAAAGTCATCAGCCCTTAGGGTGCCAGCCACGTCCCTGCTTGGCTACCTTGTTTTCCTGCTCGAGCCCGGGCAGCACGCGGTAGAGGTAGTTCTGCTTGATGCCCATCTTCGCGGCCAGCTCGGGAATTGTGATGCCGGGCTGGCCCTGCACGAATGACAGCGCCTCGGCCCCGCGCGTGCCGCTGCCTTTGCGCCGCCCGGCACGCCGTTTACCGGCGGGGCGCCCCGGGGCGCGGGAAGTTTTTTTGCGTCCTGCTTTGGCTGGAGCGGCTTTGCCTGTACCGCGCGGGCGTCCCGGCCCGCGGCGGGTGGCGGGGGCCGTTGCGGAGGGGGCAGCCGATCCACCCACACCGGCCAGGGCTGAAGCGGCGGCCTCGAGGCGGGTGTACTCGTCAACCTGCGGCTTTAGCTCCTTCAGCCGGTCGGTGATCTCTTTGCGCTTCTCGTCAAGGAAGTCGGTCACGGAATACATCCTCTTCAATAGTGTAAATGTGAGGTATGGAACATTTCCTGCATGACACTACACGATTTATTTCTAAAGACTTCACGATGTTCTGGACACATATTCCCTCCATACCGGCCGGGAGTGCCAATTGCGCCTATCCCTCGAGATAGGCGCGCAGGCGATCGAGCGTGCGCTTTGCCTCTCGTTCCGGCATGCCGCCGACGAGGGCGCGGCTGACGATCGCCCCTATCGGCCCGAGCGGGGGACGAAACTCGTTGTGATAGTCAAAGCGTGTGCCGTCGCCGCTCGTGCGCAGGACGTATTCCGTGCGAGCGTGTGAACGCGCCGGCCCGCGACCCTCCCACACGGCTCGCTCGCAGGGACGGCAGTCGACGAGCTTCCAGTGAACCTCGAGGTTGACTCCACGCAGGTGGATCTGCTGGTCCATCTGGAAGCCCACGCGGGGTGGCCCGTCGTCGGCGTGGTCGAGCCGGCGGTGAATGCTCACCCAGTCGCCCAGGCGATCCGGATCCATGATCGTCTTCCACACATCCGCGGGTGTGGCGGCGATCTGGATCGAGGCGGTTACGAGGCTCATCAGCGGGCGGCCAGTGGCTCGGACTGCTCCCACACTCGCAGGGCGTGTTCGACCGCGGAGTCGAAGGAGTGCAGCTCCACGCCGAGCAGCCCGGCTGCGTGATCATCGCTCATCAGCAGGTCGCCCTGCAGGCTCTCCATCAGTGCAACGATCAGCTCGGGATCCTCGGCGGTGATCGCGGCGGCGATGCGCGAGGCGACGGGCGTGATGTTCACGGCGAGCCCAAGCACGGGACGATGGATGAGCATCAGACCGGCGATCCGGGAGATCATCTCTTCGTAGGTGAGGATGTCTGGTCCACCCACGTCGAGGGAGCGACCGGCCACCGCCGTGACGGTGGCCGCGGCGGTGAGCAGCTCGATGACGTCGCGCTCGTCGATCGGCTGGGTGCGGAAGGAGCGCCAGGCGGGCAGCGTGAGCACGCGCATGCGCTCGACGAGGCGGACGAGGAAACGGAACGAGCGCGAGCGGGCGCCGATCACGATCGATGCGCGCAGGGCGACTGAGCCGGGGACGGCCTCGAGCAGTATCCGCTCCACCTCCTGACGGCTCTTCAGGTGAGCGGATCGCGCGCTTCCCTCACCGGTGACTCCGCCCAGGTAGACGATGCGCTTGACGTTCGCACGGGTGGCCGCTGAGGCGAAGTTCTCAGCCGCGATCCGCTCCCGCTCGGCGAAGGAGCCCTGAGTGGGGGACCCTGCCGGGGAGCGCTCCATCGAGTGGATCAGGTAGTAGGCCACCTCCACGCCCGCAAGCGCGCGGTCCAGGCCGTCGCCGCTCAGGACGTCTCCGCGCAGCACCTCGACATCCCCGGCGCCCTCCGCAGTGCTGTCTTGCAGTGCCGTGATGACCCGCGCCTGATTGCGCGCCAGGGCACATACCTCGTGCCCGCCGGATAGGAGCCGGGGAACGAGCAGCGAGCCGGCGAAGCCAGAGGCGCCGGTGACGAGGATGCGCATCGCGAGCAATGATGACGCGCCGCCGGCCGCAGAGTCCCGGAAAGTGCACGAAAAACCGTCTGCTCGTCACGAGATAGTGACTGATTAAGGGCTCTTTGCGGGTAGGAATCATTTTCTCTGCGATTTGCGGGAAGGCCCTTCGCTGCGCCTTGTGCGGGCTGGCGAGCGGTGCTTTGATGGCTCCCGTGCCGCCGACCAAGCAGAGCAAACGACCGGCGAAGCGAGCGGCAAAGAAGGTTAGCTGCGAGGACTGCTTCTTTCACGCCAATCTGCTTTGTGCACTGGAGCTGAACGAGCCCTGCTCGACCTTCCGGCCGAACGAGGCTCAGCTGCGCCCGCCGCAGCAACTGCGGTTCGTGTTTCGCCAGGAGCGCCGCTCGCGGGCGGCGTGGGCATTTCCCTCGGCGCAGGAGCAGGCAGCGCTTCACGCCTAGGAGTTCACCTCTGCCGCCCGGGCGTGCCGGGCGATCCAGTTCGCTCCGGGGGTGTCGCTCAGGCCGTGGAGGATGATCGAGGCGAAGACGACGAGCGCGGTGAGATCGAAGATGCGCTGGCCGGAGGCGATTCCCTGGTCGAGGACGATCAGCGAGAAGGTCATGGTGGCGACGCCCTTGGGTCCGAACCAGCCCATGAAGAGACGGGTGGGACGGTCGGTGGAGGTGCCCAAGAGGGCGAGCCAGACCGCCAGGGGGCGGGCGATGAGGAAGGTGACGAGCACGAGCGCCACGGCCGCCCAGCCGTCGTTGAAGAGCGCGTGGAGGGTGAGCAGTGAGCCGAAGACGAGGAAGATGCCGAGCTTGACGATCTCCACGATCTCATCGGCGCGCTGCTCGAAGTGCTTGCGCAGGTCGGGACGGCGGATGCCGAGCACGATGGCGGCGACGAACACGGCGATGAAGCCGTTGCCGCTCGGCGAAAGAACCGTCACGCCGTAGGTGGCGAAGGCGACGCCGAGCGCGTAGAGGGACTTCTGGTGCGAGGGGATCGATCTCTCGAGATCCCGCTCGCCGCGCCGGCCCTCGCGTGGCATCAGCAGAGAGGCGATCCAGCCGCAGGCCAGACCGTAGAGGAAGCCGAGGCCGATGTCCTGCAGGACGAAGCGCCACCAGACGAAGTGTTCAGAGCCGACCGTGAGCACGGCGAGGAAGGCCAGCACAGCGGGCAGCGCGAGCCCGTCGTTGAGCCCGGACTCGAGATTCAGCGAATGCCGGATCAGCCGCGGCACACGCGGGTTGGTGACGATGCTCGACGTGAGGATCGGGTCGGTCGGCGATAGCAGCGCACCGAGCAGGAACGCCTCGGTCCAGCTGAGCCCGACGATCGCCCGCCCGGCGAGCGCGACGAGGAGCGCAGTGATGGGCATCGCGACGAGGAGCTTGCGCAGCGGCAGGTGCCACTCGCGCTGGAGCATCTCGCGCTCAACCTCCAGGCCGTCGCGGAAGAGGATCACGATCAGCGCCGCATACGCGAGGTCCCGCACGAACCCCGACTGAGCGCTGAAGGAAATCCAGCGAAAGCCCCCGTCCCCGACGGCAAAGCCGGCCAGCACGAACAGAGCCGTCAGCGACATGAAGCTGCGACGCGCCAGTCCTGACAGCAGCGCGCCCAGGATCAACAGTCCGCCGAGCACGGCCACGGTCGCCTGGAAGGTGGGCATCAGCCTAGATTGTCAGTTGTCGCTCAGCGGCGACTGAAGAATTCCTCATGAACCCATCCTCCGCGGGGTATATTGGATGAAACCCCAGCAATCTTTTCGGTATAGGTGGTGGCCAAATGGCGGCAAAGGACAGCATCGGTAGAGCAGGTGAAGCGGCGCGCAAGGCGCAGCGCAACCGGTACCTGCAGCGTTTGATCGAGGACGAGGATTTGCGCGGCAGCCTGTTGACGGCCTACGGCGCGGCACGCAGCGCGTACGGGCGCATGAGCAATGGCAAGCCAGCCAGCAAGGCGATCTTCGAGGACAAGAAGCTCCAGCGCGAGCTGCGCGAGGCGGCGAACGCCCTCCGGGACGCGTCGAGCTCGCTCAAGGAGGGCCCCAAGCGCCGCCGCCGCGGCGGACTGGGACGATCGCTCATGCTGCTGATGATCGCGGGCGCGCTCGCGATGGTTCTCAGCGAGGGGTTGCGCTCGAAGGTGCTCGACCTGCTGTTCGGGGCCGAGGAGGAGTTCGACTACAGCTCGACCACTGCTCCCGCGGAGCCTGCTCCGGTCGGCGCAGCGGCCTCCTGAAGGCGGAAGCCCGCCTTCCCGCAGGCGAGAAGGCGCAACGCATCGTCGAGGCCATGCGCTCAAGCGTCGCGCAGCGCGGCGCTGCGGCCTCGACCTTCGAGCACGTCTCACGCGAGGCGGGCGTCTCGCGGGGACTGCTGCACTATTACTTCTCCACCAAGGAGCAGTTGCTTGTCGAGGCGGTGCGCCGCGATTGCGAGCTGCGTTTGGAGCGGCTCGAGCACCAGCTCTCCACCGCGACGACGGCCGATGACTTCATCGACCTGATGGCCCAGAGCCTGCAGGAGACGGTCCGCGAGGATCCGGACTTCCTGACGCTCGTCTTCGAGCTGTTCACCCTCTCACGGCGCAACACGGACATCGCGGTCGAGTACGCGAGGCTCGTGAGCCTCACCAGAGAGCGGCTGGCAAGCATGCTGGCCGTCGCGCAAAAGGATGGAGTGTTGCGACTGCACGCCGAGCCGGAGGCCGTCGCGGACATCCTCTTCTCGCTCGGCGATGGGTTCGCGCTGCGAATGCTCGCCGAGCCCGAGCGTGACTTCACTCAGACGATCCACGCGGGCATCGTCTGCGCGCGCGCTCTCTTGGCCGACTAGATTCTCTCTATGCCAATCTACGAGTACAGGCGCCCCGACGGGACGACGTTCGAGATTCAGCAGTCGTTCAGCGACGACGCCTTGACAGTCGACCCCGACACGGGAGTGCCGGTCGAGCGCGTGCTGCACGCGCCGGCTGTGCACTTCAAGGGCAAAGGCTTCTACAACACCGACTACGGCACCCGCAACCGCCAGCGTGAGACCGCTGCCGCTGCGGCGGAGAAGTCCTCCTCAGAGAGCAGCTCCACGCCGGATGGCTCCTCCACCGAGAAGTCCACATCCACGAGCGAGAAAGCCTCATCCTCGGAGTCCTCCTCCGGCTCCACGCCAGAGAGCAAGAGCGAGAAGGGCGCCGCCAAGCCCAAGAAGGACGCAAAGCCGCTCGCCACGAAGGGCTAGCAGCTAGCCGGAGAGGAATCGCGCGCCGGCCGCGTGGCGTTCTGATTCGGAGACGGTCAGGCCTTCCCCGCCGCCCGGCAGCGTCGCTGAGCCCGACGGTTTGAGTACACGTGTTGGCGGCGTGCCGGAGATCGCAAGCGAGGCGAACAGGCCCACGAGCGTCGGGCCGCTCATGTCGGAGATGATTGCGGGCGGGGCATTCCAGGCGATCCATGGCAGGCGGAAGAAGCTCGAGGGCGAGAGCAGCCGGCTCTTCATCGCGTTGAACAGGGCCTGCTGGTGTTCTGAGCGCTGCAGGTCGGTCTGGCTGGGCGCGCAGAGGTTCTCGCGCGTTCGCGCGAGCGCGAGCGCGGCCTTGCCATCGAGGTGATGGGTGCCCGCGGGCAGCCGCAGCGTGTAGCCACCGCGGCTGAAGCCGCCGTCGATGCGCGAGATGATGCAGCCCCCGGTGTAGTCCACCCCGCCCATCGCGTCGATCAGCTGGGGGAAGTCTTCGAAGTTCACTTCCACCACGTGGTTGACCGGCACGCCCAGCCAGTGCTTGATCACCGAGACCGAGAGTGCGAGACCTCCGAAGGCGTGGGCGGCGTTGATCTTCTGTAAGCCGTGGCCTGGGATTTCGACGATCGTGTCGCGGGGGATCGACAGGCGTGCGGCGTGTCCGCCGCCGGTGCGGATCAGCATGATCGAGTCCGAGCGGCCAGGACCTGTGGTTTCAGCGCCGGGTTCCTTTGAGTTCTTCTGGCGGCGGTCGGAGCCGAGCACGAGGATGTTGTTGGCCGAGGTGAGCGGAGAGCCGGCGGGGTCGAGCACGGCGGCGACGTCCGCAGGTGGGGAAGTGCGGTTGAAGTGGGAGCTCACCAGGAACAGCACGAGCGACAGCACCAGCCAGCCGAGCACAAACGCCAGCAGGCCGAGCAGGATGCGTTTGCGCGTCGCCCACCGGCGCCAGCCCGTCAGCCCCGGACCGGCGCTGCGGCGGGCCTGCCCTGCGCGCCGCCCCGCTGCCCCGAGATTCTCCTCGCGGCGCGGGAGTAGCCCGCGGCGCGTGCGATAACGGGTGTACTGCGGTGGCTGATCCTGTCCGGCGGGCATGAGTGCAACCTATATTTGCGTGATGGATGCCGAGAACCCTGCGGTTGCGCTGCCGGCGCACGGACGCTTGCTCGTGTGTGCGACGCCAATCGGCAACCTCGAGGACGTGACCATACGCGTCCTTACGGCACTGCGAGACGCCGGCATCGTGGCGTGTGAGGACACGCGACACACGAAAGTGCTGCTCGACCGCCACGGAATCCGCGCGCGGCTGATCAGCTACCACGAGCACAACGAACGCGCGCGTTCG
>CAAGKR010347951.1_pt1 | contig 15835 bp, 13 predicted proteins | sample 2556971 | NCBI WGS metagenome assembly CAAGKR01 (sample SAMEA5207829, study PRJEB30636) | soil metagenome | biome: forest; feature: boreal; material: soil | place: USA | collected 2011-09 | depth 1 m | reverse complement strand
TCACCAGCAACGGAACACGAACGCGAACTCTTCGCTGCTGACCGCTACCGCGACTACCTGCTTCTCCACGGGCTCTCGGTGGAGATGACCGAGGCCCTCGCCGAGTACTGGCACCGACGCATCCGCGAGGAATGGGGATTCGCCCAGGAGGACGGTCCGTCCCTTCAGGGGCTCTTTCGCCAGCAGTATCGAGGGTCTCGCTACTCGTGGGGGTACCCCGCTTGTCCCGATCTCGAGGACCAGGCGAAGCTTGACGAGCTACTCGACCTCGGTCGCATCGGCGTCCGCCTGACCGAGGAGTACCAACTCGAGCCCGAGCAGAGCACATCCGCGATCATCGTTCCCCATCCCGAAGCGAAGTACTTCGTCGCCTAGTCGCGGTTTGCGCCCGCACGACAACTCGCTGGGCAGAGCGAAGAACGGGAATGCGCTTGCCGCCGCATCTTCCGCCGCCGTCTATGTCTATCCGCGTAGTCGGGTGCGGAGTTGGTGGTATCGCGGGAACCGGCGGTCCGGCGAAAGGTCAGAGGTGATCGCAGCAGTCCGGGCGTGGTAGCTCACGGCCGTGGCGGTATCACCCGCGCCCCGCCTGACCGCCCGGTCCACCTCGGACAGCGCTCTGCGGATCGCTCGAGGCCGTGCTTGGGCAAAGGCGAGCGCGATGGCTCGGTGCCCGAGCGCATGGAACTCGAGGAGCGGGGTCCCGGTACTCGCCATGGGTTCGGTAGAGCGTCTTCGCAGCCTCCGCGGAGGCGGCGAAGTGGCTCGCGGCCCGTGCCCGATCACCGTCACCGTTGAGCGCCAGGATCCCCAAGAAGTAATGCACGCCGACGAGGACGCCGCACGCGCGCGTCGTCATGGTTGCGCTCGGGTCGTCGATATCGATGCCGTGGCGTCCTAACACGGCGGCACGAAGACGGGGAAGACGGGCACGCGCGCGTTCGTAGTCTCCGAGGTTCACCGAATACTTCAGGTGGCGCGCTGCCATCCCTACTTGGAGTATCGATCCGACCGGAGCCGCTTGCGTTCGCGCGTCGCAGTATCGCGCGAGGTCCGCGTAGTCGATGACAGCGTCGGGCCGCGTCCGCGCTAGCGACTGGGCCGAACGGGCTGCCAACGCCCGCAGGCTCGGGCCCTCGCTCCAGACGATGGCCTCGAGCCCGGCTGCGCGCAGCAAACGCTCGAGGCCGGGGGCATCAACGAGGAATACGTGTGCGCCGATGGAGAGTGCTCCGACGAGCTCGGACAGTGCCGTTTCGGGCCGCACGGCGTCGGCGTCGGGCGTTGTGAGGAGCAGGGCACCGTCGTCGGAGAGCCGGTCGGCGATCGACGCGAGGAACTCGGCTGGATCGGGAACGTGTTCCAAGACCTCAGACGCGAAAACTACGTCGAACGTCTCGTCGGGCGCGAACGCGTCGTCCAGAAGGCCGGACCTGATGTCGAGCCCGAGGTCCTCCCGTCCGCGGTCGGCCGCGACCGACGGATCAAGTCCGATCCCCCGCCATCCGAACAGGAACGAACCCAGGTCGAGCGCGAATCCGTAGCCGCACCCGAGGTCGAGCATGCTGGAGCCTTCGTGACGATTAATCCTCACCAACATTTGAGCGATCACCTCGAGGCCCGCGCCATGCTCGACATAGGCGTCCCACGCCGAGTCGGCAAAGAAAGTGGTGGGCGGCTGGACGTCGCTCATCACAATCGCGCCGCAGCCTCTGCACCGAACGATCTGCACTGGTGTCTCGCGCCAGTCGACCTGGCTCGTGGCCACGCGCGACTGTCCGTCTTCCCTACCGCAGACCGGGCAGCGGACTGCGACTGTGCCGTCGGACCATTGCAGCTGCACACCGTGATCTTGGCATGAACGCGGTCTCGCGGTCGTGGCCCTGCAGACGTCGGAGGGGTGAGGGCTGCATGCACGTTGCCGACGAATCGCGGATGGGGTCCACCAGCCGGTCAACGTCGACGCTGCTCGGGCCCGCGGATTTCCCAGAGAGCCACGCAGAGTCATCCGTCCCAGCTGTATGACCCCTTGACCCGGGCTCTTCGGACGGGAGCAGGTCGACGAGTGGTCCCCGACCAGCCAGCGCACGCGTAGGTCGAGTGCGCGCTCCTCGCCCACTGAGCAGCACCCCGGGAGCGCGTGTTGTAACGCGGACGTCCGTGGGCGGACAGCGACATTCGTGGTGCACGTCGCCTTGAGCTTCGCGTCGACCCCGAAGGCGCGCGCGTCTGGCTCCGGCCTGAGCACTCGCTCTGCGATCGCTCCACTCGATCGCAGTCTTAGAGACAAACGGGCGCGAGATCCGTCGTCCGTCCCACCCACCCGAGGCCAATTACGCAACCTGGTGGCACCTCAGCCGGAGAAGTAGCCAGTCGGCGTGCTCGTCGCGACCGTCGGCGTGGACCAGATCGCTCATCGTCCGAATCAGTTGCCGTCGCCTTGCAGCCGGTCGTGCACTTCTTCCGCGGCCTCATCCGCGACATGGCAGGCGGACACTCGACAAGCCCCTTCGCTACGGCGGGGGGCTCGGGATGGTCAACCGGGCGGCGAGTACGCTTCGGCTCGGAGGGGCGGCGAACGGGCGGGCAATGCGAAAGACGATCTTGAAGAAGCTGGCCGCCCCACTTCGCCGCAATGGGCGGCTCGAAGGGGCACTCCGGTTAACGCGGCTGCCGGGCCGTCGGGCCGCAGTCGTCTACCAACTCGTCATTCCGCACGCGACGTATTCGCCCTGGTGGACCGATACCACGTTCCAAAGTGCCTACCGCGAGGTTCGTGCATTCACACTGGTTGATGTCTATCGGCTCTATGAGCTTTGGACGCTCGTCGAGCAGGTGAGCGAGGTCGAGGGCGACATTCTTGAGGTCGGCGTCTGGCGAGGCGGCTCGGGCTGCCTGCTCGCCACGAAAGCCAACCTCGAAAGCCTGGGGGCCAGGGTGTTCCTCTGTGACACCTTCACGGGTGTGGTCAAGGCGGGTTCTCAAGACGGCGAGTACATCGGTGGAGAGCACTCCGACACATCGGCCGAGACGGTCAGGCGGCTCGCCGCGCAATTGGGACTTGACAGTGTTCGGGTGCTTGAAGGCATCTTTCCCGACGAGACTGCTCAGGATGTCGATTCCTCTCGCTTTCGGCTCTGCCACATCGATGTCGACGTCTACGACTCGGCGCGCGATGCATTCCAGTGGTGCTGGACACGGCTGTCCGTCGGGGGAATCGTGGTTTTCGACGACTTTGGCTTTCACGACTGCGAAGGCGTGACACGGCTAGTGATGGAACTAGCGGAGCGCCCCGATGTGCTTTTCCTCCACAATCTCAATGGTCACGCGCTGCTGATCAAGCGCCGGCTCGGCGAGGAACGGCCACAGCGGAAAGAGAGCCCCGCCTAAGTCGGACCCTTGCCGGAGATCCGGCAGCTCGCGAACGTATTCAGGCCAAACTTGTGACGAACACAGCGAATCTCGCGCGGTAGGAAGCCGGCAGCCCGCAGAAGGGTCCACAGATCCCGAGGGTCGTAGTACCGCTTATGGTCGTCCATCTCGTGAGCTGGGCTCAACCGTAGGCGGAATGCCGAAAACTCGAGAAAGCGCTTTCCACGCCATGAGGGAACGTTGATCAGGAGGAGACCGCCTGGCGCGAGCAAACGTCGACATTCGGCCAGCATTCTCTCGGGCTGCCAGAGATGTTCAAGTACGGACAGGCACAAGACAAGGTCAAAGGTGGAGTCAGGAAGCTGTTCGAGCACCTCTGGTAACTCGCCCTCGATGGCGATCGTGTTCGGAAGACGCTTGGTCTCCTCAGCGACCGCGACATCGACGAGGGTTACCGACGCGGCCACCGAAGCAAGTGTGCGAGCAATCCGTGCCTGATACCCGCAGCCGAAGTCGGCTATTGATCGGCCGGCGACGCTTCCCACTTCACGTTGCACGCGTCGGGCTGAGAGCCAGGTCCCATAGCGGTCAACCACCGTGAGCTTCGCTTGCTGGCCGTATGCATGTTCGCGAGTTGCGGTCAAGCGGTCCGACCCTTGGCCTCACTTGAGACGTCGGAGCGTGCTTGATCCATCAGCGTGGGACGGGCTCCCCAATCGCTGCAGGCAAGCATCGCCTCCGCGGTCATAGCGAGTAGCGAGCCGCCTCGGCGTCTCGCCGAAACATCCGGACGGTATCGAGCGAGAAGTCGTCGAGGTCGCGACCCAGCGTCGGCAGCTTCTTGAGGATATCGGGAGTGACTGTGATCACATGGCAAGCGATCTGTGCCGCCTGCACGATATTGAGCAGCTCCCGGGGGCTTGCCCAGATCAACTCGACGCTTGGGTACTGGTCGAGAACGCGGCGGGCCTGAGTCATGAGGGGCACAGGGTCACGTCCAGTGTCGGCGATCCGACCGGCGAAGACGGAAACGAACGCCGGGACGTCCTCCGCGAGGCATACCACCGTCCGTTCGACCTGGGCGACGGTCATCAGCGCTGTCACGTTGCACTTAATGCCTCCGCCGGAAAGGCGACGAAGAAGCTCCCCGGTGCTCGCGGCTGCAGTGTTCGTGATCGGAATCTTCACGTACACGTTCGGACCCCAGGAGGAGATCTTCTGAGCCTGCGCCTCCATCTCCGCGATGTCGTCAGAGAACACCTCGAACGAGATCGGGAGACCGCCCACTAGACCAACGACATCGAGCGCGAACGACTCGTAGTCGTCGATTCCTGCTGCTCGCATCAGCGTTGGATTCGTTGTGAAGCCGCGAATGATGGGGTTCTGACGAAGCTCCAGGATGCTCGAGCGGTCGGCACCATCGGCGAAGATCTTAAGGCTCCCGAGGTCAATCTCACTCACGGCGGGTCTCCTTCAAGCGGCGAGGCACTTGGTCGGGATCCTCGTAAGACCGGCTCGCGGCAGGTTCGCGGGTCACGGACGCTCCTAGCGTATCCGGGTCAAGCACCCTCCTGATCGAACTCGTGGGCGTGGATACGACCGGGTGATAGTCGTGACGACCGCCGTCGGGCTCCGAACCGCGACGGGGGCGGGACCACGGTTAGGGCGGTGACCCCTCGGCGTTTCAGAGCCGACCAGCCCGGGCGTCATCGATCAGGAGACGCATCGCGGCAGAGAGGGCCTCGCGCGACGTGCGCCTGCAGTGCCAGTCCAACGACCGGATCCGTCGAGTGTCGAGACGGACGATCGGAACATCGCCTTTCCACCCTCGGGGACCACCGCTGAAGTGGTACTCCACACTGCCAGCCGGGAGGCCGAGCGTCTCGACTGCGAGGTCGGCGATCTCGCGCACGGTGATGTAGTCGCCAGTTGCGACGTTGAATGCGTCGAATGGCTCCCTCGCAGCCGCGTTGACCGTCAACACTGCTGCGATGACGTCATCAATGTGGATATACGACTTTGATTGCGTACCGTCGCCCATGATGTCGAGGCGGTGAGGATCGGCGAGCAGTCTCCGGACAAAGTCGAAACCGACCCCATGGGTCTGGCGTCCTCCAACAACATTGCCGAACCGAAACGCTCGGCCGATCAAGCCGAACATGGCGGCGTAGGAAGCAATGAGCGCCTCCCCGGCCAGCTTGCTTGCCCCGTATGTGGACACGGGAACGAGCGGCCCGAAATCCTCCGGGGCCTCGAACTCGCCGAGATCCCCGTAGACCCCGCTCCCAGAGGCGTAGAGGATCCGCGGCACACCGGCCTGTCGCACAGCCTCCACCACGCTACGCGTAAGCGCGGTGCCCTCGACGAAGTCGATGTCCGGATCGGTCATCGCCGCAGCGATGTCGGGGTTCGACGCGAGGTGAAGCACTACCTCGTGATCCGCCATCGCCGCGGTGAGCGCAGGCGTATCAGCAACTTCACCGCGAACCATCCCGAACCGCGGGTCGTCGACATGTTGCCCGAAGTGCCAGTCCCGGCCTGACGAGAAGTTGTCATAGATCGTCACACCGACTACATCCCGCGACCCAAGCAGGTGATCCACAAAATGGCTTCCGATGAAGCCTGCGCCCCCGACGACGCACCACCGACCCTTCGTGCTCACTCGCTACTCACAGAATGCAGAGCGTGTGCTTCAGACGCGCCAGCGATCCAGCGCCTCGCGACGCTGGCGCTCCGTCATTTTCCCACCGACTAGGCCGCGCACCCCATAACGTGACACGCATTTTCGCTCTTTGGGAGTACTCGGCGGGGCCGGGTCGATGGAAACAGCGCATCTAGCTGACTGACTCCCATCTTGTCGGTGCCATCTTGAGCGCAGGATGACTGACCAGCAGATGCCATATGACGGCCGCAAGTCCCTCGGTGTGTGGTGTCACTCGGGAAGAAACGATTGGCGGGATAATCACGCACTCGCTCGCCGCCCGCGCCGTAAATCCACCGTCCCGTCCGACGATTCCGAAAACGGCGGCGCCGACAGACACCGCGAGTTCGACGGCCCGAATGAGGTTCACTGACACGCCCTTGGCTTCGTCGCCACCACCGACGGAGAAGACAAGTACACCGTCGGCGGGGCCCAGTCTCGAGCCGGCCAGCCATGCCGCGAACACTCCTTCCCACCCGTGGTCGTTGATCCGCGCCGTGAGCTCTGAGACGTTGTCCGTTGGCGCATACGCTTCGAAACCGCAGATCTTTCGGAAGTCGTTCACCGCGTGACTGGCGTGGCCAGCCGAGCCGCCGACGCCTAGGACGAATAGCCGGCCTCCATGGTCGCGCACCTCAGCCAGCCCGAGCGCGGTGCGATCGACTGCGCCTCGATCGACTTCGGTCAAGATTGCGATCGACTCACGCAGGTACTCATCAACAAATGCGCTCACGGGGAGTCCCGACGGTCAAGTCGGATCGCCATCGCGTGCAGCACGAGGGTGAAGGTGAAGGTCGAGAATCCCATCATGACGAGAAGGAGACCCGTAACCGCTTGGTAGCTGGGCCCACCGGCGAGCTTGAGACTGGGAAGCTTCAGATCGTTGGACAGATAGTCGATGACGAGGAAGCTCAGCAAGGCTAGGCCTAGAACAGAGAGCGACGCGCTGGCGCCTACGGCTCGGTTGTAGCGAAACCACCGGAGCCACCGCTTGCGAACCGCACCGTCATTCTCGTAGAGCATACGGGCGAGGACGCCGAGGTAGACGCTTTGGAGACCGAGCACCGCCAGAGCAACGCCGGCGAGGCTCCAGTGGAGGGAGAACGTGACGGGGCCAAGCGTGAGCGAGCCAAATGTAAGCGGCAGAGTCAGGAGCAACCCAACAGCGAGGAGCGCCGCCCCAGGGCGCACGAGAAAGAAGTCGGCACCGTAGACGAACATCGCGCGGAGGTTGTTCCAGGCAGCCTTCCACGGCGAGAGCCAACCCGCGCGGCGGTGATGGCTAATCCGGCCTTCTCGGTCCTTGTAGAAGCGCACGGGAACCTCGGTGGTGCGCAGACGCATGTGCACGGACTTCAAAACCATTTCCGAGGCGTACTCCCAAGATTGGGACTGAAGACCCATTCGACGAAACGCGTCGAGCGTGATCCCGCGCATCCCACAATGAATGTCCGAGAAATCACTCGAATACAACACGTTGAGTATCCAGGTCGTGATGGGTGTCCCGAGGTACCGGTGCAAGGCTGGCATCGAGCCCGGCTCGATGAAGCCCCTGAGCCGGGTACCCATCACGAACTCGTAACCTTCGTGGAACCGCTCGACAAAAGCTCGGATCTCACGAAAGTCGTACGTGCAGTCGGCGTCGCCGAGAATCGCGAACTTGCCCCGAATGAACGGCAACGCGTCGATATACGCACGCCCGAGGCCACGGCGCCGAACCTTCAAGACACGAGCGCCCTCCGTCAGGGCGAGCTCAGCGGTGTTGTCGGTGGAACTGTCCACGATCAGGATCTCGCCTCGTACCCCGGCGTCGCATAGGCCTTCATGGCACCAGCGGACGAAGTCCGAAACGACGATCTCCTCGTTCAGAGCAGGCACAACGATCGACACCAACGGGTCGCCAAGATCTGCCGCCGGAACAAGAAGTTGAGGCTCGTCAGCGGCCGATGACGCATCGGCTCGATCGAGCTGCGAACTTGTCACTACGAGCTTCCTCGCTGGCCTCGGCGGAAGCGTCACGCTCGCCCGCGCCCTAGCGCCCCGCCTGTAGATACCCACAGAACCTCAGCAGATTAGTCAGGCGCTTGGCAGAGGGCGAACAGTTCTGGCGCGGGCTGGATCGCTCAAGTACCTCTCCAGATCAGCGAGCCCTGCCGGCGATCCGATCACATAAAAGCCTTCCGCGACTTCGAAGCCCGCGACAAGACCTCGCGTCGACAAGGCGTGGAAGACGTCGGCAAGGTACCTGCGCCCCGGACAGCTTCGTCATCGGCGAACTCAAAGGCGTCGGGAACTGTCCGGCAGCTCACTTCGGTGGACACTGCCACGCGGGCGATCGGGGCGGTCTCCATCGGCCCCAGCTGCGCCCCGGAGCCGGTTCCGTTGGGACGAACGGCGGTCAGGAGGCGGGCATTGCAGCGGCGCGGCGAGTTCGCGTCGATAGTGTTCGCTGGCGTGTTTGCGGCTGGCGTCGGGCAACGAGCCTGACTTGAGTTGTGCTGGAGAACAAGATGCAACGCGATGACTGGGAGTCGCACTGGACCGATTTCTCTGAAGCAAGTCGGGTCAACCCGGCGGGCTCATACCGGCTTGACTTGCTGCTGCGTCATTTGCGTCCCGTTCGCAGACCGGGGGTTCGCCTCCTCGACATCGGAAGCGGTGCGGGCTACCTGCTCGCTGAATTGTCGCGCCGCTTCCCTGACGCCGAGCTCCGCGGAATCGAATTGAGCGAGACTGCGATTGAGAGAGCACGTGCGCGGGCACCTCGGGCAGAGTTCCTTCAATGTGATCTGCTCGCGTCTCTGGAACCGCCAGAGGGCTGGCAATCGTGGGCCGACGTCGCGATCTGCTCGGAGGTGCTGGAACACGTCGACTGGCCAGGCCTGCTGTTGGAGAATGTGCAAACGCTTCTCGTGCCCGGTGGTCGACTGATTGTGACCGTACCGGGGGGACCACGCTCGGCGTTCGACCGCCATATCGGTCATCGACGTCATTACTCTCGGGCCGACCTGCGGTCGCTTCTCGTGGAATCGGGCTTCAGTGTCCAGCGTTGCGAGGCCGAAGGGTTCCCGTTCTTCAACCTGTACCGGATAATGGTTGTCGCTCGCGGGGATCGCCTAGTCGAAGACGCCAAGACGACCCGAGCGACTGCGGGTGTCCCCGCTCGGGTAATCGGGGCACTCTTCCGGATGCTCTTCCGTCTCAGTTTGGGCAGCACACCATGGGGTTGGCAATTGGTCGCGGAAGCGACTCTTGATGAGGGGCGCTCAGGCAGAGACATGACGGAGGCTGAAACCGAGTCCGGCCTACCGGGCCAGGGTCGCAATGACGGTAGTAGCTCAAGCTGACGCCAGTAGCTGGGGAACTGGGTTAGGGACAGGGTTAGGCCGCCACTCCGGCAACCACTGCTGGCGTGGTCGGGAGGCCCTCCCGACGGGTGCGGGACTGGCAGAAGTTCTGTGCATGAAATGGATCGAGTGGCGGTCGAATTCGTCAGACGTCCGGCAGAGGTCGAACAGTTCTGGCGCGGGCCGGATCGCTCAGGTACCTCTCCAGATCAGCGAGCCCTGCCGGCGATCCGATCTCATAGAAGCGTTCCGCGACTTCGAAGCCCGCGAGAAGACCTCGCGTCGACAAGGCCTGGAAGACGTCGGCAAGGTCGACGGTCGCACCGGCTGGCACATAGTCGCGAATGACCCTCCGCCTCAGCACGGACAGCCCGTAGTCCACGTGGCGCATCGCGTCCGTGGGGTCGCCCTTTCGGTACAGGATTACTGCTCCGTCCTCGAACACGGTGTTCGGCACCTCGAGCTTGTCCGGATCGCGATAGACCGCCAGCAGCGCTGGGCGCGAATCGTGGACGGCCGCGTTCCAAACTGGCGTCACGTCAATCGGCAGGTACGAGTCGCCGTACACGACCGCGAAGCGGTCCTCGAGCAGCCCGGCGTCGCAGGCCAGCCGCAGCGCACCCCCGGTGCCTCGAAGATCCTCGCCTTCGTCGGCATATTCCACGACGATCCCCCACCGGCTCCCATGACCGACGAACTCGCGTACTTGCGATCCCAAGTGGCCAACACAGAGAACGACGTGGTCGAATCCCTGCTCGGCAAGAAGCGCGAGTTGGCGTGCGACGAACGGTGTGCCAGACACCGGCACCATCGCCTTTGGCACTAACGCCGTCCGAGCCCCAAGGCGGGTCCCGAGGCCACCGGCGAGCAGCGCGCATTGCACAGTGTTAGGCCCGCATCAACACGATCGAGCCGTCATGATCGAAAGCGAACCGAACCTCGTCGAGTCCGACACCGACCAGTCCTCCGCGCAGTCGAGCGGGCTCGGGCGTATAGAACAACAGAAATCCGCCGGCCCCCGCCCCGACGAGCTTCCCGCCCAGAGCTCCATGGCGGCGCGCGAGGGTGTACCAATCGTCAATCGCGTCGCTGGTCATTCCTCGGCTGCGTCGTCGCTTGAGCTGCCAGTGCTCGTCCATGAGCTCTCCAAAGCGTTCCGTGTCCCCGTTCTCGAGCGCGTCGCGCACCTCGATGCCGATCCGCTTGATCTCGTTGAGGTTGGCGATCATGGTCGGCTCGGCCTTTTCGGACCGCTGCTTCTGATCCTCCAGCACTCGATCTGCGTCGCGCGAGAACCCGGTGAAGAACATCAACAGATGATCTTCGAGGTCCTGGAGCGCCTCACTCGAGACCGCCAACGGTGACGCCTTCACTGTGCCATCCCGCTCGATCTCGAAGCAGGTGATTCCACCGAAGGCAGCGATGTACTGGTCCTGCTTGCCGACCGACCGACTTAGTTGATTGATCTCGATGTCGCACGCCTCTTCAGCGAGCTCCGAAGCCGTAACCTGCTCTCGCTTGTACGCGTGGATTGCGCGAAGCAGGCCAACCGTAAACGACCCTGACGAGCCCAGCCCGGTCCCAGAAGGGATATCGGCGAGACTGACAATTTCGACAGCCGGTTGCACTCGGTTCGCTATGAGCGCGACGCGCATAATCGGATGATCGATGTCCTCGACACTCTCCGCTCGCTCGAGCGCGGAGTATTTCAAGAAGTAATCGTCGGTGAACGTTGCGTTGATCCCGATATAGACGTACTTCGTGATCGAGCCCGCGACGACGAAACCGCCCTGTCGCTCGTAGTACGAAGCCAGATCGGTACCGCCACCACCGAGCGAGATGCGCAAGGGTGTCCGTGTGATGATCATCTGAGCGTTTCGGCGAGGCGATGAGTCCGTCGGCACGATAGTCGGGCGTCGACTCACGACCCATCTTCCGCGCGGGGCGGTGAGCGGAGTCATCGGTCGGTATCGGCGAGGGTCTCATTCCCCGAACGTGCTGCGAACACGGCACGCTCTTCCGGGCTTAGTTCCCCGTTGCGTCAGCACCGGCCGGCGGTCACCTATTAGCCTCCAAGCGATCGAATGGGCGAGCGGGGTGCCATGTCCGCAGAAGCACCTGACAGCCGGTTCCTCCGGGTGATCCGACGAAGTCGTGGTCGCTGGGACTGGCTGCGTGGCATTCCGCGCGTCCTTATTGCGTTGTTCGCGGCCGGGGCGCTCGTCGCGTTGCTCTGGCGCTTCATACCGACCCGTCTCGACGTGACGACGAACGCGTTGGGGTATCCCACCCGGTTCAACTTCAACGTGTTCCGTCAGTGGTACATCTACGGGCTGCTGGTCTTCATGTTCCCCGGCTCTACACTATGTGCCTACGCCGCATTGCGGCGCTTGCGGCCTCGGTTTCCCCGTCGGGTTGAAAAGCCCGCGACAGGCTTGCCGGCTCGGGAGGCACAGGACGGCTCAACTCCGCTGCGAGCAACGCCGATTGAAGTTGCGATTCGACATGGCTTTCGACTCGTCGGAGTTGGTCTCGTGCTCGGGCTCGAGACGACCGTCCCCTTGCGAAATCGTGCGGTGTCGACCGTCGCGGTCTTCCTTGGCACAGCCGTTGCCTATCCGCTGGCCGTAGCTTTGCTTGCTCTCGCTGCGCGACGCTGGCGGCAGTCGCGACTGGATTTCGGTTCGACCCTTTCGCTGTTCAACGGCATCGGCACCATCGCGTGTGTGCTCGGCCTGTACGCGGTGTCGCGTGCGACCCAGGTGGCGGTCGCCACGCTCCATGTGGTGCGAACAGTGCCGTGGCTGCCGAGCTGGATGACGGTCGTTTTCGTCGCGAGCGGGCTCGTGGGGCTCGCTCTCTTCTTGCGGCATGCCCGAACGGCCGAACGCATCTGGACCGCCGAGCGCTGGATGATCCTGATCGTGGCGGTGCCAGCAGCGTTTGTCGCTCTTCACGCCCATGTGCCGGGCGAGCTCGGCGTCTATAACTCCTTCGAAGACGGCCAGCTGCTGGTCGGTGCGCAGCAGCTCCTTCACGGGGCGTTCCCGTGGCGAGACATCATCCTTACCCACGGAATCTTCGGCGATTCTGTCGTGTTCATGCCCGGCTTGGCGTTCTTCGAGGTCTCCCGATGGGGAGCGTGGGCCGGCTATTACCTCCTCGTCGAGCCCCTCTATTGGCTGGTCATTTATGGCCTGGTCCTGTATCTCACCCGTGCCCGATGGACATATGGCCTGCTGTTCCTCACCATCGTTGTCCTCGACACGTCGTTCCTCAATGGCTTCTTGAGCCAGGTGAGCGCGAGATTGCTGCCGCTCCCACTCGTGCTTGGCGCGTTCGTCTTCCTTCTCCGGCGCCCAACCTGGCCGCGGGCTGCGGCATTCAGCGGATCCCTGTTGGCCCTCGTGGTCGTCACGCCCGAGACGCTCGTCTTCGTTGCGGCCTTCGTCGGCGTGCTTGTCGTGTTCGAGCTCTACGGGAGGGACACGGCGCGACCCATTGGACTCGCGACGTTTCCGCGCCTCTTTCGGTGCGCCGTTAGCGCCATCGCCTGGACGCTCGTGCTCGGCGCTTGGCTGGCTATGAACAACGCGCTGGACGGGTTCATCTTCTACTTCAAGACCTTCGTTCCGGCTCACATCCTCGAGGGCATCCCGATCCCGAACAGTGATCAGCTGTTCTTCAAGGCTGGGATGTACGTACCAGTCTCGGTAGCCCTCCTCTACCTCGCGGCGATGGTCACCGCGATGTTCACACGGCATCGGCCCCGGCTCGAAGACTGGATTGGCAGTGTTCTCGCCGTAGGTGTCGTTCTCTACTACGCCAAGTTCCTCGGTCGCCCCGACGGCGAGCACCTCGCGCAGTTCTTGGCTTTCACGACACCTTTCCTCGTCTACGTCGCGTACCGCGTCGTGGACAGCGCCGGGTCCTGGCTCGCAGATCGACACTGGCGATCCCCACTCTCAGCCGCGTTCGGCACCTACGCAGTCGCCGGGGCGCTGGTGCTTGGCCTTCTCGTTCCCTCCGTCGGGGACCTTGTCGACGCGGCGCAGAACGCACCGGCACACTTCCGGGTGACGGTACAGTCCGCGCCGACCGTGCCGCAGGTCGGCTACTCGGTGCCGGGCATCGTGGCCCCCGACGAGTTCACCGATCTCCGGAAGCTGATCGGCGTGTTAGGCGGCCGACGACCGCGTGTGTGGGACTTCAGCAACGCCCCCGCTGACATCTACTTCTTCGCGCAGTTCAAGCTCCTGACTCGGTATTACCACGTCAGCCCCGCCATCGAACCCGCCACGCAACAAGACGTGGTCAGTGAACTGAAGCAAGCGAACCCAGACGTCGTCGTGTACAACTCCGCTACAGGGCTCACGACCTGGGACGGCCTCCCAAACATGGTCCGCCACTACTACGTCAGCGCATGGATACTCCGCAACTACCGTCCGGCAGTCGTCTACGCCGGCTTTCTACTGTTCGTTCGAAAGTCAAACCGAGTTTCTTCGACATCACTCTCGAGCCTTCAGCTCTCGGCGCCGATTGAACTCTCAAACCTCTACACCGACTCCGTCGGCCCTTGTGACTGGGGCTACGTCCCCAACTTCTTCGCGCAGCACCCGGCAAGCGACTCGGCGTCGCAACCGGTCGCTCTGCAAGGGCTAGGTCAGCACGTCATCACCAAGGGTCGACTCGCCGCGTCTCAAGATCTCAGATACACGCCAGTCGAGGTGTTCATGACCGAGGCTGGTGTCCGCATCGGCACCGGACGCATCGCCCCAAATCTGTCTCTGTTCGCCAGTGGTGTCGGATACGGGTTCGAAATCGACGCGACAATCGCCTCGGATCGATCGGCCAGCGAGCTGGCGACGTGGGTGCGGACCGCCGACGGCACCATCGCACCGCTTCCTGGTCCGGGACAGCGTCCAGCGCCTGACATCGGAACAATCGAGGGTCAGAACACCGTCTGGGAAGACCGGCTGACGCTCCCGCCCAACTCCGACACATTCCACTGGCTCGAGCTCACGAACTCGTCGGGTTCAGCGATCCGGCCCGACAGCTTTGCCCTCAGCCTCGTTAACGAACAGACTCATGGGATCTACTTCTCGACCAGGGCCGGTGCCCCCACCCCATTCGCGGTGCGGCTCGACAATTGCAGCCAGTGGGCCGCTATGCCGGGAGCACCCGTCGTGCTGACACACACCCAGAAACAGACCGGGCTCGAGCTCCGACTCCGCGGTTGACGCTGGCCCGAAGCGAACGGCTACAGGGGACACTGAGGGCAGACCGGAAGGTGTTGAGTCGCGGCCAGCGCTCTTGCAGGTCGGTGAACACCGCCTTGCAAGTTCTGACCGGCGTTTCCGGTACGAATAGAGGAATCGCTGGTTGGGCCGAGCCGCGAGAGCGCCTCTGGCAATATGAGCACGGAACTCACACCGTGAGTGCGAAGGCCGAGAAGGTTCTAGGGCTGCTTCGGATAGACCAGGGCCAGCGCCCTATTCAACAGGATCCAGATCTGCGGCTCCTGCTGGTTGTCGGAGCGTTGGCCGCCCTGTTCGCGTTGCCACTCCGATGGTTGCACTGGCTGGGGCTGCTCATCGTTCCCGTCGTGGTGTACGGGCGGCGAGGTGTTCGGTCTGGGCTTGCAGGTCAGCTACGCCATCGACACGAGCCTCTCGGCACGCTACGCGCTTTCCGATCGCGCTCCTGTTCATTTTGACGCTGGTCGCCGCGGTGAGGGGCAGGTGGATCGTCCGTGGGCTGTGGGGATTCGAGTTGGCGGGCTTGCGTTGACACTCGCTGTGATGGTCTGATCGCCCGCCCGCGCCCACCGTCTGCCGGTCCGGGCTGCGTGGGAGGTCAACTCGCGGCAGGTTCGGCCTCGATGAGGAACTGGTAGCCAAACATGGTCGGCCAGGTCGCGAGCAGCAAGTGATCGAGTCGGCGAACGATCCGCACCTTGCTGTCGGTGCCACCACCGCCGATCACGTCCAGGGGCAGCCCGATCGGCTCGTTTCGAACGACCGCTAACCCCTCGCGTTGCACCAACTTCTCGATGCTGCGCCGGGTGAAGAATCGAAGGTGGGTTCGGTCGAGGATCCCTCGCTGGTCATAGTCAAAGAGCCCGAACAGAGTGCGAAAGCGCGGATACCAATGTCCGATATTGGGAACGCAGAGAATCAACCTGCCACCCGGCTCTAGTGCGCTCTTCGCGTCGCGGAGAAGCCGCTCCGGATGACGGACATGTTCGAGGACGTCGGCAGCCAAGACGACGTCGAATCCGCTACCGACCTCGGGCGGGATGCCCTCATCGAGGTCCGACTTCACGAAGTTGGCAATGCGGTCGTGGACGCCAGGGACCTCGACGAGATCGACCCCGGTGACCTCGTGACCAGCCCGCTGGAGTTGCTCGGCCAGC
>CAAGKR010430040.1_pt1 | contig 15836 bp, 19 predicted proteins | sample 2556971 | NCBI WGS metagenome assembly CAAGKR01 (sample SAMEA5207829, study PRJEB30636) | soil metagenome | biome: forest; feature: boreal; material: soil | place: USA | collected 2011-09 | depth 1 m | reverse complement strand
TGTAGGTCCTGGTATCATCAGCAACGTCTCATACATCTAAAAAAACCTCCGATTTTATAGCTAGAAAACTTTATTTATATTTGATTTAACAACTCATGTATATGAATCTTGATGTATGGTTTTCATGGTATAAAGAGATATTGGAAGAATTCAGCTTCGATAGGGAAATGGATGAAAAGTCGGCAGAAATGCTTAGAAAACTTCTTCAAGATAGAAATAGCTTGTCACCCAAGGATATATCTATCAAATCCGATACAATCATCTTCGGAGCAGGACCATCCCTCAAACGGAACATAAAAGAGCTTAATGAGATAGTAATTGATAGTTTCACACTGATATGTGCAGATGGTGCAGTGACAGCTCTTTTAGAAGAAGGAATAATTCCAGATATAATTGTTACAGATCTTGATGGTAAAATTGAGGATATAATAAATTCCAATAGAAATGGATCTATTATGGTTGTACATGCCCATGGAAATAATATGGAAAATATAAAGAAATATGTTCCGATTCTTGATAATATTCTAGCGACCACACAAAGTAACCCTCTTGAAAATGTGTACAATTTTGGTGGTTTTACAGATGGGGACAGGTGTCTGTTTCTGGCAATAAAATTAGGGACAAAAAATATATTTTTGGCCGGCATGGACTTTGGTAAAATCATAACGCGTTATTCAAGGCCAGATATTGCTGAAAATGAAGGAAAAGCCGATAATGTGAAGGAAATGAAATTAAAATATGCAAAAAAACTTGTTGAATGGGCAGCAAAAAATGAAAATATCAATATTTTCAATTTGTCCAATGGGGAAAAAGTTTTTGGTGTTCCTGATATTAGTTTTAATGAGATCCATTACCATACACAACAATAACCATATTTTATTTCGAAATTTTTTTTTTACATACCAATATTATTATAATCAAAGCCACCAGATAAGAAAACATGGGTATCGATGATATACTTCTCTATGATGAGACAATATTCAAGGATATAGATGCTTTTAATCCGGATTACGTCCCTGAAAATTATTTACACAGGGAATCTCAAATGGAAGCACTTGCAATATGTTTACGACCTGCTCTTAGAGGAGGTCGTCCAATAAATACAGTGGTTTTAGGGTCTCCTGCTACAGGGAAGACAACAGCAATAAATAAGATCTTTAACATAGTAGAGAGAAATTCTGATAAGGTTGTGTGTGTTTATGTAAATTGCCAGCTTCATACAACACGTTTCAATATATTTTCCCAGATATACAATAAAATATTTGGTCATATGCCTCCTGAAACAGGTGTTCCATTCTCAAGGATTTATGGGAGCATAATGAAACATTTACAGACTGAAAAAAAATCTATGGTAGTTGCACTCGACGATGTAAGCTATCTTTTCCATAGTAAAAATGCCAATAAAATATTTTATGATATTTTAAGAGCCCATGAAGAATTTAAAGGAGTTAGAACAGGTATATTTGCAATTTTATCTGATATTGAATTCCGTTACATGCTTGATAAAAATGTTAACTCTGTTTTCATACCACAGGAAATTATATTCGAACCATATACAACCCCAGAGATGTTTGATATATTGAAAGATAGAATAAGAGCAGGATTTTATCCCGATGTGATATCAGACGATTTATTAAATCCCATAGCAGAACATGCATCATCTGCAGGTGATCTTAGAATGGGTATAGATCTACTGAGGGTCAGTGGAAACTTTGCAGAAGCCGATGCATCCAAAACAATAGAGAAAAAACACCTTATGGAGGCACTTCAAAATACAGATTCTACAAGCCTTAAAAGTACACTTAAAACCCTTTCTGCAGATGAAAAAATCCTCCTAGAATCCATTACAGAATTTGATAGCGATGATCTAGTTGCAGGAGATCTTTACAAGAGTTTCAGTAATAAAACATCTACGAGTTATGCATCCTTTGATAGAACATTGAACAAATTGGAATTCTTAAGATTAATCGATACGAAATTCACTGGTAAGGGTGTTAAGGGAAATTCAAGAATAATTATACTACGTTTCGATATTGAAGAAATATTGAAGTGTCTTAAACGAATTAATAAAAGTTAAAACAAAAATAAGAATATTACATGTTTATTGGTAAGTTAGTGTTTGGATATGCAACAACGCACATTACACTAACAACAAAAATCATGAATATAAAAAATATGACGATGCATGATCTTGGGTCGAGATATTCTAAACCTAAATATTCAATGATTCCTGTTTTTTTTCTTAGATCGGGTACTTGATTTCTTCCATAAATTTTCTGCATAATCATTCCTCCATACTATAAAGATCACTAGTAACTTATTTAAAAGAAGAGATAGAGAGCATTTGAGAAGTAATAAGTCATTTATAATCGGTTTTTAGTATTCTTAAAAAAATAATTATTATACTTAAGAACATAGGATATATTCAAAAGAAGGTTAAAGAGGTTAAATATTGGATAGTAATAATAAAAAAAATCTGAAATTCGAATTTTTCGATGTCACAGCAGATGTAGGATACAGGGCTTATGGAAACAATCTTGGTAATGCCTTTGAAAATGCAGCAATTGCAATGTTTGAAGTAATTACTGATACTTCAGCCGTAAAACATTTAGTTGAAAAGCAAATCGAATTAGAAGCAGAAGATAAATATGCATTGTTTTACGACTGGCTTTCAGAACTCCTTTTTTTCCATGATGCAGAATATTTGGTATTCTCTAAATTTGATGTTAAAATATATTCAAAAGTGGATGAAGATCGTGAAATATACTATCTAGTTGCTACAGCATGGGGTGAAGAATTTGATCCTCTAAGACACGAGAGAAGGTCCGAAGTAAAGGCTGTAACATATCATATGATGGATATCAAGGATGAAAATTTGAATGTGATGTTACAGGTCATATTGGATATTTAAAATTTGATCGAATAAATTTTCCCAATAACAGACATCCCTACATCGAATATTTGAGGGTTAAAATTAGAAATATCTGATAATTTTTTAGATTTTTAATAATAGATATTAAGAGTAATTTAATGTTATTTCTATTAAAAATTAGTTAATTAATGAATGGACAGATATAAATAAGTTATAATTTCAATCCTTGTTAATCAATACTCGTGATGATCAAAAAGTATTTATATGAAATTTATATTTCAATAGATAGGAGAATTAAATCAAAATATATATAAACCATGTCGGATAAGACGTATTAAGATGAAATAGAATGATCTTTTTAAAAGTTTTTGAAACAGATGGTTGGGAGGTTTATCATATTGGTCGAAGTTGTAAAAAAAGAGGAACTAAAGAACAATTTGATAGTTGGGGAACAATTAGGTCCATTGATAAGGCAACTAGGGATATGGTTTACAGTTTAGAAAAATATTAAAATATATGATAACAGTATATAACATAAGAATCGAAAAAATGGATAATTATGTATTATCCAATTAGAAATACCCTTATTCAGTAATTAAATGGAAATTTAATCTTCCATTGCGAATCATAGAACAAATTCGAACACAATATAAACCTAAAACTTCGTGGATAAGGAATGTAAAATTTAAAAGGAGTGAAATGGATGTATGATGAAATGATGGAAGAAGATGGATGGATTGAAGATGATGAAGAATTTATTGAAGATGAATTTATTGAAGAGGAAGAGTTTATAGAAGATAGTTGGATGGAATTAGAAAAAGCTAGAGGAGAAAAAGCAATAAAATGTTCCAAAAAGAAAACTAAAGATTCCAAAAAAACCTCTTTAGAAGAACTAACCGTAATATTTGAAGATACCGACAATTTAGACATTGGAGAAACCTACGGAGTAAAAATAGTCGGAAAGACTATAGTTGTAGGTCAACATGACGGAAATAACACTTCATTCAAGAAAGTGAGTGTAAACAAGCTCAAGGGAAAAAGGTTCCTTGAATATGTTGCTGGTCAAATTGAAGATATGACAGGACCAGAATTAAAACTCACATTAGCATTTGAGAAAGGATATTCTATAGAAATAACAGATTACAACTCAATTGAGGAGTATAAATAATTTTAATTACATTTTACTCCCTTATTATCTATTTTTTTTAAGAAAATTAAATATTGAATTTAAACATCTTTTGCAAGAGTTTTAATCCAATCAAGAACCTCATCAGAAATATCTTCAGAAATATCTTCGATCCAGTCCTGTTCGCTCCATCTACAAACATCTTCTTCAGCTATATCACCAACAACATCTTCCACACGATCATTGTCGCTCCAACCGCCAACCTCTGATTCACAGAAATTATAGGTTTTATCCTGATTTTCAAAGAGTACATCCCAAGTTAGTGAATTTCGAAGTTCCCAGTACCAGTAATAGTTTCTAACATTTTCCTCATCTGGATCTTCTACATCAAATTTCTCTTCTTGGTTATAACCTACAATTAAAACGTTATCATCATCTAAATAAATTCTTTTTTCATACGAATCCCCTAAATCAGGCATTCGCTCCAGTTTTGTATTTTCTATTTTATCAACAAGTTCTTCTTTGCTAATCATTATTATTCACCCGAAACAATTTATTCTAACTATAATTATGGTTACAACTGCACTTATCTTTATCTATGGAAAATAATATTAAAAGATGATTTAGAAGAATGTATCCATGATTAAATTGATTTTAAATAATGTTTAAGAGTGTTTAAGGTTTTATATCAGAACTTTTTTATGCTTTGGATTATATAATAGAATATATAATTCCAATTAAATAATTACCAATTCATTCGATGCACGATTTTAAATAATGAATATTGAATTATTGATTTGTAAATTACCCAAATCTTATAGAATAGACTTTAATCTATAATGGATAATAAACAGAGAAATATATGTTAAAAGTTCTTTAAAAGGGTTAGTTTGTACTGTAAGGCATATAACAGATTTAGAGGTGAGTTTAAATGATTTATAGGAAGTTAAAAGAAGATGTATATTCTGTAGGTGTTGTTGATTGGGATAGGCGAATTTTTGACGAACTAATACAAATTCCAAATGGAACTAGTTATAACTCTTATTTAATCAAGGGCAGTAATAAAACCGCACTCATAGATACAGTTGATCCTACTAAAACTCATGAATTATTAGACAATTTAGAAAAATTAGAAGTTGATATTGATTACTTGATTGTTAACCATGCAGAACAAGATCATTCAGGAAGCATACCAAACATACTAGAAAAATATAAAAATGCAGTTGTAATTACTAATTCAAAATGTAAAGAATTATTAATGGAATTTCTTCCAATTGCTGAAGAAAAATTTATGGTTATCAACGATGGGGATACACTTGATCTAGGCGGCAAAAACCTTAAATTTTTTATAACACCGTGGGTGCACTGGCCAGATACCATGGTAACATATCTAAAAGAGGATAAAATACTATTTTCATGTGATTTTTTCGGGTCTCACAGAGCAACAACCCAATTATTTGCTGGTAAAGATATCTACAGATCTGCTAAAAAATATTATGCCGAAATAATGATGCCATTTAGGGCTATAATCAGGAAAAATCTGGAGAAACTGAAGAATATAGAAATTGAGATAATAGCACCGAGCCATGGCCCAGTTTATAACGATCCGCAATTTATAATTGATGCTTATAAAGATTGGACATCGGACAATACCAAGAATGAGGTTATTATACCATACATATCAATGCATGGTAGTACCCAAGACATGGTAGATCATTTGGTGAATGCATTAGTTGAACGCAAAGTAGAAGCAAAACCATTAAATTTGACCTATACAGATATGGGAGAAGTGGCCTTAGACCTTGTGGATGCAACAACAATGGTAATTGCTTCACCTACAGTTTTAACAGGCCCCCATCCTAGTGTGATCTATGCTACATATCTTGCAAATGCCCTTCGACCTAAGTTAAAATTTGTTTCAGTGATGGGATCATATGGATGGGGTGGAAGGATGTTGGATCAGATAACTGGAATGATCAGCACTTTGAAAGTTGATATGATATCACCATTAATTATTAAAGGATTTCCAAAGAAAGAGGATTACAAAAAAATAGACGAAATGGCCGATGAAATAGCTTCAGAACATAAAAAACTTGGAATAATTGAAAATAAATAATTCCAATTTAAAGATCCATAATATCGAAACATAGACAAATTCGGTAATATGATTATATAAGTTTGAACATAAATTCTATAATGAATTTGTAAACTTTTACACTAGTAGATCTAGTCTGTTTAAGTTAATTATTAGTCTAAAAAGATGAATTTAAGTTATTAGCTCAATTTTTAATCTAAATTTTAGTTAAAAGTTAAGAAGTACATTCGGTTTAGAATCAATATTATTAAAAAATTATAAGAATAAAAGTTTGTTTTGGAGTGTTGTTTATGGTTACAGAAGAATTGGAAAAAATTAGAGATTGTGTATGGGAAATTCCCACAGATTATAAAAAGGGAATGAGAGTCCCTGGTAGAATTTACCTCGATGATGATGCTATTAAGGGTGTTGAAAAGGGCGCCCTTGACCAGGTAGCTAATGTTGCATGTCTTCCAGGTATCCAAAAGTTTTCAATAGGACTTCCTGACATTCATTTTGGATATGGATTCAGTATTGGTGGAGTTGGAGCTTTCAGTGCTAAAAATGGAGTGATCAGTCCTGGAGGAGTAGGATTTGATATAAATTGCGGAGTAAGATTATTGAGAACCAACCTCACAGAAGATGATGTGAAACCTAGAATAAACGAACTTGTAGATGCACTCTTCAAAAATATTCCTTCAGGAGTAGGAAGTAAAGGAAAATTAAGACTAAAGGAAGGAGAAATAGACGACGTATTGAATAACGGTGCCGAATGGGCTGTTGAAAATGGTTACGGGTGGGATTCAGACCTTAAGTATCTTGAAGAAAATGGTAAAATGGATGCAGCCGATTCTGAGAAGGTAAGTGATAAGGCCAAAAAGAGGGGAATACCCCAATTAGGATCACTTGGTTCAGGTAATCATTTCCTTGAAATTCAGAAAATGGAAGAAATATTTGATGAGAAAGCAGCTAAGGTCTTTGGTATTGAGGAAGGTCAAATAACTGTCATGATACATTCCGGTTCACGTGGATGTGGACATCAGATTTGTGCCGATTATCTTCGAACCATGGATAAAGCTTATAAAACTTACAACATCAATCTACCAGATCGCCAGTTAGCATGTGCACCTGTAGACTCTGATGAAGCTCAAGACTATTTCAAGGCTATGGCTGGTGCAGCCAACTATGCATGGACTAATAGACAGATGATAGTTCATTGGGTTCGCGAATCCTTTGAAGAAATCTTCAAAAGGGATGCTGAAGAAATGAACATGGGCATAATTTATGATGTTGCACATAACATTGCTAAAAAAGAATCCCATACAGTCAAAGGTAAAAAATCCCAAGTTTATGTGCATAGAAAGGGTGCAACAAGGGCATTTGGACCTGGAAGGGAAGAGGTTCCTAGAAAGTATAGGGCAATTGGACAGCCTGTTATGATTCCAGGTACCATGGGAACAGCATCTTACATATTACATGGAACAGAAAATGCAATGAACGAAACTTTTGGGTCTACTGCCCATGGTGCAGGACGTAAAATGAGTAGAGCCGGTGCAAAAAGAGAGTACAATGGTCATGAAGTTAAAAAGATGTTAGAATCAAAGGGTATTACAATAAAAGCTAATTCAATGCCTGTTGTGGCAGAAGAAGCTCCCGGGGCTTACAAAGATGTTGATGAGGTTGTAAGAACTTGTCATAAAGCTGGGATATCTCTTTTAGTTGGTAAAATGGTACCAATAGGAGTGGCAAAGGGATAATAACTTTTATTTTTTAAAATGGATGGGATTTTATAAAAATTTATAGGAACAATTAAATGATAGGCATAATAGGCGGTACAGGCATATATGAAATAGTTACCATGGGTGATGAAATTGATAAAAAAGTTTTAAAAACCCCATATGGTAATTCACCAGAGATTTCAATCTTCAAACTCCATGGAAAAAAGGTAGCTTTCATGTCGAGGCATTCTAAAGGACATTCTAAACCCCCCCATATGATTAATTATCGTGCAAATGTTTATGCTATGAAAAAACTAGGAGTAGACCGGATTATAGCAACAAATGCAGTTGGATCTCTCGAAAAAGAGGTAGAACCTGGAGCTTTCGTTATACCCAATGACTTTATTGATTTTACTAAACTCAGAAATGGAACATTCTATGATAACAGAACTGTCCATATTGATGTCACAGATCCATACTGTAGTGAATTAAGAAACATAATTAGTTCATCTGGTACAGTTGTTAATGGTGGTATTTATGTTTGTACAGAAGGTCCCAGGTTTGAAACACCCGCTGAAATCCAGATGTTCAGGATGTTAGGAGGTACAGTCGTAGGTATGACAGGATTACCGGAAGCTGTACTTGCACGAGAACTTGAAATGTGCTATGCAAGTATATCAACAGTATCGAACTACGCAGCTTCAATATCTCCAACCAATCTGACCATAGATGAAGTTTTTGAAATTATGGATACAAAAAAGCATGATCTGTTGAAACTCATGGATACTGCAATATCAAAAATGGCTGTTGAAAGAAGTTGCCACTGTATGGGTGCACTTAAAGGTGCAGAAATATAAAGTAAAATAATTTCTTTTATTTAATGATACCTAGATTTAATATTATAATGGGTTATTTAAATTTATAAAATTCATTTAATATAAATTCAAAGATAAATCTATTTATCGAAGGAAAATAGAAAATTATTAACTAAAAATTGTTTCATTGATATTGAGTATTATAAAAAAATTGAATTTATTTCATGAATAATTGAATTTTTTATAAAATTATTTTTTAAAAATTAAAAGGCGATAACATGTTAAATGAACTTCAAAAGGATATCATAGCACTAAAAAATGATAAAAATGCTATTATACTTGCACACAATTACCAGACCGGAGATATACAGGAAATTGCAGATTTTATAGGTGATTCACTTGAACTTTGCATTAAAGCATCTGAGATTACAGACGCAGATCTGATTGTGTTCTGTGGAGTTGACTTCATGGCAGAGACAGCGGCTATTTTAAACCCTGATAAACGAATAGTTATTCCAGATGAAGCTGCAGAATGTCCAATGGCCCATATGTTGACAGCTAATGAAGTTAGAAGCTACAAAAAGAGATACCCTGAAGCAGCAGTTGTTCTTTACGTGAACACTCTTGCAGAAGCAAAAGCTGAAGCAGACATACTTTGTACCTCAGCTAATGCAGTTAAAATAGTTGAAAGTCTTAAAGAGGATAAAATACTTTTTGGTCCTGATATGAACCTTGCATGGTTCGTTTCCCATCAAATTAAAGATAAAGAAATCATACCCGCACCCGAAGGAGGTCACTGTTACGTCCATAAAATGTTTAATTTAGGTGATCTATACTTTTTAAGGGAGAAATATCCTGATGCAGACATACTGGTCCATCCAGAATGTGATCCTGAAGTTCAAGAATATGCAGATTACATATTGAGTACAGGTGGGATGATAAAACATGTTGCTGAGTCAAGCAAGAAAACCTTCATAATAGGTACAGAAGTCGATCTTGTTACCCGGCTTAAAAGAGAAAATCCTGATAAAACAATAATTCCTGCTTTAAAAGATGCAATATGTGAAAATATGAAATTAACCGATCTCCACAAAGTTAAAAATTCATTAATTAACCAAGAGTTCGAGGTTAAGGTTCCAAAAGTAATAGCAGAAAAGGCAAAGGTGGCAATAGATAGGATGTTAAAAGCATCTTAATAATATTAGACGGGATATTTAGGGGGATAACTTTAAAAAATAATAAATTAAGATTATTCAAGTACCCTCAGTTTTTTTAAAAGGCTAGCCCTTTCATCCTTCAATTTTTGTAATAGTTCTTCATCAATATTTTCCTGTTTTTCAAGAAACGCTATTGTTACTGTAATTGCTTCAAGATTAGTTTCTGTCTGATTTATAGGCATATTATTCTCCATATTCAAATTTTATAAAATGTTTTAATTAATTATATTTGAAATTAATAGTATGTTTAGACATGATGAAATATATAAGAAGAGTGTAAATAATTAAAATTTTAAAATAATTAGTATAATATTTTATAATAATAAAAAAAGGTATTCATATGCATTCTAGGGGAGTTGTCAATTTACCACTTCATGGAGGAAAAACCCCAAAATGGCTATTCAATAGGATGGTAAAATTAACAGAAGGCGTTGTAGATGTGATGCTCTACGAGTACGACTCTGATGAATTTCTTAGACGTATTTCAGATCCTCATTGGTTCCAAGCTTTCTCTTGTGTACTGGGTTTTGATTGGCATTCATCAGGAACTACCACAACAACATGTGGGGCGCTTAAAGCTGTTATAAATGCTGAAAAACATGGAATGGTTGTTGCTGGCGGTAAAGGGCGTGCATCGAGAAAAACACCTGCAGATATAGAAGCTGCAGGAGATTTATTCTCACTCTCAACCAGAAAAATCGATGATCTAATCCATTCAAGTAAAATATCAGCCAAGATAGATAACTCATGTATACAGGATGGATATCAATTATACCATCACTCATTCATATTAACTGAAGAAGGGAAATGGGCGGTTATTCAACAGGGCATGAATAAAAAAACTCAGTACGCAAGGAGATATCACTGGCTTGGTGAGTCTGTGGATGAATATCTTGAAGAACCCCACATGGGGATTTGTTGTGATAGTCAAACCGATAACACCCTAGATATGACTTCTTTGGATAGTGATAATGCAAGAAATATTAGTGTGGATCTTATATGTGACAATCCCGAACACTTGAAGAAATATTTCAAAGATAGAACACCGTTAATTTCCAAGTCACAAATGAAACTTGATTATTATTTTAACGAACTTAAAATGCCACGCCATCACCCTGTTTTGGACCAAGATATTTCAGATCGTGAATTCGAAGTTCTAAAGCGTGCCTGGGAACTTCAACCATCAAACTATGAAGAATTAATTTCACTCGAAGGCATTGGTCCAAAGAAGATTAGAGCCCTTGCATTGATATCAGATCTTGTGTATGGGTCTAAACCAAGCTGGGAGGATCCTGTTAAGTACAGTTTTACCCACGGAGGAAAAGATGGATATCCGTATCCAGTAGATCGTGAAGTATACGATCATTCCATCCAAACCCTGAAAGATGCATTGGAACAGGCTAAACTTGAGAAAAAAGATAAATATAATGCTATAAAACGTCTCGAAGGACAAATAAAAACTGAAGATAGCTAAATTTTAAATTAGAAAATGTATTTTAATTTAAGGTCATTATTTATTGAAAAGAGTAATAGGAATAATTAGATTATTCCTTTTCCTGATAACTTCCATTATACTCTCCAGAACCCGTAACGTCAAATACAACCCCTTGAGCAATTCTTTCGCCCCTTTTAACGGTGTAATCAAATTCCCCATAGTTGTATAACATGAATTGTAATGTTCCATAGAAACCAGGATCCCCTACAGCTGTATGTACCGACACAAAAGATCTCAAAAGTGTTGACCTTGGTAAATATAACATTGAACATCCTTTTGGGATTTTTATTTTTCTATCGATAGTTGCAATATACGCTGTTTTAGGTTTTAATACATAAATGGGGGGTTCTAACTTTTCAATTTCAGGAAGATTTTTTTCGTTGTCAATTAAGGATCCAGCACCTATCTGTAAAAAAACCTCATCAATTCTTAAATCAATTCCAGAAGGTTGTACAAGTTCTTTAAAATCTGGAAATAGTTTTATAAGTTCATTTTCGCCTAACATATGATTACCTCTCGATCTAAATTTTAGTTTATAATTTTCTATTTTAAATTAACCGCATAAATCTATTCTTAAAATTTAGTTATTCACCCCTAAATTTATGACAATTGATCTGTATAATTTAATATGAACAGTAAAAACATTTTGTAATTAATCTGAAGGAGAGAAAAAATGGAAAATGTTAAAGAACACTTCGAAGAGGAAGCTAAAGAATTTGACATTACCATTCTGAATTTAATACCTCGATATGAGGATATGATAAGTTGTATGGTGTCTGTAATCCCTTTTGATAATTCTGAAGAGTTTAAACTTCTTGATCTAGGCAGTGGAACAGGAAACATTACGAAAGCAGTTAAAGAAAAATATCCACATTCTAAAATTAGCTGTATTGACATAGCTGAGAATATGATACAGATGGCACAGATTAAACTCGAAGATTACACCGACATAGAGTATTATACAGGAGATTTTTCTGAATTTGATTTTGAAGAAAAGTACGATGTAATTGTTTCATCACTGGCTCTTCATCACATCAAAACCGATGAAGATAAAAAAAGTTTCTACAGTAAAATATATTCTGCACTAAAGGAGGGAGGAGTTTTCTTGAACTCCGATGTTGTGCTTGGTTCAAATGAAAAACTAAACCAAATTTATAGGAAGAAATGGATAGATTTCATGCTTCTGAATCTGCCAGAAGAAGAAGTAAGGGAAAAATGGCTCCCTAAACAGATTGAAGAAGATTTTCCAGCACCACTCAATAAGCATCTTGAATGGCTTAAAGAAACGGGATTTAGAAGCATTGATGTTATATGGAAGTACTATGGATTGGTTGTTTATTGTGGAACTAAACCTTAAAGAAAATCTAATACAAACAAAATTCTTATAGTACTAACTACATAGTAACATATGTATATTTTATACTAAATCATAATTTCCAAACAGGAGTGAGAAAAAAAATGAAAGCCAGCGAATTTGTAGGAATGAAAGTTTTAGATAAAGAAGCAAATGAAGTGGGTAAAGTTGATGAAATTGCAGTGGTATTTGGAAGATGTTTAGTGAATAAGATATTCATATCAGTAGGATCTGCACTTAATAAAAAATATTTGGTAATAGTTAACGATGATATAGCTGAAGTAGGAGATTACTTGCAGTTAAAGCTTAATAAAAAAGAGATTGAAGAACATAAAGTTGATAAAATTGATGACAACCTTGGAAATGGAACCAGATTCAATGACTTCACTGGAAAAACCGTATTGACTATCAAGGGAATGGAAGTCGGGAAAGTAACAGATATGGCAATAGATCCAAAGGGCTGCCTTATACATAATATAATAGTCACATCCGGAAATGCTCTCAATAAAAAGAATTTAATGATCTCTAATGAAGATATAAGTGCAATGGGTGATTATTTAATACTTAAACTCGATCAAGAACAAGTGAAAGAAAGAATGATCGATTAAGATATAATTTTTTTTTATTTTTATTAAAAATAAATTTATGGATTTATATTTTGAAATAACTAATTGGATTTCATAGATTTTCTATCCAATAATTTGTTCAACCATCCATTCTGGTTTGAATTCCATTATATCAGAATATGATTGTCCTGTACCCAAGAAGAGTATGGGTTTTTGTATAACATATCCAATAGAAAGTGCTGCACCGCCTTTGGCATCTGCGTCTGCTTTAGTGAGTATTATACCATCTATACCAACGGCATCGTTAAATTTTTGAGCTTGTTCAACCGAATCATTTCCTGTTAAGGCATCTCCTACATATATGATAAGATCAGGCTTTATTACCCTCTTAATTTTTTTCATTTCATCCATGAGATTTACATTGGTCTGCATTCTGCCTGCAGTGTCCACAAGAACCAATTCTTTCCCTTTTGCCCTGGCATGTTCAACAGCATCAAAAGCAACAGCTGCAGGGTCGGCTCCTTTTTTATGTTTTATTATCTTTACTCCTAATTTATCAGCATGATGACTTATCTGTTCAATTGCACCTGCACGAAATGTGTCAGACGCTGCAATTACTGGAGTGTATCCCTTTTCAATATAATAAGTTGATATCTTGGCTATGGTAGTGGTTTTGCCTGTTCCATTAATACCAACAAACATGATCTTGAGTGGTTCACCAGTTTTTTTAGCTTCCTCAAGTAACACTTTGATGTCCTTGCCTTCAATATCAAGAATATTTTCAATTGCCTTTTTAAGCGCTTCCTTGGTAAAATCAGATACATCATTTCTACGTTTGATCTTACGACCAACCAAATCCTCTCTAACAGACGTAATTATCTGTTCAGCCACTTCCATTGCAACGTCGCCTTCCAATAGTGCCATTTCTAATTCAAATAGAATATCATTTATATCTTTATCAGAGATGGTTTTGTGACGTACAAAAGAGAGTATTCCCGAATTTTCAGATTCATCCTCTAAAGCTTCTGTATTTTCAGGTTTTAATTCAACTTCAGCGGTCTCAAGTTCTGATTCTGTTTCAGATGACAAACTAGAATTATCCTCTTCAGATTTTTTTGGTTTACCCCTTAGAAATCCCATGAATCCCGATTTTGTTTCAGATTCACTTTCAGATTCGGACTCTGTAGCTTTATCTACAGTAGTATCTGCCTTGATAGGTTCTTTGAGGTTTTTAGATTCCTCAATTGTTTTCGAAGATTTTGTTTCTGAAGCTTCTAATTTTTCTTCTTCGGTGATCTTATCGGATATTTTTCCTATGGTACCGGTAAACTTCTTTTTAAGTGATTCAAACAAAGAGTTTTCACTCCCCTAAATTTAAAATAAATTATAATAATATTAATTATTAAAGGATAATAGAAAGATTAAAGGATAATCTTTATTCTTGTCCTTCTATTTTTTGCATGAGTTCCTCTGCTTCAGGACTCTTCTGCATGATGTACTGGGTTATCTTTTGGAGATCTGCAGACATCTTTTCTCTAAGCTCTTCAAGTTCCGTTTTTTGTTCGGTTATAGTGACTTTGGCATCATCTATTTTCTTTTTAACAGCTACTCCGGCACCAAGTCCAATTATTACTTCCTCGGTGTTTTTAAGTTCAGTTATAAGAAAAGATCCAGCACCTATAGGTACCAATGTTTCTTTATTGTCTTCTCCTTTTATAGTGGATAGAGTATCCAATGCAACTGAAAGTTCGGTAATTGTAGCGTTTAAAGAATCAATCTGCTGCTGAAGAACTTCTGCTTGTTTTTGATATGCATTAAGCTCGTTCACCATTGATTCGAGTCTTTGTTTGTCTTCCATTAGATCACCCGTTGGATAATGCTTTTATGATTGGATCTTGTGCTTCGTCCAATGAGATCTCTTTGATATCCTCTATGAATATCTTACTTCTACCGATCCTGTGTTTACTTCCAAACTCAGAATATATTTTTTCGCGTATGTCATCTTCACTTATGGCTTTTAATTCTTTAGTGAAGTGTTTAAGGCCTTGGCCCATAATAAATTTTCCCTGAACTTTAAATATCTTTGTCTTCATAAGTATCCCTCAAGAAAACCTAATGCTTCCTCTATTCTTGCTAGTTCAGGACCTGTTGTATTCAAACCAACCATAACTCCATTTGAGTTAGCCACTGCACATGCACCTACTAGCTGAGTACCATTATTAACGGTTCCTACATCTACATGTGTTTTGAACAGTTTTTCTATGGATTCAAGTTCATCTTCGCTTGCTGCGGGATGTACAAGAACTCCTTTATTGGTTGCAGTTGCAACTGATCCTGTTATTTTAAAATTTGCTATACTCCCCCTCTGAACTTCAACGTCTAAAACATGGGAAATTACTTCAATGGCTTTATCGGAGATGACTGGGTGCACAAGTGCACCGAAATCATTAGCTAAAAGGATATTACCAATAGCTGTAAGCTTGTCTGGTATCCTTTCTACTTCGATTCCTTGTTCCCTTATAACCTCTAACTCGTTGTCAAAGGCATATCTTGAAACAACAACACCATTAGAATTTCCACATGTAAGGGCCCCTGTCAG
>CAAGKR010297859.1_pt1 | contig 15837 bp, 11 predicted proteins | sample 2556971 | NCBI WGS metagenome assembly CAAGKR01 (sample SAMEA5207829, study PRJEB30636) | soil metagenome | biome: forest; feature: boreal; material: soil | place: USA | collected 2011-09 | depth 1 m | reverse complement strand
CCCCCCCCGCCACTTCGTCGTAGCGGGCGAGCCCGGGAAGGATGGGCAAACCCGCGGCGTCGGCGGAAGTCCACCCGTCGTGCCGCAGGGCGTCGGAGTGCAGATCGAAAATCTCGCCTGAGCCCGCGCTCCATCCATTGTCACTCGCGTCCTTGAACGCGTGATACAGCTCGTAGAGCATGCAGTTGCCGTTGTCGAGCGTCAATACATGGCGGTCGCCGGTGGAATTGTTGCCACCTTCGATCGGCGCGCCGGGTGGAACCGGGTAGGGTCCCGGGTCGCTCTCATCGGGAGAGTCGGTGAAAAGAATCGGTACGAACTGCTGGTTGCCGGGCACCACCACGAAAGGGATTCCGTAGTCGGGATTCGAGCCGAAGTCCGCGTGCAGGTACTGCTTATTCTGGTTGATGCTGTTGATGTAGGCGCTTGAATTGGGATCAACGCAGAATTTGGAGATGTCGGTGTTCCAGGGATTATCCGTGGGGAACACCGGGCAGCCGGAAATCACAGGGCTGGTGCTGAAGTCGGCGGAACTCCCGGTAGTCGCGTTGCTGCAATTGCCCGCTCCGCCGTCGCCGCCTCCCGTTCCAGTATTGATCGCGGTGGTCACGGAGGAGCCGCAGGAAATCAGCAGCAGCGCGCTGAGCGCGATCGAAACATAACACAGGTCATTTTGCCTGGTCATGGGGTCACCATCTCAGCACGAAATTTCGCTTTGGCCTCCCAACCATCCCACAGCATACACTCTTCGCGGGATCCCAGCGCACCACTTTTTCCTCACCTCGCTCCAGGGGCTCGGGACAGGCTCCCGTATGCCCCAACGCGAGTTGCGCCCGCACCAGGATCAGCCGCCGCGCCCAGCGGGGCGGGCGAAAAAAGCCGCGGACTCGCCGCGGCGAGTCCGCGCTTGCTCCACGAAAGCCTGGTGGCGCCACGCTCGCGGAATTGCACACATGCCAATAAGCAGCATTCATGATGCGCCACCCGGCGGTTCTGCGACCTCAATGATTGGTGCGTTCTGGGTACGGATCGGCTCGCCTGATTTCAGTCTTGTCTTTTGGCCGCAGAGCGGCGCTCTGCGCCAGCCCGCGTTATTCCTTCGCGCATTTTACCAATCTATCAGGATCCAAATCATGCGCAAGTCCAGAAACGAAAGCCAGCAGAAGAATTCCTAACCCAACGCCAAGAATAGACCAACAGATATAGAGCGCCAGTTTCGGATCGTTCATACCAGGTACATACCCAACAACTGCAATCTCAAGTGCTATACAAGCCAGCAGAGTAAAGGCAATCAGAAACCATAACCACAGCTTTGCCAGCACCCCACGAACGCTTTCAGGGAAAACCGCCCGCAACCATGTCAACGGTTTGTTGATCCGGGTCGAGAGAGCCCAGGCTAAAGTAAAAAACACTGTTTGCGCGACGCCACCGCCAATCAGGAACAGTAAGATAAAGAGAAGAAGAAAAACCAGGCTGCCATACTTCTTGTGAACAAAACCAACCGACCACACAATAATCAGGAGGCTGACGACAATCGCGGCGATTCCGGTTATCAAGAAGTTGGGGATCAAAGTAAAAGCATCTTCGGTACCATAGGCCCACATCCTGTTTCGTTCACCGATGGCGTGGATGAGCAGGCCGCCTGTTGGCGTGTTCCCCTGAAGGGTCTCAAAAAAACCATGGTCTATGCCGCCTAGTGCGAAAAGAACTCCGAGGGTTGATACGATTACCCTTGTCGAGTTGATTTCGCGCCAGAATGAGTTATGGCTTTGCCTTGAATCCTCATGAGTCACTTTGTTCACCTACTGTTCCAGAATTTCCTTTTCGAGACTAACCCGACGCGCCGCGAGACGCACGCGCGGCGCTGGCTGGCGCAGTTGGTAACCACGGCTAAATCGTGGTTGGATTTAACCGTCGGTGCTTAAATAAGGAAAAAGCCCACGGTTGGAAGAGCGCCAACCGTGGCTGGGTACGATCATCACCGGCCATAAACCAAAACGCGGAACGTTCCGCTAATCGCCGTCCGTTGCGGACGGGGCCGGTCTGCAGTGGGAGTGGAAGGAGGACCAAAATCTGCTGTGTCCACAAAGAGGTTGTGGGTCTTGGTATCGAGCCCCATGGTCTTGGCCCCGAACTCGGTGGTGACGGTTTCGACCTCGCTGAATTTGTCCGGCGAGTCTTCGTGAAATATATGGATCTTACCTTCGCGAGTCGAGGCGAAGATCATGCCTGTTTCAGGCTCATACGCTGCGGCGTCCACCCCCGCGGAGATTGGGAACGATTGGATAACCTTTCCGTTGTCCGCATTTATCACCACGAGCATTTGAGGGTTGCGGCCGGCGCTGAACAGTCGCTGGTGCTTGATGTCCATCGCCAGGGCCGTGGGCGCTCCCGCCGGGGCAACCGGCCACCGCGACTTGATGGCGAGGGTGCGGGAGTCAATCGCGACGACCTCGTTCTTGTCTTCCATGTTGACGTAGACCGTTCCCTTGCCGTCGGCGACGGCGAATTCTGGACCGCCGCCCAGATCGATGGTCCCCACCACGGCCCCACTCTTGGCATCAATCACCGTGGAGCTGTGAGGGTCTCCATTCATGGCGAAGACACGCTTGGAGGCCGGATCGTAAATAACGCTGTCGGCGTCCTTGTCAGCATTCACCTCGCCGATCACCTTGAGGGTCTTCAGGTCAAAAATGATCACTTTTCCCTGGCCTCCGTCGCTGATGAATCCCCTGCCGAACTCGTCGGCGACGGCAACTCCGTGGTCCTGTTTCAATCCAGTGATGTTTTCGATGAGGGTGCCATTATCGGCGTCGATTACTTTAATCTCCGTGCCATGCGACACGTAAACGCGGCGCGCCGAGGAGTCGACCATAATGTAGTCAAAATACTCCCGGGTACTACCCTCGGCAGGCCCGAATGAGTATTTCGTGAGCAGATGGTATCCGCCCGTCGCCGCCATGGCGAGAGCAAAAACGCCGAGGAGGGCAAAAGACACTCCTATTGCGAGACGCCCGAGTCCAGATGATGATTTCATGTGAATCCTCCCTTCAATTGACGACCGTAATTAACCCTGCTATTTCACTTTTTAATTGAGGCCGCATTATAACCCTTCCGCGGCTCCTGCAATATCGAGAAGCTGAAATATCGTGGTTTGGCAGAATGGGTGACCGTCCCCTCTATGCCGATCTAACGGGGTACGAGTATGAGTAGCCGTACTCGCCATTTCGATTCGAGCCACCACGCGATAACTCCAGGACGGTCATCGACTCGGACACTACTCCAGCTATTTGCGGTTTTTCCTCTGAGGTGGGACGTCCCTTTTATTTTTCTCTTGACAAGTATCGCGTGATATAGTAATATTTTGATAATCTCTTAAGTGCCTGTGCTTTATCGGGGTAGGGTGCACGCAGGAGGTGTTTTGTGTCACTCCACAAGCCGCCCACCCGAACGCCCGCTTTCCTTGCAGCCCACCGACTAGGCGCGCAAGATTCTACCGGACCGCGCACCGTGACGCGCAATGCTCGCTCATCTTTGAACGCCTTGAGGCACGATCAATACGCTCACCGGCTGGTGAAACGACGGCACGCCCGCTCCGCTGGTATTCTAAGAACGGAACTGGAATGTCCTTTGTTTTCTGCAAAATCAGGTCTGCGGTGCACGCTCCTATTCCCGATTTGCGGATACGGAACCTACGCGCGGCGTGGGCTTGCTCTTTGGGGTGAAGCGCAGGGGATTCCGGACAACGGCGAGGCTTTCGGGGGCGGATTCAAAAACCCATACCTGCGGTCACTTAATACGCCGCCAGTTCCTTCGCCACGCGCACGATGTCAGCCGGCTGAGGCAGGACGGCGTCTTCGAGCCGCGGGTGATAGGGCACGTAGAGGTCTTTTCCGGCCAAACGTCGGACCGGTGCATCGAGAAATTCAAAAAGCTCATCGGCCACGCGCGCGGCAATTTCCGCTCCGTAACCAAACGAGACATTGTCCTCGTGCAGCACCAGCACGCGGCTGGTTTTCTTGACGGAGGCGGCAATCAAATCCCAGTCGTAAGGCTGGAGGGAGCGCAAGTCGAGAATTTCCGCTTGCACACCTTCCTGGGCCAACTGCTTGGCGGCCTGCACGGCGCGCACCACCAGCGATCCGTAAGTCACAATGGTCAGGTCCGAACCCTCGCGCACCAGTTTGGCCTTTCCAAAAGGAATCATGTAATCGGGGCCGGGGTAAGGGCTGCGGTTGTGGGTTTGCCGGTAGAGGTGTTTGGGTTCGAGAAAAAGAACCGGATCGTCCGAGCGTATCGCGGTGCGCAGCAGGCCGTTGGCGTCGAGCGCCGTGGAAGGCATCACCACGCGCAAACCGGGGATGTGGGTGAAAATCGATTCTCCCGACTGGCTGTGATAGATCGCGCCCCCACACAAATATCCGCCAATGGGGGCGCGAATCACCATGCCTGCGCTGAAAGCGTTGATGGACCGCCATCGCAGGACGGCCAGCTCGTCGCGAATTTGCATCATCGCCGGCCAGATGTAATCGAAGAACTGAATTTCCACCACGGGTTTCAGGCCGCGGACCGCCATACCCAACGCGCGCCCCACAATGCCAGCTTCCGCGAGAGGCACGTTGTAACACCGGGTGTTGCCGAATTGCCGCTGCAGCCCGTGGGTGACTTTGAAGACCCCGCCCTTGCCTTTCACTTTGTCCAAGTCGCTCTCGTGGCCGCAGTCGGCAACGTCCTCGCCGAAAATCACCACGCGCGGATCGCGCGCCATCTCATCGCGCATGCAGACATTCAAGAGGTCGACCATCGTCCGAGGCTCGCCTTGGAATTTCGGCGGATGGTCGAAATGCTCGGAAGTCGGATCGATGGTGGGCGAATAGACGTAGAGCGACAGGGTCTCAGGGTCCGGGGGTTCCGCCTCCAGTGCCTTGTCCACCGCTTCGCGGATTTCACGGTCCAGTTTAGCGTCGATCTCTTTCAATTCCTTTTCGGTAACCAATCGTTCGGCCTGCAGGTATTTTGCCAATCGAGTCAAAGGGTCGCGCTTCGCCTCTTCCTGCCGGATCTTTTCCGGCTTGTAAAGGCGCTCATCGTCGGAGAGCGAGTGCGAGTAAGGCCGGATGACGTGGGCGTGGATCAGGGCCGGGCCGCGCCGTTGGCGGGCGTGCTCCACCGCCTTCTCTGCAGTGTCATAACTCTCGAGGAAGTTTGTGCCGTCACATTCAAGGGTGAGGAGGTTGGAGAAATTCTTGACCAGCGCCGAGATGCTTCCGCCCGCCGTCTGCACGTCCACCGGAACGGAAATGGCGTAACCGTTGTCCTCCACCACATAGACCACGGGCAGCTTGCGGGTGCATGCCCAGTTCAAAGACTCCCAGAACTCGCCTTCGCTCGACGCACCTTCGCCGAGAGAAACGTAGACCACCTCGTCCGCATGGAAGCTACGCGCCAGCTCCGCCGCTTCCTGGACCCGGGAATAATAATCGCTTGCCTCCGCCGCCCCCACGGCGTGCAGGATCTGCGTGCCGGTGGGACTCGATTGCGAAACGATGTTCAGGGATTTCGACGACCAATGCGAGGGCATCTGCCGCCCACCCGAATTGGGATCATCCTTGGAGCCCACCGCGCCCAGCAACATTTCAAGAGGGGTCATCCCGAGCTGCAGACAAAACGCGCGGTCGCGATAATAAGGGAAGAACCAGTCATAGCCCGGTTTCAGGTGGAGAGCCGTCGCGACGTTGATGGCCTCGTGCCCCACTCCGTTGATCTGAAAATAGATTCTGTTTTGGCGCTTCAACTGGATTTCTTTGTCGTCCAGCCGGCGCGACAGGGACATGGTGCGGTAGGCCGCGGCCAAAAGGTCTTTGGATAGCTTCGACGCCTTCTGGACATGGTTGGTCAATGTGACCATGAAGCCTCGCTGGAGAGTAGGGGCGATTGAATTGTTTGTGCGATTGATCTCAGCCCGTTGGCCGCCGTGACCGAGCCGAAAGCAACCAGAGCCCGCTCAACTGCCATCACGGTCATTCGCCCTCGGAGATACCAACACCGCAAAGCCGAGCCTCGTGGACGAGACTCAATTATCAAATTCCCGCAGCCCAAAGTCAATTGGAAGAAAAGACGAAAATGGAAACTGGAAAATCGAAACTCGCCGGCCCCAGGCGGATTTTCGAATTTCGAGATTCGACTTTCGAATCTCGCCAAGCAAATGGCTAGATCACCCGATAGACTCATGGCTCAATGTCATTGGGCGATTTTGTGAGATCGTCTAAGAACGCGCCCCTCTTCCCTTCGACGCCCGGCGGCTGTACCCTCTTCTCCTGATGACTCGCCCCAAGACCGTCAAACCGCGCTTGGACGAACTTCTGGTGGCGCGTGGCCTGGCGGAATCGCTTCCCTTGGCCCGGGCGATGATCCTGGCCGGCAAGGTTCTTGTGGATGAGCAGAAAGTGGAAAAGAGCGGAGCGCGCGTGGATGGGCAAGTCTCGCTGCGACTGTTGGGCAAGCCTTCCCCCTTCGTCAGCCGCGCCGGGATCAAGCTTGACCACGCGCTCGATCATTTCCGAGTGAGGGTCGCGGGAGAAGTCTGCCTCGACATTGGAGCTTCAACAGGAGGCTTCACCGACTGCTTATTGCAGCGCGGAGCCGCACGTGTGTTTGCCGTGGACGCGGGAACCAATCAACTGGATTGGAAACTGCGTCGCGACCCGCGCGTGGTGGCGCTGGAAAAGACAAACGCTCGTTACCTCAACTTGGCCGCACTGGGCGCAACTGTGGGGTTCGTCACGATCGACGTTTCGTTCATCTCGGCCACTCTGATTGTGCCGGTGCTGCCGGGCCTTCTGGAAGCCCCGGCGGAGATCCTGGTGCTCGTGAAGCCGCAGTTTGAAGTGCGGCGTGAGCAGGTGGAGCCCGGCGGGTTGGTGAGCGATCCTGGACTTCACGAATGGTCCGTCACCAGGGTTTCTCGCACGCTTCTGGATCTGGGGTTCCTCGAACTCGCCTCGGTTCCAAGCATCCTGCCGGGCGTGACCGGCAACCGCGAATATTTCTTGCATGCGGTTTGGCGGAAACGTGTCTAGAATGGTGAAGCCACGAAGAAATTGTGCCATTGAGCGATCGGGTGATTGAATCATTGAAAGAAGAGCTCCTTGCAATGGTTCAATGACATAATCACGCTGGTACAATTCATCCAAAGTGACACAAATGGAAATCAAAAAAATCGGAATCATTTCAAAACCGAAGAAGACCGAAATCGGAGAACTCGTTGCACCTCTGCTCGACTGGTTGCGGAAGCGCGATATCGAGGTGTTCATCGACAAGGAAACCGCCTCCACCCTTCCCAGTCCGGAAAAATGCCTGACCCGCAACGAAATGTCCTCCGCTGCCGATCTCCTGGTGGTTTTGGGTGGCGACGGAACGCTCCTGGCGACGGCAAGAGTGCTGGCGGGTAAGCCCGTGCCCATACTCGCTGTCAATCTGGGCGGGCTTGGTTTTCTCACCAACGTCAGCCGCGAGGAGCTCTTTCCGACACTGGAGACCGTGCTCACAGGAAATTTCCAAACCGAGCGGCGCGTCCAAATCGAAGCGGAGATTGTTCGAGCGGACGAAGCGATGGCCTCATTCCTGGCGCTGAATGACGTGGTGCTGAACAAGGGTGCCATCGCCCGCATCCTCGATTTTGAAGTCTACGTGGATGGGAAATTGGTCTCCACTTACAAATCCGACGGGCTGATTGTCTCCACGCCGACCGGCTCCACCGCCTATTCGCTGGCGGCGGGCGGGCCCGTGGTGGCGCCCAGCGTCCAGGCTTTCATCGTCACTCCCATCTGCGCCCACACGCTCACCAATCGGCCCCTGGTGATATCAGATACCGCCAGGATTGAAGTGGTGGTGAAGAGCCAGCGCGAGTCATCCTACGTGACGGTGGACGGCCAAGTGGGTATCGCCGCGCGAAGCGAAGACATTGTGCGCATGAGGAAGGCCTCGTCCTGGGTGGAACTGGTGGAACCCGCGGAAAAAAACTATTTTGAAATTCTGCGGCAAAAACTGAAGTGGGGCGGAAGATAGAATTTTGTGAGTGTGTGATTGAGCCAGTGGGTGATTGAAGAAAGCCCGCCGAGAACTCCGCGTTCATTTCCCTCCGTCACGAAAGAAAAACCGGCAGGCAATCCTTAACTCAAATTACTTCGGTCCCGTGTAGCCCGGGCCGTAGAGGACTTTGCCGGGCAGCGCGTCGGTCATCTTCCCATCGGCAATGACGGGCACACCGTTCACCAACACGTAGTCCATGCCCACTGAGAGCTGATTGGGCTCCCCAAAGGTGGCGAGGTCGCGCACCGCGGCGGGATCGAACACCACAATGTCCGCCCACATGCCCTTCTTGAGCACTCCTCGGTCAGCCAATCGCATGCGCTGCGCCGGCAGCGCGGAGAATTTGCGGATAGCCTCGGGCAAGTTCAGCACATGCTCTTCCCGCACATATTTCCTCAGAATGCGCGGAAAAGTTCCGTAGGCGCGTGGGTGGGGGTGCTCCTGGCCCAGCAGGCCGGTGGGCGCCGTACCTGATGAGTCGTTGTCGATGGAAGCCCAGGGCTGGCGAAGCGCCAGCTCGACGTCGTGCTCGTTCATCCCGAACACCGCCACGGAAGTAAACGCATTGTCCTTCACCAGCAGATCGCAGAGCGCATCAATGGGGTCCTCGTGCCATAACTTCGCCACCTCATCGATGGACTTGCCCTGCAGGGGCAGCAGATCTTCATTGCCGACCACGCCGATCAAGATTCCCTCAGGCGCCGCAATTTCCTGCCACTCGTTATCCCAAGCCGTGGTGGGCTGCTCCATGTCTTTGCGGATGCGCGCCCGCGTGGCAGGGTCTTTCAAGCGCTCCACCAGCTTCGCATCACCGCCGTCGTGTGCCCAGGGAGGAATGAAGGCGGAGAGCGAATTGAACCACGCCGTGTATGCGTACGTGTCCGCAGTAATGTCCAACCCCTCGCTTCTGGCTTTTTCGATGAACGCCACCACTTGGGCCATCTTTCCCCAATTCACTATGCCGGCGCTTTTCAAGTGCCAGATCTCCACGGGAGTGTGAGCCTCGCGCGCGATGCGAGCCGTTTCTGCAAGCGCTTCCATCTCTCCATCGCCCTCGTTGCGCATGTGGGTGGCGTAGATGCCGCCATATTGGGCACTCACCGCAGCCAGCGCGATGAGCTCCTCGGTTGAGGCGTAGGGCGCGGGGGCATACTCGAGCGAAGTGGAGACGCCCATCGCGCCTTCGCGCATCGCCTGAGCCACCAGGTCTTTCATGCGCTCGATTTCCTGGGGCGTGGCGGCGCGGTCCGCAGTGCCAATCACCACGCGGCGGACCTGCGTCGCGCCGACATACGTGCCGAGGTTGATCCCCATGCCGTGGGATTCGAGTCGCTGAAAATATTGCGCCAAAGTCCGCCAGTCCGGCTTGATGCCGTAGTGCTCAAACTCCACGTGAAAATCCGCCAGCGTGGCGTCGGTTTGCGGCGCCACCGAATCTCCTTCGCCGGTGATTTCTGTGGTGATGCCTTGAAAGATTTTCGAAGGCAGGTGCGGGTTCACCAGTATCGTCAACTCGGACTGGCCCAGCATGTCAATAAACCCCGGCGCCACCACGCGCCCGGCGGCATCGATTTCCTGTTTGCCGTGGACCTGCGCCAGATTGCCAATGGCGGCGATCCGCCCGTCACGAATTGCAAGGTCCCCCGAGTACCACGGCGAGCCAGTACCATCCACAATGTGCCCGTCGCGAATGATGACGTCGTAGGACTCGTCGCCGCCTGGCCCGCTGGAATAGGACGTAGCGGACATGAGGAAAACCACTACCGCGACGCCCGCCACCAACAATGTTGGTACACCCAGGATTCGTTTTTTCATTTCTCTCCTAAGTAAAACAGCTCTGTCAAGCGTGACAAAAACGGCTCCTATTTAGACTGCTTTATTCTCACTTGGAAGGTAGAGTTGCTTTCTGCTTTCTAGACGTTCTCCGTCGCCATCAAATCATCCTGGGTTTCGCGCCGGCGAATCAGTTCCATTTCATTGCCGTGCACCATCACTTCCGCCGGGCGCCCCCTGCTGTTGTAATTGGAAGCGAGAACATACCCGTAGGCCCCGACCGTAAGGACGGCGACAAGGTCGCCCGGGCGGACCTCAGGTAACTCGCGGTCCAGCGCCAGAAAATCCCCCGTTTCGCACAACGGACCCACCAAATCGGCGAGCATTGTCTTCTGTGACCGCTGTTCGACGGGCACGACGCTGTGGTACGAACCGTAGAGTGATGGTCGCAATAAGTCATTCATTCCTGTGTCCACCACAACAAAATTCTTTTGCTCGTTGGATTTCACATACAGAACGCGCGCCAGGAGGATTCCTGACTCGGCTACCAGCGAACGGCCCGGCTCGACGATCAGCCGATAAGGAACGCGCTGCATCCGCGCCGAGAGTTGCCCGGTGAGCCGTTCGACGTCCAGCGGCTGTTCGTTGTTGTACCGGATGCCAAACCCGCCCCCCAAGTCGAGATATTGAATTTGAATGCCTTCCGCACGCAACTGCTCTGCGACGGTCAAAAGTTCATCGAGTGCCTTCAAAAAAGGATCGATGGCAAGAATCTGCGATCCAATGTGGCAAGTGATGCCCAGGACTTTCAGGGGACTCGAGGCCGCGGCACGGCGGTAAAGCTCCATGGCTTCTTTCTTGAGCACACCGAATTTGTGGATCACCTGGCCTGTCGCGACGTAGGGATGGGTTTCCGCCTCAACGTCCGGGTTAACACGAATGGAGACGCTGGCGCGCCGGCCGGCGTTTCGCGCCCGCGCTTCGATCAATGCCAACTCGCCTGACGATTCCACGTTGAACATCAGGATGCCGGCGGCGAGTCCGGCGTCCACTTCCGATTCTGTCTTGCCCACACCCGAGAAGACCACGCGCTCCGCCAGCGCACCCACTCTCTGCACTCGCGCGAGTTCCCCTCCGGAAACGATGTCAAACCCGGCACCCGCCCGCTGCAGCAGCCCGAGTATTTTCAAATTGGAATTCGCCTTGACGGAATAACAGACCAGCGCCGGGATGTTCCGCAGCCCGGCTTGAAGCCGGCGGTAGTTTTCTGAGATGACGGCCTGGCTATAAACGTAGGTGGGCGTCCCAAAACGCCCGGCGATGGAAGCCACCGGAACGTCTTCACAGAAATAAGTGCTCGACTGGTAGTGGAAGGATCCCGTCATTAAATGGCCGATAGTTTCTTTAAAAGTAGCCAGTTGCAACGTGCCCGGACAGATTGAGCCGTTGAGTGATTTGGTCATTGGCCCATTTAAAGACTCTTCTTCTTTCAATGACTCAATGGCCCGCTGGCCCAATCACGCAATTTATTACTTCGTCCTAATCACCAGCAACGTCTGGTCATCGCGCTGGGGCTGGCCCGCCTCATGGCGGGCGATTTCGGTGAACAAAGTCTCAATGATCTGACCTACGGGGCGCCGGGCATTTTCACGCAGGAGATTCTCCATTCGGCGGTTGCCAAACTCCTCGTGGGTGGGCTTGGCAGCCTCGGCCAGACCATCTGAATAAAATGCCAGCAAGTCACCCTTTTCCAGGGTCAATTGTGTTTCCTCGTAGTCCGTGTTCTCCAGCAACCCCAACGGAACCCCTTCCACACGGATGGGCAGGGCACGACCTTTTCGGATGAGGACCGGCAATGGCATTCCGGCGTTCGCAAGCCGCAGGGTCTTCGCTTTCGGCTCCCAAATCACGTAGGTCAAAGTAATGAAGTGGCCTTCAATTTTTCGTTCGAGGAGCATCCCGTTCAGTCTTCTCAGCATTTCGGGAGGCGCGAGGCGCTGGGGAGCAAGGCTTCGGAGAATGCCGCTCACCATGGCGCCATAAAGCGCCGCGGGTGCTCCTTTCCCGCTCACGTCTCCAATCACCAGGACGTGACGCTCCCGGCCGTATGTCAAGAAATCATAGAGGTCGCCGCCCAGTTCGCGTGCGGGTTTGAAACGCAGGCCGACCTCCAGTCCCGGAAGAGACGGAACGATGCCGGGCATCAAGTGCATCTGGATGTTTTGCGCGCGTTGGAGATCTCTTTCCAGGCGCGTTTCGCTTCGGACCACCCGCTCGTATAGCTGGGCATTCTCGATGGCGATGGCCATTTGCGGCGCGAGGGTTGAGAAAATCCTGACGTGCTCATCGGTGAAATAAGCCGGCTGAGGACTTTCCAGGTCCACCACGCCGATCACGCGTTCCCGGTGGATGAGCGGCACCGCCATTTCCGAACGCGTTTCAGGATTGAGTGGGATGTAGCGGGGATCTTTGCTCACATCGGGCACCACAACGGTCTGTCGCATGCTGGCCGCGGCCCCCACAATCCCCTGTCCAAAGGCTACGGTGAACTTTTCCGGAGTGCGCTCGTCCTGCTTCAGGGATATGACATTGTTGAATACGCGCGCCCGGTCGTCAGCGAGCAGGATGCTGAACCGATGGTAATCGACCAAGTGCTTGGTGAGAGTACCGATCTTACGGAGCAAGTCCTTGAGCACCAGGACGGAGCTCAGCTCGCGGCTGATTTCATTCAAAAGTTGCAGCGTACGCGACTGGCGAACGCTGCGGCGGTAGAGTCGCGCGTTCTCGATGGCCATGGCCATCCGTCCGGCCAGGAGCTCGAGGAGGTTCTGGTGTTGCTCATTGAAAAAGTCGGCCCAGGGCGTTTCGAGGTCGATCACACCCACCACGCGGTTCTTGGCAATGAGCGGAACGGCAAGTTCTGAGCGCACGGCGGGCAGCGATTGGATATACGCCGGGTCTTTGCGAACGTCGTTCACCAGCACCGAACGCCGCGACTGGGCGGCGCGTCCCACAATGCCCTCGCCCACCTTGATCCGCAGATTTCTCACGACATTTTCCGGATGGCCGACGTTGAAGCGGACTCGCAGTTCGTGGGTCTTCTCGTTCAGAAGGAGAATGGCGAATACGTCATAATCAATGGCGCGTTTCACTACCTCGGAAATGCGCACCATGAGCTCGTCAAGGTCGAGGGTGGAATTGATTCGCTCGCCCACCTCGAGGAGCAAGGTGAGGAGTTCTGTCAATTCCAGCGGCCGGGCCGGGATTTTTGTGGTTTCAGGCATGGGACGATTCGAAATTGATTTTTTCAACGACGGCCTTGCACGAGTCCAAGGAAACGTGGGCCCAAAGAATCGCAGTATCCGAGGGCCGCTCGACCGGCAAGGGCCGGCGGCGGCTGAGGCAATCTACTGGCCAGGGCGGCGGCTGCCTCCTCGAGAATGGCGATGGAAGCGCTCGTGCCCAGGCGCGTGGCGCCGGCGTCGAGCATGGTCACAGCATCGGTTAAGTTGCGGATGCCGCCCGCGGCCTTCACGCCCATTTCCGGGCCGACGGTTTCGCGCATCAGATGGACATCATTTGCCGTCGCACCCGAAGGGCCAAATCCCGTTGACGTCTTCACGAAATCGGCGCCTGCCCTTTTCACAACTCGACACGCTTCCACTTTTTCCTGGTCGGAGAGATAGGCATTTTCCAGAATGACTTTCAGAATCGCGCCCCCCTCATGGCACACCTCCAGCACGCCGCGAATATCGTTTTCCACCGCCTCCAGATCGCCGGACCGCATGGCTCCCACATTCATGACCATATCGACTTCTTCTGCTCCCGCCAGGATAACGGCTTGCGCTTCCGCGCGCTTCACCGAAGTGAGCGTGGCGCCCAGCGGAAATCCCACCACGGCTGCGACCTTCACTCCCGAGCCACGCAATTTTTCGGCGGCCAGTGCCACCCAAATCGGGTTCACACAGATGGTTCCAAAGCACCATTGCCGGGCTTCGTCAGCGAGCTGCTCGATTTGCGCACGAGTTGCCTGGGGTCGAAGTAAAGTGTGGTCCATCAATCGGGCCAGCACTCGAAGCTCGGCGGGTTGGTCGTTCACGCACTGTATCGCCCCTGAGGGTGCCGTGTGCCGACACGCGCACTCCGCTTCCTCACTGAGCCAGGCGCCTGCCTCAGACCCCATTTGCCGCACCACTTCCAAGGCAATGGTTTCCACCAGGTTTTCGAGCCCAACTCGGGTAAGAGCAATTGTTTCCATGCTCAAAACTCCTCAAAAAACACTTTCACCGCCTGCTTACGCTTGCGATGGTGTACGGTGTAAAATGTCTATTGTAACATATTGCCCAGGAGGCTCTGGCGACTCCGGTTTCAGGTCCCCCCGGCCCGTGACCATTGAACAGGTTTCATGGATCACAAACGGTTTGAGAATCTGGTGGAACAGGCGCTCGGGCGGTTGCCCAGAGTATTTCGCGAGAAACTGACCAACATCGCAATCATTATCGAGGATTCCGCACCCCGGGAATCGGAACCGGGGACGTTGCTACTGGGTCTTTTTCACGGTGTCCCGCTGACCGAGAAAAGCACTTTTTCCCCCACCCCCCCCGACCATATCTTCCTTTACCAAAGAAATATCGAGGCCGTTTGCAGGACCGATGAAGAAATTCGCAGGCAGGTCCGTGACACGCTGCTCCACGAGGTGGGCCATTACTTCGGGATGACCGAAGACGAACTGCGTGACGTTTAACAAAACAAGCGAACGTTACCAGCCTTTTCCTCCGCCGCCCCAGGTTCGAGCTTATAATGTCACACGATGCTGGTTCTGGCGATTGACACCACAAGCGAGCACGGCGGAGTTGCGCTTTACCGCGGTCTGGACTGCCTCGCAAGTATCCACAACACGGGTACAACAGGCTTTTCGGTCACCCTTTTCCAGATGGTGGACCAGGCGCTGGGTGAAGCGGGGGCAAAGCTATTCGGGCCACCCCTCAACCTGCGCGACGTGGAGCTCTTTGCCGTGGCCAACGGGCCAGGATCGTTCACAGGAATTCGCACCGGCGTTGCTGCCGTTCAAGGATGGGCCACGGCACTCGGGCGACCCGTAGTGGGCGTGTCGATTCTCTCCGCGATGGCCCAGGAAGGCCAACCGGAGACCGAATGGTCTGCGGCGATCATGGACGCGCGCCGGGGAGAGTTTTATCTTGGCCTCTTCCGATGGGACCCCGATGGCGAAAGTAGGATTCTTGAGGCTGAAGGGGGAGGCGTGGTCTTGACTCCGGAAGCTTTTCGAAAAATGTTGGAAGAGCGGCTGCAATCGGGTGCGGCGGTCACTGGCATTGTCCGGGACAACGACCCTGCGGCACAAGCCATCCGGGCAGATCTCCCGGGTTCAATGGCGTGGAAAACCGTCCCGGGGTTTCTTCTCGGAATCATTGCACGGCTGGCGCTGGAAGCTCACCGGTGTGGGAAGGCACAATCTCCTGCTGATCTCGACGCTCTCTATATCCGGCGGCCGGACGCAGAACTCAACTGGCGGTTTTAACTGCAAGCGTTGAAGCGGCGATCCCTTCAGCTCTTAGATGGCAGTACAATTATCTGGAGATTCGCTTCAGGAAACTGAATTCCCACAACGCGCGAACTATCGAATTCCTGGAGTCAGATGAAGATCAGACTATTTGCGCGCGAGGATGTTCACGCCATTCTCACCATCCAGAACAAGACTCCCCAGACTGCCCATTGGACTGACGCGGACTACGTGCACCTGGCATCTGCTCCGGGTGGGATGCTTTTGGTGGCGGAACTGGAAACCATGACCCCACCCAAGGTTTTGGGATTTGCCGCGTTCCAGAGGCTGATCGACGAGGCCGAACTCAGAAATATTGCAGTGGATTCCGAACATCAACATCAAGGCGTGGGGAAGTCGCTGCTCGGAGAGGCTCGAAAACGGCTATTGGAAGCGGGGACAAAGCGAGTGTT
>CAAGKR010360851.1_pt1 | contig 15838 bp, 14 predicted proteins | sample 2556971 | NCBI WGS metagenome assembly CAAGKR01 (sample SAMEA5207829, study PRJEB30636) | soil metagenome | biome: forest; feature: boreal; material: soil | place: USA | collected 2011-09 | depth 1 m | reverse complement strand
TGGAGCTTGCGACCTCTCGCTCCGGAGGCGAGCGCTCTATCCACTGAGCTACGGGCGCATACGACACCGGATGAGGAACGGTGTCGTTGCTGTCAGAGAGCTTACCGGCGTGTTTGCAGGGTCTCTGCATGCGCTCGCCAGTGCCGCTCCGGTGGCGCCACCGCTACCGTTGCAGGCCATGGACCTGTCCCTGTTCTTCGCGGGCACCGGCGGCTCGGCGCCCAGCCCCCGGCGCGGGTTGCCCGCGGTGCTCGTGCGCCGCGGCGGTGAGCGCATCCTGTTCGACTGCGGTGAAGGCACCCAGCGCCAGCTCGTGCGCTCCGTTGGGCTGGCCGACGTGGGCAGCGTGTTCATCACGCATCTCCACGCCGATCACTGGCTGGGGCTGCCGGGGATGCTGAAGTCCTTCGCGCTGCGCGAACGCGAGGCGCCGCTGAGCATTTACGGGCCACCCGGGCTGAAGGAGCTGATGGGGGCGATGCGGATCGTCTATGGGCGCCTGCCCTACGAGTTGAGCTTCTCAGAGCTTGCACCCGCACAGGCGGTTGACCGCGATGGCTATGCGATCGCCGCGATTCCAGTACGCCACCGCGGTGAGGCGTCCTTCGGGTATGCGCTCATCGAGGAGCCACGCCCAGGGCATCTCGACGCGCAGCTGGCGCAGGAGCTGGGGGTGAGGCCAGGGCCCGACTTCGGGCGCCTGCAGGGCGGAGAGACCGTAAACGGGGTGGCGCCAGAGCAAGTGATGGGGCCGGCGCGGGAGGGCCGCAAGATCGTGCTCTCGGGAGATACGGCGCCGTGTGAGGCGCTGGCGCTCGCCGCCGATCAGGCCGATGTGCTGGTGCACGAGGCGACTTTCGCCGAGGAGGAGGCAGAGCGGGCACGCCAGACTGCGCACAGCACCGCTCGCCAGGCCGCGCAGCTGGCCAGCGACGCGCAGGTGCGGATGCTCGCGCTCACCCACCTGTCGAACCGCTACGCCGGTCACGAGCTGCGCGAGCAGGCGCGCGAGGTATTCGCAGCGACGGTGCTGCCTGGCGACTTCGACACGATCGAGGTGCCATTCCCCGAGCGCGGCACCCCCAAGCTGGTCCGCTGGTCCGCGGTGCGCCAGGCGCGCGTGCAGGCCGCCGAGGCTGTCGCGGCGCGCTGATAGGATCCGGGACGGTCCTTTAACCCGGTCCCGAGAGGCCAGGAAGGAAGCAGATGGCAAGCAACGAGAAGGTTGTCCTTCAAGCGGAGGACGTGCGGCGCGCGCTGGTGCGCATCGCTCACGAGATCGTTGAGCGTAATCCTCAGCCCCCGGCTCCGGTGCTGATCGGGATCCACCGCCGCGGCGCATTTCTGGCAAGGCGGCTGAGGGAGCTGCTCGAAGAGCTGCTCGGCGCGGAGGTCCCGCTCGGGGATCTCGACATCGGCTTTTACCGCGACGACCTGCAGCGCAGGCCCGATGCCCCCGTCGTGCACGCCTCCCATATCGACTTCGACGTTGCCGGGCGCACCGTGGTGATCGTCGACGACGTGCTGTTCACTGGCCGCACGGTGCGCGCGGCGATCGAGGCGCTGTTCGACTACGGCCGTCCCGCCCGCGTCCAGCTGGCGGTGCTCGCCGATCGCGGCCACCGCGAGCTGCCGATCCGCCCCGACTACGTCGGCAAGAACCTGCCCACTTCCCGCGCCGAGCACGTGCACGTGCGCGTCAGCGAGCTGGACGAGATTGACGAAGTGGCGATCGAGTCCGCGGTGGGGGTGACGATATGAACCACCTGCTGTCGATCGAGGATCTCGACCGCGCGGAAATCGAGCGGATCGTCGCCCAGGCGCGGCGCTTTGCCGAGGTGTCCGATCGCGAGATCAAGAAGGTTCCGGCGTTGCGCGGGCGGATGGTGCTGAACCTGTTCTACGAGGCCTCCACGCGCACGCGCAGCTCCTTCGAGCTCGCCGCCAAGCGCCTGTCCGCCGACGTCGTCAACTTCGCCGCCAGCGGTTCGAGCGTCGAGAAGGGCGAGTCGCTGAAGGACACCGTGCTGACGCTCAGCGCTCACAAGCCAGATGCGATCGTGCTGCGCACGCCGTGGGCTGGCGCCGCCGAGCTCGTCTCCCGCTGGTGCTCCGCCGCGATTGTGAACGCCGGTGACGGCAAGCACGAGCATCCCACCCAGGCGCTGCTCGACGTGTACACGCTGCAGTCCCGCCTTGGCGGAATCGACGGCGCGTCGATCTGGATCGTCGGTGATGTCGCCCACTCCCGGGTCGCGCGCTCGAACATCATCGCGTTCCAGAAGATGGGGGCGAAAGTGACGGTGGCGGGGCCGCCGACGTTGATTCCCCGCGGGATCGAGGCGCTCGGCTGCGAGGGGCGCTTCACACTCGAGGATCTCGACAGTGCCGATGTCGTGTACGCGCTGCGCATGCAACGCGAGCGCATGAGTGAGAGCTTCCTGCCGTCGCTGCGTGAGTACGCCTCCTGCTACCAGATCAACGGACGGCGCCTCTCGCCGCGCCAGGTGCTGATGCACCCCGGTCCGGTCAACCGTGGCGTTGAGCTCTCCGGCGAGGTCGTCGACTCTCCCCAGGCGGTGATCACCGCGCAGGTCGAGGCCGGCGTGGTGGTGCGGATGGCGGTCCTCTACGAGCTGCTCGCCGGCACGCGCGAGTCCCCGCCGGTTCCCGAGCCCCAACTGGCGTGATGGCTGCCACACCACTGCTCCAGGGTGCAGGCATCCCGGCGAACCTCCTGCTCAGAGACGCCCACCTCCTGGATCCCCGCGAGGCCATCGATGCCCGTCATGACGTGCGCGTGCGCGGCGGGGAGATCGCCGAGCTCGGTGCCCCCGGCACGCTGGAGAAGGGTGAGAATGAGGAAGCGATCGAGGCCAGCGGACGCATGCTGCTGCCGGCGTTCTTCGACCCGCACGTTCATTTCAGGACGCCCGGGCAGGAGCACAAGGAGGATCTGGAGACGGGCACCCGCGCGGCCGCCGCTGGCGGGTTTGGCGGGGTGATCGCAATGCCGAACACCGATCCGGTAATCGACTCCGCTCCGCTGCTGCGCTCGCTGCGCGACGCCGCGACACGCGAAGCACGCGTACCTGTCGGCTTTCTGGGAGCCATCACACGCGGTCTTCGAGGAGAGGAGCTGACCGAGATGGCGGAGCTCCGCCAGGAAGGTGCGCTGGGCTTCACCGACGACGGGCGGCCGGTTGCGAGCGCGGGAATGCTGCGCAAGGCGCTGCAATACCAGCGGCTGTGCGGAGGGGTTCTGAGCCTGCACGAGGAGGACCCCTCGCTCTCGAAGGACGGGGTTATGCACGAGGGTACGGTCAGCGCCGCACTGGGCCTGCGCGGAATACCGAGCGTGAGCGAGTCGACGATGGTGGCACGCGACGCGGCCTTGGCGGGGTACGAGGGCGCGCGCGTGCACTTTCAGCACCTGAGTTGCGAGGAATCGGTGCGGGCCGTCGCACAAGCGAAGACGCAGGACTGGAGAGTGAGCGCGGAGGTCACACCCCATCATCTGCTGCTGAGTGACGAGGATGTGCGCGGAATGGACACGCGCATGAAGATGAACCCACCGCTTGGGAGTGAGGAGGATCGCAGGGCGCTGGTGGAGGGACTGCGGGCGGGGACGATCGACTGTGTGGCCACCGACCACGCACCGCATGCGCGCGAGGAGAAGGAGGTTCCCTTCGAGCAGGCTCCGATGGGCACGACCGGTTTGGAGACGGCATTCGCGGCTCTGTACACCGGATTGGTGCTGCCAGGCGTGCTCGAGCTGGGGTTACTCGTCGAGCGGATGACCGCCGGGGCGGGATTGTTTGGTCTTTCAACCCCACGAATTGCGATCCACGAGCAGGCGTACCTGACACTCGTCGACCTCGACGCGGAGTGGGTTGCCGGTGAGCACGGCTGGGAGAGCCGCTCGGAGAACTGCTGTTTTGCCGGGCGGCGATTGCGAGGCCGCGTGTTGCTGACGGTGGCCGCCGGCGCGGTCGTGTATCGCGAGCGAGCGTTTTCGGTGGTGGCAGCCTGATGGGCCTTCTGGCGCGTAACCGGGCGGCCCTCGTCGTCGTTGACGTGCAGGAGGGGTTCCGTTCCTACGAGTCCTTCGCGGGCGTGGCGGACGCGTGCGCGAAGCTCGTGCAGGCCGCTCGGATCCTCGGCGTGCCGAGGGTGGTGAGCGAGCAGTACCCGAAGGGCCTCGGCCACACCGCGAAGGAGGTTGGCCTGGAGGGGGAGACGCCGATCGAGAAGAGCGTGTTCAGTGCCGCGCGAGCGGAGGGATTTGACCTCGGAGGAAGAGATCAGGCGGTGGTGTGCGGGATCGAGACGCACGTGTGCGTGAGCCAGACGGTGATCGATCTGCTCGAGCGCGGGGTCGAGGTGCACGTCCCAGCCGACGCGGTGGGCTCGCGGCACGCAATCGACTATGAGCGCGGATTGGAGCGGCTGGAGCGCGCGGGTGCCGTGGTTAGCACCGTCGAGGCCGCGTTGTTCGAGCTGCTCGAGCGCGCCGGTACGCAGGAGTTCAAGGAAGTACAGAAGTTGATCCTGTGAGCGGGTTCGAAGACGGATACGTCCTGCTCGAGGACGGCACGCGATTCGATGGCGACTGGTGCGGTGCCGAGCGCCCGGCCGCCGGCGAGGTTGTTTTCACGACGGGCATGTCCGGCTATCAGGAGTCGATGACCGACCCCTCCTTCGCCGGGCAGCTGATCGCCTTCACCTACCCGCACATCGGCAACTACGGTGTAAGCGCCGGCGCGATGGAGTCAGAGCGGGTGTGGGCGCGCGCCGCGATCATGCGCGAGGCGTGCAACCGCGAGGACGCGCCGGCGGCGGAGCGCGGCTGGCTCGACTGGCTCACCGACTGCGGCGTCAGCGCGATCTCGGGGATTGACACACGCGCGCTGGTGATGCACATCCGCGACGCCGGCGCGATGCGCGGCGGCGTGTTCCCCGCGAGCGTCGGATTGGCGCAGGCGCGCGAGCTGGTCGAGGCCGAGCCGCCGATGGCCGGGCAGGACCTCGCCTGCGTCGTCACGCCGAAGGAAGTCACCCGCCACGGCCAGTCCGGCAGCGGGCCGAGGATCGCCGTGATCGACACCGGCATCAAGGCCTCGATGGTGCGCGAGCTCTCCGAACGTGGGGCGCGTGTCTCGCTGTATCCCTGCGCGAGCAGCGCCGGGGAGCTGCTGGCAGAGGATCCGGATGCGATCTTCCTCGCCAACGGGCCGGGTGACCCGGCGGCGCTCGGATACATCGTGCAGACGGTCAGAGAACTGGTGGGGAAGAAGCCCGTATGGGGCATCTGCCTCGGCCACCAGCTGCTCTGCCGCGCGGTCGGCCTGGAGACCTTCAAGCTGCCCTTCGGCCACCACGGAGCCAACCACCCCGTCCGCGACCTGCAGACCGGGCGCGTGGAGATCACCTCCCAGAACCATGGTTTCGCCGCGCTCGGCCCCGGCGGCGCGCGCACGATCGAGCGCGACGAGCCGGTGCGCTGGGAGACGGACTTCGGTGCCGCCGCGCTCTCGCATGTGAACCTCTACGACCGCACTGTCGAGGGTCTCGAGCTGCTGGAGGTGCCCGGCGGGACCGTGCAATATCACCCGGAGGCAGGACCGGGCCCGCACGACAGCCTGTACCTGTTCGACCGCTTCCTCGAGCGTATTGCCGCGTCGTAGCGACATCCACAAGATCCTGATCCTCGGGTCGGGGCCGATCGTGATCGGGCAGGCCGCGGAGTTCGACTACTCCGGCGTGCAGGCCTGCAAGGTGCTGCGCGAGGAGGGCTACGAGGTCGTGCTCGTGAACTCGAACCCGGCGACGATCATGACCGACCCCGAGTTCGCCGACGCGACATACATCGAGCCGCTGCTGCCGGGTCCGGTGAGGAAGGTGATCGAGCGCGAGCGCCCCGACGCGCTGCTCGGCACGCTCGGCGGGCAGACGGCGCTGAATCTCGCCAAGGCGTTGCACGACGACGGCACACTCCAGAAGTACGGCGTCGAGCTGATCGGCGCCAACTACGAGGCGATCGCCTGCGCCGAGGACCGTGAGCTGTTCGGGGCGGCGATGGCCAAGGCCGGGTTGCGGATGCCAAAGAGCGCGATCGCAAGCGGCTGGCTCGATGAACCAGGCACCGGAACGGGGCGGGTAGACGTCGGGCTGGGGGTCACAAACGCCCTGACCGTTCGCGACGAAGTCGGCCTGCCTTGCATCGTGCGCCCAGCCTTCACGCTCGGCGGGCGCGGCGGCGGCATCGCGCGCACGAACGAGGAGTTCGAGCGGATCGTTGCGACCGGGATCGAGGCTTCGCCGATAGGGCAGGTGCTGCTCGATGAGTCGGTGATCGGCTGGGGCGAGTTCGAGCTCGAGGTGATGCGCGATGGCGCTGACAACGTGGTGATCGTCTGCTCGATCGAGAACATCGACCCGATGGGCGTGCACACCGGCGACTCGGTCACCGTGGCGCCGCAGCAGACGCTGACCGACCGCCTCTACCAGCAGTTGCGCGACCAGGCGCTCACGGTGATCCGCGCCGTTGGCGTGGAGACGGGCGGCTCGAACGTGCAGTTCGCGGTCAACCCCTCCACCGAGGAGATCCTCGTGATCGAGATGAACCCGCGCGTGTCGCGCTCCTCGGCGCTGGCGTCGAAGGCAACGGGCTTTCCGATCGCGAAGATCGCCGCGCGCCTGGCCGTGGGGTACCGGCTGGATGAGATCGACAACGACATCACCGGAGTGACCCCAGCGTGCTTTGAGCCGGCGATCGACTACGTCGTCGTGAAGTGGCCGCGGTTTGCGTTTGAGAAGTTCCCGGGTGCCGGCCGCACGCTCACGACGCACATGAAGTCGGTGGGTGAGGTGATGGCGATCGGCCGCACGTTCGGACAGGCGTTCGCCAAGGCGCTGCGCTCACGCGAGCTGGACAAGGTGCCGTGCCTGGCGGAGGTCTCCGAAGAGGTTCTGCTCGATGGTTTGAGGACGCCGGGGCCTGAGCGGTATGAGGCAATTCTCGAGCTGTTCGGCCGGGGCGCTGAGATCGAGACGATCCACGCGGTCACGGCGATCGACCCGTGGTTCCTGCGCGAGTTGCAGTTAGTCGGATTGAACCCCCCAAACCCCTTTATGGGGGAACGGTCGTTCAAGTCGGTCGACACGTGCGCTGCGGAGTTCCCGGCGCGCACGCCCTACTACTACTCCGGCTGGGATAGAACCGCAGCCCACCCAAGCCACGAGGTGCGGCGGGGAGAGCGCGAGTCGGTGGTGATCCTCGGCTCGGGACCCAACCGCATCGGCCAGGGAATCGAGTTCGACTATTGCTGCGTGCACGCCGCGATGACCGTCCGCGAGTCAGGGCGCGACGCGGTGATGATCAACTGCAACCCGGAGACGGTCTCCACCGACTACGACACCTCTGACCGCCTGTACTTTGAGCCGCTGACACTCGAGGACGTGCTCGCCGTTGTGGAAGTGGAGAAACCGAAGGGCGTGATCGTGCAGTTCGGGGGGCAGACCCCTTTGAAGCTTGCCTCTGGGCTGGTGGCGGCGGGCGTGCCGCTGCTGGGGACGAGCGTGGAGGCGATCGACCTGGCTGAGGACCGGGGACGCTTCGGGGCGCTGCTCGAGCGCTTGGGCTACAAGGCGCCCCCGTTTGCAACAGCCAGCTCGGTGCGCCAGGCGCTGCAGTGCGCTGAGCAGGTCGGCTTTCCCCTGCTCGTACGCCCTTCCTATGTGCTCGGCGGGCGGGCGATGGAGATCGTCTACTCCCAGGAGGGACTGGCGGACTACCTGCGCCGGGAGGCGGGAGAGGGCGGGGAGATCTATCTCGACCGCTTCCTCGAGGATGCCTTCGAGGTCGATGCCGACGCCCTCTGTGACGGGAATGAGGTGTGGATCGGTGGGATCATGCAGCACGTCGAGGAGGCGGGCGTGCACTCTGGTGACAGCGCCTGCGTGCTTCCGCCGCATTCCCTGGGCGAGGAGATGCTCGAGCAGATCCGCCTCGCCACGCGCGAGATCGCACTCGCGATCGGGGTAATTGGGCTGATCAACGTCCAGTACGCCGTCCACGCCGGCGAGCTCTATGTGATCGAGGCCAACCCGCGCGCCTCGCGCACGGTGCCATTTGTGTCCAAGGCCGTAGGCGTGCCGCTCGCGAAGCTCGCCTGCCGGATCATGCTCGGCGAGCGAATCGCCGGTATGGGCCTGCCTGCCGGCCGGCAGGGGGTCGGCTTCGGCAACCACGTCTCGGTGAAGGAGGCCGTTCTGCCGTTCGACCGCTTCGAGGGATCCGACGCCGTGCTCGGCCCGGAGATGCGTTCCACCGGTGAGGTGATGGGGATCGCGCGCGACTTCCCGACGGCATTCGCCAAGGCCCAGGCCGCTGCCGGCGTGCCGCTGCCGAGCGAGGGGACGATCTTCATCTCGGTCACCGACTCCGACAAGGCGGGCGCTTCGGGGATCGCCCAGGTGCTCCACGACAACGGCTTCCGGATACTTGCAACGCGTGGCACCGCCGAAGCCATCGCCCGGATGGGCATCCCCGTCGAGCCGCTCAACAAGATCGGCGAAGGCTCCCCCCACGTGGTCGACTGGATCGAGCGCGGCGACGTGGACCTGGTCGTCAACACCCCCACCGGCGTTGGCGCACGGACCGACGGCTGGGAGATCCGCCGGGCGGCGGTCGGTCATGGCGTCCCCTGCCTGACAACCCTGGCGGCGGGCGTCTCAGCCGCCCGGGCTATCGCCAGCGCCCGCCGGGACGGCGAGCCGGAAGTGTTGTGCCTGCAGCAGCTGCACGAGGGCAGGACGGCGTGAGCCAAGCCCCCTTCGCCCGCCGGCTGCTGAGGGTCACCGGCATGGATGAGCTGGGGGCCTACCGCGTGCTACGCGTGGCCGACCCCGATGGGCCGCAACCGGACCCAGGGCAGTTCGCGATGCTGGCGGCGGCGGAGCGCTGGGGCGGAGGGGAGGACGAGCGTCCGTATCTGCCGCGCGCATTCTCCATCGCCCGCTGGCTGGCCGATCGGCGATCCCACCGGTCGCCGATCGGTGGGGAGGCCCACTATCTGATGGAGGACGTGGGGCCAGGCACGAAGCGACTGTGCGAGCTGCACGCGGGGGAGGAGGTGTGGGCACTCGGTCCGCTGGGGAAAGGCTTTACCACGCCGCAGGACGGCCGGCGGGCACTGCTGGTGGGAGGCGGCGTGGGGATCGCCCCTCTGGCGATCCTCCAGGACGGACTGGAGTGCGAGTCGACCGTTCTGCTCGGCTTTCGCGATGGCCCGCGCGCGGAGGGCGCGGCGCTGCTCCAGGGCGCGCGCGTGGCCACCGACGACGGCTCGGCCGGCCGGCGCGGCCTCGTCACCGGCCTGCTCGCGGAGGAGCTCGAACGCGATGCGCACGCCACTGTGTACGCGTGTGGGCCGGCGCGGATGCTGGAGGCCGTCAGAGCAATCTGTGCAGCTGAGGGAGTGCCGGCCCAGCTCGCGCTCGAGTCGGGGATGGCGTGCGGGTTCGGTGCATGCTTCGGGTGCGTCGTGCCAAAGCGGGGCGGGGGTTATCTGCGGGTCTGCGTCGACGGCCCGGTCGTCGACGCGGCTGAACTGGAGTATGTCGACGTCCACGCGGGAGCGCCAGCATGAGCGTCGAGTTCTGCGGGCTGGAACTGGACCACCCAATCATCAACGGCTCGGGGACGTTCGACGCGCTCGCGGCACGTGGGGTCTTCGGCGAGGAGCTGCTGCGCGCGTTTCCGTTCGCAGCCTACGTGTCCAAGACGATCACCCTGGAGCCCCGCGAGGGTAATCCGCCGCCCAGGCTGTGGGAGCCGGCGGGAGGGCTGATCAACTCGATCGGGCTGCCGAACAAGGGGCTTCAGGGCTATCTGGCCGAGGACCTGCCTGCGCTGGGCACCTTGCCGGTGCCGTTGATCACGAACGTGATGGGCTCAACCGCGGCGGAGATCGCCGAGCTCGTGCAGGCGTGTGACGGGCACGCGGAGATCGCGGCGGTCGAGCTGAACGTGTCTTGTCCGAACGTGAAGACGGGACTTGATATCGGGGCTGATCCTCGCCAGCTGGAGGAAGTAGTGCGGACGGTGCGCCCGCTGACGGGTAAGCCGCTGATCGTCAAGCTGACGCCGAACGCAGCGGACGTAGCCGCCTGCGCACTGGCGGCGCAAGCGGGCGGTGCGGATGCGGTGTCGCTGATCAACACGCTACGAGCGATGGCACTGGAGCCGGGGTCCCGGAGCGGCCGGCCGTGGCTGGGCGCAGGGACCGGCGGCCTGTCGGGTCCCGCGATTCGCGCCATCGCGCTCGCTCAGGTGGCGGCCGTCACCGGGCGTGTTGAGATTCCCGTGATCGGCATGGGCGGTGTGAGCAGTGCGGCGCACGCGCGCGAGTTGTTCAGTGTGGGGGCGAGGCTCGTCGCGGTCGGCACCGAGAGCTTCCGCGACCCCACCGCCGGGGCGAGGATAGCGCGGGAATTAGAGGCCCAGCCCAGCCCTGGCCTGGCCTGAACACCCCTCTGGGGCAAGCGGTGCGGCCTGCACCGAGCCCCGGCGGCCGCCGGGGGGTGTGGCTGTCTGCGCGGCCAGCCACAGGCCGGTGAAAAATCCCTGCAAAGTAGCGGGCCCACCGTCCATTAGCCTCGACATGCCTATAGCTCAAGTTGAGGTACAGCTGAATTAGCTCGTTTTTCCTTGATCGCCTGCTGTCGGTGTGTAGACTCGCCGCCCATGGCGACGGCGACCGAGACGGCAGGGGAGACCACCTCCTTGACGCACACGATGGCGCCAGAGCGATCCCTGAACCAGCGGATGGACGCGCTCGCCAGGGCCAATCAGATCCGCACACGGCGGGCTCAGCTAAAGCGTGACCTGAAGTCGGGCCGGCGGTCGATCCACACACTCCTGCTGGACCCGCCGGAGTACGTCGAGACGGCCAAGGTATTCGACATGCTGCTGGCTGTTCCCAAGTATGGGCGGGTGAAGGTCAACAAGATCCTGGTCCATTGCCGGATCTCCCCGAGCAAGACGATCGGCGGGCTCTCCGAGCGTCAGCGAAGCGAGTTGGTCTCGCTTCTGCGCCGCTGAAGAACCCGGTTGCGCCGCTCACGGCTCTAGGGTCCTGACTGTGGCGCGCGTATTTGTAATCACCGGGCCCTCAGGGGTGGGTAAGGGGACCCTGATCAGGGGGCTGATGGAGCAGCTGCCTGATCTGCAGCTGTCGGTTTCCGCCACCACCCGAGCACCCCGCCCGGGTGAGCGGGAAGGTGTCGACTATCACTTCCTCAGCCGCGAGGAGTTCGAGCGGAAGGTGAGCGCCGGTGAGTTTGTAGAGCACGCCGGCTACGCCGGCCGCAGCTACGGAACGCTGCGCTCTGAGCTGCAGGAGCGGGTGCGGGCCGGGGCGCCGGTGGTGCTGGAGATCGAGGTGCAGGGCGCTCGCCAGGTGCGCGCCTCGGTGCCCGACGCGGTCCAGGTATTCATCGCGCCGCCCTCTTTGGAGGTGTTGCGCACACGGCTGATCGGACGCGGAACCGACGATCCCGAGGAGGTAGAGCGCCGGTTGCGCGTCGCCGCGGAGGAGCTCGAGGCCCAGCCAGAGTTCGCGCACGTGGTGATCAACGACAGGCTCGAGGACGCGCTGATGCAGCTGACGGCGATCGTCGCTGGTGAGCTTGAGGCGAGAGCCACTACACTTGGGGATCAACCAGGAAAGGCAACTGCCAAGTGATCTCCCCCCGAATAGACCGCCTGCTGGAGAACGTCGACTCCAACTATGCGAGCGTGCTGGTGGCTGCTAAGCGCGCCCGCCAGATCAACAGCTACTACCACAACCTCGGCGAGGGAACCTTCGATGAGTTCCCGCCCCCGATGGTCGACACGGCCTCGAAGAACTACCTCACGATCGCCCTCGAGGAGGTAGCAGCAGGGAAGATCAAGTACCACTACCGCTAGGGCGCAACGGTCCGGCCAGGGCTTGCTAGCACCCGCGAGTCCCTCTACAACCTAGGTCATGGCGCGCATCCTGCTTGGCGTGAGTGGCGGCATCGCCGCATACAAGTCGCTGGAGCTAGTGCGCCTGGCGACCGCGGCCGGGCACTCGGTACGAGTGCTGCAGAGCGCCGCGAGCCGCCGGTTCGTGGGTGCCGCATCATTTGAGGCGCTGACCGGCGCGCCGGTGCTGAGCAGCGAGTTCGAGCGCGACCCGGCGCGAGGGGCCTTCCCCGGCCAGCCGCTCCCGTCGCACGAGCCGCTGAGCCACCTGGAGCTGGTCCGAAACGCCGATATCTACCTCATCGCCCCCGCCTCGGCGAACACGCTCGCGAAGCTCGCCCACGGGCTGGCCGACAACCTGCTGAGCAGTTGCGCGCTGGCGGCTTCCTGTCCCGTGGCGGTGGCGCCTGCGATGAACAACCACATGTATGAGCACCGCGCCACGCAGGACAATCTGGCCACGCTGCGCGAGCGCGGCGTGCACGTGATCGAGCCGGACACCGGGCGCCTGGCCACAAAGGGCGAGCAGGGCGTTGGGCGCCTGGCCGAGCCCGCGCGGCTGCTCGATGAGTGCGAGGCCCTGCTGGCGGGAGTGCATGACTCCTGCACCGCTGCGGGCATGTGGAGCGGCCTGCGTGTGCTGGTGAGCGCCGGGGGCACCCGCGAGCCAATTGACAGCGTGCGCTTCGTTGGCAACAGCTCCTCGGGCCGGATGGGCTTGGCATTGGCGCAGGCCGCGCGCGGCCGCGGAGCGCAGGTAACGGTGATTGCCGCCAACGTCGCGCTGCCGCGGCCTCCCGGGGTCCTGTGGCGCGACGCACCGACGGCCCGGCAGATGCAGGCTGCCTGCGAGGAAGAGTTCCCCGCCTGCGATGTCCTGCTGATGGTGGCCGCTGTGGCTGACTTCCGCCCAGCTGAGCCAAGCAACGGCAAGATCAAGAAGTCCGGGCAAGAGCACCTGCGCTTGGAGCTAGAACCCACGGCGGACATCCTGTGCGCGCTGGCAGCTAAGCGGCGTGAGGGGCAGACGCTCGTCGGCTTCGCCGCCGAGCACGGCGCGGGCGCGATCGAGTACGGCCGCGGCAAGCTGAAAGAGAAGTGTCTCGACGCCGTCGTTGTGAACGACATCTCGCGTACGGGCATCGGCTTCGAGGCACCTGAGAACGAGATCACGATCCTGACCGTGGCCGGTGAGCAGCCTGAGCATGTGCCGCGCGCACCCAAGGCGGAGGTTGCCGAGGTGATCCTCGACGCCGTCGAGCGTTTGCGCAGTGGAGGCTGAACAGCCCGCTCAGGGCTATCGGACGCCGTCCCAATGCTATGCTCGAACGAGAGCTTTCGTACCAGCGTGCAGACGCCGGCAGTCGTACCGAGAGTGGGCGCACGCCCGCTTTTTTTGCGTAAGGAGTGAGTTGATGACCGCGCTACAAACAGATATCGAGAGGCGTCTCGCCCAGAGCGAGCCTGACGTCGAGGTGCTGCTCGCCGAGATTCTCGGCGGCAAGTGCTTGCGCGTTTTCATCGACCATCCCGATGGTGTGACGCTTGCGCTGTGCGAGCGGGTCACGGCGCTGCTGAGCGAGGAGCGTGAGCGCTACACGCTCGAGGTTTCCTCCCCGGGCTCAGAGCGCCCGCTGACCAAGCCAGCCCACTTCCGCCGGTTCGTCGGCCGCCGCGCGCGTGTACGCATGCGTAACCCGCATTCGCGCTCGGCCGCCGAGCAAGCGCCCGCCGAGGCCACCGTCAGGAGCTTCACGGGAGAGCTCGTCGGCGCCTCTGAGGAGGAGGTCACACTGGCCGCCGATGGGGGCGTCATCGCGATCCCCTACGCGAAGATCCGTCGTTCGAACCTGGTCGAGGAGTAGTCATGTCACGCGAAATCCTGGAAGCCATGCACGCGCTGGCGCGCGAGAAGGGGATCGAGCCCGAGAAGCTGATGATCGCGCTCGAGGACGCCCTGCTGTCGGCCTATAAGAAGCAACCTGGCTCGGCCAAGTACGCGCGTGTGGAGATGGACCGCGAGACGGCCGACTTCCGGGTGATCGAATTGATCATTCCCGAGCGCCTGGAGGCGCACCTGATCGTCGAGACGATCGACGAGGAAACCACGGTCGATCCCGAGACGGGCGAGATGCGCGAGCCTGAGGAACCGGAAATCGACCCGAAGAAGTTCGAGGAATACCGCGATCAGATCGATGAACGCGACGTCACCCCCGAGGACTTCGGCCGGATCGCTGCGCAGACCGCCAAGCAGGTGATACTGCAACGCATCCGCGAGGCCGAGCGGGACATGATGTACGAGGAGTACCGCGACCGCGTGGGAGAGCTGATCACGGGCATCGTCCAGCAATCGGACTCCCGCTACACGCTCGTGCAGTTGCGTGAACGTGTGGAGGCGCTGCTCCCCAAGTCCGAGCAGGTCGAGGGCGAGCGCTACGACCACTCCCAGCGGATCAAGGCAGTGATCAAGGAGGTCTCGCCGTCGACCAAGGGGCCTTCGATCATCGTCTCGCGGCGCGACCCCGAGCTGATCAAGAAGCTCTTCGAGCTCGAGGTGCCGGAGATCGCCGACGGCCTGGTGGAGATCGCCAACGTAGCCCGCGAGCCGGGTTACCGCTCGAAGATCGCCGTCATCTCCCACACCGACGGCGTCGATCCGGTCGGCGCCTGTGTCGGCCCGCGTGGCTCGCGGGTGCGCATGGTGGTATCCGAGCTGCGCGGAGAGAAGATCGACATCATCCCGTTCAACGACGAGCCGGCCCGGTTCGTCGCCAAGGCGCTCTCGCCCGCACGGGTGCGCGAGGTGCTCGTCGACGACGACGCCAAGCAGGCGACTGTGATCGTGCCCGACGACCAGCTCTCGCTGGCAATCGGCCGTGAGGGCCAGAATGCCCGGCTGGCGGCCCGGTTGACGGGCTGGCGCGTGGATATCCGCTCAGAGAGCGAGTTTGCCGCAGAGGAGGCCGAGCACGGCTTTGAGGAGGAGGAGGTTCAGGGCCGCTGTGCCGCGATCCTCTCCAACGGGCGGCGCTGCCCGAACGCTTCCCTGCCTGGCTCGCGCTACTGCGGGCTGGAGAGCCACCAGGCGCTGGTGAACATCGACGGCGACCAGATCGCTGACTTGAGTCCCGCCGGTGAGGGCTCCACAGCGCCGGCGGAGGTGCCCGTCGTGCAAGCACTCGCGCAGGACCCGGCCCCCGGCACCGGGGATGTCACGTTGCCCGTGCAGCAGCCGATCGAGGCGCCTGCGCCTGTTGAGGAGCAGGCGCCATAGGGGCGCACGTGCCCCAGCGCCGCTGCGCCGGCTGCGGGATCCTCGCCCCGAAATTTGAGCTCATGCGCATTGCCCTCGCGGGTGATTCTCCCAGCAGGCGTGCCGTGTGCGATCCCCAAGGCACGATGCCCGGTCGCGGCGCCTACCTGTGCCGTGAGGCGTGCTCTGAGCGGGCCGCCGCGGAGTGCCTGCAGCGCGCGCTGCGGCGCGGCGGGATCGCACGAGCGCTTCGCTGTGCTGTGGCGCTGGACCCCGAGCTCGTAGAATCGATGAGAGGGTGGCGCAGCCGGCACCAGGCCGGCGAGCCGGGCCGGGCGGGTCCCAATACATTTCCAATGAGCCAATGACCAAGAAGCGCGTCCATGAAATTGCAAAAGAGCAGGGCCTCTCCAGCAAGGAGCTATTGGAGAAACTAAAGGCCGCCGGCGTGGAGGCCAAGGCGGCGGCATCCTCGGTCGATGAGGCGGTCGCGCTAAAGGCGCTGGGTGGGGCCAATGGGGCCGTGAGCAATGGGGCGCCCGCGGCGCCTGCAGAGCGCCAGGGCCCGGCCG
>CAAGKR010413574.1_pt1 | contig 15848 bp, 12 predicted proteins | sample 2556971 | NCBI WGS metagenome assembly CAAGKR01 (sample SAMEA5207829, study PRJEB30636) | soil metagenome | biome: forest; feature: boreal; material: soil | place: USA | collected 2011-09 | depth 1 m | reverse complement strand
CGCCTCGCGGCGCCCCGGGCCTCCTGATCGCCCTCTCGGCTGACGCCGCGGCCAGGGTGCCCAGGAATCCTCGCTGGACGTGCAACGCCTCCTGGAAACGGTCAGGAAATGGTCGGGAAACAGTTCGGAGGCAAGGAACGGGCCGTGGGTCGTCTCGGCGTCGAAGGCGCAGATGGTTTCCATACGCCGCCGCCGCCTCTTTGCGGCCGGGCGCGGCCGTCTTTTCAATCAACGTCGCAAGCCGCTCCATGTTTCCTTTAACGGAGGTTTGGTATGGGAGGTCATCGGGCTTGAGGGACAGTGCATGTTGGTACGCCGCTTGAGCATCGAGAAGTAGTGCGCGGTCACGCGAGTAGAACGAAAAAACTCCCCATGTAACGTCGGCAAGCGTCGACCATGCAGGAGCGAAGCCGGGAGCCTCAGCGACGGCAGCCTGAACGAGATCCATCGCTTCTATCGAGCGGCTCTGACGCTGAAGCACGGTTGCAAAGTTCAACCTGGCCTCGAGACTCACCTTCTCAGATCCATCTATCGCTTCGTAGTAGAGGGATGAGACCCGCTGGAGGTCGGCGTCGTACATCACCGCACGGAACCGCTGCCCTCCGGCCATATCATGGAGCGCAAGAAGGCCATTCGCGAGGTTGTAGGTAGCGGTGAGTCTTTGGCTGGGCGTTGTCGCGCGCTCCCTGGCGGCTTCGCAGAGCGCCGTACCCTCCCGCACGAGATTGGGGTCTTGGTAATGTCCGGCGTCGATCAGAACACCGCCCACGTTAAGGAGAATGCTTGGGTCGCCCGGCCTGCGCTCGAGCCACGTGCGCGCCTCGGCGACGGCACGGTCGGCGTGACCTTCCATGAGTAGACGACGTATCGCGACGAATGGGTCGTTGGACATCTGCCCTCTTTCCCTTTGGCCTTTCTCAATTTACGATACGATCTCCCGAATAGGGAGGGAAAATGAATTGGACCGCAGAGGAAGCCCGGTACGCCCTCGACCACCTGGTCTTGCGCCGGAAGATCCGGCCAGCCGACGTGGACAAGGCTCTCAGGGATCGGAAGAAGGAAATCCAGAGAATCCGGGAGAGGCTCGCGGAGCTCGAGAGTCTCGCCGGGGCGCTTGGGACTGGTCGCCGGGCGGCCACCAAGCGCCGCAGGACCAAGCGACCGCCGATGCGCAGGAAGCTAAGACTCTCCGCCCGGGTGCGGTCCCAGCTCCGGCTCCAGGGCAAGTACATGGGGTACGTGAGACGGCTGACGGCCGCTCAGAAGAGTCAGGTGCGGAAGGTCAAAGAGGAGAAGGGCTGGCGGGAGGCCATCAAAATGGCCTCGGCGCTGGCGAAGGCGGGCGCTCAGAAGCGTTGATCCTGACGGAGGAGCAATTGGCTCTTCGGCTGGACTAAACCTCAGGTTCAACCATAGCCGGCCGGAACGAGCGAGCATAAGCGGAGGACACGATTCGCGAAACCAAGTCGAGTGCGTCCTGGACCTCGGCAACGCTTACTCGAACCTCTCGGCCACGGAGGTGTCCGGCGAGTGCCCTGCGCAGATACCGCCTATCGACAACGCCGAGATTATGCGTAATCGTGTGGCGCTTGGCGAATACCTCGGCTAGGTCGGATAGGCTTTCAGTACCTATGCCTTGATAGAGATCCTCACTGGTGAAAGCCTTGAAGGTCTTGGCCGCCCTTGAGAGATTCTGGTATGCGTTTCGGATCCGATCGAGGCTCGCCTCGATCTCGTCGGAGGGTATGCCTTTCCCAGCGAGATACCTACGAGTGATGGCTTTTAACACCGCCTCGAAGACTGAAACTGCGTCCTCGAGGGCATTCTCGATATCTCGGGCCGCGACTCGAGGCCCCAGCTCTTTCCGACGGGAGTCGACACAGTCGAGCATCCGCCGGATGACCGCAATCTCGGCCTCGACGTGCGTTAGGAAGATGTCGGCACCACAGTCCGGGCACCAGGTGGCGAGGCCGAAAACCGCGTGGTCGAGTCCGCAGTCAGGGCAGCGAAGATCCCGCCTGAGTTCCTCCTCGAACGGCCGAAAGACCGGCCTCTCGGCCGGCTTTTGCATGGAAAGTTCGATCGAGACCAAGCCGCCATCGATTTGTCTCCGGCCCGAGGAGTCCAGACTGAGGGCCCTGGCAAGCATTCCTTCGAGGCCGCGCACCGCTTCGGCGGTAGCGATGTCTCTCGCGTACCTGACCTGCTCCCTGGTCGTGAACTCGCGAGGTGGAGCAGAGGTGCGGCAGTAGGGACAGAAGGAAGCCTCCTGGCCGCCCGGAAGCCCCGTGCCGGTCTTTACCTTGAAGTATCCGGGCGAGCACCGCGTATCGGTGCATTCCCTGCCGAGAAGTCCGTCGGCGTCGACCGGTATGGAAATGCTCATCTCGTACTGCTCGTCGGAAAGACGGCGAACTCTGTTGGGGCCGCCTTCGCGAAGTAGGGAGTCGCTCATCTCTGAGATTCTAAAACGATTGGCGACTTCGTGCTACTCGGGGTGCCTCACGGACACTCGGGCAGCGCGAGCAGGAGGAGCGGGCACGCCCGGAGGCGACGTGAACTTCGGGAACGAGTCATTCCAGGCCATGGGCGCTACCAGCGGCGGCGTTCCCGCGAGCGGACAAATCACGGCGCGCTCCTACGGCGGCCACGTTGTCGGGGTTGCGGGCGGCGAACTCAATGCCGCCGGCGGCATCAGTCCCAACGGGAGCGTCACCTTGCAGGGGTGCGGCACGGTACCCCCGGCGGTCAGCTACCAGGGTGCGGTCACGCCAGCTCCGGCCACCATCCTCGCAGACTCCTGCGTTGGCAGCCCGGTGGTACGATCGTGCACCGTGACCGGTATCCCAGTGGGCAAACAGGTGAGCGCCCGACTCATCGACCCGGCAGACCAAGCACCCATCGCGAGCAAGCTCGTCACCTTTACCCTCGGCACGAGTACGGCGTCGGCAACGACCGACGCCAACGGGGTCGCGAGCACCAATCTTCCCCTCCCGTCCACCCAAGCCAATGGAGCCGCGACGCTGCAAGCGTCGTTCGCCGGCGACACGTTCGAGCAAGCCTCGCAGACCAATGCGGGCGTGAGCGTGTACCAGCCGACGTCCTTTGTGATCTGGGGCGGGAACACGTCAGGGTTGGCGATCGGACAGCGCATCAACTTCTGGGGCAGCGCTTGGAACACCCAGGCCACGGGTGGGGACTACTGCGGCGGCACCAACTTCCTGGGCTTTGCGACGCCAGTGCACGGCGAGGGCATCTGCGAGCCCGGCGCACGGACCACGGGCGCGACACTCTTGGACTTTGGTTGCTGGACCGCCAAGCCAGGGACCGCGTCACCACCAGCAACACTCCCCACCTACATCAGCGTCATCGTCGCCACGAGCATCGGCCAAGTCCCCGGGCGCGTGTACGGGAACATCGCCGCGGTCGTCGTCCTCCAAGTGGATACGAGCCCGGCCTACGGGCCTGGGACCAACCAGCAGGGGTTTGGGACGATCGTTGCTGTCATTGAGGACGGAGCCAATCTCTTCTCCCAAAACGCCACCCCGACACCGATGAGCGAACTTCAGCAACTTGGTCCGCCCCGAGCATCCCTGGCTGGGACCATCGCGTCACTGCACTTTGGCGGTCTTGGCATCTTCTCGCGATCGAGTCAGGCCGGGAGCCTACGCCTTGCCTTGCCGGAAGCCTCCGGCGATGCTCGGGAGGAAGCCCTCGGAGAGTTGGAGATAACCGGAGTCGAGAAAGGGCGTGGTTCGGTCGGCGGTCGTCCTTCGCGGGTGGCTGCCGTGACGCTGGACCCGGGCAGCCGCCGGTACGCCTTCTACTCGCCCGAGCTGAACCTGCTCGCTGAGTCGGAGTTGACCACCGCCGCAGCTCCAGCGATCTCGTACGAGTACGTCCGACGTAGGAAAGCGCCACCGCACTCGTGAGGGCCTTGATGTCTCTCTCATCTTTAGGTTGGGCGCGCCTACGAGCGCGGGTGGCGGGCATGAAACGTAATTGTGATACTTAATGGTCTAGCCCTCTTCTTCCTGGGGCTCGTCTTCTTGAGTCTCTGCTTCGTCTTCAAGCTTATGGATGGATCGCTCGACAGTATCTGGCGAATCATCTTTTGCCTGATGCCAAGCTTCCTTTACTTCCTTGATGCTCGAATCCGTCGCCTTCGCAGTATCCTCCTCTTTCCATTTGCCCATCTACCATCACCTCCTTTCACATGACATAAGTTTACGTGAGAGTTCCCCATGAGGTCAAGATAGCCGGGATAGAGACTGATAGCAGCGGTGCTTTCAAGGTGGTGAGATCTGCCGCAATCGGCAAGTTTCCCACCCTTGCGTTGGTGCCCCCCGCTAGGAACAGTTGGAACCGCCTGGTGCAAGAAATATCAGCGTTTGCCGGGCTTCTGAGATCTACCAAGAACGCAACCGAGGCCGCTCCTGGGGCGGTTCGAAGAAATGCCAACGATAGGACTCCGGTGGATGAAATCGAACCGAAGGAAGCTGCATAGGCTCAAGGCTCGGCGACCTGCCCCTATCGCGGCAGGTAGTCTGGGCGTTCCAGCGCGCATTCTTCAAAGAGCTTTTCGAAAAACGGTAGAAGTGCTGATCTTGCGGGCTGATCGGAACCCAGAACTCCCTCCGCTTCGATCAAATCAGCCGCGCAAACAGGTCCAGCACCAAGCAGGACTTGGCCGGGGGGCGGAGGATATCCCAGATGACGACCTTTGGCACCCATCAACCCAGCCCTCCAACGGTACGGGGGATCTACGCCCAGATCCTTAAGGAACTTGCGATAGCTCTCCGCGCTTACTGCGAAGGCCTTCTCGATGTCAGTCTCAAATAGCCGGTCTGTCTGATAACTCAGGAGGGCCGTATCGATGCTCCACACCTCGGCGGTGCGAAATACGAAGGTCACCGACTTGATCAGCACAGCATCAGGCCGAGTACCGCCCGCTTGCTCGGGCGGACCAACGCCGTACATACCGATCCCGTCCGACGCTCGTAGATACGAATAGCTCCCTGAAGGACGGACTAGCGGTAGAAGGCGGACCTCGCCGCGCGTCGCGATCTCGCGCATTTCACGTGGTGTCCACAGCTTCGCGGGGTTAGTAGAGGGCATAAGCCTCAACCACATGGCAGGCCCTGCAGACAGGAACACTTCCCGCCTGCTGCCACCAAAACTATCATCCTCAAAGCCCAAAGCTTCCCCGTGGGCGCGAAATCTGGCGGGTCCGTCCTTGGCTTCAGCCTCCGGAAATCCGGGAGGCGCTTCGGTCATCGGCTTGGGCAGCGTTGCCAGACTCGCAAGAACTGCGTCCTTCAGAACTCTGCATAGCTTTCGGTGCTCTTCCGCTTTGGTCTCACTTGAGGAACCATCGGGAAGGGCATACGCAATCGGCCAGCGGAGATATGCCAGATCGAAGGGGAGATTCTCCCTGCTTGGTTTCCCGTAAGCCGAGTTCATCACGCAGATCACACGCTCGTGGCCCAGCGCCTTCAGGGCCCAGCCGTACTCGATAAGGACGTTGGGGTTTGGGGTCGGGCGTCCATCCAGGCGTGTTCCCGTGAAGGTCATGTCAGCTACGAATACGGCTGAGGAGTCAATCTTCTTGAAGATTGTCTCCGCGATGGGCGGCTGGCCTGCCACTCCTTGGGTGTCACTATCTACTGCGACGTCGCGGCTGGCCTCGTCCAGCGTCGCCTCGGCCGCTATTCCCCGGCATACTTCCTCGAGAGCCGCTCTCAGGAAGGTACGGCCAACTCGATTTGGGGTGTCGGCCTGCCAAGAAAAGAAGACTGATCTCGCCATAGTCTTCTTGAGTATACGGCCGGTAGAGCCGGTCCATCAAGGAACTGCGCTGAAAGCAGCAGGCCGGATGTATGAGCAGCCCCCAGTGGGATGAACATCGAGGAAGGTCAACTCGCGTCGGGATTTGCGGGGTTGGGCTGCTCGCCAAGGGATAACGACTTGATGAGCGGAAGGCAACAGAGGCGAAGGGTCAGCCACCACGTGTACGACACAGGAGCGAGGTCTCCATTGGGGAACAGTCCCTACGGCGTCAGCGACATGGCCGGCAACGTCTGGGAGATGACTGCGAGCGTCTGGGACGCGGATTCGCACGTGATGCGCGGAGGCTCGTTTCTCAACACGAACGCTGACGTGCGCACGATGGTCCGCTGGGCGCCCCGAGACGAGATTCGGGGGTCAAACTGGCTGGGGTTCCGGTGCGTCAAGGGACGGTAGTAGTTCCCGCAACGGATTTGCACGGGGTAGACTGCAACTCCGAGGCTCAAAGGATGGCAGATGGGAGCATTGTAGTCCCCAAGACGGTTGCCACATGGCACCTCTTGCCTCCAACCGTGCCGCAGGATCGGCACCCGCTGCCCACGATCTTCCGGTGGCACGGTTGGGAGGCACAAGGGCACCGACCCCAATTGCTTCCTAAGTCGCTATCGCGTGATCAATGAGCGGCCCCGTCGCAAGATGACTGTGATTCGCTTTGAAGCTTATACGGATGTCGATGGGAAGGTCGCCCACGCGATCCGTGAGCCCGCTGATTTCAGGGCTGATCACACAGAAAGTGGTTACAAAGCGATGGGCCGCTTCAAAATCGCCGCGTTCCTGAATGTCGATGACATTCGAGACGAGACGAGGCAACGATTGGCTCGCTCTGACTTGATCAACCAGAATCCTTCCCGACTCGGGGTGAATCGCAAATGCGCCTTCCCGCAATAGGAAGTTGAACTGGATGGCGTTAGCCCCACCGTGCGCAGTGCTGAGTCCGAAGCGGATGGGTCGCAGGAAGCCGCAGACATACGCTTCGAGAAACGCCCGGGCGTCCGAGTCGTTGATCGTTTGTAGGACGAAGCAAGCCGCCAGTACATCAGCCTTAGTTTCTTCCAGAATCGAATAATGCTGCTTCAAGGAACGGTTTACCGTGGTTGCCTGCCCGTCTCTGGTGATCCGGTGGGGCCCGATAGAGTGGGAGATCTCATGGAACAGCGCGTGGTCGAAGAAGCGTCGAAATGCTGGCCCTTCGTCATCCAGAGGCGTGTGGAGCAGGCGCTTCTGAAGCCGCCAGTCCACCAGCCTGAACTTCGCTTCGAGAACATTTTTGAGAATCACTTGCCTGCTTCCGACCTCCTCGATAATGCGCTCATCGTTTGGAAGGCTAAAGGCGATGGCGGGAATCGCCTTCCGTGCATCCCCGGCCGCATAGACCAAATTGGCAACAGAAAGAGCTACACGGCTCCGTTCGACGTTCAGCGGCTTTTTCACCTTCCTCTCGAGTCTCTGGCAAAGGGAGGGCAGCTCATCCTGGAAGTGCTGAACCTTCGAGGAGTCAACGAGATGGCGCGCTAAGAGCATCGCCTCATAGGCAGCCTTTGCGCCCATAAGCTGGTCCTCGTACACCTCATACGGGCCGATCACCAAGTCCAGTGGATTGTCAAGAAGACGAACCCACAGGCTATCGCTCGCGTAGTAGTCATCATTAAGAAGATCGACGGCTCTTTGCGCCAGAAACTCGCCAAAGCGTGTGTGGCTCGCGCTACGGCCCGCCTCGGCAAGAAGTCTGCTGAGAGACGCCACCTGCTCGCCGTACGCCTCGTGGTATGGCACCGCGATTAGTTGCGAGCGGTCAGCCCGCCTGATGACAGTATAGGGTGACTCGAACGAGGGCCTGCAGCCTGGATGACTATGGAGGTAGCTTGTCAGCTCCTTCCGAGTCAAGTCGCGCGGGTAGAATCCCGCTCCGAGCGGCTTGGGCGCCACTGGAAGGAACGGCGAATCATTGTCTAGGCGGTCATATGGCCCGTAGTGGAAGAGAATCATCTCCCTGAGCTCGCGATCTTCACCCGCCCCCTCGAGCAACGAGGACCAGTTGATATCCGGTGACACCTGTTGCCAGAAGATGCTGTCGACTGCGTCCGCCGCGCTGAACAAATAGCGAATTTCCTGGGATGTCGCCTCCGCTGGGAGGAGTGCCTGCGGATCAAACTCGACCCTGGCGAGACTTCTGAATCTGCGGCGAGAAGCCGCGAGTGATTTCGTCATGCCTCGCTTCCTCGAAGGACACCTGTGGGCTTGCGCCATTCCCAGTCGAGCCGGACTTCGGAGTCTTGAGGGGGCTTTTCCACCCGTGCGCGAATCCAATTGCGATCGTACTTTGCAAACTGCACGTCGGCATGCTTGGAGGGGATGGGGGTCTCCGCCTTGGTCTTGGAGTGCTTCGAGTAGAAGCGTGTCACGGGGTTGCCGTTGGCGTCCAGCGACAAGAGGTAGCCGGCAGGAAATCTAACTTCAATCACCGCGTAGTCTGAGCCTACCGGAGGAACGATGCTCACTCCCGGAGGAGTGAACAGTTCCTCCTCTGTCTCCTCCATTATATAGCCAAGGACCACGGGATGGTCCTTGTGTGCACGGAGCGCCTCATCGTCCATCAGCTCGATGTGGAACATGTTATCATCCGGAGACAGCGTTAGCCGCCCCGGCATCGAATAGCAATTAGACAAGACCGCCAGTCGCTTTGCGCCGTTGTCCTTCTGAATGACCGGTTGGTGGTCGATCCTGAGCGATATCACCTTTCGGTTAGCCCGAAGCGTTCGAAGTCTCATGTATTCCGTTCGCTCAGCTCGGATCACGACCTTACAGACCGTAGCTTTGACCCTGTAGCCGTCGTGATACTTTCCGCGATCGAACATATCCCCTATCACTGCTCTGCCATCCATGAAGCCCTTGAACACTCCATAGACGGCGGAGACGCCACCTGCCACTCCGCCCGCAACCTTTCCTATAACGCCCCAGTCAAATGCCACCCGACCACCTCCCTTAGAGCAAACCAGGTCATGAAGAGCAAGGAGCGCCAACTGCTGCGGTTCAAGCGGCCAAAACACGGGAACCTCAGAATTGCTTCCCAACGCCAATCTAACATACGGGTTGTCGGTTTGACCAGGGCAGAGCGGCGCAAAACCACCTCCTGCCTCCCAACCGTACCACCGGAAGATCCTGGCAGCCGGATGCCGGTCCGGCGGCGAGGTGACCGGCGAAGCTGCCAATCTGCCTTTTCTACCTGGGATTTGCGCTGATCCCTGGCTCGCCAAGATCGGAGTCGGAGCTGGTCAAACGTGGCACGAATGACCGTGCCGTGGCACGAAACCAACGAGGCTAGACTCGCCCGGCATCCCGCGCCCGGGCCATTCAGAACCCGACGCGGATTTCGTACTCGGCCAGGCGCTCGTCCTTGCCGCCTGGCTCGATAGGGCCGACGAGATGGACCGTCGTCGTGGTGCCGCCCTCAGTCGACAGTGGAAGGAGCCCGCCTGCGATCCGCTTCCGTGCCATGGCACGGTCATTCGTGCCAGCCTGGACTCGCTCCGCCTCGGATTTTGTCGATCCGTGGAGAACGAACTGATTCTCAGAGGAATCAACCTCCCGGCCATTCCGACACGGTAGACTCGCCAACCGCATGGACAAGCCCAAACCACCAGTCACTCCAACACCAGAACTCCTTCCCCTTCACGATCCCAGCTTCACCTGGGAACGCTTCGAAACCTTCTGCGAGGAACTCCTCAACGCACAACCCGGAACGACCGACGTCCACCGGTACGGCACGCGCGGCCAAGAACAAGGCGGGATCGACTGCACCGCCAACCAAGACGGCAAAAGCACCACCATCCAGTGCCGTCACAGAAAGCGATTCACCCTCAAGAGCGCAGAAACGACCGTCAAGGAGACCACGGTCGAAGCAGACCAGCACCTGATCATCGTCACCACTGAAGTCGGCACCAAAGTCAGGGACTACATTAAGACCCTCCCCAACTGGAGACTCTGGGACGAACGTGACATCGCCCGAAAGATCAGAGAACTACCTCTCGACAAGGCCAGAAGAATCATCACCCACGCCTTCGGCCCTGCCTGGGTAACCGCCTTCCTCCAAATCCCGGAACTGCGCACCTTCACCAGCGCCCATGACGCCTTCCCTCAGCAGACGGGTCTCGTCCACCACCAGTGGACCATGGTCGGAAGAACCAACGAACTCGCGGCACTCCAGGCATTCCTTACCAATCCCGACCAACACATCGCGTTGATAACCGGCATCGGTGGCATCGGCAAGACACGATTCCTCAAAGCGCTCACGGACCACCTCGAAAGGGGCACCGCGTTCTACGTTGAGGACGTCGCGATCACACCGGCAAGCCTCAACGAGCTCCCCCTCAGACCGATCATCCTCGCGATGGACGACGCACACCGCAAAGACGACGACTTGCGACTCCTGATTCAAGCCGTGAAGCAGCGACCCCATCCCACCAAGCTCATCCTGACCACGAGACCCAACGGCACACCCGCCGTTGCAGTAGCGCTTGCGCAAGCCGGCATCGACCCCACGACCATCCTCCGGTTGGACCTACAGGCACCCAAGGCGGCGGATATGGAACAGCTGGCGACTGAAGCGCTCGGCCCCAACTGGCGGCAATACGCGAAGCGAGTCGTCATGATCACCGGCGACTCACCACTCATCACGGTGCTCGCCGCACAGCTACTCGCAACCCAACAGATCAGTCCAGACCTCCTTGAAACGACAGCTGAGTTTCGCGAGATCGTCCTCACCTGCTTCGCCGACCTGCTCACCGGCAAGCTCATCACAGACACGAGCCCAGAAACCAGCCGAGGCGTCCTCGACCTCATCGCAGCAGCACAACCTATCAGCCTCGCCGACGACCAACTGGTGGAGCGCGCGGCAAGATTCCTGCGCCTCGCACCAAGCGAGTTTCGCCAGATCACCAACGACCTCGAAACCGCCGGGGCACTCCGTCGGCGTGCCGGACGACTCCGCATCACGCCCGACGTCCTCAGCGACCACATTCTCCGACGCCGAAGCCTCACCACGGCGGGCGAGCCCACTGGGTACGCGACCGAAATCTTCAACGCGCTCCGCGAGCCAGCCCTGGCCGCCGTCCTGCGAAACTTCGCAGAACTCGACTGGCGCACCAGCGCGACCGGCAAGGAAACACGCCTCCTCAGTCAGATCTGGCAGTCCATCAACGACGAGTACACGACTGCAGCCAACGACCGACGCGCGGCGCTCCTCGACGAGATCAAGGACGCCACGATCTACCAGCCAGCACCGGTCCTCGCACTCATCCGCCGCACCATGAGAGACCACGAAGCGAGCAGCGAACCGCAACTCAACCGCAAAATCCCCTTGCTGCTGGAGCGGATCGCCTTGCACGAGCGGCACCTCTCCGATGCCCTCGATCTTCTTTGGGTACTCGCACGCGACGATCAACGCACGAGGACCGACGACCACAACCACCCACTTCGAGTCCTTCGCGACCTTGCAGGGTACGATCCTGAAACCCCGGTCCACCACTACGAGATCGTGATCGAAGCCATCGAGCGGTGGACGAGCGATCCTCGGGCCGAGAACTACCAGCACTCGCCCCTGGAAGTGCTCGAACCCCTTCTCGCTAAGACCAGCATGGTCACGAGAAGCAACCCACGCAGCGTCCAGTTCCAGACCTTCGGCGTGAACCCGAAGACCACCCGGCCCGTGCGCGAGCGAGCCCTCGCGATCCTCGAGAACGCGACCAAGTCGCGGGACGCACGAACTCTACGCCACGTCATCAGGTTACTTGGCGAGGTCGCGAGCAGACCCAACAATCTCATGGGTCGCCCTCTCAACGAAGCCGAACTCGCTGCCTGGCACGAAGAGAGAACAACCGGGCTGCGCATCCTCGAGATTCTCGCAGGATGCACCACCGACCCGCTGATCCACGCCGAGCTAATCGACGCCCTGCGCTGGCACACGCAGCACGAACGCAACCCTGCCCTCCGCGATCACGCAACGAGAATCGTCACGGCCGTTCCGCGTACCACCGACCTGGCCGTCCTTCAGTATCTGAAAGCCGGCTACCGCGGCCTCTACGACGACGAGGAAAAAGCAGAACCGACACGACTGCCACCAATCAACACCGTCATTGAAGCGTTCACCAAAGAACACGCCGACCCCAGTGCGGGCTCGGCATACCTCAACGACCACCTCGCAGCCGTGGCCGCGGCAGGCATCAAGGCAGAACCAGGGCATTTCTTCATCGCGCTGACGCAGCAGCGACCCATCTACGCGAAGAGCATCGCGCAGCAAATCATCGGTGGCCACCTACCACACCTCACGTCGTACCTTGGGACCTTTCTCGGCCCACTGCGCGAGAGCGAGACCGCCACAGCCCACCAGCTCGCCGAGCACACGCTGGAGAAGGACGACGATGCCTTGAGCCTCGGCGTAGCCAGCGCCTACTCATACTGGGCGGGCGCTCCCACTGACAACGATTGGGAGATCCTCAGGCGCCTACTCACCAGCAAGGCACGAGACGCAAAAGCAACCGCGATCACGACCCTAGGCAGGATCGCAGCATTCGACCACGATCGAGCGTCGCACGAAATCATCGCGGCAGACATTGGCACCGATCAGGTGCTCGCGGTAGCGCTCTCCCAGGCAGTAACCCAAGCCTTCCATGAATCACCAGACTTGCTTGAAAAGAAGTTAGCCCAAACTCTCCTGACAAGACTGGAGCCGATCCCAGATATTGAGCCGTACGAGATCAGCGAACTTCTCAATCTGATCACTGCCACCACGCCGGGGATCGTCGTGGAGTGGTTTGAGCAGCGCATCGAGCATGCCCTAAAAGGAGACCATCCCGGCTATCATCCACTTGCGTTCGCCAATGGGTTCCTAAAGCTTGGGAGCATCCGCTCACCAGAATACGGAAACCTCCTCCGGCAGGTCCGGGACCGAACCCGCGACACAAAGGGTCTGGGCATTTACTACTACCCCCAACTCTTCAAGTTGCTTGCCGGAGGTTACGATGAGCGCGTCCTCGAGATCCTTGCCGAATGGGCTACCTCGACGAACGAGGCAGAGTTGCGCGCGGTCGCACGGCTCCTCGGCGAGGCGCCTCGGGGAGTCGTCTTCCGGCACTTGGGACTCGTGGAGGACCTGCTCGGGAGCGCAAAGAAAGTCAGCCAGGACTGTTACCGTGATGCCATGGGCCACGTCTACGGTGCGATTCTCAGCGGCATGCGAACGGGAACGCCTGGCCAGCCATTTCCGCAAGACCTCGCCATCCGCGATCAAGCGGCGCAGGTACTCAATGACCTCAGCCCAACATCACCAGCACGGGAACTCTTCGAAGGTGTAGCAGAAGGAGCATCGCATCGGATCGACTGGCAGATTCAGGAGGGGGAAGAACTCGACGAGCAGGAATAGAGTTACGCGGCACCGAGAACGCCCAGTAGAATTCCGATTCGTCATGACCGAAGAACCCCTCGACGAGGACGCCCGGCCGATAACCAAGGAGTACGTGGGTCCTACGGAGGCGGTGTTGTTCTTTGACGCTTTGGGGTTCGCCGACCTCTCGCTACGCGAGGACCCAGTTCTCGAGGAAATCTTCACCGACTTCGCGATAATGCTCCACTCCGCCCCGATGATGGCGGGTCGCGGTCAGTGGGCACACCGGTACGCGCTAACCGACTTTCGTCCCGCCTCTCAACCGTGCCACCGGAAGATTTTGGCAGGCCGATGCCGGTCCGGCGGCGAGGTGACCGCCAAAGCTCCAATCTGCCATGCCTATCGGGGTTTGCGCCGATTCACCGATCGACAGAATCCGAGGCGGAGCGAGTCCGGGCTGGCACGAATGACCGTGCCATGGCACGGAAGCGGATCGCGGGCGGGCTCCTTCCGCTGTCGACTGAGGATGGCGCCACGACGGCGGTCTATCTCGTCGGCCATATCGCACCAGGCGGCAAGGACGAGCGCCTGGCCGAGTACGAAATCCGCGTGGGGTTCTGAATGGCCCGGGCGTGGAAGCGGCGCAGGAAGACGAGAATCCTCTGGTCGAAGACCATCCCCGTCGAGATCTACGGTGGGTATCGATGCCGGGCGAGTCTAGCCTCGTTGGTTTCGTACCACGGCACGGTCATTCGTGCCACGTTTGACCGGCTCGGACTCCGATCTTGGCGAGCCGTGGATCGGCGCAAACCCCAGTAGGCACGGCAGATTGGTGGCTTCGGCAGTCACCGCGCCGCCGGACCGGCATCGGGCTGTCAGACTCTTCCGGTGGCACGGTTGACGGGTCCCGACGGAGCCACCGAATCGGGGCGAAGCTCGGCCTTGAACCGGAGAGGGTCTACCTCCATGCTGGCACGCGGAAGGGCGCGCAAGCGCTCGGACTGGAATTCCGGCGTCCTTTTCTCGAGGTTTCGGATCTGCCAGGACCTCTCCGCCGCCTGATGCCCTACCAGATCGAGGACTGCCTCTGCCTCTTCAAAGAGGAACTTGGAAGATTGCGCAGGCGGTGCGGATGCGGGCCACGAGTGTAGTCGGATGGCCAGGTCGGCTCTCCGGAGGAGTAAGGGGTTGCGACGCGGCGGCTGGCGCAGCTGAGCGAGGTCCGCGGGGGCCGAGAACTAGGCGCCTTTTCCGGTGCTCTTCGGCATACGCATCCTCGGGGACTTGATCGAGCCGCATTCTCGATCTCCCAGTAGATGACAGCTGCGATGCCGACTTCTCCTATCGCTGCAACGAGGGCGATCCAGGTGTCAATGGACAGGGAGATTCCCGGCGATGGATTTGGTGGACTAGATGCTGGTGCTGATACGGGAGCCACGGTATCGGATGGCTGGTTCAACTTGGAGCACGATGGGCCGCTGCGGGGTCTGTCTCACGGCGCCTTCTTGGCCAGGTACGGCGGAGAGGGGCAACTCCGTAGGAACGTGGTTGCGCTCCCAACCGAAAGCACACCTGCCAAGACGGCCAAGTATGGGGCACGGAACGCAGTTGGTTCAAGATATTCTACTTTACTGGTCGATTGAGGGGACTGTCTTGGGCTAGGTAAGAACACGTCGCAGCCGACGTTCGTCCGCGATGAACGGGTTTCGAAGGAAGTTTGTGTCCCCTGGAGGGGACCGTAGGGGGCCCGGACCTCTCCGGCTGACCCTTGTGATCCCAACACGACTGAACGAACTCGGTGTGAACTCTGCCGCAGCAGGACGGCCGTTCTGACCCCTGTGACTACCTTCGGGGCATGAGTGACGCTCTAAGGGGGGGAGGGGGAGTCGAGAAGGAGGGCCTGTCCCTGTCAAGAACCTCGGAGTCATCTTCGGGACTGATCACGTGTCCGAATGCGGACCCGAAGAATCCCCGTCAGCCGTGCGCCTGACCGTGCCACCGGGGAATCTTCGGGGCCCGACGTTTGGCCTGAGGCGAGATGACTAAGAGATGACTAATAAGACTGCTAATCTACCACCCCTGACGTAGTTTGCGCCAATCTTCGATCTCGGCCGCTCTTCCTTCCGGGCAGCACCATCGGCTGACCACCCGCTAATCGTTCGTCCAATCTGTGCACCCATACTGCGTCGTTAGCTGTTTCATTTGGCTATGCGTGGTTGCCACATGAGCGGGATTGTGGTTGCCACAGCGCCACAGCGTCATCGCCTGGCCCTCTGCCCACCTTGCGAAGATGCGCTTGTACTCGCCTTCGGCCACCTTCGCCGCGTCCTCGGGGGTCTGATCCCCGCGCGCCACACTGGCGAACATCGTGGGAATGACCCAGGTGCTGAACGCTTCGGAGATGCCTGCGGTCGCGTAGCCGGGATAGCCGACGTTGGTGGCCCAGTCCAGCACGTTGCCCAGCGCCTTGTACTTGTCCGGCGGATTCGCCCGTGGGTCGTTGGCGATCTCCTTCTGCAGGTCCGGCACCGTCTGAGGGAAGCAGGGGAAGTTGTAGAACTGCCCGGCCACGAAACCCTCGTGGAAATGGTCGATGAAGTCGATGAGGAACTGCTGCGCGCCT
>CAAGKR010528073.1_pt1 | contig 15873 bp, 17 predicted proteins | sample 2556971 | NCBI WGS metagenome assembly CAAGKR01 (sample SAMEA5207829, study PRJEB30636) | soil metagenome | biome: forest; feature: boreal; material: soil | place: USA | collected 2011-09 | depth 1 m | reverse complement strand
ATGCGTCGAGATGCTCGGGCACGGCGATGTGATGAGACCCTGGACGTGGGACGGAGAGGGCTCGCACGTCCACGCCGAGATCGGGTGGACGATACTCGAGGCCACCCATATGGCGGTACTCGATCAGCAACTTGTTACTCACATAGCGCCCTGGCCGCAGCTTGGCGTCGAGCTCTTCAACCGCGGCACACGCCGAGCACACGCCCTCGCCACGTCGCTGGCCATCTCGTACCACCAGCGCGTCGACGACCGTCTGATGCTCACCCTGTGGCACCTCGCCGAGCGCTGGGGGCGCGTGCACTCGGATGGCATCGTCGTACAGCTTCCCCTCTCACACCAGCGGCTGGCCGACCTCGTAGGCGCACACCGACCCTCAGTCACCACGGCCCTCGGAAAGCTGACGCGTGCCGCCTCGCTGAGCCGTCGCGAGAACGGCGACTGGGTCCTCCACGGCTCACCGCCTCGCGAGTTGCGCCACCACCGCCTCGCAGGTATTGGGGCGGGCGATGCTCGCAAGAGCCGCGCGGGCGGAGACCGTGAACGAGCATCAGGATGAGGCCGAATGGAACGTTGCCGAGTGGCGCGGGAAGCTGCTGGTCGATCTCAACGGGGCGAAGATCGGCAAGCTCCAAGACGTCTACGTCGACGTTGAAACCGACGAGCCGCAGTTCGCGACCGTCAAGGGGGGCTTCATCGGGCGCCACCTGACGGTCGTAGTCCGCTGACCCGCCGCCGTTTGGAGGGAGAGAGCGCACTCGACGCCACGTGCCGTCGCGTCGCGCCGCGGGGATAGGTCGTCGTGGCCGATCTCGTCGCTAGTGCATTCGCGTGGATGCGAGCGCGTCGACGGAAGCCGCTCAGGCTCCTGCATCGGACGACCAACAGCAGTCCGAACCGAGCGACGAGCCACTTCCGCATTCACCAGCGAAGCAGTCGTCGGCGCTCAACAGAGTCGTGCGATCGAGGCTCGTCCGATGCCGGCGCGACATCACTGCCAGTGGCGACGACGGCGCGTCCGACGGCTGGGAGATCATAGTCGCGTGACGGCCTCGATTGGTCGGCCTGCCCCGCCGCCGCCCAATGGACTCAGCCAGGCCGTCGAGAACTTGCTCGAGGAGTGGCGGAAGATGGCTTTGAAGGCCACAGGTCGCCACTCATCCGCCTGCGACTACTACGAGCGGCTCGACAGCGTCTACGGAGTCGGGAGCACGGTGCTTACCGCCGTAGTGGGTTCCACGGTTTTTGTAACGCTGCAAAGTTCGGCGGCCGAAGGCATACGAATCGCCGCCGGTGTGGTCGGCGTGATCGCAGCCGTGGCATCCGGGATCCAGACCGCGGCAAAGTACGGTCAACGCGCGGAGCGTCACCGTCAGGCAAGCCGCCACTATGCCGTCGTGGTCCGCCAAATCGCGGAGCTACGTGCCCTACCGCCTCCGCCCGAGAGCATTCAGACGCAGCTCGACGCGCTGCGCAAGAGCTTGGACGATACCGGCGCAATGGCACCCAACGTCCCGCCAAATATCTGGTTCGAGCGTCCGGCATGGTGGAAGCGCGCCATCTCGTCTGCCCGTACGCATGACCAGCGTCCGAGCGGCTAGACGGGGATGTGCTCGTCTATGTACCGCGCCCGAGCCGATCCCTGTCCAAGACTGCCGACGGCGATACACTTCTCCTGATGGCTCGGCGCGCGTGACGTCCAGGTCAACTTGCACGGAGGTAACCGCACGACGCACGCCCACAGAGTCGAGATCTCGTGCGGAGTTCCTCCCCCAAGATTCGAACTGAAGACACCACGATTTCTGGGAGTGGTGCGCAGAGGACGATTTTCAGGGACGGGTAACTGGGCCGGGAGAGGCGGCAAAAGTCCTGCAGTTCGCCGGGTCGCAGATCGCGCGTGCTCCACGTCGATACCCGTAGATTGCTGTAGTTGCCCGCGGGTGTAAGGACGTGGCGGGACCGCCACTGGAGTGGACCCACGCAGATGCGGGCAGGGCGCTTGTCTTGGCGTTCGCGCTGCTGGGTTTACTCGACGATCCGCAGCCCATCGTGAGCGCGGCGGCTGTGCCGACTATCAGCGTGGTGATAAGGCCTCGTTTTGTCATGGCGATCCTTTCCCGGGCCGTGCCACGCGTTGCTGTTGATGACGCGCTCACAGTTGAATCCGCGGGCCTATCGCCTGTCTCCGGCGGGCACGAGCTTCTCCTCGCGCCGGTCGAAGAATCGCGCGAGGAGAAGGCTTGCCTCGAAGAGCAGATACAGAGGCACCGTCTCGAGCAACAGCGTGACGGCGTCGCCGGGCAGGAAGGCCGCCACGGCCCCGCAGGCGAGGATCGCGTAGCGACGGTTATGCCGTAGTTGACGGGTCGTCACGATTCCCGTGCGTGTCGCGGCGAGAATTCCTACGGGAATCTGGAAGATAAGACCCATCGCGAGCATCGTGACTGCGGCGAAGTGGTAGTACTGATTGGCTTGCACGAGTACGTTGAACTCGCTGCTGTTGAAGTTCTGAAAGAAGCGCACGGCGGCCGGAAGGACCACAAAGTAGCCGAACATGACCCCGCCGACGAACAGGAACGGGATCGCCAGCATGAGCGGTGTAGCGATGCGTTGCTGCTGTGGACTAAACGCCGGCAGCAGGAACCCGTAGAGCTGGTACAGCAGGATCGGGAGAGCGAGAATCAGCGCGAAGATCAATGCGATGCTGATCGTGGCGGTGAAGGGCTCCCCGATTCCGAGTGTCACAGGCTTGTCTCCCTGCGGAGTAGCGGACAGGCGTGTAATCGCACGGTGTAGCTGCGGGTTGACAGCATGGAGGGAGCCACGTGTCGCACCGGAGGCGCCGCTGCCCGGACGCTCTAGAGCGTTGACCACGCTTTGGAGTTGGGTCGCGACGGCTAGCGTGCTCTGTTGAGCTGTGTAGGCGGCGCCGAGCGGGCCGTTGCCCGCACGCACCTGTTTTTGCGTCTGGTGCTCGAGTGGCTTGTTGATGATGTGCAGCAAGGCGTGGTTCTGCCACATGCAGAACGCGAACGCCATCGCGATCGCCGCCAGCGACACGATCAGGCGCCCCCGGAGCTCATGCAGATGGTCAACCGTGCTGAGCCGAGCGGTGTGGTCGATATGTCCTGCAGCTACAGCCATGATGTCTCCGGTCGGGCTTCGAAAGCGAAGGTGGAAAGCGGAATAGAGGACGTGACGCTCAAAGATGCGAGGTCAAAGCCCGTCTCACGCTTCAAGCGCACCCCGCGCATCGTCCGTGAGCGCGCGGTGCGCTTGAAGCATTGGATACTCGCGCGCGACGGTTAGGCGGCCGGCATCCGAGCCTGACCCACGGGCACGGTGGCAGGCGTCGGAGGTGTTGCGCTTGCCCCGATCGGGGTGTGCTCCTGGTGCGCCTGCACACTCACTTGCGGCTCGGGGCTCTCGCCGCTTATTGAGTCCTTGAAGCCCCGGAGTCCGCTGCCCAGCGAGCGGCCCATCTCGGGTAGCCGCTTGGCTCCGAAGACGAGTAGCAGCAGGATGAGCAGGAAGGCGATGTGGATCGGATTGTCGAGTCCCATAGTGGGTCTTCTCCCAAGGTTGGTTTCCCACACCTTGCGGAGTGGGTTCTTGTAAGGACTACGTGACGGCGCCCCGCGTGGATCACCTGGCCCGGTCCTTGAACGATCGCTAGGCCTTGATCAGCGGCCCTGCCTTGGTAAGCACTTCAGCCTTGGTGAGCGGCCTGTCAAAGCCTTCGTTGGGTGTGGGGCTCTTGCCGATCAGCAGGTCGATCGCGGCGGCGTGGCGTGCCTCGACCTGCACGATGCTTCCCGCCGAGGCCAGCACTTGCTTGCTCTGGAGCGACGGCGCCGCCCCGTTGTAGGCTCCCACGCCGGTGTTCTCGAGCACCGACGCGAGTGCAAGGAAAGAGCTTTCGTTAGTGGCGGGGAACACGAACCGGGGTTTCTTGACAGGAGTGCCGCCCAGCTGCTTGATCGCGGCGACGAGCGCCGTGACGTGCTCGGTCTCCTCCGCACCGAATTGCGTCGCATAGGCCTTCGCTTGGCCGCTGAGGCCGACCTGCTTGGCCTTGACCGTGTAGAAGTCGCTCTCCAGGTACTCGAGGGTGAGGGCGAAGTTGAGTATTTCTGCGTCTCCGCTGCCCGTTGCGGCGAGCGCTTGGGACACGAACGGCGCCACGGAGCCCACTCCGTAGACGGCGCCTGCGGCCAGCGCGCCGCGCAGGATGAAGCTCCCGCGGGTCATACCGTGAATCTCACAAGCCGCGAGCTCCGGGCTCGCGATCTCGTTGCTGGTCATATTGATTCCTCTCATGCCGATGGTTGAACGTTTCACGCCAGGAATGGCTTGACAGCCGCCAGGACCGTGGACATATCTGCCGGCTTGGCGAACGCGCCCTGCGGGGTAACCGACTTTTTGACGAGCGTCCCGAGCGTCGCCGCGTGGCGCGCCTCGACCGAGTGGATCGCGAGCGCCGAGGCCAGGACCTCGGGGCTCTGGATGTTCGCCGCCTGACCGAGATAGGCCGACGCGCCGAGGTTCTCAACGGTGTATGCCAGCTGAGCCACCTGAGCGGCGCTGCTGAGCGGGAACTTGCCGGTGGGTGCTGACGCGGGCGTCCCTCCGAGCTTTTCGACGGCCGCTTTCAGGGCGGCTACGTGCGATGCCTCCTGGCGGCCGAAGTCCTTGATCAGACTGCCTACCTTCCCGTTGAACAGCCGCGACGCCACGACCTTTTCGTAGAACTGCGTCTCCAGGTACTCGAGCGTGAGCGCATAGTTGAGGATCGCCAGGTCGCCCGTAGCACCGGTGGACGATGCCGACGTGCTCGACGTACCGGCCGGCGCTGCCGCCGTCGAGGCCGCCTTTTTGCTGCTACCGCACGCGGCGAGCACGAATGCGCCAAAGCTCGCGGCGCCGGCGCCCCCTGCCATCTTCAAAAACCGCTTGCGATCGACATCCTCGCGCACCAGGCGCTCCACGATCCCCGCCGGCTGCGGCACGGACTCCTCGTTTTGGGGACTAGCCATCTGGAACCTCCGATTGGTGATGATTGAAAGGACTCACTACGAGGCCCGTCCTTTTGGACTATTCGCAGCAGAGGGAAATCTGGATCAGACCCCACTCCGCGTTTCAGCAGGAGTCAGCGGCAACGCGCCGCCCGACGCCTGCGGCCGGTCGGGCGGCGTGAAATGCGTCAGCCGACGATGAAGCCGGTGCCTTTGACCGCGGCGAGTACCTTGGACGCAGTTAGCGGCGTGTCAAAAGCGCCGTCCGGGGTGATCGCTTCACCGCTCGGATCATTGAGCAGGCCGATCACGCTGGCGTGGCGCGCCTCGATCGTGAGAATCGAGACGGCAGCCTTGACATAGGCCGGCGATTTGATGTTCAGAGCCTGTCCCGAGTAGGCGTGAACACCCGTGTTCTCGAGTACCTGGGCCGTCGCCATGAACATCCCGGCGTTGGTGTTGGTGCCTTTGAAGTCGAACTTCGGTTCCTTGGCCGCCTTTGCGCCGAGCGCGCCCTTGAGGAACTTGACGTGCGCGTTCTCGTCCTTGGTGACCACCTTAAGGAAGGCAGCCGCCTGAGCGCTGAGGGGCAGGTTCGCAGCGGCTGCACCGTTGTAGAAGGCAGCCTCCAGGTACTCGAGCGTCAGCGCGTAGTTGAGGATTCCCACATCCCCCCTGCCGAACGAGGCCGGCGGGCGGCCATGACCGCTCGCGGCGAATGCGGTCGGCGTAAGCGCAGATAGCACCGCGCCACCGCTCATAGTGGCAACACCGGCCATTCCGCCCTTCTTCAGGAAGCTCAGACGCGTGTCGCCGGAGACCGCCTCAGCCGCCTCGCGGACTGCACCGTCCGCATCGACCTCGTCAAGATTGATCTTGTAGCTCATTTACGTCTCCTTATCGGGTTGCAAGCTCTCGGCCACCCGGATGCATCTCCTGGTCGTACCGTTGACCTCCCTATACGGCGGACGGTCAACCGCGGATCACTCGCGGCGCGTCACGCGTGTGGCACCTTCCAGCGTTGTCGCGGACGTCGGTGCCGGTGCGGTGGTTTGTTGCGGATGCGCTCATGCTGCTCCAATCGGTTCTCCCCGAGAAAGCCATTCGCGATCGTGAGAAGAGCCCTGGCGCATGGCAGACAGGCACTTGCCCGTCTGATAGAGCGATACCGCGTTGTCTCCCCTCCTGCCGATCAGACGCCTGCTGCGGACGGTGGCTGTTGCACAAACAGTGATCGGGTTGACAAGCGCGGGAGCTGACAGAGGCTCTCTACCTTTCCCACCGTTCAGGGGCGGGTCCGGCACGAATCGCTGGCAGCGGGGTTTCGGGCGTCACCCACGGGGCGCTTCGCGGTCCGTGACACGTCCGGACCCTTAGTGGCTTTCTCCGAGCGTCTTGCGTAGTCCCGCGAGCGCGCGGTCGCCGACGCGGCTGAAGGCGAGCCCAAGCAGCGGGTCGGCGACCTTGAATGCCCCCTTGAGCGCGAGGTGTGCGTCGTAGGTGATTCGTGTGCCCCCGTCGGAAGGCTCGAGGGTGATTCGGTCTAGCGAGACGACGGTCGAGTTCTCGCCGCGAAACGTGACGGCGCGCGGCGGGTCGTACTCGATGATGCGGTAGGTGAGCGGTGTCTTTCGGCCGAGGAAGGCGGCGACGAGCCGGAACTCGGTCCCCTCGCAGACAGGTGCGTTACCGACACGATCCGCTTCGACGACGCCCGGATCCCACTCCTCGGTCGTCGAGAAGTCGCTGAGGTAGGCGAACACCTCGTCGGGGGGACGCGGCGTGTCGACGCTCGCCTTGTAGTGGGCCATCGGGTCCTCCTTATGGGTTTGAGTAGGCCGAGGCGGGAATCCGGACGTCGTGACTGCCGCTGAGGCGCTCGCATTCGGCCCATAACTGTTCGCGGTCCTTGGGCGTCTCCTTGGTCCACGGCACGCGATGGGCCGGGCGTTCTCGACGGTCGTGCCAGAAGCCGCCAGTGCTGCGTGCCGGTTCGGGAGCGGCTCCGAGCCAGACGATCGTGTCGGCGCCCTGCTGCGGCGTCCGAAGCAGCCGTCTTGTCGCACGGTAGAAGACCGGCAGCGCGGCTTTGAGGCCTGGGGTGTCCGCCCAGCCGGGATGCATCGCGTGAACGACGATGCCGGTGCCCTTCAACCGGTCCGCCCACAGCTCGGTCAGGATCACCTGCGCGCGCTTGGTGCGCGCGTATACGGCCGCTCCGTCAAAGTCCTCGCGGGCCGTCTGCAGGTCGTCTACCTCGATCCGCCGCGTGTACATGCCGCCTGAGGAGACGTTGATGATGCGCGCCGGCGCACTCGTCTTGAGCAGCGGGATCAGCAGGTTCGTCAGCAGGAACGGTCCCAGGACGTTGGTCGCGAACGTCAGCTCGATGCCGTCGACCGAGAGCGTCCGCTCGCTCGTCAGCGCGCCTGCGTTGTTGACGAGCACGTCGAGGCTTGGCGCTTCGGCGCTGAAGCGTGAGGCGAACCGCCGCACGGCTTTGAGGTCGCTGAGGTCGCAGAGGCTGACCTGAACATCGCTGTTGCCCGACCGATCGACGATCTCCGCGCGCGCGTGCTCGCCGCGCTCCTCGCTGCGGGCGAGCAGTCGGACAGCGGCGCCGAGGCACGCGAAGCTCTCGGCGGCGGCGAGGCCGAGCCCTGAGGTCGCACCGGTGACGAGCACGACCTTCCCGTCCATCGGCTGCAGGTCGGCAGGACTCCACATGCCCCTGCGCACGCGATAGCCGACGCGCGTATAGCCCGCAACGACGGTACGGTCGAGGATCGTGTCGAGCAGTGAGTTGATCATGCTCCCGGTCTTTCGGGTCTCGGCGCGGACGCGCTGCATCAGGTCCTCGTCGGCAGGGTCGCGCAGGTCGGCTTGGCGCGTGAGGGGGTTCGATCTGAACACTTCAAGGGTTCTTACGCGAGTGCCAGCCAGTCAGATCAATCGTCACCGCGATTGATCTGCGGGCACGTTTGCTCCGAATAGGATGAGCATGAGGATCGCGATCATCGGAGGCGGGGTCTCTGGCCTGGTATGCGCACAGATGCTGCACTTCGATCACGAGCTGGTCGTGTTTGAGGCGCAGGAGCGCGCCGGTGGGCACGCCAATACTGTCCGCGTCGAGACGGACACGGCGGCCCATGAGCTCGACACGGGCTTCATCGTCTTCAACGACCGCAACTATCCGCGCTTCGAGCGTTTGCTCGACGGGCTTGATGTTCCGACTCAGCCCTCGCAGATGAGCTTCGGCGTCAGCGACGGCATCGATTTCGAGTACAACGGCGCCTCGCCAAACGGCATGTTCGCGCGTCGCAGCCATATCAGCACGCCGTCCTTTTACCGAATGATCACGGACCTGACCCGCTTTAACCGGGACGCCCGGAAGCTGCTCAGCTCCGAGGAAGATCCGTCGCTGGGAGAGTGGATGACACGACGGCGCTACTCACGCGGCTTCATCGAGCGGTTGATCGTCCCGCAGGCCTCAGCCGTGTGGTCAGCTGATCCTGCGCAGATGTGGTCCTTCCCGGCGCGTTTTCTTCTCGAGTTCTTCGACAACCACGGGATGCTCGGCTTGCGCAACCGGCCGCGTTGGCGGACGGTCACCGGAGGATCGCGCGCGTACGTGCAGGCGCTGACACGGCCATGGCGTGAGCGTCTGCGGCTCTCCACCCCGGTGACAGCCGTCCATCGTCACCGTGACCATGTCACGGTCACATCGCGGGGCAACGAGCCGGAACGCTTTGACGCGGTCGTGTTCGCGACTCACTCCGACCAGGCACTCGCGCTCCTGGCCGACCCCAGCCAGCGCGAGCTCGAGCTGCTCGGCGCGATCCCCTATCAGCGCAACGAGGCAGTGCTTCACACCGACCGCTCGCTGCTCCCGCGACGGCGGCGGGCGTGGGCGAGCTGGAACTATCACCTGGACGCGGGCGCGAGCGGATGCTGCACGGTGACCTACCACCTGAACCGCCTGCAGTCCCTGCGCGCCGACCGCGAGTTCTGTGTCACGCTCAACCGGACGAGCGCAATCGATCCGCAGCAGATCATTCGCACGATCCAGTACTCACACCCGGTCTTCACTCGGGCAGGCGTCGCGGCGCAGGCACGTCACGAGGAGATCAGCGGACGCGATCGCACCCACTACTGTGGCGCCTACTGGGGATGGGGCTTCCATGAGGACGGCGTGAAGAGCGCGCTGCGGGTGGCCCGCGAGGTCGGCGCGAGGCGAGCGGAGCCTGTGCACGTATGACCGTGAGCGCAATATACGAGGGCACGATCCGCCACCGTCGCTATGCCGTGCGCCCCCACGAGTTTCACCACCGCGTGGCGCTCGCCTACCTCGACCTGGACGAGCTCGAGGGCCTGCTCGGCGGACGGCTCGCACGCCGCCGCGGCCTCGTGCGCTTCTCGCGCGCCGACTACATCGGCGATGCGCACGTGCCGCTCGAGGATGCGGTGCGTGCGCTGGTCGAGCGCCGGCTGGGTGAGGCGCCCACGGGCCCGATCCGGCTGCTCACGAGCCTGCGCACGTTCGGACACTGCTTTAACCCGGTCAGCTTCTACTACTGCTTCACTCCCCAGGAGCAGTTGCAGGCGGTCGTCGCCGAGGTGACCAGCACGCCGTGGGGAGAGCGCCACGCCTATGTGCTCGAGCGGGCCGGCTCCGGGCCGGTGCTGGCGGGCAGCTTCCAGAAGGCGCTGCACGTGTCGCCGTTCATGAGCATGGACCAGCTCTACTTTTGGCGCGTGGCTGCGCCCGCAGCGACGCTGTCGGTTCACATCGAGAGCCAGGAGAGCGGCCAGCGCGCGTTCGACGCAACGCTCGCGCTGCGCCGCTCGCCGCTGACCCGCGCCCGTCTCGCCCGCGTCACCGCGCGCTACCCGGCAGCAACCTTGCGGGTGCTCGCGCTCATCTACGGCCACGCACTTGCGCTGAAGCTCAAGGGCGTGCCCCTCCACGTTCGTCCGCGCGTGCCCGCGTGACCGCCAAGCAACGAATCGCGCGACGTGTCGCGCTTGCCGTGCTTGAGCGTCTGCGCTCAGGCCAGCTGACGGTCGTGGAGGGCGACGGGCGTCTTGTGCTCGGCCGCGGCAGCCCGCGAGCGACGGTCCAGGTCAACTCGCCGCGCTTGTGGCCAATGTTGCTGCACGGCAGTCGCGGCATGGCCGAGGCCTACATGGAGGAGCTGTGGGAGTCGCCGGACCCGACCGCCGTGGTGCGCGTGGCCGCCCGCAACGCGGGGGCTCTCGACGAGTGGCGTCGTCGCCTTGCGCCGGTGCGTGTCCCACTCCAAGCCGCTCGCGGCATCCGCGCCCGCAACACGCGCGCACGCAGCCGTCGAGACATCGCCTCCCACTATGACCTCGGCAACGAGTTCTTCGCGTTGATGCTCGATGAGACGATGATGTATTCCGGCGCGTTCTTTCCGCGGCGCGGGATGTCACTCGCGCAGGCCGCGACGGCCAAGCTCGAGCTGGTGTGCCGCAAGCTCAACCTTCGCGCCGAGGACCACGTGCTCGAGATCGGCGCCGGCTGGGGGGGATTTGCCATCCACGCCGCAAGGACGCGGGGCTGCCAAGTGACCACGACCACGATCTCGCGTGAGCAGTACGAGCACGCCCGATCAGGAGTCTCGCAGGCCGGACTCGCAGATCGTGTCACGGTCCTGTGCGAGGACTACCGCGACCTGCGTGGAAGCTATGACAAGCTCATCTCGATCGAGATGATCGAGGCCGTCGGGTGGCGCGACTTTCCAACCTTCTTCGAGCGCTGCTCGCAACTGCTCTGTGATGACGGCACGATGCTGCTGCAGGCGATCGTGATCGATGACCGTGCATACGAGGTCGAGAAGGCCTCGCGCAGCTTCATCCGCACCCACATCTTTCCCAACGGCTGCCTTCCGTCACTGGAGGTCATCGCGCGCTGCCTGGCACGGCTCACCGACATGCGAACCGTTGCGCTGGAGGACCTCACGCCCCACTATGCGGAGACGCTGCGCCGCTGGCAAGGGAACTTCGAGGCAGCGAGCGCGCGCCTGGAGCGGCTTGGCTACGACGAGCGATTTCGGCGGCTGTGGCGGATCTACCTCGCATATTGCGAGGCGGGATTCGCCGAGCGGCGCATCAGCCTGGTGCAGATGTTGCTGGCCAAGCCGCAATGGCGCCAACACGCCTGCCTCGCGAGCGCGCACGCGGCGCCGCTGGCGGCGGTTATGTAGGTATGGCCCGCGCGCTCGTCACCGGAGCCACCGGCTACGTAGGCAGCCGACTAGTGCGCGAGCTTCACGCGCTCGGCGAGCCGGTCGACGGCGTCGCGCGCGACCCCAGCCGTGTCAGCTTCGACCCAGCCGTCACGGTACATCGAGGCGACATGCTCGACCCGAGCTCACTGAGCGCGATCGGCGACGGCTATACGACGGCCTACTATCTCGTTCACTCGATGGGCCGCGGCGGCGACTTCAATTATGAGCAACGCGACGCCAGCGCCGCCTCCAACTTTGCCCGCTTCGCGACCGCCACCGGCATCGAACGGATCGTCTACCTCGGCGGTCTCGGCGATCGTCCCGCATCCCAGCATCTGCGTTCGCGTCTGCGCGTCGGCGAAATCCTGCGCGAAGAGGGACCACCGCTGACTTGGTTTCGTGCCGGCATGGTGGTCGGGGCCGGCTCCGAGAGCTACCGAACGCTCCGCTCACTTGTCGAGCGGCTGCCGGTGATGGTCGCACCGTCGTGGCTTGGCACACCCACGCAGGCAATTGGCATCGGCGACCTGTTGCGCTACCTGGTCGAGGGCCCTCGAATGCCCGAGACGCGCGCCCGCGAAATCCAGGTCGGTTCGGCGGAGGTACTCACATACGGTGAGATGCTTGACCGGATGGCCGACGCGTTGGGACTGCGCCGCCGACCACGCATTCCGGTGCCGCTGCTGACGCCGTGGCTCTCATCGCACTGGATAGGGCTCATCACACCGGTTGATGCGGGCGTCGCGAGGCCGTTGATCGAGGGGCTCTCCACCGACACGACCGTCACCGAACCATCAGGAATGGCGCTGTTCGACTTCCATCCCAGATCCTTCGAGCGGGCGCTACGCGAGGCAATCGCCGAGGAGGACGAATCCCGTCGGCCCACACCCTCGCCTTAGCCTCCGCTGCGCCATCCGGTCGTCTGCGCGGACAGCTTTCGCACGATCGCCGTCAAATTTGGGAGGCTTATCGGCTGAGCTTCGCGAGAACGCCTGGAAAGGACGAATCGCGGCGCTCTCGCGGCTGCCCGATCGCGAGCGGTCCGGCGGTTTGTTCGCGCCGTTCCGGGACGATCGAGAGGTCCCCTGATGTGGCGGCCGGCGTTTCTGAATCACGGCCCTACAGCGCGTCTCGATCCGCGACTGGACTGACACACACGCCTCAGTGCAGCGCCGCGACGATCTCACGCCTCGCGCTCAAATCGGCTCCCACGCTCGAGTTCAGCCACAACGAGTGCCTGTGTAGCTTCTTGTGGGCGAGACGCAGCCGACCCTTAACTGTTCCGAGGGGAAGACCCAAATTGTCCGCCATCTCAACATGGGTCAGTTCTTCAAAGTAGGCGAGCTCGATCACCTCGCGCTGCTCGATGGGAAGGTCGGTGAGCCACCGGCGAACCTGACGTGACTCATCTCGTTTGACGACCGTCGTGTCTGTGAGCTCCGGAGCTTGGAGATCCTCGGCGCGGACATCATCGAGCCCGACGTCCCGTTGGTGGCGCGTCCCGCGACGAAGGGCGTCTATCCCGCGGTAATGAACGATCTGCAGCAGCCACGACTTTAGGCTGCCGCGGCTTGGCTCGTAGCGTGCCGCGCTCCGCCATAGGTTCAAGAATGCTTCTTGCGTGACGTCCTCGGCAGCGGCTGGGTGCCTTGTTATCCGCATTGCCAGACCGAGGGCCTGCGCCCGGTAGCGGTCATAGACCATCTCGAAAGCTCGGACATCACCGTCCGCAACGCGCATCATTAGCCGGCGATCGCTTGCTTTCTCGATGGATTGGGTCGTCGTCATGCTGCAAGTGTACAGCTTCTGTACAGCTTCTGCATAGAAGCTGTAGACCCAGTACCCTCAGGGCATGTCTGAGGACGCCCGACTGCGGATAGGGGAGCTCAGTAGACGCGTGGGTGTGAGTCCCGAATTGCTGCGCGCATGGGAGACGCGGTACGGGCTCGTGCACCCGGAGCGCACGGCGGGCGGACTCCGGCTCTTCTCCGAGGACGACGAGCGCCGTGTTCTGCTCATGCGTCAGAACATCGCCGCCGGACTGTCAGCTTCTGAGGCGGCCCGGCTCGCAAAGCGGCATGACGGCCAAGGCGCCCCCGACGAAACCACGAGCCTCGCGGAGATCGAGGGCGCTTTGGAACACGCCCTCGACACGCTCGACGAGCCGACGGCTCAGGTCGCGCTCGACCGCCTCTTCCGGCATTCTGAACTCCAAGCCGCGCTGGCCGAGGTGGTGCTCCCGTTCCTGTATCGCCTCGGCGAGCGCTGGGCAACCGGAGCGAGGAGCGTCGCTGATGAGCATTTCGCGAGCAACGTAATCGGCGGCCGGCTGCGCGCGCTCACGCGTGACTGGGGAAAGGGGGTCGGGCCCCGCGCCATCCTTGCCTGTCCACCGGGCGAGCAACACGATCTCGGCCTGCTCTGTTTCGGGCTCGCGCTTCGCGAGCACGGCTGGCGGATCATCTACCTGGGTGCGGAGACTCCGCTGGGCGACATCAATGAGGCCGTTGGCGAGCACGCGCCCGCCATCGTCGTGCTCGCCGCCGTTAACCCACAGCCGTTCCTCGACGTCTCCAAGGAGATTCTCACGCTCCGGAGCCGGGTGCGCGTGGCCATCGGCGGCCGTGGTGCAACCACAGCACTTGCCGACCGACTTGGGGTCGAGATCCTCGGCGGAGACGCGATACCCGAAGCGGCCCGCTTAGCCCCCTGACCTTAGCCGTCCAGAGCTCGCCCCGTCGGGGCCGCGAGGGTTCAACAGCAACGCTCTGCGACAAAGCTAGGCGGTCGAGCTGCTCTTTCAGAACCGGGAACCACTGTCCGAACTCGTCCGGAGCAGGCGCGAGATAGGGCACAAGCGAGACACTCGGATCTCGCGCATAGCAAGCGTCTGCTGGGGCTCTGCCTTCGCCGACTTTCTTGAACCGATCTTGACTGGCGGCCGGCAAATCGGCTGGGCGGCAGCGCCGTCTCTCAATCCCTGGGGTCCAGGAATGGTCGAAGGACGAGGCTCTGAAGCTCGATGCAGATGTCCGGCCCTACTGCGCGTCTCGATCCGCGACGGCTTGTTTGACAGATCGGGTTGCGCTCCAAGAAACGGCGGGACTGGGGGAAGCGGACCAAGAGCGTGCCACCAGCTAGTTGCGACACGCCCCGGCCCGTGTCCCCTCGGTCGAGCCTGCGTCCACGGTGACGAATTGCCCCCGGCCGCCGACCATTCACGGGTCGTACTGCCTTCCTACCGTGCCGCGGGGAGTGGTATTGACCTCAGCGACGGGCGAGCCGGCGTCCGCTCTCGGTGCCGGGTGGGGTGTAGTTGAGCTCCGTAGTGGTGGTAGAGGGCCGACTCGTCTGCCTGGGAGAGCTCCTCGCCGTGCTGCTCGATGTTGGGCGCGGCCTGGACCTGCTCCTTGGTCACCGCGACTTTCAGCTCGTCGGGGCCGACCTTGATCCCGCCGAGCGGCACGAACGTCAGGTGTCGTCCTATGAATCCCTCGTCGACGGTCGCAAACTGTGGCTCGTCGGTCTCGACATCGACGTAGACATCTTGGAGCTTGCCGATCTTCTCGCCGTGGAGATCGATCAGCAGCTTGCCGTGCCAGTCTGCGACATTCAACTCGACCTCGCCCTGGATGCTCGTTCATCGTTTCCGCCCCCTCGGCCTTTGCGCGCCGGTGGCCGGCCACCGCGACCGTAGCCCAACGAGCGCCTTCGCGCGACTGGAAGTCCTTTTGGCGCCGGTGGAAGTTCTGCGTTGGGCGGCCGGAATCTCTGCTTTCGCCACAGCTTTGGTGAGGCGCGGGAACTCTCTCTCCAGAAACGCGCGCATACGCTCCTCCTCGCGACGGATCGCGCGCGCCGACGAGCCTGATGGCGTCGATCGGGACGCTCTGATGCACTAGGAACTCGGCTTGGCGGCGGAATTTGCGGTCGCCGTCCTCGTCGGTGTCGCGCCAGTACTTGGCGCGCATGATGCCCCAGTCGAGTCCGTCAAGGGGCCGCCAGATCCTCGAACTGCTCGGCGAGCGCAGTGATCGGGTGGCGGTTGATCACGGCGAAGCGCCCGGGGTCGGCGAGCTCCTGGACTGAGCAGACGAGGTGGACGATCTCCTCCTGAGTGCCGGTGTAGCCGGCGACGTTGCGGTAGGCGATGGCGGAGAGCATCGGGGATCTCGGCGCGTAGTAGAAGGGCACGTAGTCGGCTAGCGTCCCGCCGGTGGCGACGGTGACCTCGGTACGGGCGCGCTGCTCCTTGAGGTTGGTATGGGCGATCCCGATCGGGTTGCGGGCGGCCTGTGCACACCCGTTATCGCATTCGATGTGGCCACACGCCACGATCGAGGCGAGGTTCTCGACGTGCGTGATGTGGTAGGCGGGAGTCTCGCCCTCGACCCATCGGCGTGGCCTGCCTATGGGTTTACTCGCCACCAATGCGGTTCGGGCTCAGTCTAGTGGCGGCGAATCGCGGCCGGCCGTGTGGTTGCGCGTGGTTGGGACACCGGTGCCGGTTCCGTCCGGGACGTCCGAGAGGGTCGGTGGCAGGTGGCGCGCACTAACTCTGGCTCGCTACACGCTCGGACTCTGGCAGACCGCACGCGGGTGTTTCGTCT
>CAAGKR010463011.1_pt1 | contig 15875 bp, 8 predicted proteins | sample 2556971 | NCBI WGS metagenome assembly CAAGKR01 (sample SAMEA5207829, study PRJEB30636) | soil metagenome | biome: forest; feature: boreal; material: soil | place: USA | collected 2011-09 | depth 1 m | reverse complement strand
TATAGAAGACTGGGAAATTGAGCAGGCGCTAGCAAAAGTAGACGCAGACCTCATGTAGAGTAAAATGGTGTACAGCAACGATTGCCGTAATAAAGGGCCATTGTCATAAATAGATGAGCAGAAGTGTTCTTCTTTCTCATTAATAGCTTCAGTACTTATGCCTGTTAATAAGAGAAACATTACGAGCGCAAATGGCTATACTAAGAAGTAATCCTTGCCATACAACCGGTTCACTCTTCAGGCTCTCAAGCCATTCGAGCAAATTGCCACTAATTTGGGCCAAATTTAGGTTATAGAAGGCCATCCTTTTTTGTTTGTGACGGTTCAATGGGCACCTGTTCCAAACATCCCACCATTCCCGGTAACCTTTGCTGTGACCCAATTGAAACAGATCCTCTTCATTCATGCTCCAATAGCCAATCGGGGTGGTACTATCCAGCCGCACTCGCTGCGGCTTGGGGCGGTAGACCTGCACTCCCAGCTTGACACATCCCATGCAGGCGCTTATGATACAAACGTTATTTGCATAGAAGTGGTGGAACCCTCTATATGTTTGAAGTTGGGCAACAGGTGCGAATCCGCGAGCAGATCTGGCAGGTGCTGGAGGATCATGCGGCATATGCGGGCGGCGACCATGCATTGCGGGTGCGCGGGATGGAAGGTCAGGCGCGCGGTCAGGAACGTCTCTTTATTTATCGCCCGGTGGGTGAGGGGAGCGATGCCGCGCAAGAAGATGAAGGCGCGCTGGAAATAGTCATTCCCCTGGCAACGCCCGCGCTGCGCTGGCACCCTGGCATGCCTCCGAGCCAGTGGGAGCGCCTGCACACCGCCTATCGCCTTTCCATTGCCCACAACACCGGCTATCTCCTGGGCCTGTCACGCACACGGCTGGTTATTGAACCCTATCAGCTTGCCCCCGTGCTGCAAGTCATGTCCGCGCCCCGGCAGCGTTTCATGCTGGCCGAAGATGTCGGCATGGGCAAGACCATTGAAGCGGGCCTGATCGCGACGGAATTGATCGCTCGTGGGCGAGGAGATCGCATTCTGATCGTCGTGCCTGCCGCCTTACAGGATCAATGGGCCGACGAGATGCACGACAAGTTCGGCCTCTCGTTCGAGATCCTGGATAACGAGTATCTGACCAGGGAGATGCTCCCGCGCCTACCTTCCGGTGCGAATCCCTGGCACTATGCCAACCGTGTCATCACCTCCATCGACTTCGCCAAACAGGAACGTATCCTCCGCGCGTTGAAAAAGACGCGCTGGGATATCATCATTGTCGATGAGGCGCACTACCTCGCAGAATCTGGCAGCGCTGAACACCCGCTGCGCACTGATCGCAGTCGTTTCGGCGAGGCCATCGCCCCACTCTGCGATAGCCTCTTACTTCTGACTGCTACACCGCACGACGGCTATTCGCAGGGCTTCTTCTCATTGCTGCGACTGCTGGACGATGCGCGTTTCGCCAGCGCCAATGACCTGCGGCGCGAAACGGTGGAACAGGTCGTCATTCGCCGTTCGAAGCAGCACATCTTCAATCCTGACGGTTCACCGAAATTTTATGGGCGTGTTGTACGCCACCTCGAACTCTCGCTTTCCGACCCTATGCTCTCTGCCGAACGCAGGCTTTACGACGCTATCACCAAATATGTCGCGCGCCAGTGGCGTGCCTCGCGCAATGATGCCAATCAACGGGCAACTGTTGGCTTTGCCATGATGCTGCTCAAAAAGCGCCTCATCAGTTCACTGGGAGCAATCAGAGCATCGCTACGCACGCGCCTGGATGGATTGACTGACGAAGCTGTCGCTCCCGATGCGCGGCGCGGGCTGCTCGCCTCCTACCGCGCGGGAGTGCCGCTCACCGAGTCGCAGCGCGAGCGTATCGAAAAGCAACTCGTTGTGCTCTCATCAGAGCGCGGACATGAGGCGCTTGAACGAGAGAGGCATGAAGTGGAGCGCCTGCTGCGGCTGGCCGAAGCCATCACGCCAGAGCAAGATCACAAAGCTGCTCAATTGAAACAGACGCTAGATCACTTCTGTCATGCCCTGGGTCGCAAGGTGATTGTCTTTACCGAGTACAAGGACACCCTCGACTATCTCCAGGCATATTTAGAGGAACGCGGCTACGCCGGGCGTATCGCCATTTTACACGGCCATCTGAACCGCCAGGGACGTTTAGCGGCAGAGCAGCTCTTCCACCAGCCGGAGACGGCTATCTTGCTGGCAACTGATGCCGCCAGCGAGGGTCTGAATTTCCAGCGGGGGTGCTGGACGGTCATTCACAACGAACTACCCTGGAACCCGAACCGTCTAGAACAGCGCAATGGGCGCGTGGACCGTTGGGGACAGACTCACACCGTCGAGGTCTACAATATGGTGATGCGAGATACCCTTGAAGCGCACATCTTGATGATACTGGAGGAGAAGTTGCAGCGTATTCGGGCAGAACTGGGCGATGTCTCCGATGTGTTGAGCGTGACGGGGCCACTTGACCTCGATACGCTGCTGATGGATAGTACGGTCAGGGTGGAAGAGGGCGATGTGACGGAGGCCATGCGCGTGCTTGATGAGCAAGTGGAACAGGCGCTCACGCAGGGCCGCGAGGCGCTGGATGCTTGTCGTGCCCAGTTTCTTACCGCTCCTGGCGCGTTCGGACCAGAAGAGTATCTGCAAGTAGAAGCGTCTGAGCAATCAACATACCAGGCGCTGCCACACTCCGCCGAGCTTGAGCAGTTCGCCACTTCCACCCTCTCACTGATCGGTGGCAGCGCCACACCTGTCGAGCATATGGAGCACTTATGGACGCTCAATATCCCCCAAAGCCTGCGACGTCACGGCGTGAGAGATTGCTACGAACGTGCCACCTTCGCGCGTGAAACAGCCTTGAGTGACCCGGAACGCCCTCCGGCTATCGATTTCATCGCGCTCGGTCATCCGTTGCTCGATGCACTCATTGCCAGCGTCAAAAGCGACGCGCGCGACGGCGGGCGCCTCTCAGGGCGCATGGCCGTGCGTATCCTGTCTCGCACGCCACACGGATTCCTGCTTACCTACCTCGGACGCTGGCAAGACCGGCGTGGAGCACTGGCGGCAGAAGAAATCATCCCCGTATTCATCAGCCTGGATGGCGAAGCTTACCCAACCGAGCAGGCCAAAACGCTACTGGCGCAGCCTGGACTCCGGCGAAACGCTCCTTCGTCTCTGCTGGCAGATATGTACGAGCCTCTCTGGGAGGAGCGACGCGAGCAGGCACGAACCCTGGCTTTGCAGCGCAGCGCAGAACTGGCCGTGCAAGTCAGAGCGCAGCGCGTACCCCAACTCGAACTGCTACGCCGCGATATCGAAATTTGGGCTGAGGCCCGCCAGCGCTGGATTGAGCGCCTGCAGACGGAACGGGCCGGGCGGGAAGCCGCGCAGCTTTCTTTGTTTGATGATGCCGAGCGAGCGCGGTCGCTAGCGGCAGCAGAGACGCGGCGCCGGAACGACCTCACACGCGAGCGCGAGGTCATCATGAATCGCCGGCAGCAGCGCGAGCAGGAAATCGCGGACATGGAACACGTCATTGCTGCCACGCCCGAGATGATCGGGGCGCTGATAATTGTACCGGCGGAGGAGTGCTGAGATGATCGGGAGCAGGAATAGAGAAGAACAACCGGCAGGTCAGCCAGCCGCTACTGGGGAACCAGGGAGTATTTTCACCAATCGCAATCTCTTCAGCAGCTACTATCTGGGAACGCTGCTCGCTCGCGAAGTGCGGACACATCTGGGCGAAACAGGTACACGCATGCCCATCTACGCACGCCGCCGCTTGCAGAGTCAGTGGGATCGCGTTTCACCAGCGCTCGGCGATAGCACACCATACCTGCGCACGCGTCAGGTCTGGATCGAGCCGCTCCTGCGCACTCTCGGCTACGAACCGCTTGAAGAGGCGCACGCCGCCGCTTTCGACGAAGACTCGCTGCCCGATGGCTACTACCTCTATCGCCCTATCTCTCGTCAGGAAGAGCAAACCCATCAGGCAGGAGAGGAACAAGCCCTACTCGACTTACCTACTCTGCCTGTAGAACATTCTGGCGATGCAGCCAACGATGACGACGAGGATCGCCGTATGCCGACCGTCGTCTTGCTTTCGCTGCTGAGTTGGGGCACAGATTTTGATCGTCCCTTCGCCTCGGCCAGGCGACGTGGCGATATGCCGCATAAGCTCATGGAGCGCCTGCTGGCAGCGGGGCCAGCTCAATGGGGTCTGCTGTGTAACGGGCGAAGCTTGCGCCTGCTCAAACGCAACGTAGTGGCCGGCCGGCAGCACTATTTTGAGGTTGACCTGGAAAGTCTCTTTGAAGGAGGCAGCGACCGAGACTTCGACACCTTCTGGACGCTCTTCCGCGCTTTGGCTTTCCAGCTAGACGATAAGGGGCGCTGCCTGCTGGATGTGGTGGACGAGGGCAGCCGCAAACATGCCGAGGGCGTCAGTTCGACATTGAAGAACAGCGTTTTTCATGCCATCGAGATTTTAATGAGTACCCTGGTCAGCCGGGCGCAGGAATTGACGCACCAGCCTATCGATCCGTCTGACGAAATAACAGAGCGGCGGCGGGCATTGGCTGACGAGGCGCTCGGCAACATGTCCCTGCTCTACCAGCAATCGCTGGTGCTGCTCTATCGCCTCCTCTTCGTGCTGTACGCGGAAAGCCGCATGCTGTTGCCCATCGATAACGCTATCTATCGCGATAGCTACAGCCTGGAGCCACTACGCGACGAGATCATGGAACCCAACATGCCCTATCTGCCTGGAGCGTTCCGCCTGTGGGAGACCGTCCAGGCTCTTTTCCGCCTGATCCACCAGGGCTGCAACACGTCGCAGCTGGTGGTGCCAGCCTACAATGGAGATCTCTTTAGCCCGCAGAGTACCGCGCTGCTGAACGCCATTAGTGTGCCGGATGACGCGTTGGCTGGGGTACTGCGTGAGCTATCCGTTACGCCGCCGACACGAGAACGAGGCCGCGAGCGTATCGACTATCAAGACCTCGGCGTCGAGCAGCTTGGCGCTGTCTACGAGGGCTTGCTGGAATTCGAGCCGAAAGTTGCCGCCGAGCCAATGGTCGAGATCAGGTACAAGGATGGCAACGTGGTTATTCCCACCCGCGAGCGGCGCGACTATCCCATCGCGCGCACCTTCGAGACGGGGCATTTCTACCTCGGTCACGGCGCGGGGCGCAAGACGAGCGGCAGCTACTATACGCCGCAGCCGCTCGTCGATTTCGTAGTGCGGCGTACCCTCGGCCAACTCGTACAGGGCAGGACGGCGGAACAGATTCTCGAACTCAAGGTGGTTGATCCGGCGATGGGATCAGGGGCATTCCTTGTTGGAGCCTGTATCTTCCTGGCTGATGCCTATGCCCGCGCAATGCAAAGCGAGACAGCCAACGACACCTCTGCCGACATAGATACAACGCCCGATCTGGCAGCCCATGAAGACGAACTCTCAGATGAGGCCACACGCCCCTATCGTCGTCTGGTTGCAGAGCGCTGTCTTTACGGCGTCGATATCAACCCGATGGCTGTAGAACTCGCCAAAGTCTCGCTCTGGCTCACCACGCTGGCCGGTGATAAGCCGCTCACCTTCCTCGACGCCAACCTGCGCTGTGGCAATAGCCTGATCGGTGCGCCACTTCGACCGTACAAGCTCGCCACAGGTCGCGACCAGACCATCGACAACATCCACCCCGAAGCACATAAGCGCCTGCTCAAGTCGCGCGGCGCGAGAACGCAGCGTAGAAACCAGCGGGAGGAAGATGCTTTCCAACTGGCACTCTTCGATCAGGCAGACATAACACATGCGATGGAACCCCTGGTGGGGCGCCGCCAATGGATCGCCGAGACACCCAGCGACAGCGTGGCGCGTGTCCACGAAAAGGCGGTGCTTTTCCGCCGCCAGGTCGAGCAGGACGAGCAACGGCGCACCCTCAAGACCATCTGCGATCTTTGGGTTGCCACGTGGTTCTGGCGACAACCACCAGTTGATGTTCCGGCAAACGACCCTTACTGGCCACCTCCACTCGATGGGCAAATCTACCGCGAACTGGTACTACTACTTCACGGCGAGCAGCGTCAATTCGCTACATTCGATTCGACCCCCTACCTGAAAGAAGTAGAGCGCATTGTGGAACAGGTCAGGCCATTCCACTGGGAACTGGAATTCCCCGAACTCTACTTCACTTCGGATGGCCTACCTCGCTTCGACTCAGGTTTCAACGCTGTGATCGCCAACCCGCCCTGGGATACCGTCAAGCCCAATTCGCGCGAGTTCTTCTCGGCCTACGATCCTGGGTTCCGCGAACTAGAGCGTGCCGTGGCGGAACAACGCCAGGATGAATTGGTGCAAGATGCCGAAATTCGAGTCGCCTGGAACGATTACGTTCATACAATTGAAAACCAGGTGGACTACATTCGCTTGAGTGAAATCTATCCCAATCAGAGTGTTGAAGTAAATGGCTCGAAAACAGGCGGGGATGCCAATACCTACAAGCTTTTCCTGGAGCGCGCCTACCAACTCCTTGCAAAAAATGGCAAAGCGGGCCAAATCGTGAAGGCGGGTATCTATAAAGACAAAGGAGCAACAGGATTAAGACAGCTTCTTCTGCAAAGGAGTAGTTTTGACTTCCTGTATGCTCTATCAAATGAAAAAAAGATATTTCCCTCGGTTCATCACTCAGAAAGATTCGCTCTTGTAGGCTTTACCAGATCTGCAACTAAAGCAGATATTCAGATCAGTTTCGCTATTACAACGAGAGAGGCAATTAGATCCGAAGATTTACCTGAGTATTTAACCGAAAATGACCTACTCATGCACGTACCACAAACTCTGGTCGAGCGCTTCTCGCCCGATACGCTCTCGATCATGGAACTTCGTTCGCAGCGCGATGTTGACCTTGTCGAACATATCTACGGTGATTGGCCTTTACTAAGTGAAAGGCTAGATAATACGTGGTCTGTAACCTTTACACGCGAGTTCGACATAACTAATGACCGAGATCTATTTAACACAGAAAGGAAAGGCTGGCCGCTCGTTCAAGGAGAAATGATTCATCAATACACTCATCGCTTTGGCGAACCAAACTATTGGATAAAGCCAGAGCGAGGGATTGCTGAACTTGCGCGTAAGGAACTTCAAAGGCTAGAAAAGGCTCTAGACAGCTATACAGGGATTAATTCTCATCGTACTACTTCTACGCGCCGGGAGCGCGTCTCCACCCTGCTGAAGGAAAGCGGGCGTGGGTCACTCACGTCAGATGACTTATACACTGATGCTGAGGCACCCAGACTCGCCTTCCGAAAGGTTGCTGCAAATACTAATGAAAGGACGCTAATTAGCGCTATTTTACCTGGTGGAGTATTTGCCAGCGACTCTCTTAACTACCTTATTCCCTGGCAATTTGATGCCCAGCAGGCTATTATCCAGCTATACACGATTAAGGATTGCTACAAACCATCTTTGCCAGTCCCCATTCTGGCATATCTTTGTGGCGTTCTCAACTCGTTTGTTCTCGATTACGTACTACGCTTCAAGGTCAGTGCCAATGTTAACATATTTTATGCCTACCAACTCCCTGTACCACGCCTCACGCCCAACGGCTTTCGATGCCGAGCAATTGCTGAGAGGGTAGCGCGGTTGGTGTTCGTCGGGCCGGAGTTCGATGCGCTGCGTCAGGAGATATTGGGCAGCGTACTGGCACAGGTGGCGACTAATCCCATCGAGCGGCAACACCTGCAGAACGAAATTGATGCGCTGGTGGCGCACCTGTATGGATTGCAAGAAGAGGAACTGAGGCATATCCTGTACGCACCGTACACTTTCCCGCTGGTTGGGCGTGAGATCAAAGATGGGGTGATGGCGGCGTTTGCGCGGGTAGAGGGTATGGTGGGGGAAGCGTGATTATAAACTTTGGATTGGAGTGCGGATATGAGCCAAAAGACAAATAAATCAATAGTAGATCAGATTGTTCGTCTTGCAATCAATGCAATAACTGACCAAGAGCAGATTAATCAACTCATGAAAGATTATGCGTCTCTCTCGGAAAGGCCCTTTCGCCTTTTTCGGCTGATGAGTGCTGAGAGCATCTCTTTCGCGCTTGTTGACAATATGATCAACGATTATGAAAAACTCCTTGAGCGATTATTACAACGAGAAGGATGGGGTTGGAGTGAAAAATTCTCAGAAGAGTATCTTGGGACGGCAATTAAAAGAATCCTGGCTACTTTTATCAAAGAAGGACAAACTGAGTCAGCAGGACGGCTTTTTGATCAACTGAGTGAAGAATTTGATATCTATTCTCAGAAGTATGTCGTCTATGTTCCTTTAGCTGGTATTAATTTGCACACAGATAGCTTCTCGATGGGAAATATCGTTTTTAGAAAAATGACAAATGCCTACGTCGACGATCTGTTCGAAAAGATGAAGTCTATTACAATGCTTACCCTCAGCCCTCTAGAAGTCAAAGAAGCGCACAATGCGTGGACGAAGCAAAGACTCGAGGGTTTGAAAGGAACGATCTGTGCAGAATTTTATGCCGTTGCCGAACCTCAAAGAGCGCGAGAACGGGCAGAAGAAGAGGTACGACATGTTCTCGATTTATTGAGATACGCAATATCAGTTCTTACTCTTAGAGGATTGAACATTGCAGTCGGCTTGCAAGGAGAAGTCGTGAATGTGATACGTACTACACCTACACTCTCACTCGATGAACAGAGTTATGAACTTCCGTCCAGCTATAAAGGCCCTCTGCAACCTTTCGAACTGTCACCAGAAAACATTCAAAAGATGGTGCAGATCGGGATATTCAAAGTCGCAAATGTACTGAAGCTCCCAGGTAAAATGACAGATTTTGAGAAAACACTTCTGCGTGGCATTCATTGGTTCGCAATTTCTCAGGCTCAATTTGATAAAGAAAACGAATTCTTGAACTTGATGACTTGCTTAGAGACGTTTTTGACGTCTTCAGGCGCGGCTTTAATTAGCCCCTCGCTTGCCAATCAAGTTGCGGAAGGGGCAGCACGCCTTCTTACAACAGAATTAGAGAATCGCAAGGCACTAAAGAAACGAATACAGAGTTTGTATGGAATACGAAGTGGAGTTTCTCATGGAGGGCAAAAAGCCATTCTAGAAACAGACCTTGAAGATCTGAGAAACATTGCGAAGGAGCTAATCTTTCAAATGATTGAACGAAAAGATGAGTTCCCTACTCACAAGGCACTATTGAAGTGGCTTGATGAGCGACGACTGGCCGGATGATGAGATAAGGAAACTATACTACGTAATTGGCTCATCAATAAGGGCTGTAGTATCAGGAATATGTATTGACTCCCAATGAGCAATATGGCTGTTCTTTGTGCTGCTGTCTCGACTTTCCCTTGTTTTTCGGGTATACTGTACCAAGATAGAATATTTGTTCAATAAATGTCAATCAGATCCCAAGAGTCTGTACATGAGGAGGTGAATCATGCTGGCAGTACAACAAACTATCAGAGCTATCACTAATGAAGCGCATATTTCTTTACGTAGTATTACATCGCCTCCAGTTATGCTCGAACGCCTGGCTGCTACCGATGTTATCGCACTGGATGCAGCTGTTTCTTCTGGACCAATGGGCGCACGTGCGTGGCGTTTGCTGGCGAACCGGCAACGAGTCGCGCCGCAACGCTTGCCCAGGCTGATTATCGCGGCACATAACGATACAGAGCGACAACTGGCTCAGCAAGCAGCCACGCAGCTTCATGCTTTTGCAGACTCTGTGACCATACTTTACGAACGTGGGCGCAACGAAACTGCTGTCAACGCGCTGGCTATGCATAGGGAAGGTTGGCCTGATGTATCTGAGCAAGAACGCAAAGTACGCATCTTATTGCTAAGCAGGCGCGGTGGCGGAGGTAGATCACAGTTTATCGCGCCCTTTGTTGGCGGTGCTGGTACAACCTGCGGCACATGGACCCCAGTTGTCGCTTATCAGCGAGGGAAGACAACCTGGATAGCGGGAACACGCTCCAAAGAGGAGGAGCGCGAGGCAACTCCTATTCGCGGCTTCTTGCGAGGCAATTACGCGCAGGGTGTCTGCCCTGCCGAGTGCAGCTTTTGTTACCTACGTGGATTACAAGGTATGGGCATCAAAAGTATCTCTTTGAACCTGGAAGATGCTATTCCCGAACTCGATGTGCTCCCGCGTGGAAGCGTAGTCAACTGGGCCGAACTAGGAGGCCCTGTTGAGGAAGACCCCTGGTTCGTGGACGAGCAGGGCAACGGCTCGCTCGTCCAGACTATCCTCGACCTCTCTACGGAACGCGGCGTTGTGGCGTTCTTCCTGACAAAAGGCGTCTATGAGCCATACTTACAATTGGATGGGCGACTGGCTTTGCTTGCCATTAGCTTGAACGCCCCGGCCATTTCTACTGTATTTGAGCCGGGCGGTGCGCCACCTGAGGAACGCTTAAGGGGACTGGCATGGGCTATTGATAACGGGGCAATGGATCATACTATTCGCCTGGGGCCAATCGTTCCGATTGAGGGGTACAAACGGCACTATCACGAACTGTTTGAAATGATGGCCGATATACTTGGTCCACGACTCAAGCGCATGACCATCGACATTTTGCGCTTCTCGCCACAGATGCCAGGCATACTGCGGGCGTCGTTTCCAGAAGAGATCGTCTCATCGCTGCTCACTGAGATGGAACCTGCCGTGAAGTCGCATAAATACCGACCTTCAGCGCATCGCCAGCAGCAGTTCTATCACTGGATCAGAGCGATGCTTTCTCATTATGGCATGTCACATGTCAAGACAACCCCGTGCAAAGCTGATCCGACCGAGGCCTTCTTATTTCTGCGCGCTGGAGACATTGCCAGCATGCCTTGTGCATGTCACATCAGCTATCAAGATCGCAATCGCATACAGCGAAAAGAACTCCCCATCCTGCCTCAACAAAGATAAATAGTAGCTAATACCTAATAGGTAGCATAGCGACTCTTGTGAATCTAATCGCAAAAGAGTACACTTAACGAGGGAAGATTGCTACCTATCCATGTGTGTATTCTGCTTGCAATTCTTCACCATGTATCCATTTCATGTTTACCTTGATTTCATAGCCAGAAGTGGTGGAAAGCCAGAGGTTGGTACATGTCAGCTCACAAAACAGTCCTTTGGAGGATTGATGACCACACTCGCGCAAAGCACGAAATTCTCCGTCGTTACCTCGAAGCCTGGCTACCCATCATGACATCCTACAACGGCCGCATCATCTATCTTGACGGGTTCGCCGGACCTGGAGAGTATGAGAAAGGCGAGCCAGGCTCGCCGATCATCGCCATCGATACATTTCTCACTCATATCCATGCTCCGATACGCACCAAAGAGGTGCTGTTCCTATTTATTGAGCAAGACCACGCCCGCTGCGAGTATCTCAAGCAGTTATTAGCGCAGCATAAACTCCCTTCAACAGCTTCATACGAAATCTCAGAAGGTATTTTTGATGAGACCATGACCGAACTACTCACTCAGCTAGAGAGTCAGCAATTGCGCCTTGCGCCCACGTTCGCCTTCATTGATCCCTTCGGTTACTCACACACGCCGATGAGTACTATAAAAAAACTGATGAGCCACCCAAGATGCGAAGTATTGATTACCTTCATGTACGAGGAGATCAATCGCTTCCTCACTGCTGAATATTCTACCAAAGATACTCAATATGACACATTATTCGGGACTCAAGAATGGCGGGGAATAGCGCAAAGAGCGGTTAAGGCGCGAGACCGCCAAGACCAGTTGCATAATCTTTATCAGGAACACCTTCGACAGGTGGCAGGGATTCGATACATCCGCTCATTTTGTATGCGAAACAAACGCAACAGAACAGACTACTTCCTCTTCTTCGGCACTAATAACCTGTTGGGCATGAAGAGGATGAAAGAATCGATGTGGAAGGTAGACCCAACTGGAACCTATGAATTTTCGGACAACACCAATCCAAACCAATTGCTGTTGTTCTCAAAGCCAGAATATACCATCCTACAACGTATGTTGAGCAATCATTTCAAAGGACAAATGGTTAGCGTTGAAGTAGTCGAAGAATACGTGATAGCAGAAACACCTTTCTACAAGTTCAAGACAGAAGCTCTCAAGCCCATGGAAGCAACTGGGCAGATTACTGTAATCTCAACCGATCCCAAACGCAGAAGGGGAACTTTTGCCGAGGGGAAGACCCAAATTCGTTTTTTGTGAGCATAAGTTCATAGTGCTTGAGGATACACTAAATTCACTAGCTAAGGCGCCTTCCATACCTGCACTGTATTCTCCCATGAGCCAATTGCGAGGAGTTTGCCACCAGGGGACTATGATACCGAACAAATCTGGAAAGCCCTCTTTAGATAAAGAGAATTGACAACTCCCCCAAACTGCGTTACAGTACAGCTATACCATTGCATCATTGTTCAATATGATGCATCTAGTTGCGGAGAACGAAGATGACAGAAGACGTTCACATCATACTCGACCTTTCTCCGGCTGTCCAGGCGCTTCTTGAAGAGCAAGACATTGACCTGTATGCAGAAATCCAGCGACAGATGCCTTCGGCTCGCCTCAGCACGCAGTCAGACCCCAATGCTCCCACAGGCAGCCGGGGGGATGTTGTGACCATTATTGCCGTCACCACCTCGCTGGTCAGCGCCTTGACGCCCATTATCCTGCGCATCCTCAACATGATCGCTCCGCCAGACCGAGCGCAGACCTATCACATCGAAGAGACAATTACTCATAACACTGACGGCAGCACAACCACTGTCCGCAAGCGCGTCCTCTCCCAGAGTGAGCAACACCCTGCCTTACGCCTGCCAGATAAGCCACCGCCACATGCACCGGATAAGCTTACACCGGAACCAGAGAAGTAAGCTGGAGCGGGATGACATGAGCCAGCAGCGCTACGCCTTCCTCATCGGAGCAAACGGGCCACAAACGGGACCACTCGGTCGTCTGAAATACGCGGAACGTGATGTAGCGCGCCTCGCTGCTGCATACCAGGTGCAGCCTTTTGGTTTCACGGGTATTCAATTATGCATTGCTCAAGATCGTCAGTCCACGCTCACTCAACTGCAACAAGCTGCTCAGCAGTGCGGACCGTCAGATCTCTTCATTGTGCATTTCTCCGGCCACGGTATCTATCGCAAGCGTTTATACCTTGTCTGTAACAACGCAGATATCGAAAACCTGCGAGCCACAGCGATTGAAGCAGATGCTGTGAAGGAAATCATGGACGAATGTCGGGCACGCCATAAACTGCTTATTCTCGACTGCTGCTACTCCGGCAGGACAGCCTCCGGTGTATTTAAGGGCGACACCGATATCCAGGTAGACCTCTCGAAAACGTTCGAGGGTAGCGTGGGCGTAATCGTCTCGGCCTGTTCACGGGCAGAGAAGACGCGCGAACTGGTGATGCCGGATGGTGAGGGCGCGGGTTTTCTCTCCTGGATCTTCATTGCCGCCTGCACCTCCCGTTTTGACAAAGCGTCAACGGATATGCGCTCGCTCTCCCTGATGGATATCTGGCGATGGCTGCCGGAAGCGCTGCAAGAAGTGAATGAGCTACTGGCCGAAGACGAGCGACTTCCTCGCCCCTGGTTGAATCAGCAGTTGGAGGCCGGTTCCGACGGGAACATCTGGCTCACTGAGCCGAGAGAAAACGACGCTAAAGTACAACAAGACGCCAAACCGTATGAGAGACGACAATTACTGCAAGAACTCAGTGCCTTACATGGCAGAACCATCGACGATCTGCTTACAAGCTTCGTCGGGCGCGCTCAGGAACTCGACGATCTTCACCAGCGCATCGCCACCATGCAACAGACTGGCGGCTATGTCACTATCACGGCTGAAGCCGGTCAGGGCAAGAGTAGCATTATCGCTAAACTCATTGAGCAGGCCAAGAACGAGCATGGCCAGGACGGCGTCGCATATCACTTCATCCTGTTTGACCCTGGCCCTGACTACCAGGTCGGTCTCCTGCGCAACCTGATGGCTTCTCTCATTCGTAAATACAACCTCTCCGATCTCTATGTCGCCAGCGAAAGCCGCGCCGCTCTGCGCGACTACTTCCCTGTTGTGTTGAAGCAGGTTGCAGTCCAAGGCGGACTGGAATTCATCTACATCGATGGCCTGGATCAACTCGAAGCTGATGCTAGCGGCATTCGCGACCTGACCTTCCTGCCAGAAGAGCCTCCAGAGGGCATCGTCTTTGTGCTTGGAACACGCCCCGATGATACCCTGGAACCACTCGAGCTGCGCAAACCACACGAGCGGTATCGACTGCCCAACCTGAGCCGCCCAGACTTCGCCTTGCTCCTGCAACGCCGCAGTGTCTCCCTGGAGAGCGGCATGATTGACCGCCTCTACCAGATTCTGCAGGGTAATGCCCTTTACCTCGATCTCGCCGCAAGCGCGCTGACCGGCCGCGAAGGTATTACGCCCGGTGAGCTGGTCAAACAGCTGGCCGATGACCCGAACAACATCTTTTCCGTAGCGCTTCGCCGTCTCAAGCGCGAGTCGGTCGAGTGGCGTGAGGTTCTCAAACCGATCCTCGGAGCACTTCTCCTGGCGCGCGAACCGCTGGGTGTGCATAACCTGCGAGATATCATCAACATCGATACCAGCAAGGATCATCTTGTGGAGATTGATCGCCTCAACGACGGCCTGCAGCGCCTGGGCGGCCTCGTCGCCAGAGATACACACTATCGCTATACCCTTTTCCATCTGAAATTGTACGACTACCTGCGCCAGGATGAATCACAGCCCGCGAGAGCCTATGTCTTTGCCACGGATGAAGAAGAGCATTGGCATGAACGGCTGGCAGTGTGGTGTGCAGGCGATGATATTGCTGTGATCTGGAGCAATATCCCGCGAGATCAGGGCGAACAGGAGCGGCGCAGCTATGCACGCCAGCACTATATCTCGCACCTCTATCATACCAGGAGCTGGCAGCGTCTTTCCCACAACCAGGAGCACCCTACCCTCTTCGCAGTGCTGGACGCTGGAGAGTATGGCCGATCTAAACTGCGCTTCGACCCCAGCACGCGCTCCTATGCACAAGACCTCGACCTGGGTCGGGAGGCAGCAAACTGGCAGGGCTGGACAGTCGAAGAAGGCATCGACTTGCTGCCGCGCCTGTGGCAATACACCTTGTTGAGGTGCAGCCTAGCAAGCCGCGCCGACAATTACCCTGACGCAGCATTCGAACTACTGATCTTGCTTAATCGCAAACAGCAAGCTCTCAACCTGGCCGAATTATTGACCGACCCTGCTCGCAAGGTACATATCCTTCTACAGATCGCTGAACAGTTGCGAAAGAGTGACCGATTGAGTAAAGAGTATGACGAGTTACTCCTGCGTGCCGAGCAGATGATTGCTCGTATCGAGGACGACGGGGCACAGGCAAAGGAGCTGCGCGACCTGAGCCAGGCATTGACGCAGGCCGGGCGCTGGGAGCAGGCCGAGCAGGTGATCGCTCGTATCGAGGACGACGGGGCACAGGCAAAAGAGCTGCGCGACCTGAGCCGGGCATTGACGCAGGCCAGCCTGTAGGAGCAGGCCGAGCAGGTGATCGCTCGCATCGAGGACGACGGGGCACAGGCAAAAGAGCTGCGCGACCTGAGCCGGGCATTGGCGCAGGCCAGCCTGTAGGAGCAGGCCGAGCAGGTGATCGCTCGTATCAAGGCTGACGAAGTGCAGATGCAGGCAGAGGCGCTACGTGACCTGAGCCGGGCATTGGCGCAGGCCGGGCGCTGGGAGCAGGCCGAGCAGGTGATCGCTCGTATCAAGGATGACGAAGTGCAGATGCAG
>CAAGKR010358596.1_pt1 | contig 15879 bp, 16 predicted proteins | sample 2556971 | NCBI WGS metagenome assembly CAAGKR01 (sample SAMEA5207829, study PRJEB30636) | soil metagenome | biome: forest; feature: boreal; material: soil | place: USA | collected 2011-09 | depth 1 m | reverse complement strand
TGCCGAAATCATCTCCCTGTTTCAGCGGCTGAATTCAGATGGGACGACGATAGTCGTCGTCACGCACGACGAGGATCTCGCGAACGCCGCTCGCCACAAGGTCCACATGCGCGATGGCAGGATCGTGGACGCATGATCGGACAGCTCGCTTTGCGCAACATGACATACAGGCCATGGCGATCTGTATTGCTCTTTTTCGGGTATGGTGTCGGCGTCGCGGTGATGATCGTGCTGCTCTCTGTCGGCGAGGCGATGCTGTCCCAGGCGCGCAACGAGAAGCTAGTCGGCGGCGGGTCGATCACTGTTCTGCCGGAGGGGCTCGATGTCGAGGTGATGAAGACGGGAGGGATCGGCGGGCTCTTCTTCTCAATCGATCACGCGTCGTTTCTGTATCGCCAGCTGTTCGCGTCGCGACGGTTCAAATCTGAGATCTCGGCCGTCGCGCCGCAGATAGAGGGCAGGCTCCTCTACCTTCGCACCGCCCACGGCCGCGAGTACGCTGTGCACGCGAGCGGAGAGATTCCGGCGGCGACACGCGCTGTCGGTGCCGCCCCCGAGATTGTGCAGGGAAAGTGGGAGAACGACGAAGGCGACCGCCGCTGGGTCGCGCCGACCCTCGCGGAGCTGCGGCACGAGATCGATCACTTTCATCTGCCGGGCGACAGCATTGCCAACCGGGACACGTGGGCCGAGTGGCACTACTTCAATGTGTTGTCCGAGGGTGAGAAGCGCTGGGCGTTCATCTCCTTCATCGTCGGTGGTGACGTCACCGGCACCAAATGGGCAGGGCAGGTCGGAATAACCGTGCGCGAGCAGAACGGAGCAACGCGTCGATTCGGAGCAACGCTCGATCGGTCGCGGGTACGCTTCTCGACTACAGATGCGAACCTCGTGTTCGGAGACTCGCACGTCACCGTGTTGCCGAACGGCGACTACGACGTACGCGCGATTGCCGGCAAAGCCGACATCTCGCTCATCGTGCATCCGGCTCTGTACGCCTATTTCCCGGGCGTGTCGATGGGGTCCGGGGGGTCCGGAGGTTTTGTCTCGGGATACACGGTTCCAGGGCTGCGCGCGTCCGCGTCGGGGACACTGTGCGTCGAGGGCAAGTGCGAGGCGCTCACCGACGCGCAATCGTACCACGATCACAACTGGGGAGCCTGGCGCGGCGTGACCTGGGATTGGGGCGCATCGCGCGCCGGACAGTACGCGTTTCTCTACGGCAGGGTGTTTTCACCGGACAGCAGCGGATCGCCTCCGCCGGTGCTCGTGTATCTGATCGACTCGCTCGGATTCCGCGCGGTATTCCGCCCGAAGCTGATCTCATACGAGGACACTCGTACAATCCGCTCCGGCGCGACGATCCTGCACGTCCCGTCGCGCGCGCGGTTCTCGGATGTTCGCGGCGACGACACGCTGGCGGTCGACATCTCGATCGAGGATGCAATCGCCACCGATACCCGACCCCGGAAAGTGAGGGAAGGAGAGCGAGGAGATCCTCTCGGCACGGATAAGGCGCACCCATATTTCATCCAGATGAAGGGGACGGCGCGCATCTCAGGTCGAATCGAAGGGCAGCCGCTCACGGGCACCGGCACCGGATTCTTCGAGACGTACCGTTAAGCCGGGATCGCGTCAGCTTTCGTACGGATGGCTCGCCCCCGACTTGACATCGGGACTTCGCGGCTTCCGATTGAACGCATGTCCGCGGAGATTCACATCGGCACGCAAGGGTGGAACTACGACGCCTGGGTGGGGCCGTTTTATCCGACCGGCACGCGGCCGTCCGATTTTCTCACCGTTTACGCGCGCGCGTTCGATTCGGTGGAAGTCGATTCCACTTTCTACGCCTCTCCCGCGGCGACGACGATAAGAAGCTGGGTCGATCGCACTCCCAAGGGCTTCGTTTTCTCGCTTAAGCTGCCTCAGGAGATCACGCACGAGCACAGACTGCGCGATGACACCGGCGCATCAGAGGCGTTCTTCGAGCGAGTGCGGGAACTGGGCGACAAGCTCGGACCGGTCCTCGTTCAGATGGGCCCCGACTTCCAGCCGGGCGAGCTTCCGGCGCTGGTCGATTTCATCGGGCGAGTTCCCAGCGATCTCCGTGTCGCGATCGAGTTCAGACATCGCGGCTGGATCACTGATGGAGTTCTCGCGCTTCTGGGCGAGCACAACATCGCACTCGCGCTGGTCGATGGCAGATGGATTCCGCGCAAGCTGATGCTGAGCCTCGTGGCGCGTCCGACGGCGGACTTCGCCTACATTAGGTGGATGGGACCGAATCGCGATCTCGTCGACTACTCGAGGGTGCAGGTTGATCGCTCGCGCGAGGTGGATGCGTGGAGCGACGCGATCGAGAGTCTGTCGGAGAAGGTGTCGCACATCTACGGGTACGTCGCGAATCACTTTTCGGGACACAGCCCCGCGACGGCGCGGGAATTCCAGTCCCGGATCGGCCAGACGCCCGTGGATCCTGATTTGCTCGGCGAGCAGATGTCGCTGTTTTAGGGATTGGATCTTTAATCGAGCGACTGCTTTGAACACGGATGCTTCGGATGAACGGCCGTATACTTCGGATCGCTCCGTCCGGCGCTATGGATCGTCTTGGCGGGATTGGATTCCTAGTTTGTCTTCAGCCTGTGCCGCCGCCGGACGAGCGAGTCGCCACGTAAGGCTAGATCGACGATGAGAGACTGCGATGCGAATCCGCAGAGCGCCGTCACGACTGCTCCAAGGGTCACGCCGATCGCTGAGTTCCATCGCGGGACGTACGCGCGCAAGAGAACCGACGAAGAGCCGCTCGGGTTGTTCACGAGGCGTAAGATAGTCTTCTCCGTTCAGCTGGGTTGCGAACCTGAACGACGAATAGTTCCTTAAGGGCATGCCGTCGCTCAAGTCACCGCCGGAAAACCGCAGCTCTCTGAATCCGGCCCAAAGTGATTTCTCGCTCGCGAACATTGCGACGGAAGAGTTGAGAGAGCTCGCGGATGCCGGATTGTACAGAACACTTCGGACCGTCGAGAAGAGAACTGGAAGCTCGCTCGTCGTGGACGGCCGCTCCGTCATCGATTTTTCGTCCAACGACTACCTCGGCCTGAGCTCCGACGCACGGCTGGCGAGCGCCGCGGCGCACGCGTTGGAAACACATCCGACCGGAGCTGGTGCCTCACGGCTCATATCCGGGAACTACGCGATTCACGAACTCCTCGAGAAAAGATTGGCGGAGCACAAGGGGAGCGAAGCCGCGCTGTTATTCGGTAGCGGTTATCTCGCGAACCTCGGCTGCATTCCTGCCCTCATCGGTCGGGGCGACGCGATCTACTGCGACACGTTAAATCACGCATCGCTCATCGATGCGGCCCGATTGTCCCGCGCCGAGGTCAGAGTATTTCGGCACGCGTCTCTCGACGAGTTGGCCAGGCAGCTTTCCGCCGATGCCGGCAAGTTCAGACATCGTCTGATTGTCGTCGACAGCGTGTTTTCAATGGACGGCGATCTATTCCCTCTCGACGGGCTTGTCGAAGTCGCCCGTAAGCATGAGGCGTGGACTTACGTCGACGACGCTCACGGCACCGGAGTGCTCGGCCACGCCGGTCGCGGAGCCTGCGAGCACTTTGGAGTCGAAGGACAAATCGACGTCGTGATGGGCACCCTCGGCAAAGCACTCGGAACCATAGGAGCGTTTGCTGTCGGAAGAGCTCAGGTCATCGACCTGCTGCGAAATCGGGCGAGGGCATTCGTTTTCACGACCGCCAATCCGCCTTCGATGGTTGCCGCGTCCATCCAGGCATTGCGCATCGCCGACAGCGACCCGTCTCTCCGCCAACGCCTTCGTGAGAATTCCACGCGGTTGTGGGACCGTTTGCGGCAACAGCTGCACGCGAGGCATCTGACTACTGCGCCCCATCGCGCGCATCACATCGTGCCGGTCATCATCGGCGATGCGAGTGAGACCCGGTCGATTGGAGAGCGGCTGTTCGAGAGGGGATTTCTGGTTGGCGCAATCCGGCCTCCAACGGTCCCCGAAGGAACGTCACGACTGCGGTTAACAGTCAGCGCCAGCCACAGACACGCCGACATTGACGAGCTGAGTGATCTCATCGCGGCAGAGTTGGCCAATTGACGGCGATCGAGACAGTTGGGCAATCGACCGGTACAGAGGCGAGCGAGATCGCGCAACTGGATGCGATTCACATCTGGCACCCGTACACTCGGCATTTCGGGATGCGTCCGCCGCCCCAGATAACGCGGGCTAAAGGGGCCTCGCTCTACGACAGTGACGGACGCGAGCTCCTCGACATGATCTCATCCTGGTGGGTGACGCTGCACGGACACGCGGAACCCTCGATCGCGGCGGCAATTGCCCGTCAGAGCAAGACTCTCGAGCAGGTGATCTTTGCCGGGTTCACACACGAACCGGCGGCGCGCTTCGCCGCCGAACTGTCCGCCGTTCTCCCGGCAGGGTTGACCAGAATCTTTTTCTCGGACGACGGGTCAACCGCCGTCGAAGCCGCCCTCAAGATCGCGCTGCAATACTGGGCCAACCAGGGAGAGAAGAGAAATACCATCGTGGCGCTCGAGAACGCGTATCACGGGGACACGTTCGGATCCATGAGCGTGAGTGCGCGCGGCGTTTTTTCCAAGCCTTTCAGAGATCATCTCTTCGACGTCGAGACCTTGCCTGATCCCACCTCAGGGTCCACACTCCAGGCGCTCGACCAGCTGCTCCGCGAGCGAGAGCGCGAGATTGCGGCGGTAATAGTGGAACCCATGCTGCAGGGCGCGGGAGGAATGAAAGTCTGGAGCGCGGAACTCCTCCGCGAGCTGCGAGAGCGCACGCAGTCGGCGGGAATTCTCTTGATCGTGGACGAGGTGCTAACCGGATTTGGGAGGACGGGTCCGCTCTTCGCGTGCGAACACGCCGGAATTTCCCCCGACATCATGTGCCTTTCAAAGGGGATAACGGGCGGCTTCATGCCACTCGGTGCCACCGCGGTCCGAAATGAAATCTTCGAGACTTTCTTCACCGACCGTGACGCCGACACCTTTTTCCACGGACACTCGTACACCGCGAATCCATTGGCATGCGCAGCGGGCAGAGCGAGCCTCGCTCTACTGGATGCCACGTCACTGGATCGTCGCGCTTCGATCGAGGAGGTACATCGCGATCGCATTGGGAGACTCGCGCGTCATCCAGCAGTGAGCAATCCTCGCGTGCTCGGAACACTCGCGGCGGTCGAGATAGGTGGGAGCTCCGGATACCTGAACCCGATCGGCCAAAGGATCGCGCAATTCGCACTCGATCGCGGAGTTCTGCTCAGACCCCTCGGCAACGTCGTGTACCTTCTGCCCCCGTACTGCACGAGCGCGGGTCAACTCGGGCGTGCATACGACGTCATCGAGTCATTCCTGCAGCAGCAATGATGAAGCTCGGGATTACCGGCACCGACACCGGTGTCGGAAAAACCGTGATCGCCTCAGCGGCGGTTGCGTGGCTGCGAGATCGAGGACTGAATGTCGCGGCGATGAAGCCAATAGAGACCGGAGAGCAGCTTCTTGATGCGAAGCTGTTGCAGCGCGCGAGCGGTTCGATCGATTCCATGGACGACATCTGTCCGGTGCATTTTCCGGAACCCGTCGCACCGTTCACGGCCTCTTACAAGTCAGGCGCGCCCGTGAACCTTTCCCTGCTCGACGACGCTTACTCGCGTCTTGGGGCAGGCCGGGATGTCATCGTGGTCGAGGGCGCCGGTGGGCTGCTCGTGCCGATCACTCGAGAAGCATCCTTTGCCACTCTCTTCAAGAAGTGGAATCTCGCTCTGGTGATCGTCGCAGCGAACAGGCTGGGCGTGCTCAATCACACGCTCTTGACGTTGCGCGTCGCTCGATCGCTCGGCATCGCCGTACGAGGGATCGTTCTGAATGACGTGCCACTGGAATCTCCCGACGCGTCCGTCGACTCGAATCTCGAGGTATTGAAGCAGCTCGTGCCGGACGTTCCGTTGATCGCGTTCCCTCGTATTGATGAACCGCTCGACCTGACTCGACTCTGCGACGTTGCGGAATCATCCGGCTTGGGCGCGTTGCTGGAATCCGGGCTCCAGAGTACGCAAACCCGCCACCCAGCCTTTACCGAGTCCAACTCACAACAGCCTCCCCAATAACATGCACCGTCTTCCTGAATGGAATTCCCTCGCAGATCGCTCCCTCGCCGGAGAACTACTCGACCGCGAAGAGGCTCGCGCCGTTCTGGCCGCACCCGATGAACTCCTACTCGAGCAGCTGGCCGCCGCCTATCGCGTGCGGCGACACTACTGGGGCAATCGGGTACGTCTCCATTTTCTTCTCAATGCGCAATCGGGTCTGTGCGCCGAGGACTGTCACTACTGCTCGCAATCGAAGGTGTCGCTGGCTGATATCGAGAAATATCCCTTCCTCTCGCAGGACAGGATTCTGAGCGCGGCGGAACGCGCGGCGCGCCTCAACGCCGGAACGTTTTGCCTGGTCATATCTGGCAGGTCACCGGGTGAGACAGTGTTTGGAAAGGTCGTCGACGCCGTCAGCACCATAAAAGCGCGACACAATCTTCGTGTCTGTGTCTGCCTCGGTCTGTTGAACGAATCCCAGGCGCATCGTCTCAAGGCAGCCGGCGCTGACACCGTCAATCACAATCTCAACACCTCGGAGAATTTTCATCCGGAGGTTTGCACGACGCACACCTTTGGCGATCGACAAGCTACCATCCGTAATGTCCAGGCGGCCGGCATCGAGAGCTGTTCGGGCGGAATAATCGGCATGGGAGAGTCGGATGACGATGTCATCGATCTCGCGATGTCGTTGCGGGAAATGAAAGTCAAAAGCGTGCCCGTAAACTTTCTGATCCCCATCAAAGGCACGCCGTTTTCGGAGGCCGGGTCACTCGATCCGCGGAGATGTCTCCGGATTCTGTGTCTGTTCCGCTTCATTCTGCCGTCGCAGAGACTGAGAATTGCCGCCGGGCGTGAGCCCCATTTGCGGTCTCTTCAGCCACTTGGCCTCTATCCGGCGAACTCGATCTTTATCGGCGATTACCTCACGACCGAGGGGCAGACGCCGAGTGCTGATTTCGAGATGATTAGAGACGCCGGATTTGTTCTGGAAGCTCCGGACGGATCGGTCCTCGAGACGGATCTGGCGGGAATATCGACCGCCAATGATAGTCTGCCCGCTGTGGGATACGCGGCGCAACGCGTCAGTCGGTGACATCATCGCGATATTTCTGTCGTGACTCTTCGAAAATGGATTCTCAGCATCCTCGCGGTCTCATTCGCGGCGATCTTCATCTCGCTCGGATTCTGGCAGCTGCGCCGTCTCTCCGCGCGTCGCCAGGCGAACGTGCTGGTCGCAGCGCGACGCTTCACGCCGGAAGTCGGTCTCGACTCGCTCCCCTCTGACACGTCGGCAGCCCATTTCAGAAGGGTTCGCATCCGCGGCGCATACGACTACGCCAATGAGATCGTGTACACGCTGCGCGGGCGGAATGGCTCGCCCGGCGTCAACATTCTGACTCCGATTCGCCGCGGCGGGAGCGACACGGCTGTGCTCGTCAATCGAGGGTGGGTCTACTCGCCGGACGGAGTCACGATCGACACGAAACCATGGCGCGAGGGCGACAGCGTCGATGCGAACGGGTTTGTCGAAGTATTCCCCACAAAAGGACCATTCGACGCGCCCAATCCGGCGCGTCCGCGATCTATGCGGCGGCTCGATCGCGCAGCGATTCGGCAGCTATTCCCGTACCCGATCGCCAACTACTACGTCGTTCTGACGGACTCGGCGCGCACCGGAAGCGGTCCGCCGCGCGTGGAGCCGGCTCCGCTCGATGAAGGCCCGCACCGCAACTACGCGATCCAATGGTTCTCGTTCGCCGCAATTTCCATCGGTGGACTAGTTATCTTCCTGAGACGCACATGAGCGACATATCGGTCGGAACTGCCAGCGAGAAAGAAGCCCGCGACGTAGCAGAAAGCGCGCGCGAGACTGAGTGGGCGCACCCCAGCTTCGTCCGCGAGCTCTTTCTCGGACGATTTCGGCTCGATCTGATCCATCCGCATCCCCCAGCGGACGCCGCGGAAGAAGCGCGGGCCAAGCCTTTCATGGACAAGCTGCGCTCGTTCATGGAGCGCGTCGATTCGGAAGAGATCGATCGCACGGGCGAGATTCCCGAGCCGGTCGTGCAAGAGCTGCGCGACATGGGCGCATTCGGGATCAAGATCCCGAAGGAATACGGCGGATTGGGCTTGTCTCAGATGAGCTACATCCGGGCCATTGAGCTGGTGACGTCCAAGGACGGATCGCTCACGGCAATGCTCTCCGCGCACCAGTCCATCGGCGTCCCACAACCGCTCCAGCTGTTCGGCACCGAGGAGCAGAAGCGAAAGTATTTCCCTCGTCTTGCCAAGGGTGCGATCTCCGCGTTCGCGCTGACGGAAGTCGATGCCGGCTCCGATCCGGCCAACATGCGGTGTACCGCCACGCCGACAGAAGACGGAAAGCATTTTGTGATCAACGGCGAGAAGCTCTGGTGCACGAATGGAACACGCGCCGAGCTGTTCGTGGTGATGGCGCGGACGCCGGAAAAGGTGGTGAAGGGAAAACCCATCAAGCAGATCACTGCTTTCATCGTAGAGGCCTCAACACCGGGCGTGGAAGTCGTGCACCGCCTGCACTTCATGGGACTCAGGGCGATCGAAAATGGCGTCATCCGCTTCAACAACGTCAAAGTCCCGAGAGAGAACATTCTCTGGGAAGAAGGAAAGGGTCTCAAGCTCGCGCTCATAACGCTCAATACCGGAAGACTCACCATCCCGGCGGGGTGCGCCGGCGCTGGAAAGCAGATGGTATCCATTACGCGCAAATGGGCGAACGAGCGTGTGCAGTGGGGCCAGCCGATCGGGAAGCACGAAGCGGTCGCGCAGAAGATCGCCCGGATGACGGCGTACACCTTTGCGATGGAAGCGGTCGCCGAGTTATCTGCCGCACTCTATGAAAAGGGCGGCTACGACATCCGGCTCGAGGCGGCGATCGCCAAGCTGTTCAACACCGAAGCCGGCTGGCGAATCATCGACGACACGCTCCAGATCCGCGGCGGCAGAGGCTACGAGACGGCGGAGTCCCTCATCCGGCGCGGAGAGCCCGGCATTCCCGTCGAGAGAGCGATGCGTGATTTCCGCATCAATCTCATCTTCGAGGGATCATCGGAGATCATGCGGCTATTCATCGCTCGTGAAGCCGTCGATCATCACTTCAAGCTTGCGTTCAACATCGTCAACCCCGAGTCCTCCTTCAAAGAGAAGCTCTCGGCGATGGCGAACGCGACTCCGTTCTATCTGACCTGGTACCCGTCGCGCTGGCTCAACGTGTCGAGGCTGAGGAGATACGGCGAGTTCGGCAAGCTCGCCGGTCACGTGCGTTTCATCGAGCGCACGACGCGTCACCTCGGGAGATCGATCTTCCACGCGATGGTGCGGTTCGGTCCGAAGCTCGAGCGGAGACAGATGGTGTTGTTCCGGGCCGTGGATATCGGCGCCGAGCTGTTCGCGATGTCGGCGGCGTGCTCGCGGGCGCAGATGTTGTCGAAGCAGGGACGACCCGAAGCCGTCACCCTCGCGGACGCCTTCTGCCTCGAGGCACGCGAAAGAATCAAGCTCCACTTCGACCAGCTCTTTGGCGCGAACGATCCCGCGCTTTATAAGCTTGCGATGCAGGTGTTGAACGGCGAGCACGCCTGGCTCGAGCAGGGAATCGTGTCGAGCGTCGTGCTGCCCGACAAAGCAAAACGGCGCCCCAGTGGAGGGGGCGCCGCGTTGCCTGCTGATTCAGTTACCGCGACAGTCGGCGCTACACGGTAGCTGCGGGAGCCGCCTTCGCGGTCAACCCGATTCCGAGCATCGCGATCGCGAGCACGGCGTGGAGCCAGATGTCAGCTCCGCCGAGCGGTACGAGACCGAACCCCATCGGCGACAGGAATCCCACGCAGGTGAGAACGACGTAGATAATTCCGCCGACGGTGAAGAATGTCTTCGACCCGCTCCAGCTGCGTGAGGCGACTAGTCCCCATACCCCGAACAGCAGATGGACGATGTTATGGAGCAGATTCACCGGAAAAACGCCAAGCACCATGCCGGTGGTCGGGTCCATCGCCATCACGAGTCCGCCTGGTGCGATGAAGCCCAGCACCCCGATGATAATGAAGATGACCCCGAATACACCCGCGAGCTTTTGAAGCGTGGTAGTCATTCTGCGCATCTCCTTGAGAGGGACAAGCCGGCCGCGCTCTGGTGCCCCGCGGCGCCTCTAACGTAGGCCCACCAGAAGAATTGCGCTATAACGCAATTGCGCCGCATGTTTGCGGCCGGCCGCTGCGCTCGACGGCTAGAGCAGAGTCCCGCGAAGAATGAGAAGCGCGACGTAGAAATAGATCGAGAGCCCGGTGACATCGACGAGCGTGGCGACGAAGGGCGCAGATGCGCTCGCTGGATCGAACCCCAGTCGCTGAAGGACGAACGGAAGCATGGCGCCGGCGAGAGAGCCGAACGCGACTACGCCCACAAGCGCGACACCGATCGTCAGCGCCAGCATGTTCGCATGCGGATACTGCACGATGCCGAGATGCTGCCATAACAGAATGCGCGTGATTCCCATCAACCCGAGTATCGCACCCAGCATCAAACCACTCGGCAGCTCTTTCAGCGCGACCTTCCACCAGTCGCGCAGCCGGATCTCCCCGAGGGCCAGAGCGCGGATGATGAGCGATGTCGCCTGAGAGCCCGAGTTCCCGCCGGAGCTGATGATGAGCGGGATGAAGAGCGCGAGCACCACCGCCTTCGCCAGCTCATCCTGGAAATGGCCCATTGCCGACGTCGTCAGCATCTCGCTCAGGAAGAGCGCTGCGAGCCACGGCGCGCGCTTCCTGATCATCGCGAAGAAGCCGATCTGGCTGTAGGGCTCGTCGAGTGCCTCCATTCCGCCGAAGCGCTGCACGTCTTCCGTATGCTCTTCCACCAGCGCGTCGATGACGTCGTCGACGGTGACCACTCCCTGAATCACGCCATTGTCGTCGACGACCGGAACCGCGACGAGATCGTACTCACGCGTGAGGCGCGCGACTTCTTCGCGGTCGGCGGTCAGAGGAACGGTCTTTACTTCCTCCCACGCGATATCCGAAACCTTTGCACCCTCGGGGGCGGCAAGCAGGTCGCGCAACGACATCACACCCTGAACGCGTCCAGCCGAGTCGGTGGTGTAGATCGCATTCATGGCCTCGCGACGCTCGGACCTCGCAATGCGACGCACCGCCGCGAGTGCTTCTTCCACCGGAGTGTCTTCAGAGACGGAGACGAACTCCGTCGTCATCAGACCGCCGGCGGTGTCCGGCTCGTAGGCGAGCAGCTTCTCCGTTTCTACGCGCTCGGCCGTCGGAATCTCGGAGAGAATCTCTTCGGCGCTCTCCGCCTCGAGGTCCTCCAGCGTGTCGGCGCGGTCGTCCGGGGTCATCTCCGTGACGAGCTCGGCCGCCTGCCGCACGCTCATCGTCTCCAGGACCTCGGTACGGAGATCCTCGTTCAGGTACTCGAGAACATCCGCGGCGCGCTCGACCGGGAGCGCCGAGAGGAAGGGAGCGACGAACTCGCGAGGAAGCGCCTCTGCTACGCTCGCGAGATCCTTGGGGTGCAGCTCCTCCGTCTCGACCGCAATTGCTTCGGGATTCTCGTCGAGCATGACGAGGATGTCCGGCCCGACGAGCGCGGCAATCGGCTCCTCGGTTTCCTCGATGCGCTTGTTATGCGGCGGGGTCTTCATGGCGCAAGGGGAAGAGTGCGCCGGTCGGCTCTGGTATCGCTGACCGTGTATCCTGCTACCGCGATCGCGTCCCGGATTTGTTCGGGCGTTACGGTGCCATCGTGCTCGATTACCGCCTGACCGATGGTGACATCAGCGCGCTTGATCCCCTCGACTCCCGCGAGGGAGGTAAAGACCGCGCGGACGCAATGGGCGCACGTCATTCCGGAGATCGATGCCGTGGTCAGCATGGGGCATAATATAGTGGTCGAGTCCGAACCGATTGAACGGTTTTAACTGCAACTGAACGAGTGGTGAGCCGGCAGCTGACCTATGCTGACAGCGTTTAGCCTCACTACGTCGGGACGTTTCTGACGCGAATCAAGGGACAACCAACTGCGGGTGCCCTCACGCCACTGAGAAGCGTCCCGACGTTTTTCGGCTAACAGCTATCGGCATTTTTCAGCTGGTAGCTCACAACTAGTTCAGTTGCAGTTTCTCAATCCAACCGATTCGCCGGCCTCGGCACTGGCGGAACTTTCTTTCTCGAAACGAGCGTCTTTTCGAGAGCCGGAATGAACTTGTCGTACCTCGAGCCCGGCTCCCACAGAACCCAGCCATCGTAACCTGAATCGTAGACCGCGCGCTTCTGCTCCTCTAGCTCGTGCGCGCCGTACTTGGGCAGACCGATACTGAACGCCTGAAGCCACGGTCTGACGTGCTCTCCCTTGATGCCGAGCTTCTCGTCCCGCTCTCTCGCGCGCGACACGGCGATGTGAATCACGTCGTAGGGGTCGGCATTCGGATGCGGAAGCTGGAACGAGCCGGGTGGATAGTGCGACGGATAAACCATCGGCAGCACGGCATCCACCGACTGTGATATCGGCTCCCACTTCTGTCCAACTTCGAGCGTGCCACCGACGGTCGTCACCAGACCAAAGATGTCGGCCGTGGTCCGTACTCCCTGCTCGGCAAAGCGCGCCCGCGCCGTGCTCAGAAATTCTGCAAGCACCTGCGGCTTGGTACGTCCATTCTGCTCCGGGAAAACCTGCGGAGGCAGACTCTTGTATGGCTCCGGGAATCGGATGTAATCGAACTGGATCTCGCCGAATCCCATCTTGATCGCTTCGTCGGCGACGCGGAAGTTGTACTCCCAGATCGCGTTCGCGTACGGATTCACCCACGTCTGTCCCTTCTTGTCGTGCCACGCGCTGCCGTCGGCTTTTCTGATGGTGTGCTGTGGATTGTTCCGAGCCGTCACCGAATCCTTGAAGACGACGATGCGAGCGATGGGAAGAATTCCGTGCGCCCGGATGGTGTCTACGAGAGCGGCCAGCTTCGTGGCCTTCGCCTGAGTGCCGGCGTTCTTCTTCAGCATCGGGTCGGTCGGATTGAAATTGAGACCGAACTCGTCCTTCACATCGATGACGAAAGCGTTGATCTCAGTCGAATCCGCGATGGCCAGCAGCTTCTTCATGCGCCGGGTATTGGCGGCAAACCGGAAGACGTAGAGTCCGCGCACGGGAAGCGTGCCCTTGATGAGCGAGTCGAGCACCGGTGGCGTCGGGTGCAAAGCCGCGGGTTCGGTCGCACGAGCTATAGTGTCAGGCCGACGGGCGGGGGCTAAGGTGTCAGTGTCGGCGCGGGCCATGGTCGGCTTTCCCGCGATTGTCTTGGCGGATGCATCGTACGCGCTGTGGCAGGCAATCGCTGCTGCCGACGCTAGCGCGAGGGTGGTGAGCTTGTTCGGGGACATTCGATTGTTGGAGGAAGACGGGACGCTGGAATGTAATATCTCCAGCGAGAGACGTTGTACCTGAATCCGGTATATTTCGCTGCGATGCGATACCCCCTACTGCTCCTTCTGGCCCTCTTCGGCGGCTGCGCGCTGCCGGCTCCGCCTCCCCCCGACGCGGAATTCCTGGTATCCGCCGGAGACCAGACATTCTGGGTACGGAGCGACAATTCGGGCCTCCGCATCCGGGGCTCGCCGCTCATCCTCGCGCGCACCGGGGGCCGATACTATGAGATCTTCGTCAGCGAGATCGACCGCTCTTTTCCGAGGGCCCTATTCAGCGGCGAGCGCGTATTCCGCCGCGCACTCGCGACGGGCGACTCGGCGATAATCTACGACGACACGACGATCGTTCGACTGGCTAACGCGTACCACCAGCAGCATCCGCGCGCCCAGATCCTGGGACCCGACGACGACCCTGACGACGACATCGATATCACGGCGGTTGGAGAGACGGACATACTAAACGTCCTCGGTCCCTACGTGGCGCTCGAGCATCGCATGTCGATCGAGCGCGCCGACGAGCACGGCGAAGAGGATACCACGCGCGCGGTAATCGATCTTCGCAACGGAAAGTCCGTTGCGTTCGAGCGAATGCTGCGCGACACGACGGTTCAGGAAGCGGTGGGAGAAGGCGGCCTGGTGAACCGCAGATGGCGGCACGATGGCTACGACGTCGTCTCGCACTACGATTCGACCCACAAGGCGAACACACTCGCATTGCGGGACCATCGCGGACGCGAATGGAGGCTCGGCCTGATCGGATCGAGCTACGTGCAGATCTTCTGGCTCGACAAGCCGAGGGTGGATGCACAGACCAGACACGCGCTGGCGCGGGCGTTCAACGATGCCACGGCGTACGGTGAGAGGATCCAGCAGGTGTCGCGGAAGCATCACGCGAAATCCGCGAGACGAGTGCAACACGAGAGGCAGACGTGAGCCGCTCGAAACTGACACGAGGCGCGCGCGGAGACCCACATCCGGTGCGAGAGACGCAGCACGAGACCGCTCAGCTGATGATGCCCCAGCACGCGAACGTGCTCGGGCACGTGTTCGGGGGCGTGGTGCTCTCGATGATGGATACGACCGCCGCCGTGTCGGCGATCAGACACGCCCGGCTTGCCTGCGTGACGGTGTCAGTCGATCGCGTCGATTTCCGGGAGCCGATTCACGTCGGCGATCTCGTCATCATGAAGTCAAGCGTGAACTATGTGGGCAGAACGTCGATGGAGATCGGCGTGCGCGTCGAGACGGAGAATCTGCTTACCGGTCTCACGCGCCACACCAATTCGTGCTACCTGACCTTCGTCGCGGTCGATCGAAATGGCAGGCCGGTGCCGGTGCCGCCACTGAAGCCGGAGACGCCGGACGAGATTCGTCGGTACGAAGCCGCGCGCGAGAGACGCGCGAGCAGACTTCAGGAGCGGATGTCGGAAGAGGCCCGGCTCGAGAAGCCGTAGCCTACGAGGCGCGATCGACCAGCGGGCGTGGATTCGAGACGGGCATCGAGCGACGAAAGAGCAGGCGCAGCTTCTCGTCGGTGAGCGACTGCATCACTTTCTCCGGTGCCACGCGCGAAGTGACGCTTCGCGATTCCGGTCCGGTCCAGATGTCCCAGGCGTAGCGATCGAGCCTCGCGGTTTTGCCGCCCGGATGGTGAAACACGATCATCGCGTTGCTCGCGCCGGGGACCTGAACCTCGACGCCCCAGTTGGTACCGTCTGGTCCGCGAAACGGTCTTATCTGTCTTGCCATTGCTTTCTTAGTGAGATGTCAGCGCCAGAGGATTCAGACGTTGCCGGCCGACGAATCCCGCATCGACCTCGTGCCAATATAGAACGCTGGCCTCGCCCAGTTTCCAGCAGTAGAAGACGTCGCGCCCCTCGATCTGTCCGCGGAAATCAATGAGCCCGGTTCCCATCCCCTTGCAAATGACGCCCAGGTCGTTGAGCTCGGCAATATAACCTTCGATGTCCGTAGCTAGGCGCTGTGCCTCCATCTGGAGCAGCTCCGCCATCGCGTCGGGATGGTCCTGGCTGGAGCCGACAGTCGCCAGCTCGAACTCGCGGACTTTGTCTTCCCACATTTTATGTTCGCGCACGAGATCTTCTACGATCCTGCTCACCAATGGTAGAGTGCGATTCGCTTCTTCTACCGTGAAGATCTTTTCCATGCCTTTTACTCTGTGCTCTGTGCCGGCTCTGGGTCAAGTGCTTGTTGTTCTGGATTTCCGCGCCGGTTCGTCGGAGGGGGTCCTCCTT
>CAAGKR010339706.1_pt1 | contig 15881 bp, 19 predicted proteins | sample 2556971 | NCBI WGS metagenome assembly CAAGKR01 (sample SAMEA5207829, study PRJEB30636) | soil metagenome | biome: forest; feature: boreal; material: soil | place: USA | collected 2011-09 | depth 1 m | reverse complement strand
GCGCCAGTTGCGCCGGTGGCTGCGGTCGCCCCTTCGGCGGTAGCACCAGTCGGGCCTGGGCCGGCAGCAGCAGTTGCGCCAGTTGCGCCAGTGGCCGCAGTTGCGCCTTCGGCGCGAACCTGTCTAAAAGCGTTTGGTTTAGCTTCAGGTGGGATTACTCCCTCGCCATATTCGGTTGCCATGGCTCGGGCGAGGGCTTCGGCTGCACTGTTTGTTGAAGGAAGAGGTTCTGGCATATATTAGGGGGTTTGGGGGTTTGGGGAAACTAGTGGAGTTGCGTCGCCGGGCGTTGTGGGCACGACAGGCGGTGGCGCTGGTATGTCGAAGCCAACTCTCATTTCTTGACGAAGAGCTTCTTTGGCTCTGTCGAGGTCGGGGTTAGCCCACGCTTTTCTTTCTTGTGTAGTGAATGGTGAAACGTTCGCCAAAGAGAGAAAGTTAGCGAGCATTTCGAGATAACCTTCGCGTGTGCGGCCGAGAAGAGCGGACCATTCCAACAAATAAGGTGCCGGTGGACCAAGCGGGCGAGGCGAAAAAGTTTGTTCCCGCACGATAGCAAGAGCATCTTGCATCACGGGTTCACGTAAAATAGCCGCAAACTCTGCCCTTCGGCTAGGGTGTGCTTTCCATTTCTCTAATAGTGTTTTTGGTTCGGCCATTGAATATTTTCTTTCGCCGATTTCCACCGGCAACGACACCCTAAACGAAGATTGCTAGGCTGTCAAGCGGCCTGCGCCATCGGCTTCTGCATCTTCGCTTTCAACGTGGCCGCGGCCTCAGAATCGCGAATGGCGCGCGTCTGTTTCGCGTCTTCTTGCAGCTTCGTCATTTCAAATTGGTGCTTCTCCTGAGCGTGCTGCATTTTCTGAGCGTGCGCTTGGCCGTCTTGCTGCATCTTTTGACCATGCTCCTGCGCGGCTAGTTCAGCATCCGAAGGGGGCGGCGGCTGGCCCGACTGGCCCGGCTGCTGTTGCTGTTGTTTCGCAGCCTGTCTCTGCGCATTAACGATCGCGCCTTGCACTCGTTCCGCCTCGTTATTGAATTTTCGCTTCATCTCAGCCACGATTTGTTCCTGAAGTTTGTCGGGAATAAGCGTCTGCAAATGTTTCGCAATGTGCTGAATTTTCAACTGCACCACCGGCAAGAGTTGCTGCGGATTGCCTTGATCGGATTCCAAGTTAGCCAAGTCCGTTTCAATGTCCGGCTGGTGCGCTTGAAGGTGAATGATGTGAGCATCGTTAGGTAACACTGGCATCGGGATGCCCGCGCTCATGGCTGCATTTTGCAGGGGCGCAATCTCCGCATCATACGGCTGGCGCCCAGCGGACCCAATCTCGGGCACGTAACGGTCCACTTGCGCGTAACCTACCTTTTGCGCAAATCGGTCACGAAGCAGGTTGTTCTGACCAACGGGGTCGAGGGAACCGTAATACTGCATGAATTCATCGAGAGCGAGCAAGCGATTTCCAGGGGAACCAAAACCGATCGCTCTCATAGGCTCAATCCAAGATGTTGCATCGATAATAGCTGCGTGCGGCACTCCGCGAGCCATCATCCGTTTACGCATATCGAACACTTCTCGTCCGCCCGGGTCATTAGCTTTCAAACTCGGATTCTTGGCGCGCCTCCATCCCTCGTTCAAGAGACGCTTCCATGGAGTGTAGAAGAGAGTCAGGGCAGCAGAATCAAGAACCGCGGACTTGGCCTGCTCGTCTTGAACTTCATACTTCGTTTTGTCGCCAGACCGTTGTTGTGAAGTCACCGGAGTCTGCGGAATTCCTTCATCATGCAACAACATCGACATGTCTTGAATGATGGGGAGCATGCTTTGAGACGGATTGTTCAGTTCCCCATTTTGAATTTTGACGTTAGCAGGAATGTAAACTGCGCCACCGTAAAATGTAATTGCAATGTCCTCTTCGTCTTCAGCAGTGGCTGGCTGCAAAAGCAAAGAACCCGCTAAGCGCGCGTTATCGACACCATTTCCACGCAGCATATTGAGAACCTGCACCTGCGGATAGACTTCATGAGCGCGACCACGAACAGAATGAAGCTGGCCATTAGTGCCGACTTCGTAAGGGAAAAACGTGAAACACTGATGCACAGAATCAAATCGATTTTCGATTTTGAAAATAAAGTTTTTGTTGCCGCCATTTCGCAATGTGATGTAGTGCGAAACTTTGCCCGAATATTCGACAACCCATGCGTGCACCAACTTTACAACATCCTGCGCCATGGAGGCCGCCCAAATATCGTTGTTCTTTAGCATTTCCTCATATTTTTCCCAAGCTCCAACGGAAAAAACTAGTTGTGCGTCTGATGCCTTCAATAACGCTTCTTTAACTTCCTGGCGGTCCCACCGCTTATCATCAGGAGCGGCATCGATAAAACACCATTTGTAAAGTTTGCCCGCAGTCACATCGCGAAAACAAGTAGCGATATCGAGTTCCTCTTCCGCCAATGAAGTGCCGCGAGGAACTTTGAAATCTTCAAGTCCAGCGACAAACCACTTCCAATCAAGATCATCCTGGTGATACGCAAACCCAAGGCCGTGCGTGCAAAATTTTTGAATGAGCAATTGAAAATAAGTGCCAAATGAAGGCCAATCCTTGACCATGCGGTGAAATTCTTCCGACATGATCATGTTGTAACGATTGCGTTCGTTTAGGTCTGTGCCGAATTCCGAATTGATAATACCGAGAACAGGAACCGAATCCGTCAGGTCATAATAGGCCAGCATTTTTCGCCGGACTTCTTTCTTCCCATCTCCAAAATTCAAATTGCAACGACCCTCTTGTCCTGATTCTCGCATCCAAATTTCTGCAAACGGCGGGGCGCCATCAACCATTTTTTGCACATCTTGACGAGCGATCGCCGAGCCAAGATCGCGTTCAACAATTTTCTTGATGATGTTGTTGAGCGCGGCGGCGTCCGCAACTCGGGTTCGCGGAGCGGCACCAGTTACGTCATTGATTTGTTTAAGTTCAATATCTGGCATGCTGGTTACACCTTAGCTCCCTTCCGCAGATTATCAACCGCCCAAAGAGGTTGCGTATTTGTATAATGAAAAGCGGCCCGCTGGCCTTCTTCAGTTGTCAAATCAAATGAAGAAACTGGTTTTTTGTGGTCAATGTGCCACAGACGACGATTCATCCATGACATGCCAGGAAGGAAGAGTGCCTCAAGATGTTGTTTGAACTGGCGCGGAGAGCACCCTAACAAATGGTGTGTGCAATCAAATTTATAATGGCCCGGTTTTAATGACAGAAGAATCCGATTACGATAATTTTTAATCAAACGATAAAGCGGGTCCGTTGCTAAAAGACGTTTGTGTCTTAATACGACTCGTCGAATAATTCTTGTGCAGTGTTTTCGATAATAGCGCCGAGAAATTTCCGTATGCTTTCGTGCCCAATCGCGAGAATAAATTCTAGCTACTTCTTTATTCGCGTAAGGCATCAAGTATCTCCTGCGGAATTTTTGCCAAACTGTCGTCTTTTATACCATGAATTACGGCGGTGCCTTTTGGAATAGGCCGCCCGCCATAAAAATGATGAATGCCGCCTGCTGGGTCTGGTTTGTTCACATCTTCTCCAATGACTTGACCATCGATCATTTTGTAATTGCGTGTATTGTGGGCGTGAAAAATTAATTTGGTTTCGTGACATTGCGGCACGACTTCAGCTTGGATTTCAATATCATAAGGAAGGTGCTCCAAAAAATGCACGGACTTACAACAGGTGAAAAAATTAGCAGGATAAATTCCTGCTCCAACCATGTGAGTGCCATCAAGCTTTATCCCCCCGTTCACTCGATCACGAAACCGAGTATCGTTAATCGCACCCATGAAAGGTTTGGCCACAAGCACATATTCTGAGTCAAATGCGTCCAACCAACCGGCCCAAAGTGGCTGAAAATCAGGTTCACAAAAGAGCCATGGGTCTGCGTTCTCTTGTTCCTGTAAAAATTGAGCCGTGTTGTAAAAAAGATGGTTAGGGGCCTCTGGCCAACCAAGGTCCTCGGGCACATCGGGCATAACGTAATAACCAACCTCTTTGAAATAGGGGCGCATCTTATCGCAAAAAGGTGGAACCTCAAACGAATCCTTCCAGCAGCACGTAACCAATAACGATCGCTCTTTCATATCGCCAAACTCAATAAATCGGTGGCCTAACAGATTGACCAACGGAAAATCTTTTTCACAAACAGGAAGAATAAGTCGAATCATGCCTCTGGATTCCTAACATAATCTTGGGGCCGGCGCGAGCCCAAATTCATCGGCATGTTTAACCGAGCGTGTTGCAGGCGCCGCTTGCTTCGGCCGGCCGCTGTCCGACTCGTTTGGCGTTGCGAAGTAGTAAGAGAGGCCATAAGTCCAAGGCGTTCGACACATAACGTGACCATAATAAACGCAGAGTCCACAATATCTGGACTTATTCCCCCGGTGCGGAGTTTCATGTCAGCCTTGGATTCAGCGTAAAGCTTAATGCCCGCGCCAGTTGTGCCGTAATGCCGAATACACATTTCTGAAGCCATTGCTGGACAGATGCCCTTCAGTTGACCTTGCCGAAGAAGATCGCGACCCCGATACCAAATTTCAGTCACGCGGTCGTGATACCGTTCTTTGGCCGGACGAGGGTCGGTCATTGAAACCGCAAAGTCGCTGGCATCACCGCCAAAGTTTACGCGCAGGATCGCGCGCGACCAAACCATGTCCACCACGTCGCAGAATGGGCCGCCTGCGCCTGTGGAGTCAATGGCTACGTGCTGCGGCAAAATTCCCCGCTTTTCACACTGCTCTTTCAATTGACGTGCGATTTGCTCTGAACGATTTTCACTCGTATTCGTAACATCCTCAGACAGAAGGATATATTCATCAAATTGGAGCACAAGCAAGCCGTTCTTGTCGCGGCCGAGCGTCCCGAAATAAAGACTGGTTCGATCGCCGCCATTCGTGAATCCAGGGTCCAGGGCCGCCACGTGAATCAGGGGCTGGTCCCCCCAAATCGCCGGCTCGTCGCCTTTGAACTTCACGATGTCGATGGGCGAATAAATCAAGTCCTCCGTGCCCGTAGGACACATAAAACCACGGAACATGCGCCAGAAGCGAACGGTATTGGTTCCGCCTTCCACTAGCGCGGCCTCGTCTAGTTTTTCCTGCGTCGGAAGAAAAGGAATACCCTGCGGAGTTACATATTTAGCAGTCGGTATGTTTGGCGACCGCATCCCATCGAAATGCAAACCGACGCCAAATTGTGTGCGCCAAATGTCACTTTCCGCCGAGATCGTTGTCCACCCGGCCGCAGGTTTCCAAAGTTGAGCAAACGTATCAAAATAAGACAGTGGATTGGCCAACGCCCACACCTGATACCACGGGTTTGCCGAAAGATTGCCACCGGGGAGCGAGTATTCCAGAACAGACGGCGGCAGTTCGGTCGCCTCATCAATCACCAGACAAACCTTATTTTGGTGCATTCCCTGCGCTTTGCTGACGGCCTCTTTATCCTGCTTCTTTTCCCACGCAATAAGCGAAATGCTGGCTTGATCGTTCGCCTTGTAAGTCGGTGATTCATATTTGATGATGCCAGACTCTAACACTCGCAACGGCAACAAATTATGCGGAACCGCACCGATAAAAGTAACAAGGCTTCCCCAACCGCGCCTCTTGGATTCTTTCAGCGAGGTTGAAACAAATAGTCCGAGAAAATTGCGTGCGTCGGCAAGATAATTGACCAAAAGCCACAGACCCGCGGTTTCGCTTTTAGTGAACCCTGACCCGGACCCAATAGCGATGTATTTTTCCCGGCAGGCATGATAAATCATCTCCTCGCTTAAAGGATTGCGAATGAAGTATTTGTTGGTATTGCGAACTGGATTGTTAGGCCCAAAAAAGTAATCCACCACTTTCCACCAGTGCTCATCTTGCCCAAGGCCGCCCTGATCGATCGTGCGCTTTGTTCGAAAGCAATAAAGCTCGATGTCCAATGCGTTCCAATTGGCGGGGAACAGCATCTCATATTTTTGGCGGCGTTGTGTTGCCATTTTGCACTCAACTATTGCACATTTCTATTGACGCCGCGAGTCCATTCTGCGAAGATGGTTTTTACATAAATGAAAGCCGTTCACGGTGGTTGGGCGCGAACTACAAACCCAATTACAAAAATTCTTCAATCTCGTTGGCAAGCAATGTTTCAGCGATGCCGCTCCTTTCGACCTGATAAAATACGCCGTTACAAAAATCGAGGGATTGCCGTCTGCCTCGCGTGGAAAAATTTTTCTACTTTCAAAACATGGGCGTTACAAAGTGGCTTTGCTTCAAAATTATTTCTTGATCGACGAAATAACAATCTCGGCTATTCCCCCAATAATTGTAGATGGGTGACGCCAAAAACAAGTGCGGAAAACCGTGAGACTACTCGAAAAACACAGTGTCTTGAGACAGGTCGCATTTACTCTTCTTGCGCAGAAGCCAGCCGATCTTTAGGATTAACGCGCTACGCAATTGGAAATGCAATTAACCGAGGAACGCGAAGTCAAAAGCTTCATTGGAGGTTTGTATCATAAGCATCGATCCAGGCGTCAGCGGCGGCCTCGCGCTACTTCTTCCCGCAGACAGCGGCGTGTCCATATTCTCGATGCCCGCAACTGACGGAGAATTGCTACGAAAGCTAGAATTTGCAAAAGCCAGCGGCACCAATACTGCGTATCTTGAAGACCTCGTATTATTTACCGGCACGGCAATCCCGAGCAGCCGCGGCATTACATACGGCGCCAGTTGGGGCAAAATTCTCGGGATGCTTTTAGCTCTAAAATTTCGGGTAATTCTGGTTCGCCCGCAAAAATGGATTAAGTCTCTTGGCCTTGGAACGCGCGGCGATATGACAAAAACGCAGTGGAAAAATAAGATTAAGAATTTTGTCGAAAAGCTGTATCCAAATCTTAAAGTGACCTTGGCAACATCGGACGCCTTAGCAATTTTGGAAGCTGCGAAACGAGGACTGTTAGGATGAGCATTGATTTTACACCAGATTCCGATTTCAGATATTTTATAGGACTTGGTTTACTGGCCATCTTCATGATTATTGCTTTTTGGCGCACAAGATAGTATGAGCGAAAAACATCACAGCGAGACAGAAGGCGAGTATCGAAAACACCGGATACAAACGGGAGTTGGTAAAGGTGACAAACGCCGGCCCGGTGACGATGCCGCTTACTGTGATGGCTGGGACAGAATTTTTGGAAAAAAGAAAGACAGGGCTCTCAACAACAAACCCGGCAAAGGTCCCGGTAGCTGTCCTGAGTTTTCGTGATATGTTCCGTAATGACTCGAACATTTTGTCAATGGGCTCTCGGGGATAATCTAATGTTTCTGAATTTCTTGCGCCGGGTCGCGCGCGCGCATCCAGACCAAAAATTCATTCACCACGCTCTCAACCAGCACCTATTCCAACTCCGTGACGTGATTGAAGACATCCCAAACATCGAGCTTGCAGAACATACACACATGACCCCGCCTGACGCAATATGCGCATGGATCGGGACCGATCGCTATTGGTATGAGCATGCCAATCGAAACGACTTCGTTGTATTTTATCTCGACTGGTTCGCGCGCCTTGCCAATAAAATGCACGTCGAGAATCCAAGTCGCGAAGTCAAAGACTTGCTCTTCGATTATCCGGCTATCTTGAAGCCAGTGCCGCCCGCGTTCACCGGCAACTTCGACGTGCTGATCATCAACTCGGCACCGGGCTCCGGCCAATTCAATGAATTCAACGCCTATGCCATGGCCGCTCTCGCCAATGAGATCGCGGCAAAAGGGCACAAGGTCATTAGCACCGCGCCTGTCCCGCCCGGCGCTACGGCCTCCGTCCTTTCGACCACAACCGAGAGCCTGTCCGTTTCGCAGATTGGCCAAATCAGCCTTCATTGCCCCGTGATTTTAATGGTCGCAACAGGGCCAAGCTGGCCAACGTTCAATGTTTGGAATGTTAAGACTGTTACCAACCGCATCATTTTCCTCACCGAACAATGGGTAAATCTTGCGCCTAACACGCGCCATTGCCGGACAATTGCTGAAGCACGCCCAATTCTCCAACAGATCGGTCTGTTATGACGATAAAAGAAAAGCAGACGCGAAAGTGTGCGCAACAGCGCAAATGGCGGCAAAGTCCAAAAGGCCGAGCATATTATCGCAAATACAATAGTAGCCCAAAAAAGCTCGCATATCGGCGCAAGCGCCGACAAAGGCCAGAAGTGCGTGCGGCTGAGCGCGAATATGAGCAAAGACCAGAAGTGCGCGCAGCTAAACGCAAATATAATCAAAGTCCGAAAGGACGGGCGGCGCAACGCAAATATAGGTATGGACTGCCGCCTTCGGAGTATCTCTTTTTATTACGCAAACAAAAATCTTGCGCGATTTGCCGAAAAAAATTTACGGGGACGCCACACGTCGATCATAATCACAAAACGAACAAAGTTCGAAAACTGCTTTGCAGTGCATGTAATTTCGGACTCGGGCTCTTTCGCGACTCGCCTGCGCTTCTTATAAGCGCAACAAAATATCTTCAAGCGCATGCTTAATTACAAAACAGAATTAACTCTTGCTATGGACTCGCTCGCCGCAGACCCTCTAGTGCGTTTCGTAGGCTACGGCGTCAGCATTGGAAAAGCTATGGGGACTCTAGCGAACGTCAATCCTGCGCAACTGATCGAAATGCCCGTCGCCGAAAATCTCATGGTCGGATTCGCCATAGGGCTCGCGCTCAAGGGGCTGAAGCCGGTTGTATTCTTTGAGCGATTCGACTTCGTGCTGAATGCGATGGACGCGATTGTCAATCATCTCGACAAGATCAAGACCCTCAGCCGCGGAGAGTTCAGTCCCACCATGATTTTGCGCATCGTCGTTGGCAACCGGGCGAAGCCTCTTTTCACCGGCGAGACCCATGTCCAAGACTTTCATGCCGCGTTCAAGCAAATGATTACCTTCCCGGTCGTGCATCTGCCAACCGCGGAAATCATTCAACGAGAATATTCCATCGCGCATGAATGCCTCGGTTTAGAGTCAACTGCAATCATCGAATACAAAGACATGATATGAAAGCCGCCGTTCTCACAAAAATCAACGCCCCCCTTGAAATCAAAGATGTCGAACTTCCCTTCTCTTTGGGCTATGGGCAAGTGTGCGTTAAGGTTTTGTGCACCGGAATTTGCGGGGCACAGCTTCAAGAAATCGACGGACTGAAAGGCGACCCTAAACACTTGCCACATCTTCTCGGACATGAAGGATGTGGGATTGTAGCTGGTGTTGAGCCAAGTGTTCGACTTGTAAAGCCGGGTGACAAAGTTGTGATGCACTGGCGAAAGGGCGCAGGTTGTGAAGCGAAACCAGCAGTTTATTCTCACGGGGCCTTCAAATCCGGGCCTATCGCTACCTTCGCAAAGCTCGCAGTCGTAAGCGAAAATCGAGTAACAGCAATTCCTAAAGACGTGCCTAACGACTTAGGAGCCCTGTTAGGATGCGCTCTTTCCACGGCTCTCGCGACCATTGAAAACGTGGTGCGCTTCGGTGAACGGGTTCTAGTGATCGGTTGCGGTGGCGTCGGGCTCGCGACGATCTTAGCTGCCAAACTAGCCCATGCGAACCCCATAATAGGCTATGACATATCGAAACATAAAGAAGGCTTGGTGCACGCGCTCGGAGGATGCTTCATTCAACCCAGGGACCACCAGGAACGCGATTTAGCATTCGATGTCATCATCAACACAATCGGGCACAGTGTTGGCACTGAGTGGCTCGCGCCTTCAGGCCGTTACATTTTTATTGGTCAACCGAAGCCTGAAGAAATGATATCGATACGACATTTGTTCGATGGTGAAGGACAGACGATTCAAGCGACTCAAGGCGGCGGCTTCAATCCGACAAAAGATATTCCAAGATACGTGAATCTGTGGCGTTCGGGAGCCTTGGATAACTACACCAAACTTATCAGTCATGTCTTCGAACTTGACGCGATCAATAATGGAATTCAACTGATGCGCGACGGAAAAACCGCGAGAGTGATGATTGAACCATGAACGCCACCGATCTCATAAACTTCGAAAAAAATATCAAAAGCCTTTGGGAAGATGGCCAAATTCCCTGCCTGTTGCATTTGTGCGGTGGCAACGAAGAGCAACTGGTCAGGCTGTTTTCAAAAATAGGAACGAGCGATTGGATTTTCTCAACTCACCGCACGCATTTTCACGCCCTCTTAAAGGGCATCCCATCTGAAGAAGTTGAAACAAAAATTTGTGATGGCCGCTCTATGTTTATCTATTCCCGAGAGCACAACTTTTTCTCCAATGCAATCCTCGCGGGCGCAGCGCCAATAGCCGCTGGGGTGGCGTGGGCACTAAAGCAAGAAAACTCGGACGCACGGGTTTATTGTTTCCAGTCGGATGGAAGCGAAGAGAACGGTCATCTCTATGAGGCGGCACTATTCGTTGAGGCTAACGAACTACCCTGCACATTCATAATAGAAGACAACGACCGACAAGTCGATACTCCAAAAGCGATCCGCCGCGGCACTTACACAAAAGGACTTGAGCATTTGTTCAAGTGCGTCACTCGTTACACCTACAAACCAACCTACCCGCATGCGGGCTCGGGCTGCACTTTTCAAATCAAGTTCAAACCAGAAGCCATTGAGCGCCTGCGACCAAAATGAGAACTGTGCAGTTGCCTGACGGCACTCTCGTCCCGGCGATAGGTCAAGGAACGTGGCCAATGGGTGCGAACCCGATCCTGCGGGCGAACGAAGTCACGGCTTTGCGCTTTGGTATCGACCGTGGCATGACCTTAATTGACACCGCAGAAGATTATTGCGGCGGCGAGTCAGAACGAGTAGTGGCCGACGCTATCGATGGACAACGCGACCGTGTGTTCATCGTGACAAAGGTGCATCCGACCCATGCCGAGTCTGCAAAAATGGTTCACGCCTGCGAGCAAAGCTTGAAACGTTTGCGCATTAATTCCATCGATCTTTACCTGCTGCACTGGTGGCGTGGCGTGTTTCCAGAATTGCGTTGTCTCGCCCCATTGCACGAGATCGTAGGAACCTTTGAAACTCTTAAGCAAATGGGAAAAATTAAACGATGGGGCGTCTCAAATTTTTCCCTTGACGAGATGCGCATGCTCCAAGCAATTCCCAGCGACTCAGCCTGCACCGTCAATGAGGTATCATACAGCCTGGATACACGCGCAATCGAGCAAACGCTTTTGCCATGGAAGGCGTGCCCGATTATCGCACATCAGCCATTAGGGATTAGGCGTAGCACCTTACTAGCTCATCCCCTACTACAACAAATCGGAGACCACCATGACGCAACTCCTGCACAAATTGCGTTGGCTTGGGTTGTGCGGCATGCCGGAGTTATCACCATTCCCAAAGCAGGCAGGCGATCCCATGTCCGAGAAAACGCTCTAGCAGGAGAAATTCAACTAACCCAAGAAGACTACAGGAAACTTGAGCGCGCGTTTTTCCTATGAAAATTGTCTTAGCAACCGCCAAAGCTCCGCACAACCGGCGTGTAGAATTTGCAATGAGCACTTGGGATAATGCCGTTGCTCAAATAGTTGAAGTCGAGTGTGCGCGCACATCAGCAGAACTAGGGGATGATCGGGGATACTACTTCTTCAAAGATGTTTATGACTACGCTCTTAAACTCAATCCCGACGATATTTTTGTTTACGCAAATAATGATGTAGCTCTTGTCCCTGGGTGGTCCCAAATTATTGTTAATGCAGTGCAGGCACACGGCTGCACCTATAGTCGCCGAGTTGAAGTTAATGAGTTTGCAGAACGACTAACACTAGACCAGCTTACCGGCTCTATACACGAAGGCCAAGATATTTTTGCTTTCACTCCCGCGTGGTGGAAACAAGTTCGCGACTCCTTGCCTGACTTACTCCTCGGTTATGAAGGATATGACTTCGTGGTATGCGGGACAATAAACAAAACCGGAGGACAAGAATCAAGGCCGATTTGTTATCACGAAAAACACCTTCCTGCTTGGCGCACCGTAACCTCTGATCATCCTGCGCGAATCAGAGAATGCAACCTTTTTCAAAAATGGATTAATGAGAAAACGAGGGATGGCTGGCGCTTTGATTATCGTCCTTATGGCGTCTTCGCCGCAACGGAGGACGAGGAGGCGCGCCGCTCAAAAAATTTATCTACGTCTGCGGGGCGTCAGCAAAAAAATCTTTCAACATCAGCAGAATCATGAAAATAGTTCCCTTCCACTTTCTTCAAGTGTGCACTCATGCCAATTATCAAGGATTCTCTTTGCATAACCCGCGCATAGAAGAAGTTACAACGCTACAGAACGCCGATTATGTGTGGTATTGTGCGTGCGGAGACAGTCCTGCGCTTAACCATGACATAGCATCAGCATGTTCGTTAGGCAAGCCGGTTATCCTTAATATAACAGGGGACAACTGCTATGTGCCGGAAGATTTTCCTGAAGGAAGCGCGTTCTTTGTTACAAGCACAAAGCCAGGAATTCCACGTCAATGGCAAGTTCCTTACGGTTATAGTTACGACCTGACTTTCTATTGGAACCATCCACCTATTCAAAGTAAGCCGAGAAAATACCTCGCTTGTTTTTCAGGTTCTTTTTGCACTAACCCAAATCGGCGCGCCTTACAGACTCTCGCCAGTGATAGCATAATCATAAAACAACTTGAGACTCACCCCGAGTTTAGAACAAGCCCCGCAAATGCGACAGACTTCCCAATCTATAGTCAGCTTCTTCAAGATAGCTATTTTGCTCTTTGCCCTCGGGGACGTGGCGTCTCTTCTCAACGTATTATCGAAGCTATATTTCGTGGAGCTATACCTGTGCTTCTCGATGATGACTCTCATTTCTTCGAAGATGCCATGGATTTCTGCCTCCGGGTAAAAATTGATCAAGCAGCAGGGCTCTCGGATGGATTAAAAGCTACCCTTCAATCCGACATGCAATGGCGTCGGGAGTCAATGGAATCCTACAAACAAAAATATCTTCTCATCGACCGAAATCACGGAGTTGAGAATGAGCTTGGGTATTCAGAATTCATCCTTCAAAACTGCAAATGAGCATTCCCGTTGTCCTAGTCCGAGTCTCCCGCCAAACAAAAAAGGCGCGTCGTTTGTCTGACTACTGCCTCGATCTCGATGGCACAGAGATTACAGTGCTGCGCGCGCCTCCCGAAATCGATACGGTGCCCGCTGTCTCCGCAGGCCACGGAAGCCAGCTTTGTTTTGAATTTGCAATGAAAGAGATGTATGGCGCCCCGTTCTTTTGGATCGAAGTTGATGCGATCCCACTGAAGCCCGGCTGGAAGGACGCAAGCGTGAAAGAGTGGAGGGACGCAGGGAAGCATTTTCTACTGCCAGATTTAGCCGGCCTACATGGCAATGACGTAGCATCAGGCATTGGGATTTATCCTGCTCACGCCCTTGACATCATTCCGCAGGGGCTGCGCTCACCGTGCCTTTGGGACCTTTGGGTCTATCGCAATTTGCCTAACGACATTCACTACACCCGCTTGATTCAACATTCATATATGAATTATCCAGAGGGGCGGGATTGGCTTTTCCCTCAAGACAGAGCACTTATTCGACCCGATGCGCTTCTTTTTCATCGCGATGCTTCTCAATCTTTAATTGGCGGCATACTTTCTGCTGAAGAAATAGAGGACCAACGAAAAGCAGTATTGGAATACAACGCAAGGAAAAATCGGCATCTTGGCACGTCAGCAGGTAGCAGACAAAAAAATCTTTCGACTTCCGCAGAGCTATTTGACTAAATGAAAGAGCTTTTCGACGTGCAGAAGACGCACGCCGCCGCCCTCATGAGCGTGCTTGAGAATTATGGCGCGGCCCTCGATGGCAGTATCACCGGCGCCGGCAAGACCCTGATTGCCGCGGAAATAGCGCGCGAAAGCGGGCGTCCGACTTTTGTGGTCTGCCCGAAGTCCGGCGTTCCCATGTGGACCGACGAACTAAAGGATCGCGGCGGGCGTGTGCACGGCGTCATCAACTACGAAATGTTACGGGGTAGTCGAACGCCATGGGGCTCGTTTGCTGGCGGCAGCGGACTGAAGTTGGCCTGGAAATGGAGCATACCCAAGGACTCTTTTGTGATTTGGGACGAATGCCAACGGGCGCAGGGGATGAACACACAAAACGCGCGCATGATGTGGTCCGCCAAGCCATTCTACAATTTGTGTCTGTCGGCCACGGCGGCAGAAAATCCAGTTGAAATGAAGGCCCTCGGCTACTTACTCGGACTTCACAATCTGAAGGATTTTTGGAATTGGACCAAAATGCATGGCTGTGAAGACGGAATGTGGGGCGGGCTCGAATTTACCGGCGACCCCGAGGATATCGACCGACTGCACCGCATCGTTTATCCAAGGCACGGCTCGCGCCTGACTTTCAAAGACATGGCTCCGTATTTCAAGGCGACCGAAATTATCACCACGCCACTGGACTTTGGAGATGGCATCAAAAAACTATATGCCGCAATGGCGGGAGAATTGGCAGTATTGGCAAAACGGGCTGCCGATGATCATGGTGCCGAAGCATTGACCATCCGACTCCGAGCCCGTCAGAAGGCCGAACTGTTAAAGGTGCCGGAAATGCTAGAGCGCGCGCTGGACTTGATGAAAGAGGGACTTTCTGTCGCCATCTTCGTTAATTTCGATGCGACCGCGGAAGCCTTACGAGAAAAATTGCCCGGCCCCGTTGGAATGATTACAGGTCGCCATGTGCAAGATCGACAAAAACACATCGACGATTTTCAAGCCGACAAATCCCGAGTGATCGTCAGCAACGTGCAGGCGGGCGGCACCCTCGTCAATCTGCACGACACCCATGGTAAATATCCGCGCGCTTCCCTAATCTGCCCTTCCGACAACGCGAAAGATGTGATTCAATGCCTTGGCCGAATCCATCGCGCGGGCGGGGCAACGCCGACCCGGCAATATGTGCTCTTCGCCGCAGACACGGTGGAAGAAGAGGTTGAATTGAACTGCCGGACAAAAATGGCGAGAATCGACATTTTCAACGAAGGAATGTCTTGACGTTTCGCAGCCATAGTTAGATAATGGTTTTACAGTGATAGATCAGTTACCCGAAGCCGCGCATGCGACGTATCCCCCTTCGTCTTTAGGCAGCCTTGAAAAATGCCCGGGGTTCAAAAATCGCAGTGAGGTTAAGACACCATCGTCTTTGAAAGGCGATCGGATTCACGCCGCACTCGAAAAGGACACTCCCGAGTCGCTGGACCAAGACGAGCGCGCCATTGCGCAAATGTGCAAAGACTACATCGATGGAGTAATTGTCGAACATCTTCCCGCATTCCCTGATCACGATATTCGAGAGCGCAAAGGCAAATTGCGAATGGACCTGGGCGGCGACATTAAAGATTTTGGCACGCCAGATCGATTACTGATTTACGGCGTCGTCGGAGAAATGTTCGACTACAAATCTGGATACCGAGAGGTTCCCGACCCCGAACAAAACGCCCAAGCATGGGCCTATGTTATCGGTGCGTTTCAAACGCATCTCCAATTAGAATATCTCAAATTTACCATCCTAGTGCCTAATCGCGATGAAGTGCTCTCCCATGAATTCACGCGCGCCGATCTGCCAAAAATGAAGTTGCGTCTGAACACAATCATCCGACGCGCCATGGAAATCGACTGGTCCCACATCGAAGATTTCATTGACCGTCTCAATCCCGGCCCGGAATTGTGCGAATATTGCGCGCACCAATCAACGTGTCCAGCCCTTGCAGCTAAACATTTGAGCGTGGCTGCGGTTATAGGCAAAGGCTTGCCGGTGCCAAAATCT
>CAAGKR010514602.1_pt1 | contig 15889 bp, 13 predicted proteins | sample 2556971 | NCBI WGS metagenome assembly CAAGKR01 (sample SAMEA5207829, study PRJEB30636) | soil metagenome | biome: forest; feature: boreal; material: soil | place: USA | collected 2011-09 | depth 1 m | reverse complement strand
GGAGATCAGCTACAGCTGGGTGAAGGGATTGTTGCAAGGAGCGGGGATGGTAGCCCAAGGGCGCCAGCGCGGGGTGCACCGGCAGCAGCGGCCGTTGCCAACTGGGCGCTCGAACAATTTCGCGTTCGCTACGCAGACCCGTCCATCACCAAGTGGGACATCTTCCATTACATTTACGCCGTCCTGCACCATCCTGAATATCGCGAGCGCTACGCCGCCAACCTGCGCCGCGAACTGCCGCGCATTCCCTTCGCAACCCTTTCTGATCCTACTCTGTCATCCCGAGCGGAGCAGGATGGTTCGCAAGCGAACCATCCTGCGGAGTCGAGGGACCTGCTTTCTGGCGGCGCTGAAACCGGGGTATCCAAGGGCCGTTCCGTTGCGCAATCGAACAGCAGGTCTTTCGACTGCGTGAACGGACTCGCAAGCGAGTCCGTTCACTCCGCTCAAGATGACAATGCTGGGAGAATGAAAGCGAAGGATGGCAATGCTGGGAGAATGACGGCTCAAGATGACAATGCTGGGGGAGGAACAGGAGGCGGCACCGAATTATTTCGCGCCTTTGTCCACGCGGGAAAACGCCTCGCAGAAATTCACGTTCAGTACGAGCAGCAACCCGAATATCCGCTGACTAAGACAGAAAAAGCCGGCGAAAAACTTGACTGGCGCGTCACCAAAATGCGCCTCACCAAAGATAAAACCACGCTCATCTACAACCAGTTTCTAACCCTGAGCGGAATCCCCCTCGAAACCTACGAATACCGTCTCGGCAACCGCTCCGCGCTCGAATGGGTCATCGATCAATATCAGGTCTCCACCGACAAACGCAGCGGCATCACCAACGACCCGAACCGCAGCGACGATCCCCAATACATTTTGCGGCTGATTGGGCAGGTTGTAGCGGTCAGCTTGGAGACGGTAAGAATCGTAAAGTCCCTGCCTGGGATGGGGCTTCCGGAATAGTTGTGGGGCAGTCGGGGTGACCACTCATTCGCAAAGTTGATACAAAAATAAAAAAGCGCGAGCTAACTTTTACGCGGCCGATTTCGTCGTTCCCTCTGACGATAGGCGTGGCCGTCCGGCTGCGCCTTTTTATTTCGTCGCAATGAATCTCAACAACAGGAAGGGACAAGTCGGCTGATGTTATTCCCGAAACATTATTCACCAAACATGGGCACCTGGCGGATATCCAGCGGAGCTTTTCTTTGGCGGCGGGAGGCTCCTATCACCGACAGTACGGTGAGCGAATCGAGGGCGCTTCGGGGAACGAAAATGCGTTGGATATTTGAGCGCAGGTCGGGAGGATTCACCAGGAATCCTTCGGGCGAGTTCACCGACAGGTCGTTCGGCATCATGCCTTCGAGGACTTCGCTATCTTTGAATCTCAAACGGACCCAAAGCCCTTCGGTGCGGGGACGCGTAGTAAAAGTCTTGCGGGTGGGCGATTCCGTTTCTCCGAACTCGCGGACGAAGTAAACCACCTTAATGTCCTTCAGTTCGATGCTGACAACGTTTCCCGCCGTGTTGAGAAGTTCCAGCTTGCCTTCGTGGATAAAATTCGACGGGGCGACAAATCCATTGATCGTGTCGCGATCCATTTTGCGCACCACGACCTTTTTATGAGTGGATGGCATGATATTCGAACAGAACTAAGAAGTAATCTCCACGTGACCCGATTCTCTCATTTTCAACATTAAAATCGCGGAGTATCCCATTCGTAGTAGCCAAAAGGATAACGTTTGTGTTATTTTCTGTAGTTTGCCGCACGCTTGCTTATCAACATAAGTATAGCGGCTAGAGCAATTTACGCTGGAATCGGCCTGTACCGTGGTTTCGCTGCGAGTTGGTCTCTGAAAATTCAGAGCGCGGCTTCGTTGGAACGCGTTGCTACGGCATTCCGCCAATAACGCATGGCTGACTATATTTATACGATGGAAATCCGGCTGACGCCGGATCAGCAACGGGGCGTGACCCTGGTACAAGACATTGCCCGCGCGGCGGGCATGAACATTTACCTCACTGGGGGAGCGGTCCGCGACATTATCAGCGGTTTTCCCATTCGCGATCTCGATTTTACGGTTCAGGGAAACCCCCTCAAACTTCAAAAAGAACTCGAACGCGCGGGGTCGACCACCTCTGGAGTGGACGAGGACCTCAAGACACTATATCTGGTGTTGCCGGGTAATGTTCGCGCCGAAATCAGCAGCGCGCGCACCGAGCGCTATGAAAAGACTGGGAAGCCTCCGGCAATCTCGCCCGCAACGATCATCGAAGACCTGCGGCGCCGCGATTTTACCGTGAACGCCATGGCGCTGTCGCTCAATCCCGGTTCGCGCGGATTGTTAATGGATCCCTTTAATGGCGCGGCGGATATCGAAGGGAAGACTCTCCGCATTCTGCACAATTATGCTTTCGTGGAAGATCCCTCGCGGCTGATCCGGGCGCTTCGCTTCGCGGCCCGTTTTCAATGGCCTCTCGAGGAGCGCAGCCAGGCTCGCTTTGAGTCGGCCAAAGAGAACAATTACATCGAATACATCACGTCGAAGGCGATCGGACGCGAGATCGAGCAGTTGGCCTACGAGGATGATCCGCTGAATATCATTCGGGCGGTCGAGAAAGAGCAGTGGCTCAAGATACTGAATCAGCGTTGGACCACCGCAAAAGTCGACGCCGCCGGGCTCTCGGAGCTTGTGAAAACAAGGCAGCAGATGAGCGAGTTGGGCTACCCAACCGACCCCGCGGCCGCCGTGTTGTACTTCGTTACTGCAAAACTTGGTGACAAGGATATCGCCGAAATCCGCAGGCTGATCCCGCGCAAAGATTTAATCGAAGCCTGGCGGAGTCTTGAAGATAGCGCAAGGAGCCTGGCGAAGCGGCTCACAGGGAAAGAGGCTTCGACGCCGTCCCGAACATGGAAATTGTTGTCGGAAGCTCAACCGGAAATGATTCTGTTTCTTTCCCTCACTTCCCGGCAGCAGGCGGTGAATCAAAAAATAAAGAACTTCTTCACCAAGTGGCGGGAGGTGCAAAAGAAAGTTCCGCTGCTTGAGATGACGGAATTGCGAATTACTCCGCAGATGGCGGAGTATCCCAAGATCGCCAATGAAGTTTTCATGTTGCTGCTCGATGGCAAGCTGCGATCGCACACCGAGATCATGAAATTTCTTAAGCCTTTGGCGCCGCCGCCGCCGCCGCCCCCGCCGCCTCCACCGGCGAAGCGTGGGCGGGGAGCCAAGGCAGCGGCGGCTGCACAGCCGCCTCCTGCTGCGGTAGCGACCGGCCCGGCCAAAGGAAAAAAGAAAGGAAAGGTCGAGCCTCCGGTTGTGGTTCCAGCCGTTACTGCGAAATCTGCTGCGAAACCTGCCGCAAAATCTGCTCCCCCGGCAGCGGCGCCGAAGGCACAGAAGGAAAGCAAAAAGATCAGTTCTCCGAAGAAGGCGAATAAGCCATCCCGCGCAAAGGCGAAAGCCAAGAAACCTGCAAGGCCGAAAGCTAAGAAACCGAAACCTCCAAAGCCGAAAGCAAAGCGCAAAAAGAAGAAGCACTAGACTTTGTACGCCCAAGAGCAAAGCCGTGCCTGAACACTGCTGAGCTCGGAGGAGGTAAAGTTAACGGGTGCTCGCTTCACAAGAAGCCCGCGAGGAGTGTCGCAGGTTTATGATGACGCCGAGATCGAAGCGAATTGCGGAAGCGGTTTTTTGGTTCGCCATTGGATTCATTGTTCACGGGATTCTTTTTTTCTTCCATCATCACAATTATTGACCGCCAGTTCGTTACTTAAGGCCAGTTTCCAATTCTTCTTTGGCCAGATTGCCCTGACACTTCGGAACAAAATTCAACGCCGCAATTCCAAATCAGAACTGTCCCAAACTGGTATTCCCGAACTGGCCTCCGGAGACCTGTCGCCGGACAACTCATCTGTTCTACGCTTCGTTCCTGCACAATTTCAGATCGCACGGAAAGGGAGGGACAGCAATATGAGCCTGGAGAACAACCGTCGCAGGCAACTCCTTGGATACCTAACGCTGATCATCGCGATGGCTATTCTGACTGGTTGTGGCGCCGTAAATAGCAACTCGACGCCGGGATCCTCGCAGTCTTCCGTGGCTGTGACGCCGGGTGCGGTGCAAATGAGGGCTGGTACACAGCAGCAGTTTTCCGCGAATCTCAATGGGAGTGCACAATCCAGTTCTGCAGCCGTGAATTCGACTTCGGCAAACCTGGTCCGCACCCCGATGGGAAACGGTCACCAGTTCCTGGCGAGTCGTCTAGCCGGCACCGCGTCCACGAGCAGTTCCACGTGGATTTGGTCGGTGAACGGGACGGCAGGCGGAAGCAGCGCGGTTGGGACCATTGACGCGAACGGCCTCTACACTGCCCCCGTGGTGTTACCGAATCCTCCGACGGAGCAGATCACGGCGTCCACTGGCGATGGTACTTCCACTGCGGGCAGCGCCACAGTCGCGCTGGAAAACCCGGTTCCAGTACTGACTTCGGTTTCGCCATCGTTGATTTCCGTGGGCAGCTTTAGCGTGACCGTAAACGGCAGCGGCTTCGTTAGCGGCGCCCAGGTTGTGTTGAATGGCGCACCGCTTCAAACCACGTTTGTATCCTCAATCCAGTTGACCGCCAGCGGCACGGCCACCCAGGCAGAAATTGGCAACCAGCAACTCTCGGTACAGAATCCCGATCCCGGCTCGGTTACTTCTGCCGGCATGATGGTGCAGGTTCAGACCGCAGGTGCGCCGGTCAATGCGATGGCGGCCGCCCGCTTTCTTGAGCAATCGACGTGGGGGCCGAATTCGCAACTGATCGCGCATGTGCAACAGGTTGGCTTCCAGGATTTCCTGAAGGAGCAGTTCAGCGCAGCCGCCTCCACTTATCCCGCCCCGGGTCCTAAAGATGATATGTCGTTTGTGCAGGAGCGCTTCTTCGGCAATGCCCTTCAGGGGCAGGATCAATTGCGGCAGAGAGTCGCCTTGGCACTGTCGGAAATTTTCGTCATTTCTGACAACAAGGTTTCCGATCCAAATGCGTTTGTGCTGTGGATGAACATGCTGCAAAAAGATGCATTTGGAAATTACGCCACGTTGATGAAGGACGTGACCCTCAGTCCGGCGATGGGTAATTACCTGGACATGGCCAATAACGATGGATGCCCGACTTGCGCGCCCAACGAGAATTATCCGCGCGAGATCATGCAGTTGTTCACGATTGGACTTTCGGAATTGAATCCAGATGGCACGGCGCAATTGGACGGGTCGGGGAATCCTATTCCTACATACACACAGGACACAATCGAAGGCTTCTCTCACGCCTATACGGGATGGACCTATCCCGCGCAGCCCGGAAAGACCGCGCAATTCTGGGATTCGCCATATTACAGCGGTCCAATGATTCCGTTTGATAAGTATCACGACGAGGGGTCGAAACTGGTGCTGAATGGAATTACGCTGCCCGGCGGAGGCACCACCCAAGGCGATCTGGATGCCGCGCTCCAGAATATTTTCAGTCATCCCAACGTCGGGCCATTTGTCTCGAAGCAGCTCATGCAGAAACTGGTGGCGGGTGATCCGAGTCCGGATTACGTCTCTCGCGTGTCGGCGGTTTTCAACGATAACGGAAGCGGCGTGCGAGGCGATCTTCAGGCAGTAGTTACGGCGATCCTGATGGATGCTGAGGCCCGCCGCGGGGACGATCCGACTCAGGTGCAGCCGGCCGACGGCCACTTGAAGGAACCGCTGCTGCACATGATGAACCTGATGCGGGCGATGAACGCGACCACAAACGGAACCGATAACTACAGTTGGCTCGCAAGCCAGATGGGGCAGGAGCCCTTCAATCCGCCCACGGTGTTCAACTTTTATCCGCCAAATTACGTTATTCCCGGCACTCAGTTGCTGGCTCCGGAATTCAAGATTTTGAATTCAAGCACCGCCATTGCGCGTATCAATTTCGTGAATTCCCTGGTTTACGGAAGTATAGGGCCGAACACCAAGATCGATCTGTCTCAATACAGCGGAGTAGCGTCCGACGTTAACAAATTGCTGGATCAGGTTTCGGGCGTGATGTTGCACGGCCAAATGTCAGATTCAATGCGTACCACGCTGGTGAGCACGCTTACGACTATTACAGACACCAAGCGCCGGACGCAGGCTGCGCTTTATCTGGTGGGCAGTTCATCGCAATTTCAAGTGGAACACTAGAGCGGGAAGGGAAGCTCACTTGCATCGAGCGAGGCGAAGTTGAGGACGTACATGAACGGGTTCACGGGTCAACGCTGTCAATCGGAAAAGCAGGTCCCTCAGCTCGCCAGTTAACTTGCTTCGCAATTTAACTGGGTCGGTCGGGATGACAGGGTTTCGGATAAATCGAAATTGAGGGAAGTGTTTTTGGCGGCGAACACAAAATAATTGGAGAACATTCATGCGAAAAATGTCACGGCGCGATTTCTTGAAGAACACATGTTGCACGGCAGCAGCTGGCGTGGCTGCCGCCAACTTCAGCCGTCTGGGATTGATCAACGCGATGGCCCAGAGTTCCCAGGACTATAAGGCATTGGTGTGCGTTTTCATGTATGGCGGCAATGACGCCAACAACATGATTGTGCCGTTCGACACTGCGGGATATGCCAACTATGCCAAGATTCGGGCCGGGTTGGCGCTGCCCCAGAATCAGTTGCTGGCGGTAACGCCGCCGAGCATCGGCACGCCGTTCGGCTTCCATCCTCGTCTGCCGGAAATGCAGCAGTTGTTCACCAATAAAAGACTTGCGTTGCTGGCAAATGTTGGCACGCTGGTGCAGCCGACAACGCGCGATCAGTACGCAAACCGGCAGGGCGCGCTTCCGATGAATCTTTACTCTCACGCCGATCAGCAGGCTCAAATGCAAACCGCGAACCTGACGGCGAACGGACAAACCGGGTGGGGCGGCAGAGTTGCGGATAAAATTCAATCGATTTATGGCGGCAATTTTCCAATTGCGATTTCTTTGGCGGGAACCAATATTTTCGCCGAGGGATTGTCGGTGCGGTCGATCGAATCCAGCGGCGATCCGACCAAACCGTTGTCAGGATTTTACGGATCGAGTGAAGACAATGCCCGGCTCGCTGCGTTGCAGAACTTGCTGACCTTCGATACCGGGTTATCGCTGATTCAGTCGGCGAGCGCCACCACCAGCAACGCGCTTCAGGATGGTAAAACTCTCGCCACCGCCATAGCTTCGAATAAAGCGCTGGCGACCCAATTCCCAACATCGAGCCTGGGCGGCCAGCTCAAGCAAGTGGCGCAGATCATTCAAGCCCGATCGGCATTGGGATTGCCCCGGCAAATTTTCTTTGTATCCATCGGCAGCTTCGATACCCACAGCGATCAATTACAGCAGCAGGATGGGCTGTACAAAGACCTTAGCCAGTCAATGAATGCCTTCTACAATGCGACGGCGGAAATAGGTGTGGCTCCGGATGTGACGACTTTCACGATCTCCGATTTCGGCCGCACTTTCCTTCCAGACAGCAATGCGGGCACGGATCATGCGTGGGGAAGCCATCATTTGATTATGGGCGGGTCGGTGAATGGCAGCGACTTTTACGGAACGTTTCCAACCCAGGCCTTGGGCGGACCTGACGACGCGACATCGGAAGGGCGCTGGATTCCGACAACTTCTCTCGATCAGTATGGCGCCACGCTGGCTCAATGGTTCGGAGTGCAAAGTTCGGATTTGCCTTCGATTTTCCCAAATCTGGCAAATTTCAAGCAGCCAACCTTAAAGTTTGTCTAGATCGTAAGACTGACAGAAAACGGCAGCCAGGCGCGCTGCCTTTATCCGAATCAAGGGTTCGATGGGTAAATAGTTTCCACTCTTTTCCTCTGCGGCTCTCATTCCTAAGAAGCGAGCCATTGTTATCAGTGACTTTCAGGCAAACCCAGTGGAAATCCAATTGCTCTCGTACATTAGCAGCCCTCCACAAAAGCGCTAGATTTGTTTCTCCCCCAGGGAGTTGTATTGAGAAGAAGTAGAAGCAGACGGAATCGGAACAGAAAACTCAGCCGTTCAACAGTTTTTTCATGGTTGGCAGGAATCGCCTCGGCTCTAATAACTAGCGCAGTTTTTCTTTCGTTTTATCCATCATCTCTCTCATCGGATGTGACGGACTCGCAGCGGCTGGAATGGAAGCAAAGCGCGGAAACAGACTCTGCTGACCAATCCCGCGTCAATTTTCCCACAACCGAAAGTCCACGCGTTGTTTACCCATACTCAGTGATCCCCGGTGGCGTTCGCACCCCGGCGGAGCTGCGAGAGGTTAGCGCCCGCGATCCCGCGGTCGGCGAACACTATGCCGGATTCGACTTCCAGAAAGCGCGGGTGGTAAACGTCCAACAGGCGCGGATGGTTTACCTCTCCTACCGCATCGGAGACAAGATTTATTGGACCACGAAAAAAGTCAGCCTGCATGCTGGCGAAAACCTGATCACAGACGGCAAGATTACAGCGCGAACCCGTTGCGGCAATCAGGTGTCGGCGCTTCCACAAAAGAATGCGTTTCCGCAAGAGCCGGCGATTGCCGAGTTCGATAAACCGGTTGGGGGCATCTCACCGAGGGTGCCGTTTCCCGAGAACTTTCACTCAGCCTTGGAGTCCCTGCCTGGACTCGGCTTGGGAGCGCCAGCGTTAAGTCCGGCGGGCCCTGGCGTCCTCGCATTGGGTGGGTCGTCACCACTGGGTGGAGGATTTCCTCCGATTGGGTCGCCCCTGGTTCCCGGTAATGGTTGCAACCACAGCGGCAATAATGGGGGGAGCTGTTCGACAACGCCTGGTCCCGGCCCGACGCCGGGAACACCGTTGGTTCCAGTTCCTGAACCGGGCACGCTGGAGTTGGGTTTAGCCGAGCTCTTGGCGATGATATTGGGCTGGAAGGTTGTTTCCAGACGAACTGGACTACCTAAATTCCAGAAGTAAACTCGGCACCCATGTACTTCTGCTTATGGTACAAGTACCGAAGATTCTCAATATCTGCTTGAATCCTGCTAACATCTGCTGTTAACCATGAGACGTTTTTCCAAGTCGGCCAATGCAGTGCTGGCGCTCGGTTTGTGCCTCGGTGTGCCGGTTGCGCACGCAGAGGGCGCTGCCACAATTCGCCGGATTTCCCTGATCGAAGGAAGTACTCTGGAGCTGGAAATTGCAGCCAGCGGCCCGATTAAACCACGGGCGCAGATTGTGCAAGGTCCGGATAGGCTGGTGCTGGATTTTCCGGGCGCAGTGCCGGCACAAGGCCTGCGTACTCTGAAGATAAATCGTGGCGATGTGATGGATGCCCGCATAGGGCTTTTTTCGTCTAATCCTCCAGTAACGCGAGTGGTATTGGATTTGAAATCCCCGGTGCCTTATCAATTATTTCCTTCCGGGAATACTGTAGTCGTGAAGTTTGCCTCCAATCCTTCGAGTGGCGCTGTCTCGAATCGGACCGCTCCGGCGCCAGCAGCGGCCAGTCCGGAAGATGCACCGGAAACGGTTGTTTCAATCGAACGTCCTCGAAGCGGGACTATTCCTAACAAACCCGCGCCGCTCGCGGAACAAGCGCGCGTGCTGGCGCCTGCCGTTTCGCCGGTCTCGGATCAGCAACCCCAGATGGAAGTATTGTTCCAAAATGGATTACTCAGCATCCACTCTACAAAAGCAAATTTGTCTGAGGTTCTTTCTGAAGTGCATCGCCGCACCGGAGCGGAAATCGCCATACCTCCAGGCGCGGAGTCAGAGCAGGTTTTTACCAATCTGGGCCCGGGCACCCCTACAGAAATCCTGGCCTCGCTGTTAAATGGCTCTCATTTCAATTTTATTGTGATGGGATCGGAACGCGACCCCGGGGGAATTCGACGAGTAGTTCTCACTCCCAAGCAGGGAGGGGCTCCGGAGGCAGTGGTATATCCTTGCGGTTCGCCTCAGCCAGCCATGGCTCAGTCGGTTCCTGAACCAGCCCAGCAGCCCGCACAGGCATTCGAACCGCCTATGCCGCCTGAACAGGTAGATTCAGGTGATCCGCAAGATAGGCAAGCGCCGCCGCAACAGCCACAACAATAAATCTTCCGAGCATGTGTCGTGGTTCCGAGTACGAGGCTAGCTTTGCCCGTCTGGGCATGTGGGGACACCTGCCCCTACGTGGGCTTTTTGGGTTCCCCGAGCTTCTCGAAGAACAGGCAGATCGACTCAATACCCCGGTGGAAGTTTGGTATGTGAAACTTTTCGTTGGGGGCGTGCAGGTTATCGTCGGGCAGACCAAACCCCATCATCACGCTGGGAATTTTCAGCACATCCTGAAAGTCGGTGACGATGGGGATGGAGCCGCCGGAGCGAATGAAGACCGTGTCTTTTCTGAAGACTTCGTGCATCGCTTCCGTGGATGCCTTTACATATTTATTATCGGTGCCAACCACGCATGCCGCCCCTTTGCTCCAGACCTTGATATTTGTCTGAATGCCTTTCGGGGTAAGTTTCGCGACGAACTTTTTGTACTTGGCGAGGATGTCGTCCGCATCTTGGTTAGGCACCAGCCGCATGGAAACTTTGGCCGACGCTTTAGCCGGAATGACAGTTTTAGCGCCGGGCGCGGTGAATCCGCCGGGCATTCCATGAACTTCAAGGGTTGGCCGCGCCCAAGTACGGTAAAGCACTGAGAATCCAGGCTCGCCTGTCAGTACGCTGGAACCTACTTCGGTCTTCCGATAGTGCTCTTCATTGAAGGGAAGCCGCTTCCATGCTCGTAACTCGGCGCTGCTCGGAGCCTTCACTTTCGAATAAAAGCCGGGGATCAATACACGCCCCTTGGAATCTTTCAGCTTGCTGATGATCTCGATCAATCCGAACAAGGGATTCGGCGCGGCCCCGCCATACATTCCAGAATGTAAATCTGTCTTGGCTCCCACGGCTTCAATCTCGGTATAAACCAGGCCGCGCAGCCCCACGCACAACGTCGGGAGATTGGGGGCAAAAAGTTCGGTATCGCATACCAGCGCAAAGTCGGCCTGGAGTTTGGTTTTTTCTTTGCGAACATACGCCGCTATGGATTCGCCTCCTACTTCTTCTTCGCCCTCGATGATGAACTTGATGTTAATAGGCGGATTGCCTTTGTGTCCCCTCATCAGGGACTCGACAGCCTTGATCTCCATCCAAAGCTGGCCTTTGTCGTCCACTGCGCCCCGGGCATATATGTTGTTGTTGCGCTCGGTCGGCTCGAACGGAGGCGAAATCCATTCGTTTAAAGGCTCAGCTGGCTGAACGTCATAGTGCGCGTAACACAACGCAGTCGGTTTACCGGGAGCATTGAGCCAGTCGGCGTAAATCAACGGATGGCCTTTGGTGGGGATGACTTCGACATTCTGCATCCCGATGCGGCGAAGCTCAGTGGCGACGAAATCAGCGGCTTTTTGCACGTCAGGCTTGTGGGCTGCGAGGGTGCTGATGCTGGGAATGCGAAGCAGATTCTTGAGTTCGGCCAAGAAGCGCTGCTTATTTTCACGAGCGTAATCGACTGCGGGTGACGCCATAAGTTGCCTTCCAGTGTGCAAGTCCCGATTCAATATCGAAAGGAACAATAATATAGCCCGACCCCGGATTTTGGAGGGTTAATCATGTCCGAAATCGTGCAGGAGAAAGCGCCGAGAGATCGTAATCTGGTTTCTGCCCCATTATGAGCTGTGCCATTAAGTGCGCAGTGATGGGCGCGAGAAGAATGCCGTCGCGAAAATGGCCTGTCGCAGCGAAGTATCCGGGAATGGCTGTGGCGCCCAGAATCGGCAGATTGTCTGGAGTTCCAGGACGCAGGCCCGCCCAAGCCTCCAAGATACGCGATTGCCCCAGCGCGGGGACCAGACGGGTCGCAGCTTGATGCAAATGGCGAATCACGTCTGGATCCGTGCGCTTATCGAACCCAACTTCCTCCACTGTGGAACCGATGAGAATTCGCCCATCGCTTCGCGGCACGATATATACATCGTCAGAGCGGATCACGTGCCGCAACACCGGACCTTCGACTACGCAGAGGATTTGGCCTTTGACTGGCCGTGTCGGAAAGCGCGCCGGACTAAACTGCCCGGCCCATGCGCCTGCGCAGTTGACTACGATAGGCGCGTTGTATGTGGTCTTATCGGTGCGAACACCCGCTGTTTCTCCCGCCGGCAACAGCACTTCGAGAACTTCAGATCCAGAAGAAATATCGATCTCGCGATGTTTGGCGGCCTTCAGCGCGGCAGAAGTGAGCGCTCGCGGATCGACGCTGCGTTCTTTGATGAACATGATTGGCACGTTTGACAGGGCTAGGGCGGGTTCCGGTTCGGTGATCGCTTTCCGCAGCGAGTCAGGCGCACCGATTTCCGTCAAGAGATGATCAACGTCCGGCGTAAACCGAAACGTGCCTTGATCCCGCAAGTCGCAGTGGATGCCGGACTCATCCTGCAGTTCATGAACGAATTCCGGATACAGGCTTGCACTCGCCGAAGCGAGAGTCCTTAACGCGGAGGAATCTTCAATTTCAGACTCCGCCAACATTCCCGCCGCGGCGTGGGATGCCTCGCGTCCCGACTCTCCTCGCTCAACCACCAGCACTCGGGCGTTTTGCCTGCGCAATTCAATCGCAAGGGACAGGCCAATAATCCCGCCCCCGACAATAATCACATCCCAATTCTTCACGATTGAATTGTAACGAAGGACGATTACCGGCTGTCCCCGCGCGAGCTGTGCTACTTCTCATAGCTTGCTTAAATAGTCCAGAATGTCTGCCTGGGTCCAATCCACGGGCCCAACGAACTTGCGCCGGACCACGCCGTTGCGATCAATGATGTAGGTCTCAGGAAACTTAATCGTGCCGTAGAGGTTGCTACTTTTCTTATCTGCATCGCGAACCGTCAGCAGATTGACATGATTATCTTTCAAGAATTTGCGGTAATTGTCTTCGTCGGCATCCACGCTGATCGCGAGTACCGTAACGCCTCTGTCCTTCATTCGCTGCTGCATTTGAATTAGGGATGGCATCTCGTCAACGCACGGCGGGCACCAGGTAGCCCAAAAATTCAGAATTACTATTTTTCCCTTGAGGTCGCTAAGACTAATTTTGCGATCCGAATCCTGCACTGTGAATTGGGGGGCGGCGTTGCCGATCATCGGTGGGCGCGAACTGCTGTAGCAGCCGGCCAAAAATAGGGTCAGGGATGCAATCAGGAAGGAGGCACGTCTCACAAAGTTATAATACGATAATTCGCATATGGACTCGCCGGGCCAGCTTGATCCAACAATCTCGATTATTGTTCCCGCCCGCAATGAGGAAGCGTGTCTCGCGCGCTGCCTGGAGCCTCTGGTCAAGCAATCGGGAGTGAGTTTCGAGGTCATCGTAGTCGATGATGAATCGACTGACCGAACCCGCGAAATTGCCGAATCTTTTTCCGGCGTGCGCGTAATAGATGCGGCCCGCTTGCGAGAAGGCTGGACCGGCAAGAACAATGCGGTATTCACCGGAGCCAGCAAAGCCCGTGGTTCATGGTTGCTATTTACGGATGCGGATACGGTGCATTCTCCGGGCTCGCTGGCACGCGCTCTAGCCGAAGCACAACCGCGCGGGGCGTCCCTCTTGTCTTACTCCCCGGAACAGGAAGTCCGCAGCTTCTGGGAGAAGGCGTTCATGCCTGTTGCATTCGCCGAGTTGGCCGCGACGTATCGTCCGTCCGAAGCGAGTGATCCTGCGTCTCCGGAAGCGGCCGCCAATGGGCAATATCTGCTGATCTCGCGCGAGGCCTACGATGCGGTTGGAGGCCACGCCGCAGTGGCTGCAAGTTTGTTGGAAGATGTCGAACTGGCGCGCGCCGTAAAGGCTTCCGGACGCAAGATATATTTTCGTTACGGAGGAGACGCGGTGCGAACCCGCATGTATCGAAGTCTCGCTCAATTGCGGGAAGGCTGGACGAAGAATCTCTCGCTTCTGTTTCCTTCATCTCTCAAGTTGGCGGCATGGCGAGCCGGGGAATTCGTGTCGATTGCCGGCGGAATAATCGCGGCGGCTATTCTCGCGTTCCGCGGTGAGTTGCTTCCGGCTAGTGCGGCCCTTGGGATAGCGCTAGTGTTGTATCTCAATTTCTTGGTACGAATCCGCAGGGCGCATTTCTCATGGGATGCGAACGCTCTGTCAATATTTGGCCTGCCACTATTTTCGTACCTCTTGCTTAGTTCGCGGTTTCGATATCGCGAAGGAAACGTAAGATGGAAGGGCAGAACTTACAATCCATCTTCGGACACAATCGCTTCTTCCTCGACACACGCAGGGACGGCCGCCCTTGGCTGTCCGGCCGGGCACACCCCGGCAAACTAAGGACTGAATGGTCTATCTCACGCGCAAAGCCGAGTTCTCCGCTTCGCACTACTATCACAATCCCGATTTCACTCCGGAAGAGAATCAACGCGTCTTCGGAAAATGCAACAATCCCAACGGCCACGGCCATAACTACACGCTGGAAGTCACGGTAAAAGGGGAGATCGATCCGCGCTCCGGATTTGTCATCGACCTTAAGCAGTTGAAAGAAATTATGTGCCGGGAAGTGCTGGACGCTTACGATCATCGCTTCCTGAACAAAGAGCTTCCCGAGTTTCTCGATCGCATTCCCACTACTGAGAATTTGGCAATCGCCATCTGGCAGCGGCTCGCCACCAAGCTGAACCGGGCGCAACTGCATCGCGTGCGAGTCTATGAAACGCCCGATCTGTTCGTAGATTTTTATGGAGAAGCGTGAAAGCCTATCTCACACGCCGATACATGTTCTCGGCATCGCACCGGCTGCACAGCGACGCTATGTCCGAGCCGGAGAATGTTACGACTTACGGTAAATGCAACAATCCCTTTGGACACGGCCACAACTACGCGCTGGAAGTCACCGTGAGCGGCCGTGTCGATGACAAGACGGGAATGGTCTGCAACCTGGCGGACCTGGATGGCTTCGTGCAGCGCGAAGTTCTGGAGCGCATGGATGTGCAGAACCTGAATATGATTCCGGAATTCGACGGCCTCGTTCCGACCACGGAGAATCTCTGCGCTGTGATTCACGATATTCTGCATCGTGGATTTAAACTGGCTCATCTGGAAAAGGTGCGTCTTGACGAAACCATGATGAATTCATTCGACTACGCTGGCGGCGAGGAGCTTCGCAAATGACGGCGGACTCTCGCAAGGCAAATACATCCGTCGCTATGGACGATTCCAGCCTCACGAGCGCAACGTTCGAAGATCTGGTGCGCGAAATGATTGTGCGGCTCGGCGAAGATCCTGCCCGCGAAGGTCTGGTTCGCACTCCCGATCGCGTTCACCGCGCCTACAAGCACCTGATGAGGGGCTACAAAGAAGATGCGGAGGCGATGCTGAAGGCGGCGCTGTTCACGGTGACCTACGACGAAATGGTGATCGTCAAAGATGTTGAGATGTTCAGCCTTTGCGAGCACCACATGCTGCCTTTTTTTGGCAAGGTCCACGTCGCGTACATTCCCAACGGCAAGGTAATCGGACTTAGCAAGATTCCGCGGCTGATCGAAATCTTTTCGCGGCGATTGCAAATTCAGGAGCGGCTGACCACGCAAATTGCCGAGACTATTCAAAAGGCAATCGAGCCGCAAGGGGTCGGAGTGGTAATCGAAGCCCGCCATCTGTGCATGATGATGCGAGGAGTCGAGAAGCAACACTCCTCGGCAGTCACATCATCGATGCTAGGCTGCTTCCGCAATGAACAGGAGACGAGGACGGAGTTTCTGTCTCTGATTCACCAGCGGCTTAATGGGCTTTAGGTCCACCGACGATGGAGGGGCGGGGGGGTCGGCCCGGCGGCGCCGGGGCGGGGGGGCGGCGGCCTCCCCCCCCCTC
>CAAGKR010225829.1_pt1 | contig 15889 bp, 13 predicted proteins | sample 2556971 | NCBI WGS metagenome assembly CAAGKR01 (sample SAMEA5207829, study PRJEB30636) | soil metagenome | biome: forest; feature: boreal; material: soil | place: USA | collected 2011-09 | depth 1 m | reverse complement strand
GCGGGTCGTGTAATATGCGATCGAAAGAGGCATCCGCGAAGGTGGGTACTACCTCAAAGGCATCGCCCATTATTTGCTCGATTGTGGGATTGTCGAATAGCTCCTGCGACCAGGGATTGAGCCTGGCGATCTGCTGCGCTCCCGGGTCAAGTTCAATGGTTACTCCAACCATCCCCCTACAGCGCCGCGTAAAGAATTAGCCCGTTCGTCGTCTTGTGCTGTTCAACCTGGCCGTCGAGACGCAGGTATTCGAGGTGCGAGAGGGTTTCAGCGACGGCCATGCGCCGCGCCTCGTTGCTCTTCAGACGATGCCCAAAGAGCTTCTCCGCTAACTGGTAGGCGTTCTGTGGTTGTTCGTCTAGCAGAGTAAGGATCTCCATCTCGCGCTGCTCGTGATGTTTGATAATCTCTGCTACGCGGCCCGCGAGATCATTGAATGGTTCGCCATGACCTGGCAGGACGATGCTTGCCGGCAGCGGCGCAACCGTGCGCAATGAATCCAGGTAGTCGGCCAACGGATTAGCGCGGTCATATTCCGAATAGAGGCCGATGTTGGGCGTGATGCGCGGTAAGACGTGATCGGCTGAGAGGAAGACGCCATCGCTATCACGAAAGAGGCAGATATGGCCATCGGAGTGTCCGGGAGTCCAGATGACGCGGTAGCGCTCGCCCGCCAGGTGGAGGTACTGGCCGTTCTCGACCAGAGTGATTGCCTCGAAGCGTGGGACTCTGATGATCTTGTGAAGCTGCTTGGGGTCGGCATGTGAGAACCAGGGTTCACCAGTGGGCATACCGTGCTGGCGGAAAAAGTGTGAGACGCTGGCGAAAAGTTCGGGATCGATGTCTTGCCAGAGTAGGCGCATATTATTGGCATCGATGGGGTGCATGTAGACGGCAGCGCCGCTCTGATCGTGTAATTCTCCTGACAGGCCGATGTGGTCGGGATGATCGTGGGAGAGGACAATGGCGCGTAATGTATCGATGCGCAGTCCGGCCTTCTGTAGACCTGCCGCAAAGGCCACGCGGGCTTCGGGCATGCCCATGCCGGTGTCGACAAGCGCCCAGCCGTCCTCTCCGACGAGGGCGTATATGTTGACGGTTTTCAAAGGAAAAGGGATTGGTAATGTAAATTTCCAGATTCCTTGGGCCACTTCGCGGGCTGCGGGTAAGGGCGACGGTTCGTAGAGCCGAGAAGTGGTGGCCCGTGAGGGTACCTGCTCTGGTGAAGGTTGTTGCATTGAGAGACTATCCTTTTGTCTTCCATTTTGGAAAGGGTATAAAGTAGTAAAGACTTCGTTCTTCTTTGATTGTATGGTGTGAGCGGGGTTTGTGTCAAATCCAAAGCTGTTCCTTTGTGCTGGCTAAAGGAGATAGTAACCACTTCCGTTAAGCGATCTGGAAGGTTAGACGGCATATTTAAAGAAAAGTCGCAGAGAGAATGAGATATTTTGTGTATCAATTATTGAGACATGTATTTTTCGTTTCTTCTCTTAGTGTAGCAATATACATCTTTTGACTGTATCTTTGGGGTTGCGAGTTGGAAGTTATCCACAAGTTATCCACCTGGTTATGAGGAAACTGGTGGATAACTCACTTACATATTTTGGAAGTAATCTGGTATAATCGAAGTGGGGCAAAGTGGGGAATTTTGGTGAGTGGGAACGGTGGGTGGGTAAAGAAGGTGAAATATTCCTGAATACGGGAGAATATTCTGGGATATATCGCAAGGGGCCACCGGGACGACTCATTTTTGGGAGAGAAGCAAGGGCAAGAAAGAAACTGGATAAGATATGTTTCTTGGCGAACACGAACATACAATCGATGCGAAAGGGCGTATGGCGGTTCCAGCCAAATTTCGGGTGCAGATGGACCGAGGGGGCGTTATTAGCAAAGGGAAGAGTGCGTGTTTGTCGGTGTATACTATGCAGGTTTGGGAGGAGAAATCGGCCGGGCTGGTGGCGGGAATGACGGATGATGAATTGCGCGATTTTGAGAGGCGCATTTATCCAAGCGCCAGTGAAATTGAGTTGGATGGACAGGGACGCATGGTGATACCGGCCAAGTTGCGCGCCTACGCTCAACTGGGGAGCGAAGTTACGGTGGCCGGCGTGCGAGATCACTTTGAGATTTGGGATCGCGCAAGGTGGCAAGAATATCTAGATAATTTAGAGGCTGAGGGGGGGTCGATTCCCTTTTAGAAGGTGGGGGCAAGAGGGTGGGACAAGCGGGCGGGGGCAAGCCCCGCCCCTACATTACATGGGGCAGGCGATTAGGGAAGCAATGGAAACACAACATGTGCCGGTGATGCTGGAGGAAGTTCTGAAGTTTCTACAGCCGGAGCCTGGAGGGCACTATATCGATGGCACGTCGGGTGGGGGCGGTCATACCGAGGCAATTCTTGAGCGATCTGCTCCCGATGGTAAAGTCCTGGGGATTGATACCGATGTCCAGGCGTTGGCAAGAGTCAGGGAACGCCTGGCGGAGTCGGTGAGCAGTGGGCGACTAGTTCTGGCACATGGAAACTTCGCTGAACTGGCCCGTATCGTTGACGAGGCCGGTTTTGTGTCTATACAAGGTATACTGCTTGACCTGGGGTTCTCGTCACACCAGATGGATAATCCAGAGAGAGGTTTCTCTTTCGGCGCCGATGGACCACTGGATATGCGGCTTGATCAAACTCAAGGGATGTCTGCCGCGGACCTGGTGAATAGCGCAAGCGAGCGAGAGCTAGCTGATTTGATCTGGCGTTACGGTGAAGAGACTCGTTCACGGCAGATCGCGAGACGTATAGTACGCGAACGCGCAAAGGGAGCGATTACGAGGACAGCGAAGTTGGCGCAACTGGCAGCCGCCGGTGTGCCATATAAGGCTGGCGCGATACATCCGGCGACAAAAACGTTTCAGGCATTGCGTATTGCCGTGAATCATGAATTGGAGGCGCTGGAGGCAGTGCTGCCACAGATGTTGGATGTATTGAGCGCAAAGGGGAGAGATGGAAGAATGGAGGGAGGGGGGAGGATGGTGATCATCTCATTTCATTCATTAGAGGATCGGTTGGTCAAAGAATTTATGCGGCGTGAGGCAAAGGATTGTCTCTGCCCACCCAGTGTTCCTGTATGTGTGTGTGGTCATAAAGCGCGATTGCGCCTATTGACTGCCAAACCAGTGGTACCTACCGCGCAGGAGGTTATCGCTAATCCCCGCGCTCGCAGCGCTAAGCTGCGGGCCGCTGAAATAGTTGTTGGTTCGTAGTGCTTTGCTGTAAGTAGTGGACAAGCCAGGGCAGAGGCAAGCCAGGGCAGGGACAAGCCAGGGCGGGGGCAAGCCCCGCCCCTACAGTGAGGAACGCAGCGTATGTATAGCCTGAAAAAACGGGTTGGTGGATCGAGAGCTGTACCGCCAAAGCCTATTCTGGCTGCGAAGAGACGCCGACAACTCCACCCATTCTTCTTCTCTATGGGTCCGGTAGCGTTGAGCATCAGTAGTGTGTTGCTGATCGGCTTGATGGCGATTCTGTATCTGACGCAGTTGGGACAGGGCGTTGCCGCCAATCAACGAATGCAGGACTACCTGGCGCAGCAGGCGATGTTGAGACGACAAAATCAGGATATAGTCTATACCATTGCGCAAGAACAGTCGCCTGAATATATTGCTGGCGCAGCCAAGGCTCTCGGTCTAGTTCCGGCAGATGCGAAAACTGTGCGGATATTGATAGTAACAGATCTGGAACCTATACAAGGGATTGATCCACATATACATCCGTGACGAACGCGAAAGGAGGGCAAAAAATGAGCGTAGAATTGCGACGCGCGCGCAACCGGCAGATGCTCATTTTCTTGCTTGTCTGCGTTGGCATGGTGGTTCTGATAGGGAGGCTCTATTTCTGGCAGGTGCTGCGCGGCTATGGTCCGGCGGACTGTACGAACGGGTATGGCCTGGCACAATGCGCCAACCTTGAGCACATACAAAATCAACAATTGGGCGCTCCTCGTGGGTTGATCTACGACGCACAGGGACATATTCTGGCAACCAACGTGATGCGCGATGATGTTTACATTGAGCCGTATCAGTTCTCGGTAGATCATACGCCGGATACCTACCAGAGCGCGCTGGCGAGTCTGGTCAGCGCGTTGCACCGGGTTTTGCCCTCGGTCACTGAAGAGGCGCTGTACAAAGATTTCAACCTGGGCTATCAGACGGTGCGCATCGCCAGCCGTATCGAGCCGGGGCAGAGCGAGCAACTGCGTCGTTTGCAACTGTCCGATATCTTCCTGGAGCCGCGAACGTGGCGTATTTATCCAGGCGGCACATTAGCGGCGCAGATATTGGGGTATGTCCAGCAGGATGATGTGAAGAGTGCTGGCGTATATGGGATTGAACGGCAGTACGATCAATTACTGGCAGGCAGAGCGGGTAACTTTACGGCGGAGTTTGATCTAAGCGGCAATCCACTTATCGTTGGAGCCAGCGCAGAGCAACCAGCAGTCAGCGGCGCCGATTTGACGCTTACCATTGATAGCTCTATACAATACATGGCACAAACGGCTTTGGCCGATACGGTGAAGCAGTTGGAAGCGGAGAGCGGAGCGGCAGTTGTCGTCAATGTGCGCACCGGAGCAATAGTGGCGATGGTGGGAGCGCCGACATTTGATCCGAACGTGTATGGCAAGTCGGCTGCGCAAACAGGTTGTCTGGGCACAGAGAGCGTCTTTTTCAATCCGGCGTTGTACTGTGCGTATGAACCTGGATCGACAATGAAGGCTGTGACGATGGCAGCGGCACTGGACCAGGGATTGATTACACCGGATACGACATTTGTTGATCCGGGATATAGGACGTTTAAGGATGCGCCCGTGGTGGTCAATTGGAACGGGCTTGGCTACGGTGTAGAGTCGATGACGCAGGTGCTTGAGCACTCCGCCAATGTTGGCGCGGCTTACGTGGCGCACGATATTCTTGGAGCTGACCGCTACTATCCCTACCTTGAGAAATTTGGTTTTGGGCAAGCGACGGGAATTGGCAGCCAGGAGGAGACGGGGTTCTATCGCACGCCGGGCAATAGTCCGACACTGTGGTCGCCAAGCGATTTGACGCGGCAGGCCTTTGGACAGAGCATCGAAGCAACGCCGCTGCAGGTGGCAATGGCGTACGCAGCGATCGCCAACGGTGGAGTGATGATGCGTCCTTACCTGGTGGCTGTTTGCAACAATAATGGGCATGTGGTGACGACGCAACCGTGGGCGCTGCGGAGGGTGATCAGCGCGCGCGCGGCACAGTTATTGACGGGGATGTTGAGGCATTCGGCAACTGATGGGTTTGCTCAACCGGCACAGGTGCCTGGCTACACAATCGCAGCCAAAACCGGCACAGCGACGACACAGGGGCTTTCGAATGATCAGACAGAAGCTTCGGTGGCGGGATTTATTCCCGCGACGAATCCGCTGTTCGTGATCCTGGTGAAAATTGACCGTCCGCGGAAAACAATTTTTGGCGCTACCGCGGCGGCTCCTCTGTGGAAGGCCATCGGGCAGGAATTGATGTGGTACTATCATGTCACACCTGACGCGGTATGAAGTCAGGGGAAAAGGGTGAGGGTGAGCAGGGTGGGTGTGAGAAGGGTAGATGTGAGTGGGTGGGTGCAAGCGGGGTGAGTGAAAGCGGGGTGGGTGCGAGCCAGGGCGGGGACAAGCCTCGCCCCAACGATAGACGGGCCTGGAGGGCGGCCCTTTTAAGAGGTATATATGGGTTTAGAAGATAACAAGGATTTGAGGGCACGCAGGGATGAGCGTGCGAATAGATCTGTTGATATTGCGCGTTTTACGGGGATTACCGGCCAGCGGGCTGATACGCTGAGTGATATCTGGCACGAATTACTTGGGGTGCAGCCATTGAAAACTCTGGCGGAGGGTGATCCAGTGGAAGGAGGAGTGACATCGGATGTGCCGGTGGAGCCTTCTTCGCTCAGCGTGGACCCCTGGAGTGAGCTGTTGCACGTTCAGGGGGTGGAGATGGTTGATCTGCAACAGCCGGAGTTCCCTATAGCGCATGTTGCATTGAGCGAGGTGGAAGTGGAGGAGGCATTGCAAATCTTGCAGGAACAGACAGTTGAGGAGATGGCGCGGGGAAGTAGGGAAAAGGAAACAAGGAGACCGGGGCGCCAGGGAGATGGCGAAGGGAAGTAGGGAAAGGGCGACGACAAGCCAGGGAGATGGCAAAGGGAAGTAGGGATGGGGCGACGACAAGCCAGGGCGACCACAAGGGATCGCCCCTACTATGGACGAACGAGGGCCAGTGCGAGTGGGGAGCTGTAAGGGATTGCCCCTACAGTACATAGAGGGGTATGCAACGGCGATTGATAAGTGGGGAGGGGCTTATAGTTCGAACTGACAGTTGAGGGGAGGCAATGAGAACGTCTACGGAGGCATCTTTGATGGATGCCCAGAGTAGTAGAACGGGCTATCTTTTTCTCAATTGATGAGAGGATTATGGATGTTTGTAGTGGTGTTTACAGGTTTACCTGTTCACCAGTGTTCTGAAGTTAGTATAATCGAAAATTTGTTCTATGTCAAGCTTTTCGGCGGGGAATGTAAAAAATTCATGGTTTTGGGCTTCCGTAGACAATTGAAGAAGGTGACAAAGGCGGGACGCGATGAATCGGGTTCCTACCGCGTCGCGAAGCGCCGTGGGGGAGGGCAAAGCGATCATTTGCCGCTGCCTATGCGTTCGCCAGCGTTGGAGTCGCTGGGGCGAAGGGAGCCTGCGCGAGCTAAGGCGAGGAATGCCAGTGGCAGAGCGGGGCAAGCCAGGGCGGGGGCAAGCCCTGTCCCTACGCGAAGGCGGAGGGTGAGTTATGCCGTGGAGGAGTCGCTGGCTCGACCGATTGTGGCGCGAAAGAGCTTGCCGCGTGTCAGAGGGTGGGCAGAGCAAGGGATGGCGGGGCAAGCCCAGTCACAACGGGGGGGTATAACAGCGGGTTGGCGATTGCAGGGTTTATGGGAGACGGGGCAGCAGGATGCGCAGGTCATCAGTGAAGAGGAACAGAAGAAGCTGGCGGCGCTGGATCTGGATATGCGCCTGCCGCGCGTGGCCGGTAAGATAGACCCGTGGCTGTTGATGATTGTGCTCGCGCTGCTGTGCATCGGCCTGGTGATGGTCTTTAGCGCAAGCTCTTTTGAGGCTGCGCGCGCCTATGGAGACGCTTCGTACTTCTTTCAGAAGCAGTTGCTGGCGGTAGTACTGGGTGTGATCGTGATGCTGATCACCATGCGCATAGATTATCGTCAATGGCGGCGCTACTCGTTGGCCAGTATGATTATTATTCTGCCGCTGCTGATTATTGTGCTCAAGTTTGGCAGGAACGTGTATGGGGCGTCACGCTGGTTGACATTCGGCTCGTTTCTCTCGTTCCAGCCGAGTGAGATTACCAAGTTGATCCTGGCGCTCTACATTGCAGACTGGCTGGCGCGCAAGGGGAGCCAGGTAAGCACATTTCTGTACGGCCTGGCGCCATTTGTGATCCTGGTCGGCGTGGTGTTGGGACTGGTATTGCTGGAAAACGACATGGGCACAGCGATCATCATCGCAGGTTTTGCGACAACCATGTTTTTTACGGCGGGGGCCAATATCGTGCAGTTTCTACTAGCAATGGCCTGCGGCGGGTTAATTTTCTTACAGGAGGCATTTAGCAAGGGCTATCGCTACCTGCGTTTGATAGGTTTTCTTGATCCGTTCAGGCATGTAACTGACATCAACCTGCAGCTCTATCAATCGTTATTGGCGCTGGGTTCAGGTGGATGGTTCGGGCTAGGGTTGGGGGCGAGCAGGCAGAAGACGGGCTACCTGCCTTTACCGTATACGGACTCGATTCTCGCCATTCTTGGTGAAGAGCTGGGTTATATCGGGTGTACACTGGTTGTGTTGCTCTTCTTGTTCCTGGCATTTAGAGGATTTCGGCTGGCAAGAAGGACGCAGGATATCTACGGAGCGCTGCTGGCGACGGGGATCACGACGTGGTTAGTTTTGCAGGCAATGATTAACGTGGGAGCCACGACGGGCAGTATACCCTATACGGGGGTACCGCTGCCGTTCATCAGCTATGGCGGTTCATCGCTGGTGATCTCGCTGGCGGCTGTGGGAGTGTTGCTGAACATCTCGCGTTATATCCAGGAACCAGAATCGCCAGCGCTTTCGCGGCGCTCGATAACGGTGAGGTGAAAGCCATCCTTGCAAGGAAGTATATGCGAAAGAACGTAGAGGGAAAATGGTCATCCAGACGGAAAGAGATATAGCGGCGTCCGCTGCTGGCGCCGGGAAAAAGCAAATGAAGATACTCGTATCAGGCGGGGGCACGGGTGGGCATATTTACCCGGCCCTTGCGGTAGCGACACTGCTAGAGAAAGAGTACCAGGCCAGGATTTTGTACCTGGGCAGCGATGACGGTTTGGAGACCGAATTAGCGCCCGCGGCGGGTTTTCCCATCGCTGTGATTAAGGCAGGCAAGTTGCGGCGCTATATCTCGTGGCAGACGGTCACGGGCGTGGCGCGTGTCCCGGTGGGGATGGCGCAAGCGGTGGGAATTGTGAGGAAGTTTGCGCCGGACGCGGCATTTACGAGCGGCGGATATGTAGCGGTACCGGCGGGGCTGGCAGCGCGGATAAACGGTGTACCTTTGTTGATGCACCAGCAGGATGTGCCGCCAAACCTATCGAACAGGTTAATCGCGCCGCTGGCGACGCGCATATCGGTGGCCTTTGAGGATGCGATAAAGCGGGTCCCTACATGGGCGGGCAAGACTCTGTGGCTGGGCAACCCGGTGCGGCAGGAGATGCTGGATATACGCCAGACCTCGCCGGAGCAGGCGCGCAGAGAACTGGGATTTGACGCAGAGACACCACTGCTGCTGGTGACGGGAGGAAGCCAGGGGGCGAGGCATTTGAACCAGGTGGTGTGCAAGGCGTTGCCGGGGCTATTGCCGCATTGCCAGGTGTTGCAGATCAGCGGGAAGCAGCTCTTTGAGGAGACGCGAGAGCAATCTGAACAGGCTATGGCGGACGTGGATGAGGGGATGAGAAAACGCTATCGGCTGGTGGCGTACCTGAACGAGGAGATGCCAGTGGCGATGCAGGCTTCAACGCTGGTATTGTGCAGATCGGGGGCTGCGACACTGAGCGAACTGGCTGTGCTGGGTAAACCCAGTATCCTGGTACCGCTGCCGCCAGCGATAGGCAGTTCGCCGCAGGAGGCCAACGCAGATATGTTTGGTCGCGAGGCGGCGGCGGAGGTTGTGCGGGACGCTGATATGGAGCCGGAAAAGCTGGTGGAACGGGTGGAGGCGATTATCGGATCGCGGGCGCATTTACTGTCAATGGCGGAGGCTGCGCTGGCCTTTGCGAAGCCGGAAGCAACGCGAGAGATCGCAGCGGAAGTCGTAAAAATCGCGCAGGAGAGAATGGCGAAAGCGCAGAAGCAGAGACACGAGGGTGCAGGCATTTGAAAAAGGCGCGCATACATTTTATGGGTATAGGCGGTCAGGGTATCTCGGCGGTAGCGCAGATGGTACTCGAGGCCAGCGGCGATAGCGTAGAGGTAACAGGATGTGATATGCAGGCATCGGCAACGACGCGCGCGTTAGAGCGTGTTGGCGTGCCGGTGGAACCTGGGCACAGCGCGGATCACCTGGCGGGTATCGACCGGTTGGTGGTAGCGCCAGCGGTGTTGGTGCTGAACCCGGACCATGCTGAACTGGCGACGGCGCGCGCGAAGGGCATACCCGTGATAACCTGGCAGGAGATGCTGGGCGAGTTGATGCAGGAGAAATGTGTGATCTCCGTCAGTGGCGTGCACGGTAAGGGCACGACAACGGCCATGCTTGCGCTGATGTTGGTGGACGCCGGGCTTGACCCGACCTGCGAGATTGGCGCTGTTGTGCCGCGGTTTGGGGTCAACTATCGTCTGGGGCAGAGCCAGTACTTTGTGAACGAGGCTGATGAGTTCTATAACAATTTCTGGCACTATCACCCGCGCCTGGCGGTGGTTACGTCGGTGGAGTTCGAGCATCCAGAGTTCTTTGCCGATTATGAAGCCTTTCTGGCGAGCTTTGAACACTTTGTGCGGGGCATGGATATGGACGGAAACTGGCCATTGCCGCCAACGCTCATTTTGAACGCGAATAGCGCGGGCTGTGCTGAGCTGCTGCGCAGGGTCGAAGGTTGGCCAGGAAGAGTAGTGACGTACGCAATAGAAGGGTTAGCAGAGTTAGTCACCCAAAAAGATTTAGAGGCGTATGATGTGAAGTTAGAGGGTGAGACCAGTTTTCGGGTACGTTCGCGCTTGACTGATGCATTTGCAATGGATAGGCGCATACACCTGCAATTACCTGGGGCACACAATGTACAGAACGCGCTGGCAGCGATTGCCGCGGCCAGTGTGTTGGGAATCGATGCAGGGACGATTGTGAATACGTTGGAGGGCTTTGGCGGTATCAGAAGACGCTTTGAGATACGCAACGAGGGTCCTATGGAGGTCAATGGGCAGTGGCAGGATATCGTGCTTGTGGATGACTATGCGCACCATCCGACCGCAATTGTGGCGACGTTGGAGGCGGCACGGGAGTGGTATCCTGGACGACGCCTGGTAGCGGTATACCAGCCGCATATGTACAGCCGGACAAAGACCTTTTTCGAGCAGTTTTTGCGCGCGTTTGACCTTGCCGATGTGGCGATTATCGCCGATATTTTCCCTGCGCGGGAGCGCGACACAGGCCTGATCACCGCGCGAGAATTGGTGGAAGCAATGGCAGGGCAACCACATTTCTTGCAGGAAGGCGGGCAGGTGTGGCATGGAGGGAGCGTTGAGGCAACGTCAGATTTGTTGCGCGGGATTCTGCGTTCGGGCGACGTGGTACTGGTAATGGGAGCGGGCGATATCTATACACTGACCGAGATGATGTTGAACGAGGGGGCATGAGGGGGTCGCGGTGAGACAGATTGGGGAGGCGATAAAGCGGGTCCCGACAAGAGGAACGGGGGGGCAAGGGCGACGACAAGGAGGGGGCAGGGCGACCACAAGGGTCGCCCCTACAATGGACGAACGAGGGCCAGGACTTATTTAGGGGGTCCCGGCAAGAGGAACGGATTATGACATTCGATGCTGCGGAGAAAGAGGCTGTTTACATTGAATTACAGGCGCGTTTTCGGAAGCGGTTGCGCCGCAATGAGCTGCTGTCACGCCACTGCACGTTTGGTGTGGGCGGGCCTGCCGATTTTTGGGTAACGCTTGAAACGCGAGAGGAGCTGATGAGTGTAGTGCGGCTGTGCGCTGATCGGCTTTGGCCTCTATTGCTGGTTGGCAACGGCACAAATACGGTGTATGCCGATGCCGGTGTGCGGGGTATTGTTGCTCGTATTGCTCTGAATGGATATAGCATCGAGGATCAGGGAGGCGGGACGGCGCTGTTATTGGCGGAGGCCGGAGTGAGCTGGCCGCGTTTGTTGAATGAACTGGCGCCGCTTGGTTGGGGGGGATTGGAGTTTGGGCCGGGGATACCGGGCACCCTGGGAGGAGGCGTCATCAGTAATGCCGGGGCGCACAATAGTAACATGGGAGAGGTCCTGGAGTGGATTGAAGTATTAGATGCGCGCAATAGCTCGGAGGATCAGAATAGTGTACCGTTGGTGCGACGTTATATGCACGATGAGCTTGATTTGAGTTATCGTCACAGTCGTTTTCGTGAATTGCGGCGGGTCGAGTTTGATGAGCAGGGCAATCCGAAGCCCGTTGCGCGCGGATTGATTGAACCGGCCGAGATCATTATGCTGTTGGGCATCCGTCTTCATCACGAAGAGCCGCAGAAGCTGCGGAAGCGCATAGAGGAGTATAAACAACATCGCAAGAGGACACAGCCGGTTCAAAAGAGCGCAGGCTCGGTCTTCAAAAACCCGGCGGGGGATTACGCGGGTCGGTTGATAGAGCAGGCGGGTATGAAGGGCGTGATCCATGGTAAGGCACAAATTTCTGAACGTCATGCTAACTTTATTGTCAACTTAGGCGGCGCCAGCGCTGCTGATGTAGTAGCGCTGATTAAAGAGGCTCGCAACCGCGTTCATGAAAAGTTTGGGGTGGATCTGGAGTTAGAAGTTGAATTGCGAGGCGAGTGGGGAGAGTAAGGGAAATATTATGACAGAGGAAAAGAGACAACCGAGAGAGCAGATCGCCACTCATATCTACAGACGGCCTGCTGCAAGAGAGATAGATGCCGAGGAAAGTACGGCAAGCGCAGCGAGTGCAGCGAGCGCGCGCCAGCGAGTAGTCACAAAGCATCAAGAAGTGCAGTCGACTGCTGGGGAGAGTTATGTTCAGCGGCGGAATCGACTGTATTCTACCCGCGCAAAAGCGCCGGTGCATCATGAACCCACGGCGCGTAAGTCGCGAACGCTGGCTCAAACGGGCGCGCCAGCCGTAAGCGGACAGATGCGAGTGTTAAAGCGTCCTCTGCCATACCATCAGCCGCATGCGCAGCAGGTGCCTGTGCGGAGCGGGCGGAGACAGGCGAGTAGAACGGGGCGCAAAGGGCTGCTGTGGAGGGTGTTTGGCATCTTTGCGCTGCTGTTGCTGGTGGTTTTGGGCGCGAACTTTGCGTTGACAAGCAGCGCGTTCAGGGTGGCGCAGGTGAGCGTGGTCGGAGCGCACAACGACATCCTGGTACGAGGCATTCAGCATATGGGGATGCAGGGCCAGAACATTTTTCTGATAGACGTGGTGGCACTGACGGCGCGTATCGATATGTTGCCGATGGTGGCCTCTGCAAATCTGGAGAAACAGTGGCCGAACCAATTACTGGTGGTGGTGACTGAGCGGACTCCGGTCTTGCTCTGGCAGACGGCGCATGGAACGTATAGTGTTGACGAGCATGGAATGGTGATTGCGCCCGCGGACCAGACGGCGGGCGCCGGTGCGCTCATGACGGTGGTAGATGGACGGCGTCAGGGTAAAACCTCTGGGGGAAAGGGAACAGGTGTTAGAGACATGCAACCTGGAGACCAATTGAACGTGGCTGATATCGCATTCGCAGCGGCTGTGTTTGCCGATTTGCCAAAAGTGGTCGGCGTCACAGACTTTGTCCTGCGCTACAGCGATACTCTGTCTATAGGGCCTGCGATTGGGCCAGCAAGTAAGGGGGGAAGTGGAGGCTTTCTCGTGGAAAGTAAAGCGGGATGGATAGCGTACCTGGGCGGAACGAATGATGCTAACCCACTGCACAATCGATTGGTAGAACTCCGGCAGATTCTGGCGCTGGGGCAACAGGAGCAACTCAACCTGGCAACAATCGATCTGCGTTTTGGTCTGCGACCTGTATATACGATAAAACATGCATAAGCTGGTAAGCGTGTGGAGGGTGTGGGGTAGTAGGGAATGAAGAAGAAAGTAGACGTGCTGGATAAATCCGCACTCTACAATGTAGATCCTTTCCTTGCCGATTTATCGATGGGCGAGCGAAACGAGGGATGCAAGGAAGTATAGGAGCGTGTATCGTGCAAGAGCGGGTGATCGTCGGTATCGACGTGGGAACAACAAAAATCTGCGTTCTCGTCGGTGAGTTGGACCGCGACGGGAAGATGAATATTGTTGGCGTTGGCACCTGCCCTTCACAGGGTTTGCGCCGTGGGGTGGTGGTGAATATTGAAGAGACCGTCACTTCAATTGCAGCGGCGCTTGATCGTGCTGAACGTCTCTCAGGAAAGAAGATAACCACAGCGTATGTGGGGATTGCGGGCAGCCACATTGCCTCGGAGAATAGCAAAGGATTTGTCGCTATCTCGCCGAGTCACCGGGATATCGTGCAGAACGACATTAGCCGGGCTATCGAGGTTGCGCGGGCTATCGCCATTCCTGCGAATCGCGAGGTGATCCATGTGATACCACGAGGGTACGTAGTCGACGGGCAAGAGGGTATAAAGAACCCGATTGGCATGTCAGGCTTCCGCCTTGAAGTGGAGACGCATATCATTACCGGCGCGGTGTCTTCGATTCACAACTTAATTAAGTGTGTGCAGAAGGCGCGTGTAGAGATCGAGGATCTTGTGCTGGAGCCGTTGGCTTCCAGCGAGGCTGTACTGGCGGATGGTGAGACTGAGCTAGGAGTAGCACTGGTCGATATTGGCGGCGGCACCACAGATATTGCCGTGTTTGCTGACGGAGCTATCTGGCAGACAACGGTCCTGCCGATCGGAGGCAATCTGATTACAAGCGATATCGCCATTGGCTTGCGGCTGCCATTTGGGGTAGCGGAGGAACTCAAGCTGACCTATGGTCATTGTGATCCTTCAACGATCTCTGATGACGATATGATCGACCTGGCGCAATTCATGCCGAACTGTGATGACCTGGTGCCGCGTAAATTACTGGCTGAAGTCATCCAGGCTCGCGTGGAGGAACTTTTTGAGATGGTCAACGAGGAGATCAGGAAATCTGGCTATGATGGGTTACTACCGGCGGGCCTTGTGCTGACCGGTGGTTCTGCTGAATTGCCAGGTATCCAGGGGGTGGCGGGACAGATACTGGACCTGCCTACGCGGATTGGTTCGCCGCTGGGGCTACATGGACTGGCCGATTCGATCTCCCGGCCAGCTTATGCCACGGCAGTAGGTCTGTTGCAGTGGGCTTTAACCCACACCTCATTTCTTTTTGATGAGGACGAAGCAGAGGACAACGGGCCAATGAGTTTTGTATCGCGTTTTGTACGCTGGTTACGTGCGTTTATTCCTTAGTTTAAAGGGGGCCACGAAAATGCTATCAATGGGAAATCATCAAGTAGAAGGCTTCGCCCAGATCCGTGTCATCGGAGTTGGAGGCGGTGGCAGTAATGCGGTCAACCGCATGATTCAGGCGAATATGGTGGGTATCGATTTCATTGCGGTCAATACCGATGCCCAGGCCCTGCTGCTCACGGAAGCTCCACATCATATCCGTATCGGGGACAAGCTTACCCGTGGCCTCGGTGCGGGTGGCAATCCCAGTGTTGGGGCCAAGGCAGCGGAAGAGAATGCTGAAGAACTGTACGAGGTACTCAAAGGTTCCGACATGGTCTTCATTACGGCCGGTATGGGGGGAGGGACGGGGACAGGGGCCAGCCCGATAGTGGCGCAGATTGCGCGCGAAGTTGGAGCGTTGACGGTCGGCGTTGTTACGAAGCCGTTCACGTTCGAGGGCAATAAGCGCCGCATCGCCGCGGAGGAGGGAATAGCTAACCTCAAGCAGCACGTTGACACCCTGATCACTGTACCCAATGACCGGCTTTTGCAGGTCGTGGATAAAAAGATGCCGCTTTCGGATGCGTTCCGGCTGGCCGACGACGTGTTACGACAGGGTATCCAGGGTATCAGCGATCTGATCACCGTGCCGGGTCTGATCAACCTGGACTTTGCCGACGTGAAGACTATCATGTCATCGGCTGGTTCGGCGTTGATGGCGATTGGCGAGGCCACTGGAGATACACGCGCTTTGGATGCGGCGCACCTGGCGATCGCCAGCCCGCTGCTGGATATAGACATCAGTGGAGCGCGCGGGGTGCTGTTCAATATCACGGGTGGTATGGACCTGTCGCTGTACGAGGTCAACGAGGCAGCGGATGTGATCAGCAAGGCTGCGCACCCTGAGGCCAATATCATTTTCGGAGCGGTGCAGGATGCGAGCTATGACGGAAGGGTCAAGATCACCGTCATAGCCACCGGTTTTGACGGGCTTGGGCGGACGCCCGCACCTGTGGCGGCGTCATACCAGCAGCCGCAGCAGAACCGTCCATCGTCCTATGATCGCAGTATGCTTTATCCGGTGTCTTCAATGGGTGGCAATAGCGGGAACAATGGGAACGGGACTGCGCGTCAGCAGCCGG
>CAAGKR010316077.1_pt1 | contig 15892 bp, 15 predicted proteins | sample 2556971 | NCBI WGS metagenome assembly CAAGKR01 (sample SAMEA5207829, study PRJEB30636) | soil metagenome | biome: forest; feature: boreal; material: soil | place: USA | collected 2011-09 | depth 1 m | reverse complement strand
TAGACCTTTAAATTTAAAATAAACAGAAAGTAGCGATGCAGAAAATAATTATGAGACAGCCTCTTTTAAGGCAAAAAAATTAAATGTAACTCAAAAATTATGGTTTAATAAATAAAGATCTTAAAATATAATTAATACCTAAAATCTTTTGAAATGAAATGAATTATTGAGATCATACCATATAATGGATAAATAAATCAATAAAATAAAGATTAGGCAGCATAAGGAGATATTTCTCCATATTGACATAAACAGTAACATAACAACTAATATCTGAATTACAATAAATCATATATACATGCAATACATATTATCCATACATACATGTAGGTCCTAAACGGAATTTAGGCATACATTGGTATTTGAAAGTTTATTTTAATAATCGAGGTGTAATTCATGAAAATAATGGTTATAACAAGCAGTCCTAATATTGAAGGCTTAACAGAAAGCTGCGCTACTGCTGCAGAAAAAGGAATTGAAAGAGGAAACAGCGAAGCAATAATGGTCCGTTTGAATGATTTAAATATTCTAAAGTGCGAGGCATGTGATGAGGGTTGGGGAATCTGTCTTGAAGGTAAATGTAAATTGGAAGATGATTTCGAAGTCGTGCATAAAGCAATGGGTGCAGTTGATGGTTTTGTAGTTGTTACTCCTGTATATTTCCATGAGATGAGTGAATCTGCCAAAACATTCTTTGACAGGTTAAGAAGGTGCGAAGCAAATTATTTCACACCTGAAAAAATAAACAAAATACAGAATAAACCATTTATATGTGTGGCTGCTGCTACTGGTGGCGGTACTCTCCCATGTTTAACCAGTATGGAAAGATTGTTTTTCCATTTGAACAAGATGGATCATAAAAATATAACCAGCTTCGATTATATTGGTGTTACCCAGAGAAATAAAGATTATATGCTCGATGCAATAGAAGAAGGTGCTTTAAAAATGGTAAAGGGTGAATAATTTCACTTTCAATACCACATAGTTGAAATAAATATTTTATTTTCCAACATTACATTATTTTTTGAAATATTTATAAAGTGCCAATTGCACGATCTGTTTTAACCATTGAAGTTGGATAATCCGTACCTGAATAGGATTACTCCACGCGTATATGGCTTTATGGCTTTGATTTCTGCTGACAGTGTACTTGCGTTCTTGGGAGTTGTATTTTGATCGGATTGGTAGGTTTCAAGTCCGGCCACAATTTTTCCAGGAAAAATTATGTTGTATAAGTTGTAGATTTGGGTATAGCTTTTAACTTTATTTGTTAGACCAGTATTTCCCTGTCCGTATTCACCTACATAGAGTTGAGGGACTATGTAGTCGCATAAAGGTGCAATTAGGTAATAGTATTGGTTTCCGTCCCATCCATCGGGTTTAACAGTAATGGAGAAAGTTTCTCCATAGGTGGCCAATCTCATGGCCAGAATTTGTAAAAGATATGCCGGTATATTATATGTTTCCACATCTAATTGAACTCCTATTTTCATCCCAGCGACTTTTGAGGCATAATTGAACCCAGGATATACCCAAGCATTGGTTCTTATTCCCACAGCATCAGCCTTTTTTTTGGCTTCGGATAGTACTGGTAAGTAATTATTATTGGTGACTAAAACGTATATGTCTGTAATTCCAGCACTTTTTAAGGCGGTGAAATTGATTTCTGATAATGGTGTAACATTGGGGTTTATATAATAACCCATGATAAAATTTGTACTATTATGTGTAGTGGTTAAATTCCCTGCTGCAGCTACACATCCCGAATTTAAACCTAATGACATAGTAAGTATTAAAAATAATAATATCAATTCATATTTAATTTAAACACCTCCAGATAAGAAACCATTATAAAGGATTGAATTATTCAACCGGGCTAGTTCTTGGTTGTTTATCAACATCTTATTATTCTCCGAGAGATATAAATGTCAATGCAACTGATCTTGCTTGGAATATTAATAAGTAGCTATATCCCAATAAAAAGACCAGGAAACCTAAGACAAAGAACAACAGAATTCCTCCAATTATATCAATGATAAATCCTGCAACTGTTATAATTAATGTAAGTATTATCCACCAACGCATGTAATTTCCCCATCCAATTGCCGTAATTCTATCAAGTATTTCACGATATCTCAATGCAGCACCTATTTCACTGTCATGGTAGGCCATGTTAGCTATACCCATATATGCAAATATGCTGATTATTATGGCAAAAATAGCAGCTATTATAAAAAATACCACCGAAATTCCAGTTAATCCGGGTAAATAACTAGAAAACACCGACGAAGTAGTTGTTGAACTAGAAACTGTAGCAAATCCTGCAAAAGAAACTGAAAGTGCATAGAAGATTAGGGGTACAATTGCATAAATTATACAGACCATTAAAAGTTTTATACCATCAACAAATAATTCTCCAATTCGTTCGAAATTTGGAAGTTCATCTAAACCAGCCAAACTTGTTTTTATGATTCTTAAGTAATATCCTAGGCCTATAAAATTCACGATTGGGATTATTAAAATTATTCCTAGTATGACTATCTTAACCCAATCTTTAGTTGGATATTGCAGAGAATCACTTATGTTTCCAATTATATTCATTTTCTCACCTTAATGTTAATTATAACTTAATATAAAGGTTCTTAATATTGGAATATATTAGTTAGATTCAACATAAAAGAAGCAATATGGATATTATATATTATTGATATTTGCAATGGGTGGAAAGTTCCATTTAAACCTTGCTATTATAATCGTATATATTTGGTCCTCTGGTTTGCTACTTGAAAGAGGACATTAGGTACAACAATATTAAAATAAATTGTATAAAATCGATATATTAACATATAAATAATTGCTAGTAGAGTTGATGTACTTTGATCGATGCAGAAAATCATCGATTTAAATGATTTTGATAACCAACTATCAACACTTGAATCAAAATTTTCAACTATCAACACTTGAATCAAAATTTTCAACTGTTAAGGATAACAATGCAACTGTTATGGAAATTTCCTATACTATAGAGGATATATTGAATAAAAGCAATGAAGTATTGTCTAAGGGTAATGGTAAGAATGTAAAAAAAATAAAAGAACCTAATAAATCTTTAAAAGAAGTTTTAAGAGCCAACTTTAACATTCAAAACCTTTATATCAGACATACGATCCGTTTTACATTGGCAATGACAATATCATTAGTTTTAATATATATTACGCGGGAAAGAAGTGTAATATGGATAACAATGGGAGTTTTAATTATTTTAAAGCCAGATATTAGCAGCACAGTAGATAACTTAATTTCAAGGGTAGGGGCCAATTTTTTTGCCATTATACTAGCTATTATTTTATCATTGATTTTTCCCCATTATTTAATGGTGTGGCTGGCATTTGTAATGTTGTTTTTATTCAGAGCTTTCTATCCAAATTACATGAGTTTATCTGTAATGACAATGACTGTTTTCATTGTTTTAGTCTGGCCTACAGGTACTGTATTTGATAATGCCATATCCCAACTTTTAGACATTGCTTTAGGTGGTCTGATTGCTTATGTTTGTGCTTATATAATTTTACCCAGTAGATTTTACGTCAACCTTCCCGATCAACTATTTCGTACTATAAAAGCTAATATAGGATATGCTGAACTTGTTTTAGTTTACACCCCAACGAAACATGCTACCGAAGATTTATCTGAAAGCTTTAAAAAATATATCATGGAAGAAAATAACTTAGAAGCAGGGATTAAAAAATTAGAAGATACTTTCAATGATATAAAGGATGATCTGGAGTTTTATGAGGAGATAATAGCTTTAAATAATAAGATTATAACAGATTTGACTCTGATTGTAGCAATACTAAATATAAATGGTGAAGCATTGGTTGATCTAGATTTTAATATTAATAAGATTAAAAATACACTTCAAAAAATAGAGAATTCATTAATTGATGATATAAAACCTTTAAAAATATCTATTGAAAATGTGTCAATAGATTATTCTGATAATAAAGAAACTAAAGATTTGAGACAGGTTATAAACTGGATCATATCTGATTTGCAGTTGATGCAAACGGGTATCATTATTGCAGAGAAGAATGGATTGCTTCAAAGATATACAAAATTAACTTAATGTCTTTATTATGGAATTTTTATATCCTGTAAATAAGTATATTGACTAAAAAAAATAAAATAACTTAAATTAAAATTATTTAACTAAAAAAATAGGATTCAATCTTTAACAATCTTTGAAGATATCCTCATCAAACTCCATACCCTTAATTCTTTTTATTATCTTACATGTACTGTCAAGTAATGAGGTCTTATAACCTTCTATCTTTACAACATCTGCATTACTGCCCCTTTCAAGTAGTTGTTTTTTGAGTTCATCAATGTTGTAGTTTTGATCAGAACCAATGGTTATTATATCTGGGTTTATCATTTCCACTATCTCGAACATATCGGTTTCACTTCCAAGATAGGCTTCATCAACTGGTTTCATCATTTTAATCACTTCCAGTCTCTGTTGTTCATCAACTACAGGTATTCTTTTCCTGGACCTTACAGTTGAATCCCTTGCAATAACCACCACAAGATGGGCATCAGCACCCCCAACTTTCTTTGATTCTTCAAGGTAATATCCATGACCCGGATGTATTATGTCAAATGTTCCTGTTGCCATAACGATTTTAATATTTGCACCCCTGTATGATTCTGTTATATTGTTTATAATGATTTTCAATGTTTTAATCATTGAAGTTCAATTATTTTTCTTTGTTCCATGTATTTATACTTCGTCAAACAATAAAAACTATCTTGTGCTATAAATATTAAAGTATCATAATTTCTAAAATTATTAATCTATAGAATCTAAAAGAAAATTATAAAATCTTATATTTTACATCCTAAAAAAACTGTACAATCCATTTTAGTATCGATCTTATCGGATTATGGGCCTATAGAATCACTATTTAATAGGTTTTTTGGAATTAACATATTTAAATTAACTAATGGTAATATTTATGAGTTCAAAAATAGCGAAGGGCAGCTTTTTACTTGTGATTGGGGCTTTTTTATTTCGTATAGGAGGTTACATTTACAAGGTAGCCATGGCCAATTTATTAGGTCCTTCAGGATATGGTATACTCAGTTTAACATGGCCTCTCCAAAACTTTTTAATAATGATTGCTACAGCTGGTCTTCCACCAGCAATTGCTAAACATGTTTCGGAGTACTATGCTAAAGATGACCCTGAAATGGTTAAAGCGGTTATAAGTATATCTATCCGGATGATGATAGCTCTTGGACTCATATTCAGTGTGGTTATCTTCGTATTGGCAAAACCAATTGCAATAGGATTGTTCAACAAACCCGAGGCTATTATTCCTTTCCAGTTAATTGCTCTTATAACACCATTCAGTGTTATTGTTGGGGCATTGAGGGGAACTTTCCAGGGATTTTATCAGATGAAAAACATTTTGATAACAAGGGCTTTTGAACTATTTTTCATGGTAACGGTTGCAGTGGGCCTGGTATTTGGTGGGTTCTATGTTGCAGGTGCAGTTGTTGGTACTGCTGTTGGATTTATGATGGCAATGGTAGCGGCACTTTATCTTTTCCAGAGAGATGTACGTGGTAAACTCAATACTCCAAAAAAATTATTAGCAAGGTCACGTAGGCAGTTAACTGCTTATGATAAGTACAAAGTTGCTAAGATGTTAATTTTCTTTTCTGTTCCTGTGGTTATAACTGGATTAGCCGAACTTGCACTCTATGATACTGGAACATTAGTTATTGGTCATTATATGATTAGTAGTGATGCTGGATACTTTAACGTTGCTAGTACAGTTGCTAGATTTCCCCTTATAATATCAATGGCAGTTGCAACATCGGTGCTTCCAGCCGCGGCCGAGGCCATGAGTCTTAACAACTATGATCTTCTTAAAATATATGTTTTACAATCGTATCGTTATGTTTCATTTGTTGTTATGCCACTCTGTGTTGGAACCATTGTATTTGCAGCACCGATTATAAGTATCCTCTTTGGAAATGCATATCTTCCAGGATCTGTATCTTTACAGATACTTGCAGCAGGAATGCTTTTCTTTACATTGTACACTATTTCTTCAAGCATTGCACAGGGACTTGGAAGGCCCAGACTTCCAATGTATGTGTTGATCTTTGGAACCGTTATCAATATAGTACTAAGCATAATTCTTGTACCTGTTATGGGTATTAATGGTGCAGCTATAGCCACAACAGTTGCTGCACTTGTTTTAATGTCTGTGTTGATGTGGAGAACTCTGAGACTTGCAAGGGTAAGTTTGCCAATTGGGGAATTTGGAAAGATTATAATTGCTTCAATTGCAATGGGACTGGTTTTCATAACATTTCCACAGACAAAATTATATTTAATTGTAGCATTGATCCTATCACCAGTTGTATATCTTGGAATTCTCTCGGTTATAGGCGGGTTAAAATTAGAAGATGTTAGGATGTTGTATAAAGTCAGTAGCAGATTAGGACCTTTATCGGGTATTATTAATATTTTAATAGGTTTAATAGAAAGATTTGCCCGGTAACAATAACCCCGATTGGAATTTTACAGTTAATTGAATTATTAAGATTCAATTACTGGTGTCCACAAAAAAAATAAATAATTCATCTCTGATATTTGAGGGTGTCTTCAAAGTTTATTTTACCTTTGTAAAGTGCAGAACCAATTACAACTCCATAGGCTCCAGTTTTACTCAATTCTTTAACATCATCGAGTGATGTCACGCCTCCCGAATAGATTACGGGTATATCAACAGATTTTAAAAGGTCCTGAAGTGGGTCTATATTGAATCCGTTCATCAAACCTTCAACATCCACATTTGTAAAGAGTATGCCTCCTGCACCTCTTTTTTCAAGTGAAACACCTAATTCTGGTGCTGTTTTTTCGGTTTTTTCAGTCCAACCCTTAACAACCACTTTACCATCCTTACTATCCAAGGCCACAATGGTTCTTTCACTCCCATATTTATTTGATAGTTTTTCTATATTCTTTGGATTTTCAACGGCCATCGTGCCTAAAATAACCTTTTCAACTCCGATATCCAGAAGATTTGAAGCATCCTGAAGTGTTCTTATACCCCCACCTAACTGCACAGGTATTGAAACGGTTTTAATTATTTTCTCAACAATTTTTAAATTATTAGAAGTGTTACCAAAGGCTCCATCAAGATTTATAACGTGTAATATTTCTGCACCTTTACTTTCCCATTCTTGAGCAACTACATCAGGATTTTCAATAATTACCTGTTCTGTTCCAGGTTTACCTTGAACTAACTGTACACATTTACCATTTTTAATATCAACTGCAGGTATAATATACATTTTAAGCATCCACCTCTAAAACTTTTTTTTATACAATTGATTGTATCTTTAAACTTAATAGTTTTCATAATATAACTCCAATATTATTTCTTTTGATATCTGTAAATAATAAACACTCCGAAAAGCATTAAAAGTCCAAATGCTAACTCTTGATATGTAAATGGTTCACCAAGAACTATAAATGCAATGAAAGCACCGAACAGTGATGTGAATGGGAATATTGAACCCGTTCTTAACGACCCAATTTTCCTTATTGCGTAGTAGATCATCACAAATGAAAATCCTATACTCACAAGCCCGATAAACAGCAGGTATGGCAGATGATTTAGGGGTATTTTTAGGTTTAACCCGAGTATCAATGATAATATTAGGAGTATAATTCCACCTATTGAACATTTTAAAGCACTCACCCCGAGCAAGTCCCTTTTATTGCTTAAAAATTTGCTCATTGTGGTGTCTATACTCCAGAAAAATGCAGCAATAATCACGAGCAAGGTTCCTAAGTTCTCGGATACAGAAAATTCTTGTAGATTTCCATTGGTTGCAAGGAAAACAGTACCAACTAGTAGGAGGATTAAACCTATTCCCTCCTTCTTTTGAAATCTTTCGTTTAGAACCAGGATTCCTATGATTATTATGAAAAGTACTTCGGCATTCAATAGAAGCGAAGCACTTACTGCTGTTATCTGATTTAATCCTGTTAAATATACAACCGGGGCAATTACTGAACCTGCTAAGGATGTTATTATAAGTACAAGATAATCCTTCCTTGACATATGTGTCTCGGCTTCGGACTTGGAATCGAGCATTCCCATTAATCTATTGTTAAATCCCGAAAAACGTACTATAAATAGGAAAATACCAGCTATACAGTAAACGAGGGCTGAAAGTGCTAATGGATCAAGATCCTGGAGTAAAATTTTGCTGAAAGTGTTCCAAATACCGTAAAGAACTGTTGCAGCAAGTACGCTAACATATCCCCATTTCTTATCTGAAACAACAATTTGATTGGCCATGATATCACCATGATTACTATTATAGCTGATATGTTCCAGTTGTATGAAATTAATTCTATACTGTTTATTGATCTTCTTGAATAAATGGATGTAGTAGATCAAACCTAATCAATAGCAATAACTGAATATATCATGAGATATAAAGAGCTGTTGAATATGGTTAAAGGTTACTACTATAAGTCTAACTCAACAGCTTCAAGATATAATAATTAAGAACTTTCTAAATCGATTTCATCAAATTTTGACATTTTAAATTGAACCCAAACTCCAAAGTATATATTTATTATAGAAAATATCAGTGAAATGATTAATAATATTTCATATGTGGCAGTAGTTCCTGAAAGTATTTGAGTATAGTAATAAGCTACCAATACAAATTCGTTTATTGCAAAAAAGAATAATATTACCGTGAGATAGTTATTAATCCAAAAGAAACGTTTGGATGGATCATTAAGATTTATTATGAAATTTCTAAATATCCTTATCAAACGTCTAAACAGATTATTAATGGTTTTGAAATGTTTTGATAACTCATATAGGATGTATAAAATTAAGAATATTAAAATATAAATATGTAATAAAATAACAATAAGAACTCCGTTTAAAAAGAGCCAACCATAAACATAGAGTACATTAATTTTTTTTCCATTTAATCACACTAATATACTTAACAATATTAATTTCTTACATTATTAACATATTTATTATAATAAATAGATTATTTATGTTAATGTATAAATTATATGTATTATAGGTTTGAAAGGGTATTAAAATCATTTTGTCATAAAATAATTAGGAAAAATTCACTTACGAGGTTCAAATGGTTAAAACAGCTTTTAAAGTGGCTTACATAGGCACACACTTCTACGGATTTCAAAGACAACCAAACTTTCCCACTGTAGAGGGAGAACTTTTCAGGGCATTTAAAAAGGCAAGAGTAATGGATGATCCAGATAGATCAAGATACTCCATTGCAGGCAGAACAGACAGGGGAGTTCATTCACTCGGAAATGTTGTATCACTTGAACCAGATTCTGAAGCAACTATTAATCAGATTAATTATTATCTACCCTCAACTATCCAGATCATAGCCAAAGCAGAAGTTCCAGATAACTTCAAACCACGATATGCTGATTATAGGTATTACAGATATGTTTTTTTCAAGGATCCATATGATAAAACATCTTTGGATTTAAAAAGGATGCAGGATGCTTCTAAACTGTTTGAAGGTGAGCATAACTTTCAAAATTTTACAAAAAGATGTGAAAGGACACCTATAAGATTTATCAAAGAGCTGAAAGTTTCACAGAACAAGATGATCACAGTCATCGATGTAATTGGTCAAAGCTTCCTCTGGAATATGGTTCGAAAGATGGTACAGGTGATAACCATGGTAGGTGCAGGAAAGATGGATAAGGAAGATATGGCATTACTTTTAAATCCAGATATTTATGCTTCAATTACCCCTGTACCTCCAGATGGACTCATATTAATGGATGTAAATTATGAGGATATTCATTTTACATTTGATAGATATGCTAAAAATAACTTCTTTAAAACAATTAAAGAGGAATATATCAAAAGAAGAATCATTGCTGCTGCAGAAGAAGAGATGATTAAGGTTTTAAGACTTCCATAAAAATCCAGTGCAACCATAAATATTATGAAGACCATAAATTACACATAATTAGCATAAAATTACCCAGATGGAGGAAATCACCTGGTTTATAGAAATGTTAGTTCAGAAGGTATGAAAGGTTCAGATTTATTTTTAAAACCAGACAGAACCAATAATTCCCATAGAGGAATTATTGTTGGATTTGATCCGGGACTCACAGTGGGAATAGCCATACTAGATCTTTATGGAAACTTGATCTCACTGGCAAGTTGTAAGGAAATCCGGCGTTCTGAAATAATCAGTCATATAATATCATATGGAAAAACAGTTTTAGTTGCCACTGATGTATATCCCATACCAAAAACTGTTAAAAAACTTGCAACAACATTAAATTCTAAAATATGGTCTCCTTACAAGTGCATGTCCATTGAATCCAAGATAGATATAGTAGATTCATATCTGAAATATGAGAACAATAAATCGCTTGAAATTCGCCAAAATGCACACGAGAGAGATGCTCTGGCAGCAGCAGTAAAAACATACCGAGATCATTTTAATAAATTTCAACAGATAACTAAACGTGCAGAAAAGGCAGAACTTGATGATAGGGCAATAGACTCCATAAAGATTTTGGTTATAAATGGTGTATCAATAAGTAATGCCATAAAACAAATAACTGAAGAAATTAAGAAAGAAAATACTATTTTAAAAGATTCTGATAAGAATTTAGATACTAATAATGTATCCGAGCCCAATACAAAACCACATGACACTGAAATAAATACCATTGAATTTACCACTGATGATTCAAATGATACACAGGACATGGTTAAATCAGATTATGATAATGTGGTAATATCCAGATTGAAACATAAATTAAAGTCCCAGAAAAGAAATATTGACAACTTAAAACGAAAAAACATTCTTCTAGAAGAAGATAATCGTTATTATAAGACTGAAATTTCTAAACTCCAGTCAAAGGTGGATAAACTCCACTACAATTACACCAAGAAGATCCTTCAAAAGAAGGAAGTTTCATCTAAAATTGCAATAATAAAACGTATCCAGGAAAAATACAACGAAGAAAAATCCAGAAGAATAGAATTAGAAGAAGAATTAAGGTCATTGAACGAGATTAAACCTTTAAAAATCTCTGAAAATACCTTACCAGTAAAAATTATTGAATTCTTTACAAAAGAGGGTATAAGGGAAGCATGTGACAAATGGGAAATTGGAATGGATGATATAGTCCTTTTAAAGAATTCTGAAGGTGGTGGATCTCAAACTGCTTCGATGATAATTAATCTGGGAGTTAAAGCGGTTATCATAATGGATAAAATATCAGATCCTGCAGAAAATATATTTGAAGAGAATATGGTCCCATTGATACCTGCAAACAGTGTAAAAATGACATCTATGACTGAATTTTACCTTGTAAACTCAAAGGATTTTAAAGTTGAAATTGAAAGATGGAAAGAACATGTAAACAATCAGAAGGAAAAGGAAAACAATGAAAATCTTCTAAAACTTGTGGATGAGTACAGGGCTCAGAGAAGGAGACCATGAGTATTAGGAAAAAATAACTATTAATAAAACTTATACACATCTATTTTTATACTTAATTTTTATTATGGAATAATGGAGTTTTTCATGAAAATTGCAACGGTGATTGGAACAAGACCAGAAATAATTAAAATGGCCCCTGTTTTAGATGAAATAGAAAAAATGGGGATCGATAATATTTTAATTCATACTGGACAGCATTATGATCATGAAATGTCACAACAGTTCTTCCAGGATTTAAAGATTAAAAAACCCGACTACAATATTGGTGTTGGTTCAAATTCCCATGGAAAACAAACTGCTATTATGATGGAAAGTATTGAAAATGTTTTAATAGCAGAAAAGCCCGATATTATAATGGTTCAGGGGGATACAAATGCAGTTCTTGCTGGTGCTTTAACAGCTTCAAAGCTTCACATGGCTGTTGGACATGTGGAGGCAGGGTTAAGATCCTATGATAAAACCATGCCTGAAGAGATAAACAGACAGATAGCAGATATTTGTTCAAACATATTCTTTGTTCCAACCGAAGAATCTGCCATAAACCTACTGTTTGAAAATATTAACCCTCATGAAATATACATAACCGGCAACACAATTGTTGATGCGTGTTATAGGCATTTAAAAATTGCTGAAGTTGAATCCAATATTTTAAATGAACTTCAAGTAACAGGTGACATTTTAATACTTACAATTCACAGGGCAGAGAATGTTGATGACCCTAAAAGGCTCAAAAATATAGTAGATGCTCTTTTAGAACTTAATAATATCACTGTAATCTTTCCTGTGCATCCAAGAACAGCTAAGACGCTTAAAAAATTTGGTTTTTATGATACACTTGAAAATGCACCACATATCAAAATCATAAAACCATTAGGATATCTTGACTTTCTTTTACTCCTTTCTAAATCAAAATTTGTTATGACAGACTCTGGTGGATTACAGGAAGAAGCCATAACACTTAATATTCCATGTATAACATTACGTTATAATACAGAAAGGCCTGAAACTGTTAAAGCAGGTGGAAATATCCTCGTTGGTACCGATAAAGATATGATTGTAGATGCCTACATAAGGATATCAACTGACTCCACACTCTACCAGAAAATGAAAAACGCAAAGAATCCCTATGGAAATGGCCAATCCTCAAAGAATATAATAAAAGCAGTTATAAGTGATTATAATTGTGGTAAATTTGATATTAACTTGCCTGAACATGTTAAAAGTTTCATTGGCCGGGAAGTCCTAAGAATTCAGGAAAATATAACTGTATCTGGATATGAGGAAATACATCCTGGTTCAACAGTTAACATGATATTTATGGACAATAAAATTAAATTTCCCTATCCTGATGTCAACCTTAAGGATAAAAATGTCCTTATAAACAAATTTAAATTAGATTAGTACGATTTATTATCATCCATCAAATATTTAATATTTAACAGATAAATCCATGCAAAGGTTTATCTGATTTATGTTCCAATGAAAAACAGTGAATTATGGTAGATATAACTATTTGATCTTATCTGGAGAAAGTAAATGAAAATACTTGTTTTTGAATTTGCAACTGCAACTGGATTAGATGATCCATCCTTCATAGCTGAGGGCCATGCAATGCTCTATGGACTTTTAGAAGATCTAAAAGATTTCAAGACCTACCATCTAATTTCTGATGATTCTCAAATAATGAACAGTCCATCCATTCCAGTGAGTGTAAATGGAGATCTAGGGGAATGGCTTAAAAGAAACATTCAAGATTATGATGCATGCCTTCCCATTGCACCTGAAGAGAACAACATACTGCATGACCTCACATTGATAATTGAAGAGCAAGGAGTTATAGTTTTAGGGTCCAGTTCAAATGCTGTTAAGTTAACAACTAACAAATTTGAAACATACAATACATTAAAAGATAAATTTCCGATAATAAAAACTGAAAAAATATATTTCAAGGATTTGGATCAAAAATCTGAAGAGTATTACAAGTTTTACATGAAAGATAATTTATCAAAAGTAGTTAAACCCGTTGATGGTGTTTCATGTATAGGGGTTATGGTTGTGAATTCTCTAAATGAATTCATGACTGCCCAGAATCGTTTAAAGATGCTTACACAACTTCCATACTGTATTGTCCAGGACTATGTAGATGGTGTCAGTGTCAGTGTCAGCCTATTATGTAATGGTGATAAAGCGCTTCCTTTAAGCTTAAATTTTCAAGATGTCAGATTAAATTCTTGTGAGTTAAAATATGGTGGGGGTAAGGTTCCATTTAAGCATGGGCTCTCAGAATTTGCACTGGAAACAGCAAAAAATGCCATTGAATCCATTGATGGGATTAGGGGCTTTGTTGGTGTGGATATGATACTTGATGATGACAGGAATATGGTCCACATAGTCGAGATAAACTCAAGGATAACAACTAGCTATGTTGCACTTAGAAGGATTATTAACTTCAACCTGGGGGAGGCAATACTGGATTCGATTTATGGGGAACTGCCCGATGATATAACTTTAAATGGTACTGTAAAATTTTATAAAGAGGGTAAAACCCTCAGGATAAGTGTTTTAAAATGAAAATTGCAGGTTTTGATATAGGCGGGGCAAATACAGATGTTGCTGTGGTTGATTTTGATGAATCAGGTAATATAACTGGGGTTGAAACAGATTTTGTTTATCTGCCCATGTGGATGAAAAATGATAAGCTATCTGAAGCATTGATCAAACTCCTTGGAATATGTATGGATGAAGTTGATGGGGTTGGGGTTTCAATGACAGCTGAACTTGTTGATGCGTATAAAACGAAAAAAGAGGGTGTTATTGATATTTCAAACAAGTCGGTAGATTCATTTAATGTACCGGTAGGATTTGTAAGTCTTGACGGAATAATGGAACTATCAGAAGTTGTCGATAATCCAATGATGGTTGCAGCAGCTAATTGGATTGCAACAGCCCCACTAGCAGCTAAAATAGATCAAAACTGTATATTAATAGATATTGGAAGTACAACAACAGATATCATCCCCATTAAAAATGGTAAAGAATGTGCTGTGGGTAGATCAGATCTTGAAAGATTGAAAACTGGTGAGCTGGTTTACAGTGGTACATTAAGAACCAATGTGGCTGCATTAATTGAAAAAATACCATTGGATGGGGCAGTGTTAAGAATAGCTTCTGAACTGTTTGCTGTAACTGCCGATATTCAGATGATACTTGGAAACATCACCGAAGAGGAATATAGTTGTGACACCATGGATGGTTCTGGAAAATCCATTGAAGAATGTATGAGAAGATTATCAAGGGTTGTATGTGGTGACATGGATGTTTTAAATCATAATGAAATTAGAGCCATGGCAGAATACATATATAGAACACAAGTTTCAAAGATTTCTGAAGCCCTCCTAGAAGTTTCTAAAAGGAATAACATAACAAAAGTCGTTACCACAGGACTTGGAATGGATATTTTAGGTGCCAAGGCATGTGAACAAGCGGGTCTTGAATACACTGGAATGGATAAAATACTTAAAAAAGATGACTGTACTGTTGCCCCTGCAGTTGGAACAGCAATTCTAATGGAACAGTTCATTAGAAATAAAATAAATTAACTAATAACTGAATTTATTTAATATAAATCAAAAAAAGGAAAAATAAAGGAATTTTTAAAAGTATTCTTTTATCCAAATAACATTAAAACTATTACCGAATTTCATTTTAAAATTTTATTTTACATATTTTAAATCATCAGGATTTAAATTTTCTAGATTCAGTACCATACTTTTTTTATGCCCAATAGATACGCAATAATGTTAGCTCCAATATGTAGGAATACACTAATCACGAGTATAATCACAATCATTTCAACAGGTATAACAACAATTAAAGATGCAAATACGAGTGCGCCTACAACAAAGTCTAACTGGTCTAAAATTGGAGCCGGTCTTCCACTTTGAAGTTTTAATCGCCTTTTAATAAAGCTTCCACAAGCATCACCTATTAATGCCCCTCCACCAAGAGTAAGACCCAATAAAAATCCTTGTATAATATCTCCTGTAATTATGCCCTGAGTAAATCCCACTACAGTCCCAATAATAGTACCGATAATGGTTCCTCTCCATGTTACCCCATTTCCTAGTATTCGCCGGCCGTCACTGAATTTATGATTAAAATCCAGAGGTTTTTCGCCACCAAATGCTAAAGCTGTAACGTTGGCAAGGTATGCAGGTAACATAAAGTATATAGCATATGCTGATAAATTTATTACACTGACTACACTTGAGTCCATAGTTTACCTCCAATTTAAAACAAGATAATAATTATGTTAGCTACT
>CAAGKR010486219.1_pt1 | contig 15904 bp, 9 predicted proteins | sample 2556971 | NCBI WGS metagenome assembly CAAGKR01 (sample SAMEA5207829, study PRJEB30636) | soil metagenome | biome: forest; feature: boreal; material: soil | place: USA | collected 2011-09 | depth 1 m | reverse complement strand
GGTCAGCAAAGCCGAGCCTTCGAAGAGGCTCTGAGGAACTTGCTGCCGCCCAATTGGGGCCTCAATTTGGAGGGCGCGTCCGCCGACTCTGAAGGGGCCGCATACCTCAACCTCACTCCGCCGACCGGTTACCGCATCCGAGCATGCGTGGAGTTCAAAACGAGAGCGGAGCCGTCGGAGGTTGTGCGACTCGTCCCGTGGCTCCAGCGTTGTGGTCCGGCCATCCTCGTTGCCCCAACGATCGGAGCGCGCGCTCGAGACATCCTGACGGCAGCCGGGATCAGCTGGATCGAGCCCGATGGAGACTGCCGCATAGCGCTCGGAAGCCTATTCGTCGAGCGGCTGGGTCGAAGCCGACCGCGCAAACCAATGGGCGCCACGGAGACCCGCTACGTCGCTGACCTCTTCTCCGGCGGAGCGCTCCGTATAGTCCGCTGGCTCCTCATCGAGCCCGACCGACCGTGGTCACTCGCCGACATGACCGAACGAACGGGCCTGACTCAGGGTTTCGTGAGTCGCACGTTCAAGACACTCGCACGAGACGCGTTCCTGAGCCGCACCCCCGGCGCAAGTAAAGTGTCCGACCGCGATGCCCTGGTCGACGCATGGGCGGCGGCTCCGCCTCCGGACAGCGAGGTCTCGGAGCGCGTCGCGACAGTGCCGGGCGTCGAAGCGCTCGTGCGACTGCTCCGTGACCAGCCCGCGCCCGGGAAGTACGCGCTCACCGCCGAGGCAGCGGCGGAGAAACTCGCGCCGCTTGCTCGATACAGCCGAGTCGAGTTCTATTGCGACGATGTGTCTGGTTGGGATGAAAGGCTCGGCCTCGTCGAGGTGCCTCGCGGTGGCAATCTCGTCCTCATCAGGCCAGTCGATCGCAGCGTCTTCGACGGGTCGTTCACAATCGACGGCGTGACCCTGGTAAGCCGGCCGCAGCTCTACGTCGACCTCAACCGCCGCGGCGGCGCCGCGGCCGAGGGCGCCGCGTTTCTCCGCGAGCGGGGTCAGCTATGGCCGCGGTAGATCCTCGCGACGATCCGGCATCGGTAGTTGCGGCCCAACGCGTGATGCTGGAGCTCTGGACAGTGCTCGTCGGTTTCGCCGACGCCATGACGATCGTAGGCGGAAGCGCGCCGCCGCTCCTGACCGGCGACCAGCCGGATGACCCCTACGTGGGCACGCTCGATGTCGACGTAATCATCGATCCCATCGGCGTACCCGACGACGTATACCGCACGATTGGGCAACTCCTACGGGAACGAGGCTACGTCCAACTCGACCAGCCGTTTCGCTGGCTCCGGTCCGTGGTGGTCGAGGAACGGTCGATCGACGTCGAAGTAGACCTCCTCGCGCCGGCTACCGCGCGGTCAACCGCCGCACATCGCCACGAGCGAATCGGGGGTGAGCCGCTGGCGCGTCGGACGGAGGGAGCCGAGCTTGTGCGTTCTGCCCATGTCGAACGGAACATCGAAGGCGTGATGCCGGACGGACGCCGGAATCACGTCGTCCTCCGGGTCGCGACGCCGGGCGCCATAGTCATCCTCAAAGCCCTGGCGATGGGCCAGCGCGACAAGCCCAAGGACGCCTACGACATCGACTACCTCCTCGCCCACATCAATACCGGCGAGATCGCGACGCAGATCGCGGGCTTCAAGGGAATCGCGCCGGTCGAGAAGGCGCTCGCCGTCCTTGCGAACAAGTTCAGTTCGGTCGACGCGATCGGGCCGTCGAGTGTCGCTCTCTACCGTCGCGTGCCCATCGGTAGCACCGAGGCGGATCAGTTCCAAGCCTTTGCATACGCCCGAGTCACGCAGCTGCTCGGGCGGCTCTAGCAGCGACGTCCGCGGGTGCCGAGGCTAGACGGCGACCCAGGTCGTGCAATTCCTTTAGTTGGCAGCCTTGACGAGATCCCTGCACCGCTAGATCGGGCTTGACAACGGACCGAGCGTAGCGGAATCTCACGGGGACGGGACCAGCTAGCGCATGTCAGAGCTTAGGCGGCATGTGCGCCCATGTGAGGGCCGGCAGGAGACCAGAATGAGGCAAGCAAGCTCTACCCTCAGCGAGTTCGACACACTATCAGACGAGCTGAGGGGACAGTTCAAGGCTGAGTTGGCGACGCTGCCCGGAACATGCGCCGCCATCGCTCTCAAAGCCTACGAAGATCGCATTGAGCGTGCTCGGGAGCGCCGTCTGCTGGGCGAGTATGCACCTTGGCTCATGGCCGACCTCGCAGGCTGCGACAAGCGAACGATCCGGCAAGGCGCCATAGCTTGGCTCTACATATATCTCTTTGTGTTGATGACGGACGACTTCATAGATCGTCCTGATGCTCGCGACCCGAACGAGCTTATCGTTGGTGCCCTGCTGCTTCAGCGGGGCCTGACGGGTGCTCTTGAACGATTCCCGGCTCAACACAGATACGAACTTACAGCGGCCTTGCAGGAGGCATTCGACTGGACTGCGGTCGCCGGCATCCGTGAACTAACGGATCACCGTGGGCGGGTTACACCGTTTTCGCAAGATCAAGTCCGAAGCACGGGCAAGAAGCTGGCGATGCTAAGAGTCTGTGCCCTGGCCGTCGCGTCCGCGAGCGATTCCCTCCATGTCCTCGCTGACATCGATGCTTTCATTGAGTTCTTTGCCGTCGGCCTACAACTGCTTGATGACCTGACTGACTTCGATGAGGACTTCCAGGCCGGCAATTGGACTATGCCTTTGAGCAAGATCGTCGAGTGCGGCTACGCCACCATCTCGCCGAGTGTCAGTCGGGTAGTAAGTCGGAACGAGTTGTTGGCGCTGATGATCGTCTCTGGTGCGATTGAATCGACGCTTGAGGAGGCTATAGGGAGCTTGAGGAACGCTCGGGAGGTCGTCCTCCGGCTGGCGACTTCAAGCGCGCCACTGGTCCGATTCCTCGATTCCCTTATCAGTACTTCCCAGGACCTATCAGTCCTGTCGCGCAAGGTTCGAGAGCGAGCAGTACAACGACGAGGCGCCACGACCCCGTGGTACGACTGGATAGATAACGACACCCTTGCCGAAGTCGAAAACGGCATCAGGGTCGTTGCCCAGAGTTCGTAGGGAACGGGCAATGCTCGCACGAGGGAGGAACGACCGCCCGACCGATCAACCGACCGATCAGCGGATGGGGCGGTTGGCAGGGTTTCGCCGGTGGATGGCCGAGGAAAACGATCCTTCCAGGCCGTTCGCAAGCGCGATTGAGGGAATGCTCGTTCGCTCGATATCTGATCCGGTATTGTGGGTCGTAACGCTCGGACCCGCCATCACTCAGTTCACGGTTGCGATAGTTGCGAAGAGCGCCCCATCGTTGTCACCGCGCGTTACATCTATGATTTCTGATCCCGTGTTCTGTGGGCTCTTGTCCTACAGCACAACCGTCTTTGTTGCATTCGTCTCTTGGGTTGTCCAGATGTTCCTTTTTGCGGGAGGCGCATACGTCTGGGTCACTACGTACAAGAAGACGGCGTCGCCCGGACGTACGACGCGAGCAACGATTCACATCGTTGCCTTTGTTGTGTTGTTGTTCCTCGGTCTCCAACTGTTCGTGCTTGGCAGAGCGGGCAACGAGATAATGATGTACCAGGGCGCACAGTGCTACCAAGTCGGCGGTGGGTTCGACTTTCCGCCGATGGGCAGTTGGCTTACGTGGCTTCGGTTCGGAGTCGTGGCATATGCCATTCTCAACGCCGCGTTAGTGCTGTCTCCCCGTGACTGGACGAACAAGGAGTGACTCCCGGCGCGCGACACGTCGTTGCGCGATCAATGTTGCCCGCTGTGTGTCTGATTGGCTTCTTGATACTGGTGTTGGCCTGGGATGGTCTCCACCTCCCAAGACAATCGGCTCTACTTGACAGTCTGAGGGTCCTGTTCGCCGAGTACGGCCTCATCATTGTCTTTCCCGCCGCGTTCCTGGAAGGATTCGTAATCCTCGGCCTCTACTTCCCTGGGTCGGCAATCGTCGTGCTAGGGGTAGTTCTGAACCGATCGAATCCTCCGGCGGCGTTGATCGTCTGCCTCGAAGCCGCCGGCGCCTTCTGGCTTGGCGCGCAGTTGGGGTTTCTTCTGGGGCGGCGAGGCATGAGACCGCTCGTAGAGCGGATTGCAGGTGGTCAGGCTTTGGTCCACACAGACGCATGGTACGGGGCACTGGGTCCACGCGCGATTCTCATTGCTTGCGTCCACCCGAACTTGGGCTCCCTAATGGCTCTGTCTTGCGGCTCTCGGCTCACGTCATGGACCCAGTTCGCTCGATACTCGTTGGCTGGATATCTGGCTTGGTGCCTCTTCTGGGGAATAGTGGTCGTGGCAGGGGGGTCAGTGGTCGAGGGCGCCATTTCGAGTCCGATTGGCGTACTAGTGTTTCTTGGGGCATGGACCATGGTCACGGTGGCTGTCGCGATCGTGCAGGAATTCGACCTAGAGGCCAGGTTGCCGCACCCCATGCGAAGGTTCTTCTAGGAATTGGGGGGAAGATCGGGCGATGCCAGTGGCGACTTGGGCAGAGTTGTGGGCTCCTATTGTGAAGGCGCAGCTCGACTTCGACCGCCAGTGGCAGGAGCTACTGCTTCGACTGCCGCCTCGACAAAGCTGACTCGACAAAGGTGCGGCGTTCGCCTTGCGTCATGCGATGTGCCCACATCTGGGGCAGCTCGAAGCCTCTAGACCTCGGGATTGCCACGAACATTTGACTGAGATACCCAGGTCCATCCGCGCGGTAGTACCGGGTTCTTGACGCCGTCGGCATGGAAGCGAGCGAGTGCATCGGGATACTCGCGACACCTGCGTTCCCAGTCCGCGGGATCCTTGTGGTCCCAACGGCGCAAGTGCATTCGCCGCACGTGCGGGCGAATGAATCGCGTTGCTCGAGCGCCGTGTTCGGTGGCGGCAAAGGTGTTTAGCAGCGTTGTGTCCGTGCTCCGAGTGCGATTGCTGACTCTGGGATGCCAGACGTAGCGCCCATCTGGGAGCTGATCCAGATCCATCGCGCGGATCTCGTGAGCAACGCGTGACAGAAACGCGGTATCTACCGAGGCACCGACGATGGCTCGTGCGAGCTCCATCAAGCTGGCGGCAAAGCTACCGTCTGGGAGAGCTTCACCGCGCTGGCGAAACGCGAGGGCTAGGGCGTCGCGAAGCGTATGAACGGAGGCGAGGTCTCGGATCTGCGCCCTTGCCCGTGGGACCGGACGGCCGCCGAACTCAAATGCGTACTCGACACCGGCAACCCACTGCGGCGGAACCAGCGGGCGCAGCTCAGCCCAAACCGAGAAACCGTCGCGACCGGCGGAGCAATACAGATGAAGCCCGGCGAAAGCTTCAAGGCCCCAGCGAATGCCAGTGATTACGTGACGCCGAGAATCAACCCGGACACAACCGTTGAATAGCAGATCACTGCGGCGTCCCTCAATTCCGATCTTGAGACGGAACTCGCCCCCAGCCAATCGGCCCAAGAGGCGGTCCGCTGATCCCAGCGGCAGGGTGCCCTCGTCTATGTTGCGGTCGGAGAGCGTGACGAGCCAACTCTTCCGGTCGCCGAGGATGACAACGGCGGGCTCCGGTTCGGTAGGGGCCGCATCAAAAGCTTCTCTTGGGCGTAACTCTTCAGCACCAAGTCCCAGTGGCACAAGAGGCGGAACGTGCGCATACGCGGGAAGTCGATCCAAGCTGACCCGCTCGCTGCGCCAGATGCTGCCCCACTGCCAGGGATCGTCCAGACGCAGGTGGTATGGCCCATCCGCGTAGCGACGGATCACGCCGTATCTGTCGGCCTGAACCTCAGCCGCGATGAAGAGGTTCGTGTAGGTGACGAGCCGAGCGTAGCCGGGGCCATCGAGCAATTGGGCTTCGAACAGATCGAGGCCGTCGCCTCGCGAGAGGTGCTCCATGACCGCCAGGCCGGCCGAGGCGTAGGACACATTCGCCGCGGTCGGGATAGAGACGATATGGGTGACGACGCTACGGAAGAAGTCATGCCCTGTGCGCTGGTCCGCCGAGTTGTCATTGACGAGCGCCCGATAGTCGTCCGAGAGAGCGACATAGGGCGCGGACACGACCAGACCAGTAGTCCGCGAGGCAATGTCAGCGACCGCACGAAGGGACACTAGAAGAAGGGCGTACAGATCGTCGTCGCCGATCCCAGACTCGACGAACTCGGCCAAAAGTCCCTCGCGATGCTGGTCAACGAGATAGCGGGCGAAGTAGGCCGTGTCATCAAGCTCGGCTTCGTGGGGAGCATAGAGGGCCGTCATCACCAGGTGGCCCTGTTCGTCGAGACGGCCGCGCTTGCGTAGGCGCGCAAGATCCACGGGGTCATTGAGAGTCTGTCCGAAAGCACACCAATCGATGATGAGAGCTTCGCGGACCCGCACGACGCCGTCGGAAACCACGGCATCAGCACCCGACACCCATCCGGGGAACTCTCCGGACGCCGGATCGACGTCGGGGTGGCGGCCCTCCTTGTAGACGACCTCGCCCCAGACCTCCATGGCGTCTGTCGTCAGTTTCACGAAACCGCCGACCGGGACCGGCCGATCCTCAGCGCCGAACGTCCGCTTGACGATCCGATCGGGGTTCAAGCCCTGACCGATATAGCCGTCCTCGTCCGGGTCCCAGCCGAAATAGAGGGCGTTCCACAGGTTCGCCACATGGAGCGGAAACCCGCGCTTGGTGATGACTTCGACGAAGTACCGCCCGATCTCGGTCCTCTGGGCTGGCTTGACGCGGTCTGGGCCGAGCAGCAATTCCCTGACAAAGGAAGCTGTCATGGCACGAACCCAAGGGTGGCCTGTGCCATAGAGGCTTCGTCGCGGGCATTCCTTGCGGCTTCCCGAGCGCCAGCCTGGTCTCGGCGTTGCTGTCGGCGCGCTTCGTCCGTTGCTATCGCCGCAAGAGTGGCAGGGTGCCACCACAAGGCTCCCTCGGCGACGATCTTGCCCTCAGCGGCGAGCGCTCCCATGGCAGCATCGAGCTCATCGCGCTTCAGAGTGGGCATCGTGTTGAAGAACCGGTTCTCGATCAGAGCCGGCCACAACGGTTTTCGAGTCCCGCCTTTGGCCTGGTAGTGGCTTTGGCCTCGAAGGACCGGGCCAATGAGATTGACTGCCAGTCCGCGTCGCTGATAGAGGAGCAGTTCTTCGATCAATCCGGGCAAGTCCCGAAGTTCCCGGCGGCGGAATTCGACGTTCGAGGTAAAGGCGATAGCCGGTCGCAGGAACGCGCCAAGGAGATCCGGCTCGGAGTCGGCCGAACCTTCGACCGTATCCCAGTGGTAGGTGCAACGGACGTCCGGCTGGCTGCAGAGCTCGGGCAGCGTGTCGACATTGAAGTACTCGGCAAACCTTTGATTGACGCATTTGCCCGTGCTCGAGAAGAAGTCGACTACCTGCTCGATCTCCTCGAGGAGCAATCCCTGACGGGCCGTTATGCGAGCCACCAGGTCGGTTGGCACGGCTGCTCCTGTAATGCGGATGCCTGTGACCGGCCCCCGCTCGGCGGTGTGTCCTTCGACCATCTGGCTGACTTCGATGATCCCCTCGGCGTGGAGCGTCAGCAGCAGGCTCCAAAGCGCGCCGGGGTCGGGCAACTCATCGCCGAATCGTTCGGCCAATCTCTCGAACAGCACCGGGATCGACTGGGCTTCGGGATCATCGACAGAAGCCCAGATGGCGTTGGTGATTTCGGCGTATTCGGACGTGTCAGGCGCGATCGTTCCTCGTAGGAGCTTGACCCGTTGAGGGAAGTCGCCCAGGTCCTCAATCGCTCCAGCTCCCGAGAGCTCGGCCAGGATGCGGACGACGAAGGTATGGGTCTGGTCTTCGAGTTGTTCTTGTTCGGCTCTTGTCAGCGTGCGGCTGGCCGGTTCGGCTGCAACGACCTCACGAGCGATCGACCGAGTCGAGAGCCAGCGGCGTCCGGGTTTGAGCAACTCCCCAGTGATGAGGCCGATGCGCCTATGCGAGACATCTCGCTGGGTCATGAACCGCAGCGTCGAGTAGGCCCGGTTGGTCGCGAGCATAAGTCCTGTCGCGGGGTCGCCGTCGCGGCCGGCACGACCAACCTCTTGGTAGAGCGCAGCGAGATCGGTCGCCGGCGATAGAGCAAAGACGACGCGGATATCGTCGCGGTTGATGCCAAGTCCGAACGCCGAGGTCGCGACGACGACCAGAGGCTCGAACTTGCCCGGTTCTCGAGGATCGAAGTGCTCGGCATTCTTGAATGCGTTGAGGACCGCAGACTTGGTCGTATCCGGCAACCGGCCGTGGAAGAGGAGGACTCGGTGCTTGGCGGCGTCTCCGAGAACCTGTGCGATGAGGTTATGGGTGGCAACGGCCTCTTTCACAGTCAGGCAGTAGAAGATCGCGTGACGGTCTAGCTTCGAGACAACAGACAAGATCAGGTTGGCCCGACCCGCGTCGCCACCCTGGTTCGGTCCAAGCTGCCTGGTCCAGAGTGCGAGCTTGGTCCGCAGTGGGTTCGCCGCGACGGACGCAAACGAGTCGGGATCGGTCGGAGGTGGCTCGCCGTGGCGCTGCTCGGCCAGCCCGAAGATCGACCGCCGCAAGCCGCTCCGCACGGTGGCCGTCGCGGTGGCTGTCAGCGCCAGGAGCTGCAGTTCTGGGTGCGTGGCCTTGAGGGTCCGCAGGAACTTCTCCGCTCGCCTGAACGAAGGGCGAAAGTCGTCACCCCACGTGACGAACGTGTGCGCCTCATCGATGGCGATGCGGCGAACCGCCCCAGTCTCGACACCTGCTCGGACCCAATCCTGGAACTGCCGGGTACAAAGTCGCTCAGGACTCATGTAGATCAACTTGATCCGGTGGTCGCGCTTGCCGGTCAGTTGCTCCTGAACCTGGACCTTGCCCGTCCGACTGTTCGACTCGCGCATCGAGGCGACAAGTGCCCGCACTGCTCCGCCAATTGCTGGGTTGAGATCCAGAGCCTGGTCGTGCATAAGCGACACTAGCGGGCTCACGACGATCGTCACGCCCGAGGTGGCAAGCGCGGGTAGCTGGAACACGAAGCTCTTGCCAAAGCCGGTAGGCAGAACCGCAAGGACGTCTTTGCCATCTGCGATGGCCCGGATCGCAAGCTCCTGCTCCTTCTTCAAGACGATTGAGTCGTCTTTGAAGCCGAGAAGACCTCCGATCGCCGCCGACCGCTGGACGATCTCATCAGCCAGGGCCGTGCCGCCCTCGTCCCGAAGCTCGGCTTCGCGCTCAGGCGTCAGGCACAGCCTGCGGATCGCGAGAGTCTCCTTGAGCTGCGTATGCGTCTCGAGAGCTTCGTCAGTGCAGAGTTCGGCCGCGCGATCCTCACGGAGAAGACCGATGCCGGCGAAGAACTGCCAGATCCTCCTCCAGCCCTCGGCCATGCTGACGATGTTTCCGCCGCTGGCTTCTCCGGTCTCCGGATCGGGTACGAGGAGGCCGGGGTCGAGCGAGCCGAGGAAGACCTCACGGTAAAGACGGCGCAAACGTGTCGGCCCGGAGAGCTTGGGGTCGCTGATAACGATGACACCCTGGTGACTGGTCGTACGCAGGAGTCGACCAACAGCCTGACGAAGCTCGATGGCCGCGAGCGGCAGGTAGTAGGTCTTGTCGGCTTCACCGTTCGGATCGTCGATCTTGTCCTTGGCAGCGAGAGCCACAAGAGCCCGGCGCGTCTTGATGAGGGGGTCCTCGAACGACGGAAACGGCAGCTTGTTGATCCAGACAAGCCGCAGGCGCTTGGGCTTGTCGATGTCTACACCCTGCCACAAGCCCTTCGTACCAACGAGGATTCCGCCGGAGGAGGCGAATTGGTCAATGGCGCGGCGAGTCCCGAGGATCTCGGCTAGAGCCAGCGGATGGCCAGTCTGGGCCCGCTCGCGGATGAGTCGATTACCGATCTCTGCGGCCACCGCCCGACTCGTCGTAAGGACCATCGCCCCGTTGACCAGGCCGTCGAGTTCTCCGTCGTCGTCCGAATGGAGCATCTCTCGACCGTAGCCAGCGAGCTGATGGGCGACCGTCCTGGTCGCGGCTTCCGTCTGTTCTGTCCAAGACGGGAAGTCGTCGAAGGCGATGAGTCTGGCCTGCGTGGCGGCATCAAAGGGCGAGGGCAATGAGTGTGCGGCTACTCGACCGGCGTCGAGAGCCAATCGTTGGCGGGTGAAATCAAACGCGGCGGCTTCATCCTGGCCAACTCGAAGCGTGGCACTGATGTAGTAGGTCCGCGGGAAGCGATCACGGAACGCTCGGTAAAAGGGATCCCGCCCGAGCTCGATCGGGCTGGACCAGACACGGAACCGCAGGTCGGCAAGGGATGTAAGCGGACGGTCGGAGGGGATCTCTTCGAGCCACACGAGTTGGTTGGAAGGTCCCTGGTCGCCAACCGGCCGGCGTCGTGGCCGTCGGCGCTCCGATTCTGCCGCCGGAGATGAGTCCGCTGATGCCTCGGTCGTCGGCGCGAGCTGATCGTGGTCAAGCTCGTAGAGATCCCACCCGACAAGGACGAGGGCCCCGGTCAGCTCGCGGGCCCGGCTTCGCAACGCCAGGAAGCGGTCTCGCTCGAACGCATCGACTGGCTCCGCCATCTCGCTGAGGGAAGCCTCGAGTCGTTCTATGTACTTGGCAACGTCCCGAAGTGCGTCCTTGAGAGCCGAGGTTGAGAAGGACTCGAGAGAACCTGTCAGACGTGACGCCACGACCACACGGCGGGCGTACCCGCCACTGCTCGGGCCATCCGAAGGGATTGAATCCAAGGCACGACGGCCGCCCTGTTGAAGCAACTCGGCCTTGAGGAAGCCCTCGAGGTGGCCAAGGTTTGCCTGGGTGTCGTTGTAGGCCCGGCTCCGTCCAGAGCTCGGTACCTCGTGCAGGAACTCGCGGACATCGTGTGCTAGCCGCCAGATCTCCGGTGTCGATGCCTGAGCGGCAAGCGCCTGAGTTGCTGCGGCTTCGAGTGCATGGGCTTCGTCGATCAGGAGGAGCGTGTCGGCTGCGAGCTCCTCGAACACGTCGAGGTGGGCAAGGAGCAGTGCGTGGTTGGCAATGATCAGCCGGTTCTCATCGAGCGCCTGCGAAACAGTGGTCGTGTGAAGGACCAATTCGCCAGCGCGGACCCCGAGCTCACCTTGAGCCGCCTGCGAAAGGTAGGTGAGATATAGGGCCCGCTTACGGTCGCCGATGTAGTCCTCGAACATGGGCGGCACATCGACGACATCGACCGAATGGGCGAGCCACTCTTCGGACTTCTTTCCCTCGGCCCGGAAGCGTAGGAGCAGATACAGGACGAGATCGCGGAAACGCGCGTCGTCCGTGTAATCGGGTCTCCCGTGGATACGCTCCGACGAGACCTCGGAGCAGATGTCCGCGAGTGAGATCAGAAGCCCGCGCAACGACAGTCGGTTGGATGAGCCCTTCACCACATCGGTCATCCCGAGCAGACCGGGAATGTGGTTGCCGATCCGTTCGATGTCGTCTGCAAGCTGGGTCTGGAGGGCCTTAGTGAAGGTGCTGATCACAACCCGGTGAGCTGGGTCCGATGCCAGCCAGTCGAGGGCGACGGCGAGCATGGCGTAGCTTTTGCCGGTGCCAGTCGGCGCTTCCACCAATGCCGGCTGTCCGTCTGCAATCCAGCCACGCATCTTCTCGACCATGCGCTCTTGCGCCTCGCGGGGTTTCGCGAGATCGGGCTTCGCAGTCTGAGCGAGCTTGAAGACATCCATGTGGCCGGACGCATCAAGGACCCGAGGCGGTAGGGAGAGCGGTGTTCGAGCGCCGGCCTCGACCTTTCGCACAGGAGCGCCGGGGCGCTCCTCGTCATCGGGCTCATCGGGCCGAAGCTGTCCCAGTATGGATGGATCTCGCACCGGGGACTTTGTCATTTCTGCCGCGACGATGCGACGGACTTCTGCGTCATCAAAGGTCTGTCGGCCCGGCCGCGCTGGCAGAAGGTCGAACAGGAGATCCCAAGCGTCCGAGCCGGAACCCGCCGAGCGCACGAGCGCCCGTAAGTCGTCCGACCAGGACGCCACGAGGTGTTGACCGGCGTTCAGGAGGATCGTGAGCATTCGAGCGTCGTCGCGAGCGTCGTGCCAGAAGAACTCGCCGACATCGATGTTCAGACGCTCGAGGAGCCTCTTGAGACGGTGGTCATTTGGCGGCACCGGCCAGAGAGCCTGAGCGAGATAGAGCCCGTCGACCTTGCGAATACCGCCTGGCAGGGCACGAGTGTGCGTGGCGAGCAGGCCCTCAAGCACTCCGAAGTCAAGGCTCGTGCCGTTGTAGGCAACCAGGTGTGTCGCGCCCGCGCAGTAGGCGAGGAACGCGTCGATTACAGCCTCGGGCTCACGGCGCTCGGCCTCGTACTTGGCCCGCGTAGCTGGCGACTCAAGGAGCGGATCGGCGATTGCCGGTAGGCTGACCCACTGAGCCCAGTGGCGATCGTTGGCATCGACCCATTGCCGATCGCGACCCGTCCGGACTGCCCCGATTTGATAGATGTGCCGTTCGAGATAGGGCGGCGTGGAGATCTGTCGGACCACCGTCTCGAGGTCGAAGACGATAACCCGAGCACGGAGTCCTGGCGGCATGACCGAGGTGACCGGAGCCGCCGCGGTCGCACCCTCTAGCCAGTAGCGTCCGCCCTGCTCGACGACTCGCGCGCCCAGTCGATGGAGCGAGGTGGCCATCTGGTCGGGTCGAGCACGTCGGCCAGTGGCAGCCGCAAACGCCTCGATCAGTTCATCGAGTGTCGCGCCTGGGTGCTCTCCGAGCAGTCCCTCGATTTGGTCCAACCGGTCCCCCTTACTGCTCTCCTCATACTCGCCCTGGCGAGCTGGCGATGCAACCGATATTCGTGTTCTTTCGACTCTAGGAACTTCGGGCGAGCGGAAAGGGTGTCAACCGGCAACACCATTTCACGCGAGCTAGCGGACTGTTGGGGCAGGCGTCAAGCCGTTCTTGCTCGCAGCTCGAATCTGGGCCCGTTAGGGCTGCTACTGTTTTCGCCATGGGAGGGATGCTTGATCCTCGGCTCACCGGTCTTGGCCCTGATTGGTGTGCCTGCGAGGACGCCCCATGGCTGGTCCGCGGGCCTCTGACAGTTCTGGACCATCCCGACGGTTGCGGTTTCCCTGTCCAACCTTGCAGCCTTGCCGAGCATCACACCGCAATCCACAAGAGCTGCGGCCGACTGATGCCCATCCGCTTCTGTGGCTGTCTGGCCTCGGGCTACACCTTCGATGAAGCCCGAGGCTGGTGGGTACATTTCGAATGCGGGTGGCCGACGAGACTGTGGTTCGGCAGTTGTGGAGAAATGCCGCCCGAAAGCCTATTGGGAGTCAAGCCGGTCACGTTCCACGAGTTCGTGATCGTGCCGAAGAATCCGAAGAAGGCATACGCGCGACTCACTCATGCTCAACGACGGCTCAACGAAGAATGGGCGGGCCGCTGGGTCCGGGACTGACGGTCGCAGGAGGGATCCTAGAAGATGGAACGGGGCACGTCGTGGCCGCGCAGCGGCGCGTCGGCCGATTGGTCGGTCATCGATGTTGAGACGACTGGTCTGTGGCCGAGCGTCGATAGGGTCGTGGAGATCGGTCTAGTCAGACTGTCGCCCTGCGGCGAGGAAATCGCGAGTTGGACGACCGTGGTCGACCCCGATCGCGATGTTGGAGCCAGCGAGATTCACGGCCTCACCGCGGGCGACCTGCGCGGTGCCCCACGGTTCGCCGACGTCGCCCCTGGTTTCCTCGCGATGATCGGCGGCACTCGTATTGCTGCCCACAACGCCCGCTTCGATCTTGCGTTTCTAACGCACGAGCTCGACCGCGCCGGAGCATCCTGGGGCACGCCGGATGCGCTCTGCACCATGATTACGACCGCTCGCCTGGGCCTGTCTGGTGAGCGGCGGCTGTCGGAATGTTGTCGCGATCTCGACATCGAACTCATCGATGCCCATTGCGCCATGAGCGATGCCAGAGCCGCTTCGTGCTTGCTCGCCTGCGCCCTCGGGAAGCTCGATCGCACTCCAGATTCGCTGCCGGCGATAGCGCCTCGGTTTCCTGCGGCACCGCCGCCACCGAGTCGCAGCCGCAGCGAGCCGCCGCCTCCAAGGATGAATCCGGCGCTCGGGTCCCTCGCCGCTCGTGTAGGGGTTCCTTCAGGCCTAGCGGCATCCGAAATTGCCGCTTCTCAATACCTGGACCTGCTCGATCGCGTGCTAGAGGATCGGCGAATCACCGATGAGGAGATCCGTGCCCTCGCCGCTGTGGCATGTGAATGGGATCTCGATATCGGCACTGTTGCCGCTCTGAACGCTGCCTACCTCGGCGGAGTCTGGAACCTGGTCCTCGCTGACGGGATCGTCACCGACGCCGAGCGCCGAGACCTCGTCATCGTCGCCGAGCTTCTCGGCGTGCCACTCGAGGACCCAGTTGAGGCGAAGCCCCAACGACGCGCCTCGTCATGCGAGTTGGCCGGCAAGTCCGTGTGCTTCACCGGGGCGAGCGTCGTGACTATCCGAGGGCTCGAGCCCACCCGCGAAGATCAGGAGCGCCTCGCCCGTGACGCTGGCATGGTGGTCAAGGCCAACGTATCCGGCAACCTCGACATCCTAGTTCTCGCGGACCCCGACAGCCGGTCAGGCAAGGCAAAGAAGGCTGATGAACTCGGGGTCCGCAAGATGGCCGAGCCAGTCTTCTGGCGCGCGCTCGGCGTCGAGATCGACTGACAACCGACTGGCGTAACTCAGTTCGCCCTCTCAGTGGTATGTGGGCTCAGGCACAGACGGCCCTCCCTCTCCCTCACGGTGCAGTCCGGAGCGTTTGGAGGTAGTTGCGCAAAGCGTGGAAGTGCGTGTAGGATGCGCCCATGAACGAGACCGATTCGATTGCCGACTTGTTGGCCCAGGCAGCAGAGCTGTCCCGGCAGAGTGCCGAATTGGCCAGCCGCGGGGCTGTGCAGGAAGCACTCAAGCTCGAGGAAGGGGCTGATCGACTCCGGAGGCGCGCCCGGTCCGCGGCCCGTCGTGCAGCTCAAGGTCCCGCCGGCTCACGAGGTCTAGCCTCTTCTTCCACTCGCGAGGTCGCAATCTCTGCCCTCAACGAGCTCGGTGTTCCCTCCGCGCCGCGTGCCATCGCGGACTACGCGCAGGCTCGCTTTGGCGCAGAGATCGACAGCAGGACTTTCGGCGCGCTTAGGCGAGATGAACAGCGCTCGTGGCTGTCGCCTCGTACCGCACGACCGCTCTACGTGGTGCCGGCGCTTGAGGGAAATCGATTCCAGGCCCTTCGAGCCAAGATCGCGCTGTCGGCGTGGCCTTTGGAAGCCCGGCTTATCGGCCCTTGGAGTGAGCGCGTCGACCACCTTCGTGCCACCGTAAGTCTCGCCCGCCAGGCGCGCTGGATTTCGGAGTCGTCTCCTAGCCAAGCTGGGCCATTGCTTTCGCTATTAGCCCGATATGCAATAACCCTGGCTGCGACCGCGAACGTGGATCCCACGAGCGTGGAAGAAGCCGCCACAGCAGAGCTACACGCGATCGAGGAGCCGGACAAGGCTTGGCGGCGCGAGACTGCCGAGAGGGCGCGAGCGATCCTCGATGAGCGGGCTCAGTTGTGGGGTGCGAGCTCGCTCAGGGTCATCGGCGGAGCGGTGGGGTAGGCCATCATGGACGCTAATCCGATCGGGGCACCGACAGGTACAGACCTGCGAGGGGGTGCGCCGCGACGCTCGCCGACCGTACGTGTCCTCGCCGCCTATTCGGGCCACACCGACTGCAATCTCGCCACCCTTGCCTTCGGCGCGTCGGTGGACATGGACAAGCTCCTCGTAAGTACCCCGTTCCAGGTCCAGTTCGGCCAGTCGCCCTTCGCGATCGGACGAGGCGAGCAGTTCGAGCG
>CAAGKR010444231.1_pt1 | contig 15905 bp, 17 predicted proteins | sample 2556971 | NCBI WGS metagenome assembly CAAGKR01 (sample SAMEA5207829, study PRJEB30636) | soil metagenome | biome: forest; feature: boreal; material: soil | place: USA | collected 2011-09 | depth 1 m | reverse complement strand
TCACCTCAGTGCGGAGGTGGCGAAATTGGCAGACGCACCAGCTTGAGGTGCTGGCGCCCACAAGGCGTAGGGGTTCAAGTCCCCTCCTCCGCACCAATGTGGCATTAAGTGATTGAAAACAAAGAAGATATAAACCCCACAGAAAAATGTGGGGTTTGTTTTTGTACAAAGTGGGGTTGGGCGGGAAAACAGGGAAAGCCTTGATTTAACTGATGAAAAAAAAGGATTTATAAATTATTTTCCAACATTAAGGCTGAAAGTTATGTGACCCTGACGCTGCGATTTTGTGCAAAAACATTACAAAGCTGGAAGACGCTTCCTGACCTCAGCCAGTTCGGAATCCGTGCCTAAATTATTGTCCGATTGCCAATAGTCCATTTGGACTCTCAAGGCGCGTACGACCTCTTTGACATCGGCGATTGGGCTATTCTTCTTCACAGAAGCCAGCGTTTTTCTGGCTATTTTAATCCTGTTGAGAGTCATTTTATCCTGCTGAGTTTTTGTCATTCAGCAATTCTAGGTATTTGGTCACCAGCATGTCAAGCAAGTGACCACCCTGCCCATATGAGTTCCCCGGAAAACTCGCCCAGATGTTTGAGCACGCTGCAATGGCACCGGCAATGTTTCCAGACTCCACCATCTAATCAGCTTACTTTAGAATCAATAACATTTAGATTTCAACGGATTTAAACAATCTATAAAAGTTATAAAAGTGCTGAAAAAGGGAATCCGTTCAGCAATTTTTCAGCAATTTCCCAGCTTTCCCCGCGTCACAGGTTCATTTCCGCCATGGCAACCGATGAGTTGTTGGCCCTTTCATGAATTTCGCAAGTCGCCAAGCACAAACCTGTGCAGCAGCCTGACGGCTACGTTCCCTAGATGCTGAGCCAGCAAACACGACTTGCGAGGATTGCGGCTCTATCACGCTAAATGATGCGCTGACTTCGCTCCATGTGGAAGTCGTGGGCACTCCACCCATAAGGCTTCCAAGCACTCCTCCTCCTGCCTGTTGTGTCTGTTGAGCATTGCTCCTGATGATGTATTCTGCCTTTTCTTTGTCGGCTACGACTACTAGCGGAACCTTATACTCAATCATTGCAGCGGTCAAAAATGTTTCAAATCCGTCTGCTGGTTCGATGTAGACGGTAGCTCCGCTCTTGATTTGAGGCGTCTGAGCGCACGCAATAACGGAGAAAGCGAGCAGCACAAGAGCGAATGCGCGTTTCATGTGATTTCCTTTTCTCTTGGCGCGGGAGTGTCAAACCGCGTTACGGGAGATGAATACATGGTAATTCCCCCACTTGGCATGTCAACAAATATCTTAATACCAGCAGCGTCAACGCCGCATACGCAATCAGTCGCCCCCTCTTCCTCTCTAGTGTCTTTATTCAACGTGTCAGTCCCTTGGCTCGTGCCAAGAACCGGAAGATGCCACACAGCGCAGACCAGATGCGTCCAGCGATAGTAGGTCTCGTCGCCCTACGCAGTGGATGTGCTCCAGCCCATTGACGGTCCTCCGAGACTGGCCGACCTCTTGGATGATTCCGCTCTTGCGCCCTCCGAGGTCGCAGGAGCATCATTTTGCCATGCAGGAAGTGCTCTCAAAAAACAGTGATTCAAAAGCCCCTCTGCGAGAGCAGGAGTTCTACGAGTTGAGCTTGCTTGACGAAGCCAATGAACTTGGAACTCTGTATAGCGTTCGGCAAGACCACGCGGAGTGGAGCGAAATTGATGGGCAGGTCATGTGGAACCAAGAGGAGGTCGAACATTTCTGGATTCTGAGCGAGGCAAAGCGGCGGTATGCGGAGCGCAGACTCGCATTGGCCGAGAAAGGATTCATCTACTCAGATTTGGACTTTTTCTAGCAGACTCATGCTTTAGTTTCCGACCCAGTTCTGCACCGATTATCCGCTGCCCAAGTCCGTGTAGATTCTCATTCCGCTGTAGGATTTAAGGGGGAGGATTCTAATGAACCGTCTAAGGGCGCGACTAAGAACCGTTTTCGCATTTCTCGCAGCAACCACATTGTGCTTTCTTTCGGTTGCAAACGCGCAGGACGCAGTTCCGGTTGACATTTTGCAGCGGACACTCTTAATTAAGGGACCATCTGAGCAAGGTTCCGCATTCTCAATTGACTACAAGGGAAAACTCTATTTGGTTACGGCTAGGCATGTTGTCGTCGGGGTACCCGACACCAACGCTGTTATTCAAATTCGTCAAGCAGGACAGTGGAAGCTCTATCAAACTGTGAGGACGCTATATCCGCCTTCCAACGATGTAGATATTGCGGTCTTTGAGACAAATGAAACTGTCTCTCAACCGTTCCTCGTTCAAATGGCCGGAGGGACAGAAGGTGGAACAATGGGACAACTCGTCTGGTTTTTGGAGTATCCGTTTATCGAAGGGATTGGTAGTCAATTCGGTAATGGTCAGGAAGCCCCGTTCATTAAGCGTGGAACGATGTCAGCGATTGTTGGAACCAATCCAGATGCCGTAGTGCTTTACATCGACGGGTTCAACAATGAAGGATTTTCCGGTGGTCCAATTGTCTTTTGGGATTTTACTACACATAAATATGGGATTCTCGGAGTGGTACAAGGCTACAGAAACGATACGGCAAAAGTGATAGTGAACGGTCAAGCGGTAAATACTCAACTACTCGTCAATTCCGGAATTCTAAGAGGTTATAGCATCCGCCATGTGATTCAGGCCATCGAACGGAGTGAGCAGAGTAAACCTTAGACTTTTCACCGCACACGTCACCCATTTAGTTCCCATTCAACCGTGCCGGGTTGCATCGGTTCTCCAAACTGCACGGGACGGTAATGCTTGCCGCGCACTACTATTTGACCTCAGTCTCGGCACGAGCTACGGCATAGCTGCTGGATACGGAATTGTCTTTGATTACGAAAATCCATGTAAACGGAAGCAAATAGTGCTTCTTATCGAATGTCTCGATTGAAGCGGTACATTCCAGCGGAACTTTACCATCTGGATAGTTTGGAGCGATTAGAGCAATAGCCTTCAGTGTGTCAGCACCTTCCGTAACACCCATGTTTGAGTTTGGTGCTATTTGGCTGGGAGACTCTTTCATTTTCCCGATAGTGAGGTAAGTTTGGGTGCAGTTCACATCTGAGAGTATGACGTTGGTCTTTCCTAGATTCACAAACGCAACTTTGTCTTTAAAGTCATACGTCATAAGCGCAACCTGTGGCGTGAAGTTCAACGCATACTGGTCACGAGCGATTTTGGCGAGAACAGCATCCTTCTTCTCGATGGATGTCTTCAGGCTCTTGTTGTCCGCTCCGATGTCGCTGACCTTTTGTTCCATTCTCGCTTGCTGCGCTGCTTGAGCCTTGACCGCCTCCTGCTCGTCCGCTGTCATCTTCTTAATTGTGTTTTCAAGTCCCGGAATCCGACCCAACTGTGCGAGTTGAGCACTCTTCGCTTCGGAACTGGCTTTCTGGTGTCCGGTCCACCAGAAGGCTGCACCCACAAGAGCAATAACCGCTAGTAGGCCGAATACAAATGGAAGCGTATGCCGCCGTCTTGTCCAGATGAGGGTCTCCCTTGCGAGTTGCACAGTAGCAAGAATCGCAGCAATGCAAGCAGCAACGTCGGCGAGGAGAAACTCCTCACTCCCAATCATGACGCCCCATATTCCAAGCACCGCAGCAATAACCCAAGGGGTATCGACCCAGCGGAAATTCCCGCTGGACGGTTTTGGCTTTTCTCGATTCATTGCTCCGATGTTTGCACCATCTGGATTGCGTGTCAAGATGTGTATCGGATTGGTTTACGCCTTTTTCTTTTTCAAGAGAGCCCATCTCTTTTTTTGGGCTTCCGCGATTCTCTTACGTCCAGCGGCTGACATCTTTTTCCGTTTTTTCTTCGGGACTGCGGTTGTGAGGGTTTTGGCTACGCCACGGCTAGCAAGCAGGGTACGTGCGTTGTTGAGGGTGGCAATTTCGGCGTCGATTGTGACTAGGATTTGGTTGAAGCTCATGCTTGACAGTATAACTGGGGAGCTTCCTTAAGCCGACTCTGACGCCGGAGGAGCGGGAGGAGCGGGAGGTCGCTGGGGTCGAAGGGTGGATACTCGGGGGCGTGTGAAACGGCTATCGTCGTCCCGAGTCCACGCCTACCACCGAAGGCCAAAGCGTCGTTTTATCAGGAACCCAATGCTCCGCATTGCCTGAAATCACCTTCCACTTGATTCGATTTCGGTTCCCTCTCAGACGCAATCGCACAACTGCAACCGTTCTGCTAGACCTGTGCCTAAACTCCGAGACCCTCAGAGTTGCGGATAACAAGTGGGCTTCCAGATGTGCGTCAAGCAGCCGCTCATAAGCGTTTGTCCGCAATGACCCGATTACATCGCCATCATGCATCTCTAGGTCTAGGGTGATGAGCACGGTGTCGGTCGAGTCAATACACCCCTCGTTCGTCCAAGCTCTGCTGAGAACAGTCCGTAATGCGTCAATTTTTTCAGTCCGAAGAGATAGCGAGTGAACCGCAGCAGAAATGAGGCCAGCAGCCCCGCCGCATAACCCCACGAGCGCACCGGAGACAGCTAACCAATCAGGGATTTCCATCATGGATATCAGCGTACCAGAGACACTCACGGCCTAATCCGACGACTAAAGCCGTAATAGCTGTTTAGTTGGCTCAGCGACCACGCAAGCACGAAAACCACAACCTCGGTAGTTGCAGGTTTGACAGTATGCAAGCATCAGATTTCAAACTGAATATGCACGTCACACTAGTCGGGACGAATCCCCCGGCTTTTCTGCGCCCATCCAAAAACAGACTATACTGGCTGCAATAGACCGCGTTGCCGGTTCGAGTCGGCAAGTTCCTCTACGCCTCGGTTACTATGACCGTATTGCATAATGCCCAACGGGCATTATGCCAACCCAACACGCCGGAATAGATTCAGCCTCTGCCTCGTCCGTTTCACCCTGAGCAGTCTTCATCGCGTTCGTCCCCCTCCCCGACGTGCAAATTTCTGCTTTTTACCTTTTCTACCTCTTTTTGGGGGGCTCCGGGTTCACCCCTTGCAGCAGCCGGTGAACCGTGCTCTTTCCGACATGAAGTTCACCGGCGATGACGTTGAGACTCTTTCCAGCCCTGTGAAGGCGGAGAACTTGCTCTGCGGTGACCTTGGCACGGGGGCGTCCGCCGACCCGGCCTTGGGCTCGGGCACGTTCCAGACCGGCCTTGGTTCGTTCACTGATTCGGATGGCTTCTTGCTTTGCGAGGGTCGAGAGGAGCGCAACAAGCACGTCACCAAAGATGCCGGTCGTGTTGATGTATTCTTCGCGGTAACTGCGGTAACCGATGCCCATCTCGCTCAGTCGATTGAGGTATTTCATCGTCTGAAAGGCACCTTCGCGACTCAAGCGGTCGAGGCTCCAGAAGACCAACAAATCCCACCGGTGCGCGGCAGCTTCTTTGAAGACCTCCCTCAAAGCCTCTCGGCCATTTTCGCCCTTGCGGCCCGACGCAGTTTCCTCGAAGACCCGTACCACCGTCCAGTCTTGCTGGACGGCGAACGCCTTCAACTGGCGGAGTTGGTTTCCAGTGTCCTGCCCCTTGTCCTTAGAGACCCTGCAATAGATGGCGACCCTCATAAATCTAGTTTAGCAGGTCGTACGTAAATACGTAAGTACCTTTCCCGTAAACGTCCGTTTTTGGGAAGGCGCGGTGAGAAGCCAAAAATGCCTAAATTATGGGGATTTTGAAGGGCAGAAAAGACGACGTTTTTGGGACGGTGCGGAGCCACTACTCAGTCGCGTCATAGTTACAATGAGCGCATCGTGGAAGCCGGGACACTCTCGCTGCCCCGGTTGCCTCAACTGTGACCAGCAAGTCCTCATCATGAACATCGCTGAAGGTGATGCGCCTTCCGTCAAGAAGGAGCCGCGAATCCAGCCCCTTCAGGATGCGTCTCTGCGTCATCTCGTCGTTAGGAACAAGCAGTATCATGCCCGGAACACGGCAGCACCCAGAAGGCTTCTTTGAAGACTGTGCCACGTAATTCGCGGTATCACGAACGAAGTCTCTCCTGTTCGCAGCGATGAGCAGATGTCCGTGCTGCGAGGCGAATGCAACAACCTGGTCGTCAGGCAGATTGGCGGGTAACCCGAGAGACTCCGTGCTGACCACCCGCTTCGGCGGGAAGCAGTCAATTAGGTGGTTCACACCACGGTCGAGCATGAACTTGAAATGAGCCATGGGGATTATGGTACTCGATTTCAACCACGGGTTGCTTACGTAGCTCAGCAAATGCGCGTATACTGGCGCTGAAAAAGGAATCTCCAAAATGACAACTAAAAAGTCCGGGCGCAGCCCTGGTTCTTCACGGCCACGTGCGGCCACCCCCAAAGCGGCCTCAACAGAGAAGCCGGTGGCTTTGACGGTGAAGGTCGATTCCAAGACCTACGTGCGACTCTGCACCCTGGGTGCAACCCAGCGGCGGACGAACCAAGACCTCCTGAAAGAGGCCGTTCAACAGTACCTCGATAGGGCAAAAGCTTGATGGGCGTCCCACACATTGCCGGAGAAGCCCTCACTCTTGGTGACGTTTCTACCAGGCCCTCGCCCCGCCCAGACACACCGCCTTATCCTAACAATGGCCCTTCAAACAAAAAGCTATCGCCAAGGAGCTATCCAGCGCCATGAGCAGCAAGAAGAGCATCAAGCAATCCAAATCCGCAACTAGGTCAGCCAAGACCACACGGAAGCCAGCACGCAAGTCCGCACAGCAATCTGCCCCTCGCCGGGTTGCGTCAAAGGTGGTTCCACCGAGCGGCTCACGGAAGAAGAGTGCCGCCGCCGGGCTCGACAAGGTAGCTGAGTACCGGCATGGAGAGGCAACCCGGACAAACAATCCCCCGGCAAAGATTGCCGCTGAGGGAACTGTCCCGGTGATGGGAAAGATTCGCTACGAGTACAACCCGCGCCTCTCTCCTGTGCTGCGCTTTGACCCCACAGGCGGACCTGATGCGTTGCCTGAGTTGCTCCAGGAGGCTCAGCAGCGCAAACTCACCGCCGATGAAACCCGGCTGCTGGCGGAGGCCCTACGCAACCAGGAGCCGTGGCTGGAGTGGACCACCAAACGCGAGAAGCGGCACTTCGATGTAGACCCGGTTGCCCTTCACATCCATGAGCGCGTCAGCCCACAGGCCATTATTCGCGTTGCCGCCAGGCAGGACGTGGAAAGGTCGCTCTTTGCAGACCCTGAGCAGACCTATAACGAGGCCGTCCAGTTTTACCAGCACGAGGTTCCGTGGACCAACCGGCTCATCCTCGGCGATAGCCTCCAGGTGATGACCTCGCTTGCCAAGCGGGAAGACATGGCTGGCAAGGTGCAGATGATTTACATGGACCCACCGTATGGCATCAAGTTCGGTTCAAACTTTCAGCCGGAGGTGGGTAAGCGCGATGTAAAGGAGAAGGAGCAGGACCTGACCCGTGAGCCGGAGATGGTCAAGGCTTACCGGGATACGTGGCATCTCGGAATTCATTCATATTTGAGCTATTTGCGAGACAGGCTGACTATTGCGAAGGAACTTCTTGCCGACTCCGGTAGCATTTTTGTCCAGATTAGTGATGCGAATTTACATCGAGTCCGCAACATCCTCGATGAAGTGTTTGATTCATCGAACTTTGTTTCGGTGATTACGACCAAAAAGACTGGGGGAATGGGCGAAGAGCTAATTGATAACGTTTCCGACTACGTTCTTTGGTACGCAAAAGATAAAGCCAAAGCAGTAGCCACATTTAGACCACTGTATCTTCCGAAGGATTTAGCAGAAGGTGCAGGAGAGCGCTATTCCAGAGTCGAACTTCAAGACGGCAGCATAAGGCCGATTACGGATGAAGAGGCAACGAAACCTTCACTATTACCTGAAGGGAGCAGAGTGTTTCTAGGGGGGCCGATGACCTCGGAAACTGCGAGTGAATCTACAACGTTCGATTTTGAGTTCGAAGGAAAGCAAGTAAAACTCAGGAAGGGCGGATGGAAGACGAACAAGACAGGAATGACACGCCTGATTAAATCAGAGAGAGTTCTTGCAACGCGTGAATTCGTGAACTACAAAATGTTGTTTTCTGACTTTCCAGCAGTCACACTTGGCAATCTATGGGACGACACGATGGGGACTGCCGAGCAGAATAAAGTGTATGTTGTTCAAACAACAACGAAGGTAATTCAGCGTTGTATGTTGATGACGACAAAACCGGGTGACCTTGTTCTTGACCCAACATGTGGAAGCGGAACAACAGCGTTTGTTGCTGAACAATGGGGAAGACGTTGGATTACAACTGACACCAGTCGCGTTGCAATTGCAATCGCACGGCAACGGCTCTTGACAGCTAAATACGAGTATTACCGTGTGGTGGGCGACAACGCCAATCTCATTAACGGGTTGAGCTACAAAACAATCCCCCACATAATGCTCAAGTCGATTGCACGCAACCAGAATCTCGACCCTATTTTTACTAAACATGAGCCAGTTCTGGTTGAGTTGCTCGGCAAGCTGAACTCTGCGGTATCTAAAGTTGGCGCAACAATGAAACAAAAACTCGTGGAGAAGTTAATTCTGAAGCACCGTGAGGAAGGCTCAGGTGCAATCACAGAGGCAGATATACGGCGTTGGATATTGCCTGATACAGACCCTTGGCTTTTTAGGTCATATTCGGCAAATAAGTCTTTCAAGGGTGTGACATCAAAGCAGGTCGAGAATTACCGTGCTTCAATTCCGCACCAGAAATGGTACGAGTGGCAGGTTCCTTTCGATATTGACTCTGGATGGCCGCAGGAATTGCAGGACGCAGTGAATACTTTTCGTACTGCGTGGCGGGCCAAGATGAATGAGGTAAATGCCAGCATTGCCGCCAACGCCGAACCGGAGGAGTTGATGGACCAACCGGAGGTGGTGAATGGGGTGACTCGCGTGAGCGGTCCCTTCACTGTGGAAGCCGTGCAACCACCGGAGATGTCGCTTGGCGTGGCGAAGACATTCTCAGACGAAGGTGAATTTGGCGGAGCACCGGAGGAGTTGGAAAGCTTTCCACCCTTCTCCATGCAGATGGTTGAGTCGCGACTGGACCAGGAGGAGCAAAACCTCGAAGCCTATCTCTACCAGATGATTCGCTACCTGAAGATGGATGGTGTGCGATTCCCTAATAACAAGCAGATGCAGTTCCACCGGCTGGAGCCGGTACTTGATGGCAGCACGATTCACGCCGAGGGGCGCTGGGCGAACGGCGAAAAAGACCCCGACCCCGAGGGACGCGCTAATGTTGGCGTCGTCTTCGGTCCGCAGTATGGCCCTGTAACTACACCCCAGGTGGAGGACGCGATACGCCAGGCAAGTCGCCGTGGATATGACCACCTTGTAATTGCAGGCTTCAGTTTTGACGGCGCTGCGACCGGGACCATATCAGAGATTAAGCACCCCAAGGTGAAAGTGCATCAGGCACACATACGCCCCGATGTGAATCCGGGCATGGAGGGGCTGCTCAAAGAGCAGCCGGGAAGCCAACTCTTCAGCGTCTTCGGACTGCCGCGCATCCGAGTGGAAGGTCCAAATAGCGACAATGACTACATCGTGGAGATGGAGGGCGTGGACATCTACGACCCGCTGAAAAACCTGACGCAGCCGACAAACGCAGATAAAGTGGCAGCGTGGTTCCTTGACGGCGATTATGACGGTCGCTGCTTCTGCATCACGCAAGCGTTCTTCCCGGACCGCTCTGCATGGGAGAAGCTGAGCAAGGCGCTGACCGGTGTTGTGGACCCGGCACGTTTCGAAGCGTTGAGCGGAACGCGGTCGCTGCCGTTCCCGGCAGGTAAACACAAGTGTGTGGCCGTGAAGGTGATTGACCCACGCGGCAATGAGGTGATGACGGTGAACCAGTTGGAGGTGCGTCGTGGCCGGTAGGACGACTGTGGAAGAACCGCTCCCGATTCAACCGGTTCCTAAGCCCATCTTGTGCGGCCCGTACAAGAAGCCGACGGCACACTGGCTCTACAACCCGGAGACGGGTCAGCCCAGCGAGAACCCCGGACGGCGAGATGCCGGTTACTGGTACAAGACCGACCGGGTTGGCTTGCAGCGGGGATTGTTCACCGAAGAGCAGCGTGACGACCTGCCGCTGATTAACGCGCTTCGCAAGGACGTGGACCGTTGGCGGGAGGCTGACTATCGGGGCGCGTCGAATGTGACACGGGAATTATTGAAACACTGGTCCAGAGAGGACCGTGGTCGGCGGCTTTTCTTCTGCCAGCTTGAATCGGTGGAAACGATTCTTTATCTCAACGAGCTACGCATACCGGGCAGGTCCTCGCGTACGGGCTTCAAGAATTTTGAGGTCGCGGACGAGGACCTCGCACAGATGCTTCGCGGTGAGCGGCCTGGCTTTTACACGGCGAGTGGGGATTACTTCCCCCGCTTGGTGGACCCATCGTCAGATGCTGCTCAGATTGCACTGCGGCGGCTGGGATGCAAGATGGCGACCGGCTCAGGGAAAACCGTGGTGATGTCCATGCTGATTGCGTGGGCATTTTGCAATCGCGGTGTGAACCCGGAGAGTACGGAATACCCAAATGGCGTGCTGGTGGTGTGCCCAAACCTTACGGTGAAGGAGCGGCTCCAGGTGCTGAGGCCCGACTATTCTCAGAACTATTACAACGAGTTCGATATTGTGCCTGTGAAGTACCGCCCGATGATGCAAAAGGGCAAAGTGCTGGTGACTAATTGGCACACGTTCAATCCGCGTTCAGAGCACGAAGAGGGCGGGAAATCCTACGCTGTAGTGAACAAGGGGCCAGACACGCCGGAGACTTTTGCCCGGTGGGTTCTGGGCGACCTGTACGACAGAATGCCGCTGATGGTTCTCAATGATGAAGGCCACCACTGCTGGCGCAGGCCGGTGAATGGGAAAGCGGTAGATGAAACGCTGACCGGCGATGAAGCCAAGGATTTAAAGGAAGAGGAAGAAGAGGCTAAGGTCTGGATTCAGGGCCTCGACCGGTTGAACAATGCAAACCCGCGCGATGCGAAGAAGCCGGGGATTGCGGTGTGTGTGGACATGTCGGCGACTCCGTTTTATCTCCAGGGTAGCGGCCACCCGGAGGGCCGTCCTTTCCCGTGGCTGGTGAGCGACTTTGGGCTGGTGGACGCCATCGAAAGCGGCATTGTGAAGATTCCCCGACTGCCGGTGATGGATACAACGGGGCAGCCCGACCCGAAGTATTTCAAGCTATGGGAGAAAGCGAAGAGCGAACTTGTGCCGTCGCAGTTCCACGCTGGCAAGAATGGCAGACCGAAGGCGGAGCCGCTGTACACCAAGGTGCAGGGAGCACTGGTACAGTTGGCTGGTCAGTGGCAAGTCCGGTTTCAGGAGATTCAGAACGCGAAGCCGGGGCAGGAGTTCATCCCGCCGGTGATGATTGTTGTGTGCGACAACACCGAAATTGCCGAGGTCTGCTACCGGAAGATTAGCGGCGAAACGGAAGAGGACGTGGTTACGCTTCAGGACGTGGAGGAAGTTGCCGAGGAGTTGGAGAACGGCGACGAAGCAGAAGCACCGGCTAACAAACGAGGCAAGAAGCCGAAGAAGCGGACTGTGTACGGACAGAGTGACGTGTTGGAAGAATTTGCCAACACGGCTGCACGCCAACACACTATCCGCATTGATACCAAGCGGCTGGACGAGGTTGACGAGGACTTGCGTGCCATCGTTTCTACCGTGGGCAGAGCCGGAAAGCCAGGTGAGCATGTGCGTTGCGTAGTCTCAGTGGGGATGCTAACCGAAGGATGGGATGCGAACAATGTAACCAACATTCTTGGGATTCGTGCCTTCGGCAGTCAACTATTGTGCGAACAGGTTGTTGGGCGCGGTCTCCGACGGATGGACTACCGGCCAGACCCGGTGACGGAGATGTTTGCCGAGGAGTACGTGGATGTGTATGGCATACCGTTCAGCGTCATCCCGTTCAAGGGCAAGACCACATCGACCTCCACGGGTGAGGATAAGCCCATCAACCACGTCCGTGCCCTTCCTGAGCGTGCGGCTTTTGAGATGCGCTTCCCGGTGGTTGAAGGTTACGCATTCGCACTGAGCAAGAATCTCATTGCTTGCGATGTGGATGGCATGGAACTACTCAAGATTGAGCCGAGCGAGGAGCCCACCGGGACTTTTCTATCGGCCCCAATTGGTTATCGGGAGGGAAACGCCGCAGTACCATCGCCGTTCGAACTCAAGCTTCAGGACCGACAGACCTACTACCGGGAAAATCATATCCAGACCATTGAGTTCCGTATCGCCCAGGTAATTGTGGAGAGGCTCTCCAAAGCGTCACATGACGGCGACAGCCAAAAGGAAAGAGTCTTTCGCTTGCAATCGAAGCACCAACTTTTCCCGCAGGTCTTCCAACATGTGAACGAGTACGTGACACGGAAGGTCGATTTCCAGGGTGCACATCCGTCAGAACTGGGGCTCTCACGCTATACGGACCGAATCGTAGAGCGACTAATGATTGCGATTGAGCCTGACAAGAGTCAGGGTGAGCCGCCGCTGATGCCAATTCTGAATCGGTACAAGTCGCAGGGTACGACCGCCGACGTGGAGTTCCCGACGACCAAGCCATGCTTTCCGACGAGAGCCAGCCACATCAATCAAGTGGTGGCGGACACGCTGATATGGGAGCAGAGTGCTGCTGCCTACCTGGAGGTCGCAGCTACTAAAGGAACTGTGTTGCACTACGCGAAGAACGACCATCTTGGTCTAGCCATCCCGTACGAATACTTTGGTGTCGCACACAACTACGAACCCGATTTCCTGGTGAAGCTGAAGGACGGAACGACGTTGCTGTTGGAAATAAAAGGGCAGGAAGACAATCGGGACCGAGCAAAGCACGATGCCGCACATCGCTGGGTTTCAGCGGTCAACAACTGGGGCAAGCTGGGCAAATGGGCGCTGCACGTATGCCGGAATCCTAACCTCATTCAGCGGGAGTTGGAGTACATACTTCAAATGCCTGGCCGAATAGAGCCCGTAGTCGATGCATAGCGGTTCAACGAATACCTGGACTTCTTGGCCGTCGATGACCACGGGGTTCGGTGGTTACTGGAAACCAAGGGCTTGGAGACGGACGACGTAGCCCACAAAGATGCAGCGGCTACGCAATGGTGCGAGAATGCGACCCAGCTTACGAAGACGCAATGGCAGTATCTGAAGATTCCACAAAAGGCGTTTGAGTTGCTACAGCCAAGCCGCCTAGCTGACCAGAAGGCCCTTCAACCAGCAATGCTATTCCAGCCCTAACGAACCTGCCAAGGTCATGAAAATGCCAATACCGGATTACCAAGAGATGGCCGGGGCTTTTCTTTTCGGAAGTATGTGCTTTACGCAAGGGGCGTAAGGATATTTAGCGTAGTTTTCTGCGAGGTGCATCTGCTGGAGCCACGGCGGCAATGTTGAGAGAAATGCCTTCCGGAATTCTCCAGTGCACGTTTTTCTTGAAAGTATACAGCCGGACGCGGTGCTGTCCAGCGAAGCTGAAATTTTCGTCCTTAAGTTTTACATATTCTCCGCAAATTAGATGGGTATCGCTAAGGAGGCTTAATTGCCCCCAGCGTTCAGTTCCTACATGCTTAATAGGAACCTGAATATACTCAGCCATTCGATACCTTTACGCCCTTTTCCTCAAGAGATAAAATGGCGTGATTCACTTCGGCCACAGAGAGCGAGAGGGCATCCGCTACTTCGGCGGTATTTATTTGAGTGCGGCCAAGCACACGTATCGCTCTAATGTGCGCGTAAACAGCATTTCTCACACTCTTGCTGGAACGTGTCGAGAGGCGAACACGAGGGTTATTGCTTACGGGCACTGAGAACTGTTCTCTGGCTGTGGAATCAGTTGACAGTACCAAGCGATTTAAGGTGTTGCTGCTGGAGCTCATTGTTCTTGACCTGCTGTGCGACAGTCTTCTCATACTTTGCTTTTTGGTCAATCAATGCGTTGATGAGTCCGTCTATGAGAAGCGGAGGCATCACCAGTTGCATTAAGGGTTCAACAGAAATTTGCTGGCCACTTTTCGCGAGTTCGGCTTGCTTTTGCGTAAGCGGAGATGGAATTTTGGCAGCACTCAGAGTGAAGTCGTAGGGACTGTGAGAAACGCCTAAATAGTTCACATAGTACGACGGCGTGTCTGGTTTTACGTCCCATTGAATTTGAGCAGATACCGATTCCTCTTGAACCTGCTTCTTTTTGGTAACGCGCTTCTTCATTTCGTATATGACCCTACCATATTCCCCGTCAAATATCCTAATAAATATCGTAAGTACCTTTAATTTCAATACCTATTTGGGCCAACCTTCCGAGGGTTTCTTTTTGGAAAGGGACTTTTTCACGGCGTCCTGCCATTCACCCTCAATCTTGAGGGTTTCGGGCTTTGGGCCACGCGGAGGCGCTTCGTCGGGCGGTTTCTTCGGCATTTTAGGCATGTACTTTAAGCAGCTTTATACATCAGCCGCTTTCCTCCGCTGACTTGACTGCCAGCACCCGCCCCTACCCGGTCGCCCGATGGCTGTATGGGGCTATGAGCGAGGAGGGCGGGGAGGGACAGGTTCAGAAATGTTTGATGCAGTGGTCAATATACCTTCCGCCGAGCATACGCACCAATCCAGAGGCGGTCACCCTCGTCCTGTGGCGTCGTACCCTTAAATTTGGCTCCGAGGGGCTAGAAAGCGGTCGGGCGGCGTTTTCGGTCGAGCCAGTCTCCGGCGCTCAGTCTGCGGGATTCCGTACTCCCTGACCACCCATCCGCCCACCCTCGGTCGCCCGGTCGCTGTAGACCGAACCACGCCCGACCGTGATGTATGGGTTGTATTATTGGCTACCCATACATCACGTCGGAATTTCTTTGCGACTAAATTTGAACGTCGTCGGGGATACCGGGCTCAGCCAGATTCACGCTGGTGGTGAAATCCCCACGTTCATGAAGGCGGCGTGAACCAATGCAATGCTGTACCGCTGTGGACCGTTGCCGTGGTCGGCATCCAAACCGGGGCGTACAGGCACTGGGGGAACCTGCACGCCCGATGTTGTGGTGAGAACCGAGACCCTCATTTTCCGGTTATCCTCTCCTCCTCCTCCTCCTCCGTGAGTTCTGTTCGGACGATGACTTCCGATGGCTCTTCATCCGCACAGCGTTGTTCCACGGCTTCGTTCATGTCGGCCAACAAAGCCATGCGCTCTTTGAGAAGTTGGACTTGCGTCACCAGAAGCGCACTCAGCTTTTCATACTCCGAATTTAGCGTGCGATGGAGCCGAAGCTCAAATTTATAGTTAGGAATTATCTTATTAGTTGCCATTTTTGACCTCCGGGGTAGACGATTTTGGTCGCGGCCCGACCGGCCGCGTGATGCCATCACATTGCGCCAGTCGCTGGACAGTTGCCAAACTGACGCCCGCCGAATCCGCAATTTGTTGATAGGTGTGACTGCTGTCCGCCAATTGCGCCCTTACATCCGCATATATCTTCCTGCGGACGACTTGTACAGCCTGGAGCAGCTTGGATTTTCCTTCTTGCATGGTGTTCCTCTTTCGGGCTACAAGCTTGCTGCTAGTAGCTTATAAATTGGAACTCATAGTCGAGAAACTTGGTTCACCCGCGAGTATTCCAGTCGCAGCTATGAGATGAGGACGAGCGAGTTGGGCGGAGCCGCCAGAGAGATGCTGCCACGGGGAGCGTGTAAACGGCGTCAGCAATACAGAATCCATCTCTGCTGAAAAGGCGTAACCGCGTAACGTTGATGGCGGACATGGGGCGTGGGACCGAGAACGGCGAGAGAGTTGAGGCGGCAGGGAGGGGGCGGCGGGGTTGGGG
>CAAGKR010048787.1_pt1 | contig 15913 bp, 13 predicted proteins | sample 2556971 | NCBI WGS metagenome assembly CAAGKR01 (sample SAMEA5207829, study PRJEB30636) | soil metagenome | biome: forest; feature: boreal; material: soil | place: USA | collected 2011-09 | depth 1 m | reverse complement strand
GGAGCTCGACTTCGATCCGTTCGAGCGGTACGGCGGCGTCGGCGCGCGGCTCGACCTGTCCGGCGGCTACCTGGTCGTCATGCAGCATCCGGTCACGATCGAGTACGAGGGCGCGCGCCAGCAAACGGTCGAGACGCTCCACGCCGTGCGCGACCTGGGCCAGCCGACGCTCTGGTTCTGGCCGAACGTCGACGCCGGGTCGGGCGGCACCTCCAACGCGATCCGCTCGTTTCGCGAGAACGAGCGCCCGTCCAATATCCACTTCTTCAAGAACATGGAACCCCTCGATTTCCTCCGTCTGCTGTTCCACAGCCGGTGTCTCGTGGGAAATTCGAGTGTCGGCATCCGCGAGTGTTCCTATCTCGGCGTGCCGGTGGTCAACATCGGGTCCCGGCAGGCGGGACGCGACCGCGGCCGGAACGTGCTCGACGTCGGGTATGACCGGCGTGAGATCTCGGAAGCAGTCAGCGACCGGTTCGCGAACGGCCGCTTTCCGTCAGACCCGCTTTACGGCGACGCCCGGGCGGGAGAGAGGATCGCCGGGCTGCTCGCCACTCAGCCGCTGACGATTGAGAAGAGATTGGCTTACTGATGAAGGTCTTGGGACTCGTGCCTGCACGGGGTGGCTCCCAGGGGATCCCACGCAAGAACGCGCGGTTTCTCGCCGGGCGGCCTCTGCTCGCGTACACAGCGGATGCGGCGGGCAAGGCGCGCCGCCTCTCGCGCGTGATCCTTTCGACGGAGGAACCAGAGATCGCCGAGATCGGCCGGCGCTGCGGACTCGAGGTCCCGTTCCTCCGGCCGGCAGAGCTGGCCCGTGACGAGACCCCGATGCTTCCTGTCGTGCAGCACGCGCTGCGCTGGCTCGAGGAGCGCGGCGACCGATTCGATGCCGTCTGCCTGCTGCAGCCGACGAGTCCGTTCCGAAGCCCCGAAGACATCGACGCCTGCATCGCGATGCTCGAAGACAAGAACGCCGACGCGGTGGTGACGGTGCTGCCGATCCCGCTCGAGTACAACCCCCACTGGGTCTACTTCCAGTGCGAAGACGGCTGCGTCCACCTCTCGACCGGAGAGTTCGCCCCGATCGGGCGGCGTCAGGACCTGCCGCCCGCCTTTCACCGCGAAGGGTCGGTCTATGTAACGCGCCGCGATGTTGTTCTGGAGCAGAATAGCCTCTACGGCCGTACCCTTCTCGGCCATGCGGTCGACCGCTCCCGGTCGGTCAACCTCGACACCGCGGAGGACTGGAGCCGGGTGGAGGCCTTGCTGGCCGCTGCCGGGGCGCGCTAATTACCGCGGAAAGTAGCCGGAGACCACATGTCCGTCATCCTCGAGAGCGCCGAGTCCCACGGGTCCGAGGGCCTCGCCGCACCGGGACCATCCCCGGACGTCGCCATCCGGTCGTCGGGGCTCTGCAAGCTCTACCGCATCGGCGAGACCCAGGAGAAGTACAAGACACTGCGCGACACCCTTGCCGGAATCGTCGCCGCGCCGCTTCGGCGCCTGCGTCTCGCCGGGAAGCCGCGATCCAGGGCCGACCGAACCATCTGGGCGCTTCGGGACGTGTCGTTCGAGGTGCGGCGCGGCGAAGTGGTCGGGATCATCGGACGCAACGGGGCGGGCAAAAGCACGCTCTTGAAGGTGCTGTCACGGATCACTGAGCCGACCGAGGGGCGCGCGGAGATCTACGGACGAGTGGGGAGCCTGCTGGAGGTCGGTACCGGGTTCCACAACGAGCTGACCGGGCGGGAGAATGTCTTCTTGAACGGCGCCATCCTCGGCATGCGGCGCGCCGAGATCCAGGCGAAGTTCGATGAGATTGTGGCGTTCGCCGAGATCGAGAAGTTCATCGACACTCCCGTCAAGCACTACTCGTCGGGAATGTACCTGCGCCTCGCCTTCGCGGTGGCAGCCCACTTGGAGCCCGAGACTCTTCTCGTGGACGAAGTCCTGGCGGTCGGGGACATCATGTTCCAGAAAAAATGTCTCGGAAAGATGGAGGACGTCGCGCGAGCCGGGCGAACCATTCTCTTCGTCAGCCACAACATGGCTGCCGTCCGGTCCATGTGTACGCGCGGCCTGGTCCTCGATCGCGGGACTCTCGTGTTTGATGGGAACATTGAGCACGCAGTCAATCGCTACAACCAGCTCATCGCCTCGAAGCAGCCGGACCCCGTTCGTCGGGGTGTCGATTTCGCCGACATTCGCATCAATGGCAATCCCGAAGGCTCAATTCTCCCGGGCGAGCCTTTCGAGGTCTCGTGCAAACTGTCTCTCAAGAACTCGATTCCTAGCTTCCGGCTGTTCTGCATCGTGCAGGACGGAAACGGCGAGCAGATCGTGGTCGCCGGAACCGATAGCGGCGAGCTGCGAGGTTCGAACAGCGCCGGGGTTCACGACATCCGAGTCCGATGCCCGGGGCTATGGTTACGGCCCGGCGTCTACGGCGTCCACTTCAAGATGTTCGCGAACCATCTGAGCGCGAGTGGCGGGCGCTTTCTTTCCGATACGGTGATGCTTGACGTGGCGGGCCAGAGCGAGTCAGGGCCGATTCTGGGCTATCTCGCGCCGACCGTCAGTTGGCGCACGGGCCCCTGAGCCTCGACCGAATGTTCCTGGTCCATCCCTCGGAGTTTTTACGTCGGCGGAAGCGCTGTGAGCCGGTCGTGAAGGAGCTTCTCGCTTTGGAGCGCGAGACCGTGGCCGCATGCAACGTGTGCCGCTCGACGCGCGCCGTCATCATCGCTCGGCGGGATCGATACGGTTTTCCTGTAAGAACGGCGCTCTGTACGAATTGCGGATTGGTGTACCTGGCCGACCGATTCACCTCCTCGAGCTACGGGAAGTTTTACGGCGGCGGCGGCTACCGGAGGCTCAGCTCCCTCTACAACGGGACGAGGAACTCCGTCGAATGCGTCCAGGAGGTTCATTTGGCGTATTCGACGGATCTCATCGACGCTGTGAAGGGATATGTAAGCGGTCGAGATGGGGGCGCTCTCCTCGACATCGGTGGGGGCACCGGACTGGTCGCCCAACGCGTCGCTCGCTATTTCGATTTGCGGCCTACCGTTCTGGAACCATCTGCTAAGGACGTCAAAGAGGCGAAGAGATTGGGAGTTGAGGCCTTTGAAGGCTCCCTCGAGGGCTGGGAAACCGCTGCGAGGTTCGACCTCATCCTTCTTTGCAAAACGATTGAGCACCTCTTCGATCTCCGCAGTGCGTTGAGAAAAATCCGCGAGCTGTTGAAACCGAACGGGCTGTTCTATTGCGATATCGTCGACTTTCTCGAGGCTTGCCGCCACGAAGGGCCTCCGGAGGTGACGAGCAAGATTGATCACTGCTACTGGCTCTGTCAGGAAACCGCTCCGAGCATTTTCCGCGCGAACGGCTTTGAGGTCGTATCGATGAATACCGTCTGTGGCCCGAACTACGTCGGGTTCCTGCTACGCCGAATCGACCAGACGCCTCCGCCTGAAATGGACAGACCCTGGATCGAGGCACAGCTGAGAAGACTTCGGGAGATGGAGGCGGAGTGGCACGATTCGGTGGCGGTTCCATACGACGCAGTTGATTGGTTGAAGCGACGCGGTTACCGAGCAAAGAGAGCCGTCGCGCGGCTGCTCGGAAAGTAAGAGATCTCGGACGTGACCGCGACTCGATTTCGTCGACTGCGATCCGCTGAAGTGAAATAGCGGTATGCGTGTCTTAGGACTGATACCGGCGCGCGGCGGCTCGAAGGGAATCCCGCGGAAAAACATCCGGCTGCTCGGCGGCAAGCCCCTGCTGCAGTATACGATCGAAGCGGCGCACTCGGCGCGCCTCCTCGACCGCGCCGTCCTGAGCACCGATGACCCGGAGATCGCCGAGGTCGGCCGCCGTTGCGGCATCGAGGTTCCCTTCGAGCGTCCCGCCGAGCTGGCAGGCGACGCAACGCCGACCCTGCCGGTCGTGCAACACGCTTTGCGCTGGCTCGAAGCGCGCGGGGAGACGTTCGACGCGATCTGCATTCTTCAGCCGACGAGCCCTCTGCGCAGCCTGGGAGTCATCGACGGCTGCATCGAGCTGCTCGAGCGGGAGCGGGTCGACACGGTGATGACTGTTTTGCCCGTCCCCGCGGAGCACAACCCGCACTGGGTTTTCTTCCGGAATCCGGAGGGTCTGCTGCATCTGGCCACGGGAGAGCGCGCGCCCATCCCGCGTCGTCAGGACCTGCCCCCGGCCTTTCACCGGGAGGGTTCCGTTTACGTGACGCGGCGAGACGTGGTCCTCGTGGGCGAGGCGATTCTAGGGGAAAGGGTGATGGGATACCCGCTGGATCCGGAGCGGAGCGTGAATCTCGATGATCGGAAAGACTGGGAACGCGCGGAGCGCTTGCTTGGAATGGAGGCGAGCGTTTGAGAAGGCTCAAATACCTTCTCGTAGTGCCCAACGGAGTGGGCATTCGGAACTTCTTCTGCACCCAATTCATCGATTTGCTGTTGGAGTCGGGCGAGATTCACGTGTGGCATGCTCTGCCGCCGGAAAGCATCGCGGAATTCCAGAGTCGCTGGGGCGACCGGGTCCGGTGGGACACGCTTCCGCCGATCCGGGACAGACTGTTGGAACGGCTGCTGAGGCAGGGGAAAGTGTTCGGCCAGTTGTACTGGCAACGAAAACAGGGCCCGGATGTTCAGTTGAAGCGACGCCGTCTCCCGTTTCGATGGAGACCGCGACTGGTCGACATCGCGGCGAGAGCCGTCGGCCGCATCGGCGCGGGGCCTCGAAGAGTCGCCCTGCTCGACCGGTTGCACCACGCTGTGGCCGCCAGGGCGGCCCACATGCCCGCCTTCGAGGAGTTCGTGCGAGAGGTTGCGCCCGACGTGGTGTTCTGCGCGCACCAGAAAGCCATACGCGCTGTCCCGGCGATGCTCGCCGCGAGGAAGCTCAAGATTCCGAGCGCTACCTTCATCTATTCGTGGGACAACCTGCCCAAGGGTCGAATGGCCGTGTATGCAGATCACTACTTCGTCTGGAGCGCGTTCATGAAGAACGAGCTTCTCTCGTACTATTCAGACGTCGCGCCCGAGCGTGTGCGGGTCGTCGGAACCCCGCAATTCGAGCCCTACTGTGATGACGCTCTCATCGAATCTCGTGCGGCCTTCCTCAAGAAGCTGAACCTCGACCCCGTTCGGCCGGTCGTGTGTTTCTCGGGGGATGACGTCCTCGCGTCCCCGTACGACCCGACCTATCTGGAGGACCTCGCCGAGTCACTGGCTTCGATTCCTCTCTCGACCAGGCCGCAGATTCTCTTTCGGCGGTGTCCCGTAGATCGAAGCTCCCGGTACGATGCCGTTCTGGCGAAATACCCCGAGATCGCCGTGTCCGACCCCCCCTGGAAATCCTATTCCGGCGACTGGAGTGGAGTGGTCCCCACTCCGGAGGACACGGCACTCCTGGTGAACGTCGTTCGTCATTGCGACGTCGTCGTCAATCTGGGCTCGACGATGGCAATGGACTTCGCGGTTTACGACAAGCCCGGAATCTACGTCGCGTACAACCCTAGAGGCGCGTCGTCGAGGTGGAGTGTTCACGACTGTTATCGACTCCCCCACATCAAGTCGGTACACGAGCTTCAGCCGGTCTACTGGGCGCGCTCGCGTGAGGAACTGGGCCAGCTCGTCCTGCACGCCATTCGAAATCCGGGTGAGAAGCGAGCCGAGAGGCGAGCGTGGCTCCACCGGCACGTTCTCCAACCGATGGGCGGCGCCTCCGAACGATTCGCGGACGCGCTGAAGGAGTTGGCGCTCGGGCAGAGGGCCGGCGTCTCTCCGGGACCGCCGGAGACCGTGGAGCGGGGTCCCATTCGACGAGAAGCGACGGGTCGGTGAGAATCTTTCTGGAGTGCTCCGAATATCCTCCCGGGCCGCACGGCGGGATCGGAACGCTGATCCAGTTGCTCGCGCGTGGCCTGGTTCGTTCGGGCCACCAGGTGAAGGTGGGAGGGATCTATTCGCCCGACTATCCCGCGCCCGATCGGGAGGTCGATGAAGGCGTCGAGGTTTTTCGTTTTCGAGAAGCGCATGGCCGCTTCTCCTGGGTCCCGGCGCGAGTGCGATTCTTTCGCGTTCTGTCGCGCTGGAGCCGCGCCGGGGAAGTCGATTTGATCGAAGTGCCCGACTACGGAGCGCCCGCGGCCGGCTGGCCATCCCTTCCCGTTCCGGTCATCGCGCGGCTCTCCGGTTCCGCCAGCTTTTTCGCCGCGGAAATGGGTTGGACGCTCAAGCGCGAGTTCTACCTCGAGCTGGCATCTCTGCGGCGCGCGGACTTCTGGTGCTCCGAAAGCGAATACATGGCGGCAAAGACCCGCGAGCTTTACAAGCTCCGCTCGGCCCCCAGTGCGATCATCTACAACCCGGTTACTCTGCCGGAGCTCACGCCGGAATGCGACCGTTGCCGCCGCCGGGTCGTTTTCGCAGGAACCTTGACGGAGAAAAAGGGGATCATTCCATTGATTGAGGCTTGGTCCCGGGTGCACGCCGCGAGTCCGGAAGCGGAGCTGCACATCTGGGGAAAAGACACGCGCACCGAGGAACGTGGATCGATGAAGGAGCTGCTTCTTTCGCGGCTCTCGGGAGGCGCCGCGGCAAGCGTTCGCTTTCACGGGCAAGTTCCCCTGGACGAGCTTCTGGATCAGTTTCACACGGCGCGGCTGGCCGTTCTCCCGTCCTACGCGGAAGGCTTCGCATTGACGCCCCTGCACGCAATGGCGGCCGCCTGTCCGACGGTGTACACACGCAGGGGGAGCGGCCCCGAGCTGATCGAGGACGAACGCCACGGGCTCTTAATCGACCCGGCGCGGCCCGCTGAGATTGCCGAGGCGATTCTGCGTTTGCTCCGAGACGACGAGCTTGCGGATCGGCTCGGCCGAGCCGGCCGGCGGCACGTGGAAGAGAACTTCTCTTTGGACACGCTTATCAAGCAGAACGAGAGATTTTACGAGGACTGCCTGAGGAGGTTCGATGCGCGCGCCGCATCCCGCTCCATCGCCAGCTAGAGTCCGAGATAGTTTTCTCGTCTTCGGTCAACCTCTCATCGAAGAGGCGGAGATTGCCGAGGTCGCCGATTCCATGCGAAAGGCCTGGCTCGGCACGGGGCCGAAGGTCAGCCAATTCGAACGGGATTTTGCGGCGTACAAAGGAGTCCCGCAGGCCGTCGCATTGAATTCCTGCACCGCCGCGCTCCACCTTGCACTGCTGACCCTGGACTTGAAGCCCGGAGACGAAGTCATAACGACACCGCTGACGTTCTGCGCCACCGTCAACAGCATTCTCCACGCGGGAGGCACGCCCGTGCTGGCCGACGTGGACCGCATGACGATGAACATCGACTCGGAGCAGGTTCGCAGGAAAATGGGACCGCGCGTCCGGGCGATTCTGCCCGTTCATTTCGCCGGCCGCAGCTGCGACATGGACGCGCTCGTGTCGATCGCGGAAGAAGGCGGCGCTGTATTGATCGAGGACTGCGCTCACGCGATCGAGACGGAGTACAAAGGGAGGAAGGCCGGCACCTTCGGCGCGTTCGGGTGCTTCAGCTTCTATTCGACCAAGAACGTGGTTACGGGCGAGGGTGGGATGGTGATCGCGCGTGACCCGCGGGACGCGGACCGCATCCGGATCCTCGGCCTTCACGGGATGAGCAAGGATGCGTGGAAGCGCTTCAGCGATCACGGGTTCAAGCATTACGACGTCGTCGAGGCGGGCTTCAAGTACAACATGATGGACCTCCAGGCGGCGATCGGGATCCATCAGCTCGCTCGTGTCGAGGCCTGGTGGAAACGCCGGGAGGAGATCTGGAACAGGTATCAGGCGGCGTTCTCCGACCTCCCGATCGGTTTGCCGTCACCCGTCGAGCCGGATACGCGACACGCCTACCACCTCTACACGATCTTTGTCGACGAGTCGCGCGCCGGGATCAGCCGCGACGCCTTCCTCGACGCGATGACCGCCGAAAAGATAGGTGTCGGAGTCCATTACCGGAGCATTCCGGAACACCCGTACTACCGTGAGAGATTCGGCTGGAATCCCAGCGATTTTCCCCATGCGTATCGAATCGGTCGACAGACGGTGAGTCTGCCGCTCTCGCCCAAACTGTCCGATTCCGATGTCGAAGACGTGGTGCAAGCCGTCAAGGCGGTCGTGACTTGAGCGGTTCGGCTACCCTGCAAGAACCACGAATGCGCTTAGAAGGGTGGCGCGTGCCTCCCTCGGGGGAGAACGTTCTCGGCGACTGCACCTTGATCGTCGCAACCTACAAGCGTCCCCGGGAGATCGTGGCGCTCCTCGACAGGCTGACGGAATTGCCGGACGCGCCGAGCCAGGTCGTCGTTGTCGATGGATCACCGGATTCCTCGGCCGGCGAGGCGGCTCTTTCGTGGGCGCGCGAGCGGCTGCGCGCATTCGAGCTGGTCTATGTCAAGAGTCCTGCAGGATTGACCCGCCAGCGCAATGTCGGGTTAGACGCGAGCCATGGTGAATTCGTCTATTTTCTCGACGACGACTGCCTCCCCGACCCTGGATACTTCCGCGCGATCCGACAAGGATTCCTGGGCGACTCGCAGGGTCGGGTGCTCGCGGTTTGCGGCTCGATCGTCAACCACATGGCGCGCCCGATCTCGGCTCGGTGGCGGATCAGAAAGGCGCTTGGAATCGTTCCAGCACTGGAAAGCGGCAGGTACTACCAGAGCGGGACTTCGGTCCCTCATTCGTTCGCGCCTCCCTTTACCGGTGCGCGAAGGGTCGATTTCGTTCCAGGAGGGGCGACGGCGTATCGACGGTCCGTATTCGCGAAACATCGATTTTCAGAGTTCTTCCAAGGCTATGCGCAGGGCGAAGACCTTGAGATGTCCCTTCGAGTGGGCAAAGAAGGGTTGCTTCAGTGGTGCGGTGACGCCCACGTCCGGCACTTGTCAGCCCACGGAGGAAGACCCGGACAGTTTCAAAAGGGAAGGATGGAGATCCGAAACCACTTCTTCATCTGGCGGCGGCACTCTCCTGACGCCCGTCTCGCGGATCGGTGGAGGTTCTGGCTCGACGTGGCCTACGTGTTCACCTACGACCTCGCCGGTATCGTATTGAAGCCGCAACGCGGTCGCAAGATCGCTCACGCGTTCGGAATCGCCCGGGGCGCCCTCGATTGCGTGTTTTCCCCTCCGAGATATCGGGAGCCGCCGGCCCGACGCGAATATGACTTTCACATCCGTTCTCTGACTGCCGACTCCGGCGCAGACGGTTCGCATCCTTCAAATTTAGTTCCAAATACAGACAGACGGGTGAGCCAATCGGCGGCGACCGGTGAGGAGCGCGCCGGAACGGCCGCGAAGACTTTGGCGAGGAGGTTCTGATGGTCGGGGGTTCGACGGGCTCCCCGACGCGCGGGGAGCTCGCGAAGTTGATTTTCTTTTGGGACTATGACACGCAGTGGGGAGGAGACCGATCGCGGTCCCCGGGTGGCCGCAAAGAATGGGGCAAACTCGAATTCGAGAATACAGAGAGGCTGCTCGAGCTCCACTCCCGATTCAAAGTGCCGACTTGCTTCGCGGTCGTCGGATCGGCCGCGCTCCCCGGGGAGCGTCCTTATCACAATCCCGCCCAGATCCGGCGAATCCACGAAGCGGGTCACGAGGTCGGCAGTCACTCCCATAGGCATGAATGGCTGCCCGGACTGAACGAGCACGACCTGCGAGAGACTCTCCGCTCGAGCAAGGACGCCCTGGAGCAATGCATCGGTGCTGGGGTTTCTACCTTTGTCCCGCCGTGGAATCAACCCTTCGACCACCCTGCGGGATTCTCCTTCAGTCTCTCGGAAAGACGAGAGGCGGGGAAGAGTCGGGTCAATCTCGCCCGCCTCTGCGAGATCCTCCGAGAAACCGGATACCGCTTCTGTCGGGTCGCCTACCGTCCGATGTGCCAGAGGCTCGCCGAGCGAGTTCTCGGGCGACGTTTCGACCAGCTGGGGCGCACGGAATCGATCCGCGGTATCACCTGCGTGCGCCTGAACACCCCCGGCGGATTCGCCGCGGGGACCGCGCGATCGGTGAAGCGCTGCGTGGAGCAGGGCGCGCTGGTGGTCGTCTGGGGACATCCGCACTCGCTGACGAGCGGCAACTCGCAGGACGAGGCTCATCTGATCCCGTTTCTCGAAATGATATCTGCTCTGCGCGATGCGGGGAAACTCGCCGTCTGCCTTCCAAGCGAGCTCGATGGGAGTCGCTAAAGTGGGCACACGCGTCTGCGCTGTCTCTTTCAAAGAATGCTGGCGGGACAGTAACGGCGACTGGTATTCGAACGGAGGCTTCCCCTTGCAGATGGCCGCGGTGGCATCCCTCTTCGATTCCATGACGCTGTTGATCACTCGGAGCGACTCCCCGGGGGAAGGAGGCTTGCGCCTGCCCGCGTCCGCTGATGTGGTCGCGATTCGAAAGCCCATCGGAAAGGATTTCCGGCGCAAGCTTTCCATCCTCGGTAACCTCTTCTACTATCTCTCCACGATCACCCGACATGCCGCTCAGGCGGACCACGTCCATGTTCCTCCTCCCGGCGATATCCCTTTCCTCGGGATGCTGGTTGCCCTCGTCTTGCGCAAGCGGCTGATCGTGAGGTATTGCGGCTCGTGGGCGACGACAGACCGCACGACGCTGATGAACCGCCTAACGCGCGGTCTGATGCGCGCGTTCGCCGGCGGCCGTAACGTGATGCTGGCGACCGGCGAGGCGGACGTGCCTCCCGCGCCAGGCATTCACTGGATCTTCGCGACCGGAATCTCGGAAAAAGAGATCCATCAGATCGAGCCAGTGACCACCCGCGGCTTGAGCAATCCGCCGCAGATTGCCTATGTCGGACGTCTTTCCGTCGAGAAAGGCGTGGTGAACCTGATCGACGCCGTTGCTCTACTCGAGCGCGAACGGTTTCGGCCACTGCCAGAGATCACCCTGATCGGTGATGGGCCCGACAGGCGGCAGCTCACCCAACGCGTTGCGGAGCTTGGGTTGCAGGATCGGATTCACTTCGCTGGGCAGCTCAACCGGCAGAACCTCAACGCGGCCCTCGAACGCGCTGATTTTTGCGTCCAGCCTTCTCTCAGCGAGGGCTACAGCAAGGCTTGGTTGGACGCGTTCGCCCATGGTCTGCCGGTCCTCGCCTCCGAGGCCGGGGCGGCCCGGGCCGTCATTGGGCAGGAAAGAGGGTGGCTAGTCACGCCCGGCGACGTGCAGATGCTGGCGAGACAGCTGCGCCGAATCCTGAGCGAGCCGCAGGAGTGGCCCGCGCTGCGACGTCGATGCCGGGAATTCGTGGAAAGCCGCACTCTGGAAGCGTGGGCACATGAGATCGGACGGCTTTGCGCTCTCCAGTGGAATTTACGCCTGGTGGACGGCAAGCTGATCGCATGAACCGGGCGCTTATTGCGGGCGCCCGACGCCAGAATCCGCGCGGCGAATGTCCCGTTTGCCTCGACCATATATCCGACCGGCGTTTCCAGGCGACAGGGTGCCCTGCTTCTCGTGTCGTGCGAGAGCTTAATAGTATTTCGCGTTTGGCCGCGCGGACGGCCTCAATGTCGGCCGCGAGCCGGCGGCGTCTCCACATCTGAAATGGTTGTGCAATCGAGCGGGAAGCCAGGAGTCCGTCCGCATCCCCTGCGGGTGGCACTCGTCGCGGGAACTCTGGATCAAGGAGGCGCGGAAAAGCAGCTCCTATACATGGCCGTGGCGCTGCAACGGGTCGGCGTGGATGTGCGCGTGTACAGCCTTAGACGGGGTGAGTATTACGAGGCCGCTCTTAAGTCCTCTGGAATAACACCGATCTGGATCGGACGGTTCGAGAATCCGCTGATTCGGTTGGCGAGCTTGACAAAAGCGCTGTGGGTCTTTCGGCCACACATCGTGCAGGCGAGTCACTTCTTTACCAATCTCTATGCAGCGATCTCTGCAAGGCTTAGCGGGGCGATTTCAATCGGCGCGATCCGAAACGATATCGCCTTCGAACGGGATCAGAACGGTCGGTGGTGGCCTTGGCTGTTTCGCATGCCCTCGGCGCTTCTCGCTAATTCCAGCGCGGCCGCCCAGAGCGCCCGTGGCCTCGGCAGATTCTCCAGGCAGGTCCGAGTCTTACCGAATGTCATCGACCTGGCGGCCTTCGATCGGCAAGCCGCTTCGGTAGACTCTAACCCACCTGAAACTGGGCTACGTATCATCGCCGTGGGCCGGCTCGTTCGCGCGAAACGGCAGGACCTTTTCCTCAGGGCGTTGGCCTCCGTGCGAGAGCGGAACCCAGAAGTCCGCGGAGTAGTGGTTGGCGGTGGACCAATGAGGTCTGAACTCGAGTCTCTGGCGAACGGCGTGGGATTGCTACCGAACGGAGTGCAGTTCCTGGGACGATCAGACAATGTTGCTACGTTGCTCCGTCAGTCTGAGATGTTCGTGTTGACTTCCGATTATGAAGGCTTTCCCAATGTCCTATTGGAAGCTATGGCAGCTCGGTTGCCTGTCGTGACGACCCCTGCTGGCGATTCCGCCAAGGTGGTGCAGGATGATCGGACAGGGTACGTCGTGGGTTTCGAGGACTTCAAGGGGCTGGTCGATCGAATCGCCCTTTTGGCTCGCTCGTCAGAGCTGCGACGGCGGCTCGGAGACGCGGGCCGAAAGCGGGTTGAAGAGCACTATGGCTTCGAGCACCTACCTCAACGGCTCCTAGCAATCTATCGGGCAATAGCGGTGGCGAAGGCACGCAAACATCTTGTCAGAAGCATTGACCTCTGCGCAGATTCTCAGGAGTCTGGCAGAATCTCTGCCGATACCTCAGTAGAGAATGAAACCGACACGCCGAATCCTTATGGGGCCACAGGCCGACCATTGCATCCGACCCGACTCGAGTAACGACGCCATTCTGTAGCGGATTCAGCGTAGGACAAGCATCACTCCTCTTGGCCGGTACGCCATTGGTAAGCCGGTGTCGTCGCCCGCAAAATGCCTGGCCGACCGGCCGCAGAATGAAATTTACCGCATCTACGGCTCCACATGCGACTGCGTGGTTGCAGAGGAGGATCCCTTAAGTGCGAGACGTTCCTTGGACTGGGCGGTTCGTCGGAGGCTCGAGTCTGTCGCTGCGGTCTGACGCCTCCCTGGCCGTTTCCCGAGCGCTGAGTAGTGCGGCATGGTCGCCTGCCGCTTATTGGGGAAAGCGGCTCCTGTTTCTCAGCGTGGCTACGTGGGCCGCGGGTCTCGCGATCGGGTTCGAAACTTCCCTTGTTGTGCTCACGCTGGTTGGGTTCGCAGCGGCGATTGGCGGCCTGCGTCGCCCCGTCCTCGGGCTCCTGGGCGTCAGCATGCTTTGCACGCTCGACTCGGTTTCTCGCGCGTATCTCATGACCGGTGGACTTCTTCGCTGGAACGCATTCAATTACTGGCTCGTTGTGGTGATGCTTCTCCACCTGGGGTGGTTGGTCCGATTGAGAGATCCCCAGATCCGGTTGCTGCAGGTGTTCATCGTGCTACTCACCGTCGAGCTCGTGTTCAGCACAGACCTGACCGGCGGAGCCCAGCACGTCTTGAACATCGCGACGGTTTTCGGGCTGCTCATTTACTTCGCACGTGCCAGCCGGGATCGGGAGGTCTGGTACTGGTCGGCAATGGTCAGCGGCGTGGTATCCGGGCTGGGCAGCCTGGTCTTCTATCTTCAGCAAGAATCCTTGCCGACGATCAACGCAAACGCCTGGTCGTTCTTCCCCCTGACGTCGCTGTTTGCCGCTTGCGTCTACTTTGCGAGGCCTGTCCGGCGGCGGCGCTCGCGCTTGCTCGTGATTCTGGCTTTCGTCAACGCGGGCTGGGTTTTCTTGAGCGGGAGCCGGGGGAGCATATTTATTTGTGTGGTCTGTCTCCTCTTCATCCTCGCCCGGCTCCGGCAGGTCCAGGGGAGCGCTCTGACTCTGGTGGCCGCCGCGCTCGTTGTGATCGCCATAGCTGGCCAATTCGTCGGGCAGGAGAGGCAGGCCGTTAGCCGGCTCACGAACTTGTTCGATCGTGAGCGGTCGATGATGAACAGGACCAGCGGTCGTTGGGATCTCGCCCTCGGCGGATGGTACATCTTTCTCGATCACCCCCTGGGCGTCGGTACCGGGGGATTCCCGCAAGCCTGGGCGGCTCTGCGAAATCGGCAGGAGATCTCGGCTTTCGAAGGCGCCGAGAAGCAGGCTCACTCGGGCTGGATCAAGGTTCTCGCGGAAAATGGCATCCCCGGCATTCTTGTCTTCATCGCATTCGTTCTGTCTTTTGCGGTCCTGGGATGGCGGCAGAGGAGGGCCGGGATGTTCTTGCCCGGGCTACTTGTGACCCTCGTCTTAAGCGTGGCTTTTCTGGCGGACGAGTTCCAGGGCAAAGGGCTCTGGTATCTCGGCGGCGCGATCATTCTGTTTACCAGGCTCGCTTCGGGCCCGGAAGTCCGGGTTCGCGCTTCCCGGCGCGCCGGATCGTATCTGGGCACTCCGGCGATCCCTGCACGATGACAACCCGGATGGTGGAATTGCTGCCCGATTCGAGCGGCCTCGCGGCGCCTCTCCGCCCCGAGGGGCCCGATCGGGGCCTGCTCATCGTGGGCAACTTCATGTCCGCCTGGAAGGCGAACCGCGGAGTCTGCGAGGACCTGGCCGCTCGGCTCCGCGAGTGTGGCTCGTCCGTGATCACGACTTCCAGCAAGCAGAATCGGGCCGTCAGGGCGGTCGACATGCTGGGGACGACGTGGTTGCACCGGGCGCACTACGCGATTGCCCAAGTGGATGTGTACAGCGGTCCTGCATTTCTCTGGGCGGAGGCTGTGTGTCAACTCCTCCGCTGGTTGAAGAAGCCGTACGTCTTGACGCTTCACGGGGGGAATCTCCCTCTCTTTGCGTCGCGACACCCGGTCCGTGTCCGCAATCTCTTGAACGGGGCCGCAGCCGTGACGGCTCCTTCTCCTTACCTGCTGGAGAGATTGGGCGGCTTCCGTCACGATCTTCGGCTCTTGCCGAATCCGATCTCGGTCGAACGCTATCCTTTCCGCCTGCGCCGATCCTTGGAGCCTCGCCTGATCTGGTTGCGGGCCTTTCACGAGATCTACGATCCAGCGCTCGCTCCGGTGCTGCTAGCCCAGCTGGTGCCTGATTTCCCCGACGCCACTCTGACGATGGTGGGTCCGGACAAAGGGGACGGCAGCCTTAAAAGGACTCGGTCCGCGGCGGTGCTGGCCGGAGTCGCGGATCGGGTGCGATTCGTCGGGGGTGTCACGAAGGCAGAAGTTCCGCAGTGGCTTTGCTCGGGAGACATCTTCTTAAACACGGCGAGAGTCGACAACACGCCGGTGAGCGTATTAGAGGCGATGGCGTGCGGCCTCTGCGTGGTCAGCACAAACGTCGGCGGCATTCCCAACCTCCTCGAGCACGAGCGCGACGCCCTGCTCGTGCCTCCCGGCGACGTCCGCCAGATGTCAGCGGCGGTCCGGCGCCTCCTGACCGACGGGCAATTGGCGGAGACGATCTCTTCTGCCGGCCGACGAAAGGCCGAGGAGCGCGATTGGAAACACGTCCTGCCTCTGTGGACGAGCCTTTTCGATTCGATCCTCGCATCGAGGACGGCCATGTCGGCGCGAACATGAGAGGCAGCGTTCTGCGCCTCTACCATCGCCTTCGGGCGTCTGCCCGGTCGATTGCGGCGAGTCGGCGATGACCGGAATTCGGGGATCAATGTCTCGCGGGATCGGTTGAAGTGGGACGCTGGGACAAGCAGTACGCGCGACTCCCGGTTCTGGGTCAGCATGCGGCCGTCAGTCTCTACGGCGTGTACTGGCACTGGCTGCGGTTCGGGCCAGGATTTCGCCGCGCCGCCAAGGAGTATCGGAGACGCGAG